>Ga0181518_10004608_pt1 | contig 12223 bp, 11 predicted proteins | sample PEATcosm2014_Bin_28_FD_119751 | JGI IMG/M metagenome (GOLD analysis project Ga0181518, IMG submission 119751) | Peatland microbial communities from MTU Mesocosm Facility, Houghton, MI, USA - PEATcosm2014_Bin01_60_metaG | ecosystem: Environmental > Terrestrial > Soil > Wetlands > Peat | place... | reverse complement strand
CTTGAGGCGGAGATGCTCCGGCTCGGCTGCCGGCAGGCGGTGAATCTCGATGGTGGCGGCAGTTCCGTGATGGCCGTCCGCAATCCGGCCACAGGCGAATTTCACATTCTCAACGAGCCGACCGACGGACACGAGCGGCCCGTCGCCGACGTTCTGGGCATTTCTGTGGACAGGGCGGCACCGGCTGGAAAGCAGCGGCCACTGTTGAACGCGCCACCAGCGACAACTTCGCATTGACGCCGCTGGCGGCTTCGAACAGGTCGTGGACTTGGCTTCGGTGGCCGACGATCTTCAAACTTGTTCGTTTGTCTGGCTCGCAGGGTACTGCGGGCCTACCGTTGGCTGCCCCGTTTGACAGATTCGAAAACGGGTTTACTTGTTACCAATCGCCTGAAACGGCGGGGTTGTAACATGAAGATTGCAAAAAAAGATTTTGGCGTGTGGCCGGTGACGAATGAGTCAACAGCGTTGGACGTTGAGTCCACAGTCCACAGTGAGCCAGCGTCGGATGCGGTGTTGCTGGATGCGTATTCCAATGCCGTCGTCAATGCGGCGGAGACGGTCAGCCCGTCGGTGGTGAAGATTGACGTGCACAAAAGTGGCGACCCGCGCAATGGCCGCAATGGCCGCGAGAGTGGTGGCAGTGGGTCGGGTTTCATTATCACGCCCGACGGGTTCGCCCTCACCAACAGCCACGTCGTTCATGGCGCGGACCGAATTGAAGTGACGCTGGCCGATGGCCAGCGGCCAGAAGCGCGAGTCGTCGGTTCAGACCCGGAAACGGACCTGGCCGTCATCCGGCTTTATGCGCCGAATCTTAAGCCGGTAAGCCTCGGCGATTCGAACCAGTTGCGCGTGGGCCAGCTCGCCATCGCCATCGGCAATCCGTACGGATTCCAATACACCGTGACGGCGGGCGTGGTAAGCGCGCTGGGCCGGTCGTTCCGCGCCAGTTCGGGCCGGCTCATGGACAACATCATCCAGACCGACGCAGCGTTGAATCCGGGCAATTCCGGTGGGCCGCTCGTCAATTCGCGCGGCGAAGTCATCGGCGTGAACACGGCGGTGATTTTGCCGGCGCAGGGTCTTTGTTTTGCCATCGCCATCAACACGGCCAAGTACATCGCCGGCTGGCTCATCAAGGACGGCGTCATCCGGCGCAGTTACATCGGCGTGGGAGGGCAGACCGCGAAAATCCATCGGCGGCTGGTTCGGTATCACAATCTGCTGTCGGAAACCGGCATGTTGGTAATCAGCGTCGAACCGGGCAGTCCGGCAAGTCATGCGGGGTTGCGCGAGGGCGATATGATTGTGGAATACGCCGGACAAGCCATCACGGGCATTGACGACCTGCACAAATTGCTGACGGGCGAACAGGTGGGCGTGCGTTCGCCGATTGTGGTTTTGCGGGGCACGGAGAAGTTGCACTTGGAGATCGTGCCGCAGGAATCCGGCGCGCGGCTGATGCTGAATTAAGCCACTTGGTTTAGCAGCACGTTCAGAAACTCATGGCGTTGTAGGAGACGAGGTGACGAGTCTCAGTTTTCCTCAGATTTTAAAAGGCATGTCAGAGACTCCTTACGTCGTCTCCTACTTTTTCACCGAGCTACTAGGGCTTCCGGTCGAAGAATGGATTTTTGCCGGTCACGCTCAACGGAATGCCCAGCGCCTGTTTGACTTTTGGTCCGAACACACCCAGATCCAGGCACGCCCGGCCGATGGAATACATGATGCGGTTGTCAATGTGGAACCGGCCGGCCGTTTCCGCCGCCGAGGCGACGGCGATGCCGAGGTCAATCGAGTTGAACGCGCAGATGCCGTTGTCGTTCTCCAGCGCTTCGCAGGTCGGCTTGCCGCAGAACCCGCAGTTCAAACCCGCCGTGTTGGATTCCACGCCGATGACGACCAGGGCGGGCGCATTCCCGATGGTTCCTGCGTCGCGCGTGAAGCTGGGCCGGTCTTCCTTCGCGCCAATCTCGCGCATTTTGGCGATGACCTTGTAGTCACAAAATAAAGTTTGTAAGTGCCGCCCACCGGGGACCACGAAAATCGACGAGTTCCTGATCCTGCCGCACAAAATAAAGTTTGTAACTGAAAGCGCAAATCCCGTCTCCGGTGTAAAATAAAGTTTGTAAGTGAAAGCTTTACCGTGCGGCGGCCAGATCCGCTCATACGGTTTATACGAGTTATGGAGACGAGTTTCGGCCTCCAGCCGATGCCGGGTTACGAGTTGACATAAAATCCGATCATATTATTAGTTCTGTCCCAATGAGCCAAATCTCGAAATTGATCACCCGTCTTGAGTTTATCACACAGCAGATGGAAGACATGATAAGTGGGGATTCGCCTCTTGCCGAAAAACCCAAGGGATATGCGACCGTCGCTGTATGGCATGGTCCTGAAGTAAGTCGCAAAGCATCGGAAAAACGAAAGGCTGAAATAAGGTTTCAAGATTTAGCTACGGAAGCACAAGCATTGGCAAGAGAGGCATATGGCTGTTTAAGGTCTGAAGGCATTGACACATATAATGCAGACGTGGAGGAGTTGAATAAATCAATCTTTCCCAATCCAAGCCGCGCCCAGGTCGTCCGTTACGCAAAAGTCAATATTGCGGCTCTTCGCGCAAAGTCTCTTCTTCTTTGATTTTTAGGATGACGTGGTTTCCTTTTCGGCGGATCGCCTCATTTTCATTTGCCGCTTCGCAGCCGGAGGAATCCGGCTTCGCCGTATGCCGGGGTTATTTCCGCCCGCCGTCCCGTCGCATCGTTCGCCGCCACCCTCTTTCCATTGTACAAGCCTATCAAGGTCGCAATCGCTCCCTTGACTACGGCTGGTGCGTCAAGAGTGCGGAACTGCTCACGAGCCGCCACGCACAAAGGTCGAACGTTATCAGCTAACCCAAAACGATTTTGCCACCCGGCACGGTGTCGGATTGTCCACCGTGAGCAAATGGTTGCGCTTGGAACGTGACGCCGTTCCCGCGAGGGTAAAGTTTAAGAAGTGCGATTGCCCAATCCAGCCTCGGGCTGGCCTGTTGGTTCGCAAAATTCGCCTTCGAGGCTCGCACTCCTAATCGCTTAAAGTTCAAATTGCTATATCTTGCCGGCAAATGAAATCCCTTCCGTCCTTGCCTGCTGCATGGCAAGCCCCCCTGAGCACGGTTTCGAGTTCTCTAAAGTTTCCTTTGAAAGGGTGTGCCACCAAAGTTTCGTAGGCCGTTTGTCCTATTTCTTGGATGTCGCCACAGGGGTTTATGGCAGGATTTTGTAACAGGCAATCCAAGATGAATGGAAAGCTTTCGACTCTTTCACGCAACGGCGGGACTTGCTCAATGTCCGTGAAACGTGCCAGAAGGTCTGGCCGAAAGTCCTTTACCTTCCGCAAATCCCGATTTGTAGCCGCAACAACGAGCGTCGGACAGAAGAACGGCTCCTCAGTCCATCCACGCGGCCTAACCATGTAGTCGTCAAGGTAGGCCAAAAGCTTTGCTTGAATAGCACTGCTTGCTTCGCCAATTTCATCAAGAAAAATCACGCCGCCGAGATTTGCCAGAAGTATAATGCACCCTTTCCACCACGTCGCGTTTGTGATTTGAGTTCAGGAACGTGACGCAGCCGGACGATATACCGTTCAATCTTGGATGACGTAACACGTATTAGCCCAAACCAGTTTGAAAGACATTGTCCGAGGTAAAGTAGTTCATTCGCATCTCGGCTCTTAATTTCGATCTCTCTTCCGAGCAAAGGCGTAGGCTTTCCTTTGCGAGTCACGGTGAAGCTATCCAACGCCACTTCAGCTACCTCGAGCAACCGACAGAGTTCGAATCCAGTTTGGCTCACGTAATACAGCGCGTTGGTGTTAAGGGGGTCGTACGCAACTTCGACCTTCCACGCATGGTTCGAACGCGCCTTCACCCGCCACTGTTGCTTTTGTTCGGTGTCACAGGTGTAAAATAATTTCCGAAACCTGATGCCGCGCTCTGTCGCCGTTCCTTCTGACCGGGGCAATAAATTGATGCGAACCAGGTCGCTGCTCATCGTTCGCAAGTGCCCCGCCCGATGTGTGACGCCCCAACTCCACAAATCGATCGGTCGTGGTTCAACTTTGTCGGTCAGCATAAATTCCTGCGGACGAAAACCCTCTATACGGCTACGGTTGAAACATAGGATGAAGTGGATGACGATTTTCCGGAAATCTTCCAGTGTCAACACGGCGTCGAGTCTTTCATCTCGGTCGCCGCGCTCGTGTCGCTGATGAACAGCGCCCGGCAGGTGATGGATCACCTCGTCTTGCGCCGAGCGAAAACTCCGCTCGACAAATGCTTTAAGATCGGGTCTGTGCGCTGGCGTGTTGGTGATCTGAATGCCGAGCTCGTCAGCCAAGTGATTGGCATTCTTGCTGATCATCTCTCCTCGATCTGCCACCACCGCTTCGGGGATATGATGACATGGCCATTCTTCAGGAAGGATCTGGATGCCATACGAAGCGCAGTACTCCACCTTATTGGTCAACGCATTTTCGAGGGCTAGCATCGCCACTGGATAGCTCTCTTCTTCAAGAGTAACTGTGTAACCAACTATCATTCGGGTGAAAACATCGACAATAAAATACAATACCGGCCGACCGATTGGCCGGGTAGAATCGAGCGAACTGACGAGATTGATATTCGCCGGCGTGCTGTCGATTTGAAAAACCGACCCGGGGCCGGGTGCGTCAGCAGCGGCATCGCCACCAAGCGCCCGATGCCTCAGGTTAAAACGCCGAATGCCCTCGCGCGCAGTGATTGTCTCCGTCAGATTCCTCTGCTTATAATACCAGTAATGAACCTGGCCGAAACTCGGAACTTCGTGCACAGGCGCATGAGTTGGTGTCCGCACTCCTCCGTTCTGCGTAAAACCAGGGCTATAGTACTTCGCCAGCAGGAGCTTATGAGCACGTCGCAAACTTGGCGGATTGGGTGCCTTGGAATCCTCATAGAACAATTTCATCCCGAGTTGAATGAGCCGTTTGTCTTCAGGACCAATATTTTTGCCACGCTCATGACCATCAATCTTGGTTAGGTTATGTGGTCGCCCTCGTTTCGCCTCGCCAGGAAGGCGTTCTGTCCCCGGCGCACCACAGTTTTTGTAATCCGGCAAAAGTGCATATTTTGTTTGGCCACGCTTCCAAAATCTCCGCAAATAGCGGTAAAGCGAAATTAATGGAACGCCACGTTCCAAACTGATTTTCGAAATTACCCGAAAGCGCTCCGTCCCATCAAACGCGCCGCCACTCGGCAGTTCTATGATCGGCGAAATCAATCCCCAAATCCGTTCCATACGAAGACGATGCTTCTCAGGAATTTCGGATTCCACCACGGTGAGAGCATAGGGGTCGTCCGTGAGCACGCGAAAATCGCCATTTTCCCCAGAGCTGAGCAGATCGGGCATCGAAATTTCGTAGGGCATCAAGTGCTGGTCGAAAATGTCGATGAGCACCACACGCTCATTGGATGGCTCAATCCGAAGGACGCGCTCTGTCTTTTGGGCCCCATCTGCTGTGACCCAATCCAAAAGCATATTGACGTTAAGCTCCATATCTTACGCCGCCAAACCATTGAGAATTTTCAGTGGCAAAGCCGGGTCAATTTTTTCATTGATGTCCACCCGCCATTTTCGACTGGCGATAAAGTGGCGAGCCAGCGCGAGGCTGGTGCCCAGTTCTAGGCCAAGTTTGTCATCACAGGCCTGCGCCGCAGCAGTCAAACTGAGGCTGCCCTCCAGGAACTCGCGAAGCATACTGTCAACTTTTTCAGGGCAATTCTCCGGCAACGCGGGCGTTTCCGGGAACTTGAAGTAAGGATGCAACCACCGGAGATTGCGCACCACGTCCTGGGAAATGTCTGCATCGGTGATGACCGCCCAGTTCACATTGCGCGCTCGCCAGTAATGCCGCTCGATTTCGAGTTTCTGCAGCGTTCTCGAAGACTGCAATTCACTCGCAGGTTTTATGGTCCTCGCTTCGTCCAAATCACGCGGTTCGCCATGTACTGTGATTAAAAAATCCGTCGTAAGGACGATGGGCTTTTTTGTTTTTGCGTTGATGGGATGACGAACACCCAGCGCGGACGCAGTTGCGACGGTTTCGTCAATAGGCAAAAGAGGGTAGCCTTCGCGAATGTCCAAAACGCGGGATGACCATTCCAAGATGAAAAAAACGTCGAGTTCGTGATTACTCATCAGGTGATGCTCGCGGCCGGTCTTCCATCCGGGCACTCGGCTTGCGTATCCAAGTGACGAGAAACTTTGCACAGACAGCCACGGCTTATAGTCTTTGCCACGGCCTTGCCCGAAGCCCTCTTTCAGTCGCTGCTCAATATTAATCTGTGCGTATCTTCGACCCATAGGATTATTGGTTGTTCCACTAGCGTTTTCAGATTGATAGGAATTTGGTTATAATTCCGCGAGCCGCCTGATCTTCCGACTTCATTTCAGGATAACGGGCCCGCAGCAACTCGACCTCGGCGGTGGTCAGACGAAATGAAATGACGTGAATTCTATTTTCCTTTTTACTTGGTGGTTGATCCCCGCAACCGTTCTTGATCGCCTCCCGCACGTGTAATGATCTAACCGGTAAGTACGCCTTCCAACGCTGAACTATTTTCCCAACGCGTTGCCTGGAAATGCCATGCGTGGCGCCGACTTGTGCATACGTCTGGGTTTTGATCGCTTGCAAGATTGCCATATGTCTGCCGTCCGGCACGGATGCCGGCTTCCGACCGCGCTTGTGGCTGTTGGATGCGCAATTGATCTTTGCTTTTTCGGTGTGCACTGTCACCATCCCGTTATGCAGACTTCTGTTGCCTTGAAGCAACGTCGTGGCGTGGTGCAGTGCACCAAGTTCGAAAGAATTTTGATGTTGTGTTTTCATTGTAATATTACGTAATATAGCTTTCGGCCAAATGCAACCCCCGAATTCAAGAATTAAGTCGCTCTTATTTGGGCGATTAGACCGACTGCGTCGTGTCCAGGAACTCACTTGGGCCGCAGTAGGGGAGAAACTTGGGGTGAGCGTACCAATGCTCATGCTGGTCAAAAGTGGCCGCCGAAACCTGAGCCAGAAAGTCTTGGCACGGTTGGAATGGGCTGAAGTCGAAGCCGGTTTAAAGCCACAATCGAAGGCGAGCGAGGAGGCTCGAGCCGTCGGAAAGCGAAAACGATCTCAAGACCAGCCCGTGACGGAAAGTGATATTGAAAAAGGCTACGTTGATTTTCGGCCTGAATATCAGCGAGCAACAAATAAACCGTCAGCGCCGGAAACAATCCGGTTAATCAGGCCCGGCTCAGACGGACGGGCGCGATTGGGAATTGTCATAGCAAAATCTTTCGACTCGGAGGTTGTACTTTTGGCGTGCCTGCCAGATGAATTGCGAAATCAGGCTTTTTTAGAGAGTTTGACCCTCTCCGCTCGAAATGGGCTGCATAATGCCGCAATGGCGTTGGTGTTCGGCACGGAATGGCGCACGACTGTCGCCAAGCTTGCTGTTGAAACACGAATAGGAGACCGGACTGCGATCGATGAGATTTTGGGGAGGGGACGTTCTTCTCAAAGTTGACCATATCTGGCACAAGGTGCCCATTAATTTGCCATTTGGGCTAACCAAGTTGGGCTTTTGTGCCGTTGACGGATTCCGCCGTCGGCAATTTATGCGAACTGGCGAAGCTGACTAATTTTAGCTGCCGCGCATTTTCTGTTGTGGAAAGTTTCGGAGAAATATTTCCAGCATTACCTGAAGACTGCTCCGTTCATTTCATGCAATCGCGGACGCAGCGCACGAAATTGTAAATGCGGATCACGTCACCTTGCGGGCCTCGGCCATGCGGAAACGCGGCGGGATTGCCGGCTTTCGGATCGCTGCGCTGCGCGCCCGCGCCGTGAACATCCAGCAACCGGAATTCGCCCACGCCCGGCGGAAACTGCATCCAGCCCAGAGCGCGACCGAAGCAGACGTAAACCGCCGCACCGCCCGTGAGCCCCGGCGGCCCGTCCAGATGCGTCGTGCCCGACCAGAAGAACGGATAATCGCCATCGGACAGCTGGCTGATTTGAAACACCGGCGCGATGGCCGGCACGCGCGAGTAATCCACCAGGCTTTGCATTTCCTTCGCGCTGGGCAGCCGCCAGTCGCTGTGGCCGAGATAGTTCGTTGCGTTCAATTGCTGCACCCAGGCCAGCGCCTGCTGCCAGTTCATGCCTGCGCCGCTGTCGGACTTGGACCACATCAAACCCGTCGCGTGGTCGGTCACCGTGCCGTCGGCGTTGTCGAGAAAATCATTTTTGCCGTAGGCCGGATTGTCGCGGACGTAGCGGACGAAGAGTTTGTGCGGGCTGCGCGTACGCCGATCGAATTTTGGATACCCCTTGATGCGGCCGTCCGCGAAATTCACCCCGAATACCGTGGCGTCGTTGTTCATCGTCGTGCTGATGTATTCCGTCGCGCTCCAATCCTGGCAATCAATCATCCGTTCGCCGCGCGAAGGGTCGCCATAGACGAAACGAAAATAATTCGTGTCAAGAAACGGTTTTGAACCGGCCATCGGCCCGTTGCATTCGCCGGTGAAATTGATGAGCGAGTAAAGCTCCTTGATGGTCGGCACGCGCCAATCGTCATGGCCGCCCGCGCGGCCCGCCCGCGCCCCGGCTATCGCGTCAGCCCACGACATTTTCTCGCCGCGCGCCTGCACCCACATGAGACCGGTGACCAAATCCGACACCGTGCCATCCCCATTGTCACGGTAGGCGGGCGTGTGGCCGGGATGCTGCGCGTCCTGGCCGTAAAACGGCTGGCCGGGCTGTGGCGTGGCAATAACGTGTGAATTATCGTAGCACTGGTTCTGCCCTGTGCCGACGATGGGATAGGTTAATTCGGCGGCGAAACTGCTCATGGCCAATCCGGTTGCGAGCAAAGCGATTGGTGATGTGACATTTTTCATGCCTCGTGCTGTCTGCGGCAAGTTTAAACAAAGTGACGCGAAAACCAACAGGATAGGATCTATTTCAGGCTTTTCCTGCTTACAAACTATATTTGTTACTTACAAACTATATTTTGCAGTTACAGACTTTATTTTACAACCACAGACCTTTCGTTTCGTCGGTTCATCGTCAATCGCGGCGGTTTTGATATTGTCAATGCCGCGAGTCTTGGGCGCCGTCCGCGCTGCCGCCACCATCAACGCGGCGACCTGCAACGCCGCCGATTTTTCCAGTTCGGTTGATGTTTTCATGGCATGAAAATATGAATCGCCCCGTTGCTGGACAAATTAAAACGCGGTTCATGCCGGCGTGGGTATTTGCAGATTTGATGTTTTTGCCGAGGTTTCCCAAGCCAGGATGGCGCGCTTGCGAATCCGGCCCCAGCGATAATCTCCCACCACGCCGGTTTCGCGGATGACGCGGTGGCACGGGATGAGATAAGCCAACGGATTTTGTCCCACGGCAGTCCCGACAGCGCGGGCGGCGGCAGGATTTCCCACCGCTTCGGCCAAACGGCCGTAGGTGGTGAGCTGCCCGGGCGCAACCTGCAGAAGCGCCCGCCAGACCCGGACTTGAAATGCCGTGCCGGTGACGAAGGCACGCAACGCCGGACGAGAATTTCGTTCGGCCGGAAGCGCAAAAATCTGCCGGGCGATTCCAGCGGCAAGCGAATCATCTTGTCGCAACCGGGCGTTGCGCCAGTTTTCCTGAAGCTTCTTCCAGGCGGCATCTCCGCCCCCGCTCTCAACAAAAGACAAATGACAGATGCCGCGCGGGCCTTCGGCGACGAGGCAAGTCCCGAATGGACTTTCGGCAAACCCGGCGACGATTGCCAAGCGCGCGCCCCGGAATTTCAGTTCACCGGGCGACGCGCTTTCCAGGCTCACGCACAGGTCGTGCAACCGACCCGGTCCGGACAATCCCGTGGCCAGGGCCGCATCCAGGACAGTTTCGCCCCGGTTGAGCAGTGCTTTGACGTGAGCCACCGTAAGACATTGCAGAAAATCTTTTGGCGTCACACCCGCCCAAGTGGAAAACAGGCGGTGGAAGTGGAACGGACTCAGTCCCACGCCATCCGCCAATTCGGCCAGACCGGGCTGTTCGGTGTGGTGTTCGTCCAAATACCGGATCACCCGCGCGATGCGTTCGTAATCATTCATGGTGCCAACCTGCCATGTCGGCGGCGGCCCGCCACCCGTTTCTTGCGGCGATTTTGAATGCGACCGGACTTCAATTCGAGCACATCGGTGATGCATGCGGGCATTTCCTTGGCGTGATGCGTGACGAAAATGAGGCCGGCACGGGTTTCGCCGATGACCTCGTCCACCGTGGTTAGAATTGCGAGGCGATGCGCGGCATCCAGTCCCTGGCAAGGTTCGTCCAGGACCAGCAGTTTCGGTTTTTTCACAACGGCCCAGGCCAGCAGGACCAGACGCTGGTCGCCCAGGGACAATTCACCAAATGCCAATTCCGCCCGTTCAGCGAGGCCGAACCGGCGCAACCAGTCACGGGCCGCCGCGCGCTGGCGGGAGGTACACGGTTCATAAAGTCCGACGGTGTTGAAGAAGCCCGAGCAAACGACATTCAAACACGACCAGCCCGGCGGATAATGCAGGTGCAATTCCGGCGAGACCCAGCCGATTTGCCGGCGCATGTGCCAGAGCGTTTGCGTGGATTCAGGCCTTAGGCCGAAAAGCCGGAGGTCCAGCGCATAAGCCTGGGGATTGTCGCCCTGAATCAAACTCAACAAGGTGGTCTTGCCGGAACCATTCGGCCCGAGCAACGCCCAGTTCTCACCCCGGCGCATCGTCCAGGTGACATCATCGAGGATACGCTTGTGTCCGAGCCGGACGGTGACGCGGTTCAACTCGACAAGCGAAGCGGAGCGGCTGGCTCTTGGGGAGGTAGGGACGGCTCGCCGAGCCGTCCGGACGCCGCGGCGCGGCGTCCCTACCAACGGAATTAGCCCATTACCTAATTTCCGGGCTAGCGGATGGTTCAGCATGGCGCGTCTGGCTCCCTGCGCAATGACGCGATGACCTCGAACGAGTAGCAGATGGGTGGTACGCGACGGAAGCTCGTCAGGACGATTGGTGATGAGGAGCACGGGCAACCCGGCATGCATCAGCCGGTCAATGACCGCTTTCAAGCGCGCACGCGTGGCCCGGTCGAGGCCGCCGAACGGGTCGTCCAGAATCAAGAGCCACGGCGCCCGCAGCAGGGCGTGGACGAGGAGAACCCGGCGCTGCTCGCCGTTGGACAGGACGGCCAGTTTGCGTCGAAAAAGTGGTTCGATGCCGAGCCAGCGGCTTAATCGCCGGCGGTTTTCGCGAAACCGGCGCGGGTCGCTTCTGGGCGCGCCCACTTCAAACGGGTTGATGTCCTCAACGCTGGCCTGGGAGAGGAATTGCGCCACGGTGCGACGGCCTTCACTGAAACTCCTGTGCCAGCGTGATTGATAGAACGAGCTTTCGCCGGTGACCAACTCGCGTTGAGTCTGCGGCGTGAGCAGGGCGATGGACTGTTCCGGAACCGCGTCGGGCGGTTGCCTCTCACCCGGGACATCGAAGTGGTAGTGAATTTCCCCGCGCCGCAACGGCGCCTTGCCGCACAGTGCGATCGCAAGCAACGATTTGCCTGAATTGTTCGGACCAAGGACGGCCCATTGCTCGCCGCGCCGCCACGTCCAGCGGGTGTGTGAGAACGCCGCCCGCTCGTTCCATCGAACCGTGATGTTGTCGAGGACGAGCAGGTTGGTTTTTGCCGCGCCTGGTTCAACCATGTCCGTCCGGTGAGTTTACCGCCATGACGCGGGAATACAACGATGCGCCTACGGATCAAGATGGTAGCGGCGATTCATGTAAAGTTCGTCTGCCACCTGGAAAATCGCCTCGGCGTCCTTCTCCAGTTCCAAATCGTCCGCCGACGGCTGCGGTTTCAGTTCCAAATTCACGACGTGCGGGTCGCCGGCGTAAAATTCGACGGCCTTTTGCAGGCCAAGCACGACCATCTGGTCGCGTGCGAACAGCCCGATGTCGCGATTGTGATTCAACAGGGCGTGGAACGTGTCGGGCGGGTCGTGCAGCAGATCGCGTCCGAAAAACATGGATTTATACGGACGCCCCAGCAAACCCAGCACCGTCGGCGGCACGTCCAGCGAACAACCGACCGCGTGGACGCGTTGCGGTTGCGTCACCACCGCCGGGCCGAG
>Ga0181518_10004607_pt1 | contig 12223 bp, 12 predicted proteins | sample PEATcosm2014_Bin_28_FD_119751 | JGI IMG/M metagenome (GOLD analysis project Ga0181518, IMG submission 119751) | Peatland microbial communities from MTU Mesocosm Facility, Houghton, MI, USA - PEATcosm2014_Bin01_60_metaG | ecosystem: Environmental > Terrestrial > Soil > Wetlands > Peat | place... | reverse complement strand
CAGGACGTGGAGCGATGCTCCCTTGGGCAGGCCTAAGCGCCGGCACAGTCGCGACACCGTTGACGAAATCGAATTAGGCATCAGCGGTGTTCCATCCGGGTTGGCGAAGATCAGGTCCAGATCACTGCGATAGTCCGGGCCGAACTGCCGACGGAACTCATCCTGGCGCAGTCGATGCGCATCGAGGCAAGCTACCATCGACGGCGGCAACTCAACCTTGCGAGGCTCCTCCGTCTTGGTGTTCTTGAACACCAGCCCGTCCCTCGTCTGGCAGAGTGATCGATCAATTAAGACGACCATGCCATTGACGTCCGACCATCGAAGAGCCAAGACCTCTCCACGCCGCGCGCCGGTCGCTGCCGCCACATCCAGGAACACCGGGAGGCACCATGGGCCGGTTGCACACTGCGTCAGGCGATCCTGCTCGGACGGGAGCAGTGCCATTCCGATGCGCTTCCTCACCTTTGGGAGGTCGCTGTGGGTGACAGGATTTGTGGTGGCCAGCCCCCACTTGATCGCGCGCACAAACGCAGATGACACCAAGCCAGCGATGTTCCTGACCGTCTTCGGCTTCATCGCGCGAGGCGTCTTGGACTTGCGCGTGTGGCCACCGGACTTTAGCAACCGCGTCCACTCACGGCTCAGATGAAGCGGCGTGATCTCGGTCATGTTCATCGCGAGCAGTTCCGGCGCGAGGTACGCTGCCATCTCGCGATATCGCTCTACGGTTTTCGGCGCGAGGTTCTCCTCTGCGTGCTGCTTCATAAACTCTGCTAGGAGCATCGACAACGTCGTCGGCATCGGCGCGGCCACGCCGCCGGTGGCTGCCTGGCGCACCAACTCCTCTGCGCGGCGCACCGCCTCGGCGTCTGTTGCCTCCTGCTTCGTGGCGAACCCAGACTCCGTGACAAGATTCTGATTCTGCCGCGTCGATCCTGACAGGGCGAATTGGTAGTACCACACCACCTTTCCCGACCGATATTTGCGTTTGTAGACGGGCATAACGTCACGTCACCTTATGCTCGGTTTTCCGTTGAAGTCCAGTCGGCATCCCGCAGGTGCGCTCCCAGTTTTCGAAGGCGTGGCGGGTGACGATCCATCGTCGGCCGAGGCGGATGGCAGGAATGATGCCCTGTTCCAGCATCGTGTAGACGGCGATCCGCCCGACGGAGAGCCGGTTAGCGATTTCGGGAATCGACATACGGCTGCTCATATCGTCGTCACCAAGCCGGTTCCCGAGGGCAGATCCGCTGCTCGTCTTCCAGTGAGACAGCCCGCAGCGCGGTTCCGTGAAAACGCCCTCCGCGATTCCACACCACGATTCCGTGTGGCACCCCAAGACTCTGAGAACGACAGCCTTCGAGTGGTTTTCCAGCCGGGCCAAGACGTCCAGCTTCGCCGGGAAGCGGTAACGTATTTAGAACCAGAGAGCTGGAGGCGGTTTCCCGGTTTCTCGTTCCCTGGGAGCCGGAAACCGGGAGACCGCGAAGGAGCGTCCTCATTCCTCGTCCTCCTGCATGGGGTCGTTCGGCAGCAGGCTGTACAGGATCGAGTTGTTGGGGCCAGCGCATCTGTGCCAATTCCCGTTCCGGAGACACTGTTCCAGTTGGCGCTTACCGCAGCCGCGACTTCGGCCAAGCCGGACAATCTCACTCTGGTTGCTGTTTGGGCTGCCCGTCAGAATGTCAGCGATGATCTCCATGGTGGTCTTGGCGTGCTTGGTTGCTTCGCAGGAGATGAAACCCTGTCGTTTCTTGAACACCATGCCGAAGTTCCGCCCAGGCGCCATACGCGCCTTAAAGCACTCCATCGACAGTTGCCCAAGCTGTTCAGGCTGCTGAGTATCGCGCGTCAGCACGTAAGCCATATCAACCGCGGCCTTGATGTCGGAGGACCCGCGATACAACTTGGAGGTCTCGGACTTGCCGGTGTGATGAAGGATAAGCACCGAGGCCCCTTGGTTCGCTAGGGTGCGGAAGCGGCGCATGAACGCCCGTGTTTCTGTTGACGACTGCTCCGAGCCTGAATGGAACTCGATCAATGAGTCATAGACGATCAAACCTCTATGCTGCCGGGCGAAGTCGATCACCAATGGGTGGTCCGGTCCGACTGGCGGCGAGGAAGCCCAGCCACCCCACACAGTCAGATTCGCCGTCTCCAGTATCCCGAGGTCGTGCAATCGCTGCTTGGCGAGGCAGAGAGGGTTCTCCCCATCGAGATACAAAGCTTTGCGGCGACGCACCGGCCGCCCGAGAATTGGACTGCCATGGGCCACACAGCCGGCAATGTAATAAGCAAGCCAGGTCTTGCCGGTGCCGCTCTCGGCACAAATCAGCGTGATGCTGCCCTGGGCAATCATGTCTTCCACGAGCCACTCGATCTGGGCCTCGAGTGAAAACACGCTCGGAATTTGGGACAGGTCGGTAATGAGAGGAACGTCATATGCAGAGGTGGCTTCCGGCGCGCCGGGCGTCGTGACCGCTGTAGCCCCCAGGTCCTCCGGGTCAATGACCTTCGCCATGCAGGGCCACCTCCTGACGAGCCCACGCATCCTCTAGGAGCGTGACCAATTCGACTTCCGAATGCCCGCGATCAAACCACTCTGAGATGTCTTTCGCATCTTCGAGGTCAATCACGACGAAGCTTGCCGCATACCGCCGGATTCCGTCTACGACTTGCCGTGCGTGTGCAAAGCCGGCAGGGTCGCGATCGGGGATGACGACAACCGATTTGCTCACGAAGATTGGGTTGTACTCGGCGAGCCACTTTCCTGCGCCGCCCGCATTACAGGTCGCAACGAAGCCGCGCTCCCGAAGGGCCTCAACATCTTTCTCGCCCTCGACTGCAAACACAATCGGCGCCTCGAGCACTTCTGGCAGATGGTAGAGCACTTGCCGCTGGCTCTTCTTCCAGATCCACCCGCCGCGGCCATCGGGGTAACGTTGGGAAAAGTCTTTCTTTCTTCCATTGCGCCCCGGCTCATACCGGAGCACCTGATAGAGCAGATCGCCCGCTTCGTCGGTGTAGTTGTACTCGGCGACGATGTGCCGTTCGCCGGTAGATCGCTCAGTTTGTCCGCATGCGGAGCGTCGGGCGTCGGCACGGATCTGCGGCTCCGGCCAGAGCCCCCGCTCCCGCAGTGCCGCCACTACGTCCTCCTGCTGGCATCCGGCGTGGCAGTGGACCAGGACTTTCCCGGCCACTTCGGTAATCGAGCAACTTGGGTCACGATCCTCGTGCGCCGGGCACCGCATCATCCAGCCGCCCTTGGACGGCCGCCCTCCTTGTGCCAGCGCGATGCGTTCGACAGTCATCGCTCGAACTCCTCATAACGGCGCTCCAGCACCAGTCTGGCGGGCAGACTATGACGAACCTCGACATCGACGGTGCCATCGCCCAGGCGGCTCAAGTAATCGAAAAGACTTTCGAATTCTCTCGCGAGAGTGAGGTCCGTGCAGCTACAATCCAGCTGCCGTTCGGGCGCCGAATCCAACTTGATCGATTGCACAATTTTCGGGGCCGGATCGTCGCACGGTTGGCCCTTGCGAATATGTAGCCCCTGAATTACGCCAAAACCCAGTCTTTCGATAATTTCGACAGTCCGGCGTTGGGCAAGATGTAGCGTGGCCTTAGTCATTCCAAGCTCCGGGGGCCAGCCGTGGCTTGCCGCTGCGCTGCGGTCGCGCCGCCCGCCGCGGGTTGGCGATCTCGCGAGCCGTGATGCCGGCCGCGGGCACCTTGGGGTTCTCCGCGCTTGTGCCGCGCTCGGGTTTGAGCTGATCGGCCATCTACACCGCCGGCCTCACTGGGTCCAGGGCCGGGGTCGTCCCTTCCTCGACGATTTTGTCCAAGGCCGCCTGTGGAATGCGCACGAGGCGTCCGATGCGCACTGTGTCAATTCGGCGCCGCCAAACCCACTGCCGAACTGTCGAGGGACGGACCCCGAGATAGTCGGCTGCCTCCGTGATGGTCAGCCGACGCTGCGATTGGTGTTTGATACTCATAACAGGCCGTGTCACCCATTCCAGGCTACGTCTACTGCTCGTATAGGTCAAAATCTTTCAGTTGCTCTCTATGTCTGTTACGTGCTACGAATAATCAAGAGCACATATGGGTGCAAACAGGAAACAGGCACAGCGCGCACAGCTCGGCCGCTTGGCGCTGGCGGCGCGGAGGCGGGTCGGCAGGTTGGCGCTGGAGGGAATCGTCCGCGCCCTGAACGAGGGGTTCAACGCGGAACATCGGCTTGCCGCGGAAGCGCACGCGAACCTGATCCGACTCATTCAGGCGTGGCAAGCCGCGCGGGACGCGCGGCATCCGTTTGAAGTCGGGGACCTACGAGGGTCAGTGCCGCGTCTGTTCAAGATGAAACTTCCGCCGGGCTGCCCGCCCTTGCACGAAATCGAGAATAGGTGCCGCGTGCGTATCGGTGTTGGTGTGGGTAGTGCAGGAGCGAACTTCGGAATTGTATATCAGGGCGAGAAGGGCAAGCCTTGGAGCGCGTGGGATGCCGCTCTCCAGCAATTCGTAGAGCTGATAAAGAACCCAGAATGCGACAAGTTTGCCGGCCCATGCGCGCGCAAGACATGCGGCAAGTACTACATCAAGAAGCGCGCCTCGCAGAAAGTCTACTGTTCCCGGACTTGCGGCAATGAGACTACAGCCGCCGCACGTACGAAAATGAAGTGGGACGCGCAGCACGCGAAAAAGCTGAAGCTGGCTAAGCGCGCCATGCGGGAATGGTTCCGGTCCAAAACTTCTGAGCCCTTCCAGGGCTGGGCTGAGAAGCATTATCCGGGTCTCACCAAGAAGTTCCTGACCCGAGCAATCAACAAAAAGGATCTTCCCAGACCGATCAAGGAAAGGCGCTAACGATGTCTTTCCACCGCCCTGCCGGGTCAGGCGTTGCAAGGCGGCAATCACGCGAATCCGCCCAGCCCGGCACGTCGGCGTGGCTTACGACGGTTCGAGGTGCGCCTTCATTTTTCGGTCAGGCCCGAAAGACCGCTCCTCCGGCACGATCACACCCACCGTCTATGCCGCGTCGCGCAAACGCGAGCAGGCGATCGAACTGGGCATCGATTGACGTGTAGGCTCAGAACCCTCGTAGCAATCTGGTAACGCGAACGTCCAGGGCATTTGCTACGGTCTTCAGCGTCTTGAGCGTCATGCTTTGGCGGCCAGTCTCGAGACGATAAAGGTGCGTGCGATTCAGGCCGGTCGCTTCGGCAAACTGGTCCTGCGTAAATCCTCGCTCGCGTCGAAGCTTCGCGATACGCTCGCCAACGACAACGTGAAGGTCCGGTTGCAAGCCATCAGGCTAGACGCTATGCTGCTTTGAAGCACCTTGCTTAAAAGCAACAGCCGGAGGTTGACAAAATGAGGCTCCTGCACCAGGCACTCCCATTCATTCTGGTCGCGTTGCTCGCGATAACAATGGCTGCGTGTTCTGCCAGCCCGTCGTCTTCATCTGAATCGACGAAAGCGGCACCCGAAAGCGCGGCGACCACCAACCAGCAGCAGACGCAGCAACGGATAACGTTGCCGCAGGACGAAACGGGCTTGATATCGACCATCGCCGATTTTCGGCGCCGGTACGAATCCGCAAGCAACGAATTCCAGAAATCCGCCCTCCGGCGCAATCGCGGCCAAGCGCTTTCGCAGATCTTGTCTGACCGGAATGTTCAGAACTGGATTGGGGTCGTTTCATCGATGACTACAACTTCAGACGGCCATGGAAGTATCGCACTCAAGGTGCCTGAGACGGCGCCACTGACTATCAAGACCTGGAGCAATGGGCTATCCGACGTCGACGATGGGACGCTGATCTCTCCCGAGTCGCCGGTGTACGAACAAGTGTCGCGGCTAGCCATTGGAACAACGGTTGTATTCAGTGGCAGTTTCCTATCAAGCGAGATGGACTACGTGAAAGAGGCCAGCGTCACTGAAGAAGGATCGATGATGGAACCGGAGTTGATTTTTCGCTTCGAGGCGATTCGGCCGTGGACGCCGGAGCACGCCAATTAAGCAACTCCTCTGTTTTGAGCGTGCACCGGGCGGGCAGCCGAGATCTCCATTTCGAGCGTGCCGGGAACCTAATCGACTCGCGCGACAATAGAGTCCGGGAAGGCCGATCGTGTATTCCTTCGCAACTGAGTCCGCACTTGACCTCCGCGCGCTCCGTAGCCGCCTTGAGGCGATGGATCGCGCGGCACTCGTGCGCTTCGGCCAAGCTGCGGCGTACATGTGCAGCCCGCAAGCGAACATGGGGAAGCAGCCGCGGGAGGCATTTCTGTTGCAGCTTCGAGAAGCGCGGGAGAAGTGGCGGCGCCGGCTGACCACGTCGTCTCAAGCGCACCAAATAGCATCCCAATCCGACCCCGCAGCCGCGCACGGAGTGCTAGATCCTCCAGGTGAGATTCAAGGTGCAGCCGAGAAACGTGGCTAGGCGCTCAGCTTCCTGCCCGGCTGCGCGGCGCACCCACGCCGGCGTCTTCACGAACGACTCGATGACTACTTCCACGCGGCTTCCTTTGATCTCGTGCCGCCAGGTCCCATCCATGCGGCCATTGACCAGCAGGACCGGCGAAATCCATCCCTGCGGCCGATAAACGCGGCGGCGCAGATCGCCTGGCAGCAGATGCTCGGCGTGGCAGGACGCGGCTACCACGTACTGGTCGAAGCCGGGTAGCAAGCGGACCGACCGGCTTGGCGGAAGCTCTTTCAACTCGCGGACGTGCCTGGAGAGCATCCATGCCTGCACACCACCCAGATCCACCGGATACACCTCGTCGCCAAGCGAGGCGATCCACCGCTGGGCTGTTGAAATGCTGCTGCCACCGCCCCACCAGCGCCCGAGATCGTGTCGTGTGGCCGGACCGTAGGCCGCCAGGAAGCGGCGCGTGATGATGGCCAGCGCAGCTTGCGGATCGATTGGCGGCCCCAGCGGCTGCTTCGCCGCGGCCAGCCAGGTATCCGGGCGCGTGAACTGCACGCGCTGACCCAGGTTGGGCCCAAAACACAAGCGACCACTGAATGCGGCTGGTTTCAGAATCGTGCCCCAACTGCTCCCCGCGATCTTGGCGCCGAACGCGGCCGACCCAGCGAGTCGCTCCACCTTCCGCACCAACTCTTCGCGCGTCATCACGCAGCCTTCGAGCGCAACTGCGATGGCTTCCGTCAAGCGGTCGAGTTCCTCAATCGTGATCCCGAAGTGCTTCTGCCATGATGCGGACCGATACCGGCGGCTCGTGCTGAGAGCCGCGTGCCACAGGGGCAACTCGCTGGCGGGAAGCAGATGCAGCGTGCCGCGCATGGTTCAAGTTTTGACGAGTGTACGGTCTTCCCAGAGCGCGCGCTGAACGGCCCGCCGATCGAGATGATCGACCCTAGCCCACAAGGTCAACTCGGCCGAGGACATCACCTGAGCGTGCAAGCCGCAGAGGCGGCTGGCGACTGCCAGGAAGCTGCCAGCAGGCGCGCGCTGATCGAGGTGCTGGCGGCGAATGCGCCACGCTGCCGCTCGTGCCCAGGTAAGCTTCAACATTCGCTAACAATTATGCCAGCTTGATCGGACGTGCGCAGTCCGCAGTTCTGCCGGAAAATAGTGTCCGATATTACGGAATATCAGACGCGAATCCGCAGAGGCGTGCCCGAGAGACGCCGCGGTGCTACGTTGTTCAGGTGAGCCACTTCGCACATAGCCAGCCGGGTCGGCCATCCTCGGAATGGCACCTGCTGGCGGAGCACCTCGATGCCACGGGTCGGCGCGCGGAAGCGTTCGCCCGGTCCTATGCAGCCGGCTGGGGCCGGCTGGCCGGTCTGTGGCACGATGCCGGCAAGTACCAGCAGGCTTTTCAGGACTATCTCAAAGCCGAGGGAGACCACACACGCGCGCCGCATTCCGCAGTGGGTGCGCGGATCGCGTACGAGCGCCGAGCCGCATCACTGCCATTCGTGATTGCCGGACATCATGGAGGCCTGCCGAATAAGACTCACCTGCTCCAGCAACTTGCTGACGCACACGAGCGGCTGGTCGCTTCGCGTGAGTCGGGACTGCCCCCCTCGTTGGAGGCCGAAGCGATTCCAAGCCCGCCGTCGCGTCCGGCCGCAACGACCGCGTTCGCGATGTGGACCCGTTTCCTATTTGGCGCGCTAGTGGATGCCGATTTTCTGGATACGGAAGCCTTCTTCAAGTGTGGGGAACGCGAGATCCCGGACTTTGAAATTGCCGTCCTTAGGGCGCGGCTCGACGAGCAACTCGACGCCTTCGCGACCGCCGATCCCACCGCAATGAACCTGCTTCGCCGTCGCGTACTCGATGACTGCCGCGCCGCCGCCGATCTGCCACCTGGCTTCTTTTCGCTCACCGTTCCGACCGGCGGCGGAAAGACACTCTCGTCGCTTTCCTTTGCGCTACGCCACGCCGTGCGCCACGGCCTGCGCCGCGTGATGTTCGTGGTCCCGTTCACCAGCATTATCGACCAGACCGCCCGCGTATACCGCGACATTCTGGGTGAGGAGGTCGTGCTCGAACATCACAGCAATCTCGATCCCGAGCGCGAAACGCCGCTGAACCGGCTCGCCGCCGAGAACTGGGATGCGCCCGTGATCGTAACCACGTCGGTGCAGTTCTTCGAAAGCCTCTACGCTAACCGGCCCTCGCGCTGCCGCAAGCTGCACCGCGTCGCTCGCAGCGTCGTGGTCTTCGATGAAGCTCAGACGTTCGAACCGAAACTCCTATTGCCCATCACGGAAGCCTTGCGCAATCTGGTCGCGGACTACGGCGTGTCGGTGGTTCTCTGCACGGCCACGCAGCCCCGGCTCGATCTTGACGCCCGCGAGATCGTGCGCGACGCGCCCGCTGAATTCGCCATTGTGCGCGGCCGCTGCGCCATTCGCATACCGGTCGATTCGTCGCCCGTGGAATGGGAGCAGCTTGCCCGTAAGCTCGGCGCGTGCCGCCAGGCGCTTGCCATCGTGGACCGCCGCGCCGACGCCGAGACGCTGGCGCGTCTGACAGGCGACGGCTGCCTGCACCTTTCCGGCCGCATGTGCCCAAGGCATCGCCTCGATACCATCGATGCCATTAAGGACCGGTTGCGGCGGGACGAGCCATGCGTGGTTGTGTCCACGCAACTCGTGGAAGCGGGTGTCGATCTCGATTTCCCGGTGGTTTATCGCGCCTTCGCCGGAGCCGGCTCGATGGCGCAGGCGGCGGGACGCTGCAATCGCGAAGGGCGGCTCGATCATGGCGGCGAACTGCGTATCTTCTTCCCGCCGCAACCTCCTCCTCCCGGCATTCTGAGAATGGGATATCAGCGCGCTTACGCGATGTGGCAGGAAGGCATACTTGACCTCGCGGACCCAGTTACCTTTACGGAATACTTCCGGCGCCTCTATTCGCTCGTCGACACCGACCCCGGCGTTCTGGCAGCGGAGCGTGAGCTTCGTTTCGAGGATTCAGCCGCTCTGTTCCGGCTGATCGAAGAGACCGGCGAGCAAATTGTCGCTCCGTACGGCCCCGCGGAAGAGCGGTTGCGCCAGTTCGATTTTTCCGGCATCACCCGCGTCGCTATGCGCGCCTTGCAGCCGTTTCTGGTTACGCTCTACGCGCGAGAGTGCGACGAGCTGCGGCGCGCCGGCGCCGTCGTGCCGATTGCCGAGGGCGTTCGCGTGTGGCGCCTGCTTCCCCCATTCCACCATCTCTATAGTGGCCGCTTCGGCTTCGGCTGGCAGGGAACGGTCGCCGCGGAACCAGAGGGACTGATCGCTTAAGCGGGCAGCGAGTAAGTGACGTATTTCACCAAGCAGTAGTTTCGGGTGGTAACATCTCTGCTTCGAGCCGGCTCATTCGTCCGGCCCGATACGGAGGTCTTCTCATGCCCTCGAACGTGTTCCAGGTCCGCATCCGCGGAGACCTGGCTTGCTTCACCCGACCCGAGTTCAAAACCGAACGCGTCTCTTACGACCTGATCACTCCTTCAGCCGCGCGTGGCGTCCTGGAGGCAGTCCTTTGGAAGCCGGCGATCTTCTGGAGCGTGCGTCGGATCATGCTGCTCGCTCCGGTCCGGTACACCCAGTTCAAACGCAACGAAGTTAATTCGCGCGTCAATACCCAGGCGGCCGGCAGCGCCAGCCGCGGGGGCGCTTCGCCGGGAGACTATTTCGCCGGCGACGATCGCGCGCAGCGCAACACCATGGCCTTACGCGACGTGGATTACGCGGTGGAAGCGGAAATCGTTCTCACTCCCCGCGCCGGCCCGGAGGATAATCTCCGGAAGTTCGAAGAGATGTTCGAGCGCCGTCTCGAACGCGGCCAGTTCCACATGCAGCCCTATCTGGGCTGCCGCGAATTTCCCGCCATCGTCGAGCGGTACACCGGCACACCGCCGCCCCTTGCAGGCGAAACCCGTCCGCTCGGCTTTATGCTCCATGACATCCGCTTCGCGCCCGGCCGTAACGAAGCGGTTTTCTTCGATGCCCGGCTGCGCAACGGGGCCGTCGATGTGCCCGAATGGAGGCCGGCATGATTTTGCAATCGCTGAAGGAACTGGCCGAGCGGGAAGGCCTCACGGAAGACCTCGACTACGAACCGAAGCTGGTTGCGTGGGTAATCTCGCTCGACGAAACCGGCCGTTATCTTGGCATCACCTCCACGGCGATGCCGCAGGGGCCGAAAGGCAAGCTACTGCCGAAGACGGTGCGAATTCCGCGCCGCGCCGGCCGCACGTCCGCGGACTTGGCGGACTTTCTCATCGACAAGCCGGAGTATGTGCTCGGTATCGCGGCGGACCCGGACCTGCCGGTCAAACGCAAGGCAAAACTGGAACCTCGCCGGCTGCTTTTTCTGGCAGGTATCGAAGCTGCCGCGCAGGCCACGGGCAACGTCGCGTTACAGGCCGTCGCCGCATTCTTGCAGTCTGATGCTGACCGCATCCTGTGCGCGGGTGATCTGACGCGGCAGTCCTTCGCCTCTAACGATCTCATTGCCTTCGAAGTGGCCGGGAGCCTGGTGCATGAAGACCCCCAGGTGCGATTGCACTTCGCTGGCAATCGCGGATCCTCGGGCGAACCGGCGGTGCAGTGCCTGGTCTGCGGCGGGGTTCGCCCGCCGGTTGACAAGCATCCCTCCGTTCACGTACGCCAAGGGTCTCCCAGCGGCATCGCGCTGGTAAGTTTCAACTCGGCCGCCTTCGAATCGCACGGTTGGGAACGCAACGCCAACGCACCCGTCTGCCGCAACTGCGCCGAAGGCTACACCACGGGCCTTCGCCGCCTGCTGAGCAATCGCTATCCCGACCCGAAACGGCCCGGCGAGAATTGTTCTCCGCGCTCCATCGGTCTCACCAATGACACCGTCGCCGTTTTCTGGGCTGATAGCGCCAACGACTCGCTCGACCTGTTTGCCGCTATTTTCGAGAGCCCCGATCCAGCCTCGGTCCAGGCGTTGCTCGATTCGCCCTGGAAGGGCCGGGATATGCCCGCGCTTTCGACCCGCTTCTACTGCCTGCTGATCTCGGGCGCGCAGGGCCGCGCCACGCTACGCGGCGTTCACAGCGCCCTGTTGGCCGACGTCGAGGCCAACGTCCGCGAGTACTTCGCCTGCATCGCGCCCTACTCGGCTACGCCGCTGCCGCTCTACGTTTTGCTGCGTTCGCTGGCCGTGCAGCGCAAGCCCGAGAATCTGCCGCCGGGCCTCGCCGGCCAGGTCTTTCTCGCCATTCTCTTCGGAGCGCGTTATCCCCGCACTTTGCTCTCCTACGCGGTCCAGCGTTGCCGCGCGGAACAGGCCGTGCCGCGCGAACGCGCCGCCGTCCTCAACCTCTTTCTTTATCGGAATCTCAAACACAAGGAGCTGAATATGGGACTCAACCGTGAATCTCCCGAGGCTGGTTATCGTCTCGGGCGCCTGCTGGCCGTTCTCGAACGGATGCAGACCCAAGCCAACCAAGGGCTGAACAAGACTATCGTCGACCGCTACTACGGAGCCGCCAGCACGCGACCGGGAACCGTGTTCCCCTCTCTCATCCGCCTGGCGCCTCATCACATCGCGAAACTAAAGAACCCGGGCTACCTGCAGAAGGAACTGGGCGAAGTGCTGGAGGGTCTCGACTCGTTCCCTGCCCACCTATCACTCGAGGATCAAGGATTGTTCGCGCTGGGCTACTACCACCAGCGCCAGGACTATTTCAAGAAGCGCGACGGCGTTCCCGCCGTCGAT
>Ga0181518_10004606_pt1 | contig 12225 bp, 5 predicted proteins | sample PEATcosm2014_Bin_28_FD_119751 | JGI IMG/M metagenome (GOLD analysis project Ga0181518, IMG submission 119751) | Peatland microbial communities from MTU Mesocosm Facility, Houghton, MI, USA - PEATcosm2014_Bin01_60_metaG | ecosystem: Environmental > Terrestrial > Soil > Wetlands > Peat | place... | reverse complement strand
GCTGGCGCATCGTTGACGCGCTGGATCCTTTGCGGAGGGGCCAAATCCGCGTGGAAACGCGGGGGGAAGGGGGTGCCAACCGGCCGCTGTTTTTCACGGGCATCGCATTGTCGGTCCTCTCGGTGGTCGTGTTCTTCGTCCTGCCGGCCGCGTTCCTTTCGGGGAACAGCTCGCTAATCGGCACGGTGGTGTTGTGCCTGCTGCTGACGATCTTGCTGGGCTTCACGCTCGTGGCCGCCGGAGCGCTGCCACTGCTCCAGGGCTTGTTCATGTGGCTGCTGACCGGCGTCCTCGGGCCTTCCGCCGAGCTGGCGCGCCGCAACCTCGCGCGGCATCGTCGCCGCAACACGACGACCGCCCTGATGTTCATCCTGTCCGTCTCGCTGGTAATCTTCGTGGCAAGCCTCGTCGTCCTGTTCAGCCGGATGTCCATGGTTATGGTGGAGCACTTCAACGGTGCCGATCTCCGGCTGGAATCGGACGCGACCGGCGCGCAGGGGATGAAGACGGAACTGGCCGGAGTGAAGGGCGTCGAGCGGGTCTCGGAGGTTCGCTGGCTGCGGAGCCGGACCGAGCGCGGCACGGCGTACGACGTGGTCCTGAGTGACCTTGTGGGCATGAAATCCCTGTGGCTGGTACCATTCGGGGTGGATGCGGAACTCCCGCGCGTGCTTTATACCAACCAAGTCCGGTATGCCGACGGCGGGCTGGATGGTTTGCTGCGCGTGGCGAACTACCAGCCGGCGGCGGGCGGAGCTGGAAGCACCAACGAGACGCCACCGGTCGTCCTGAGCCTCGCGGCGGCGCGCTTTCTCGATGTCCGTGCCGGGGACGTTGTCCAACTCGCGTTCCACCTTGGGCCGGATCGGCGGACAGGGCGGTTCCAGGTGGCGGCAATTTGCGAGACGCTCGCCGGGTTCGACAACTTCCGTTCGCGCGTGGCGAATGCGATCGGGTCCGGGATGCTGATGCCCATGTCGAGCTTCCGCGACCTGACCAGCGACGCGCCCGATGAAGCGCGGATTGTCCGCTATTTCCTCAAAGTGGTCGGCGGGAATGCGGCCCAGAAGGCGGCGGCCACGGAGATCCGGGAGCGGTTTGATTTGCGGTTCCGGTTCGGGGTGCGATCGGCAGCCGAGCAGAAGCGCGATGCGCAGGTGATGTATTGGACGACCCAGGTGTTCTTCGGGCTGCTTCTGGCAGTGGCGGTGGTGATCTCGGTGTTCGCTCTGATTGCGTCGATGGCGACCGCGGTGATCGAGCGGCGGTGGGAGATGGGGATGCTGCGGGCGCTGGGTCTGCGCCGGTCCCAGTTGTTTCGGATGTTTCTGGGCGAGGCGCTCGGGTTGACTTTGTCGGCGGGCGTTGCGGGCGGGGCGATTGGATTTGCGCTCGCGTGGCTGTTCGTGCTTGAAGCGGGGAGCCTGGCCGAGGTTCCGGTTGTGTTCACGATGCCGTATTTGACTTTCCTGGCGACGTTCGCCATCAGCGTGGCGGCGGGCGCGGTGGCGGCGCATCTGCCCACCCGGCGGCTCCTGCGGCAATCGCCGGCGGAAATCCTCAGGCAACGGGGGTGAATCTTCTTGGTATGGACTGAGGGAGGTAGCTGACCAATTGGTTCCTGCAAGTCTGCAAGAAGTAAGGCCGAGGGAGGCAGCATGGGCGGCGCAGGCTTACCATCGATAATAGCGGTAGGGATTATCTCCCATCTGGAAATCGGTGCGGTAATCGGGGTGATAATAACCGAGCGATTGGGAACCCTCCGTTTTGGGGCTAAGAGACCTCTCCCGGCTAACTCGCGGGCCGGAAGCTTGAGGCCCGGACCGGTCGCCGTTCGGACCCACCGAGGAGCCCAGGTTAACGGTCCAGGTGTCCAGGGGACGGAATATGTGGCTGTCCACGGGGAAACTGGCGCCGAGGTTGGCCAGCAATTGGGCGACGGCACGGGTGGCTCGCCAGCGCGTGTAGCGGAAATAGGTCTTTTCGTCTGCATGAAAGCGATCCGGGTCCACCTGGCAGAAGAGAGCCACGCCCTTTCCCACCATTTTGCGGCCAATCAGGCCGTCCGCCCCGACCTCCACGCCAGAGCTCAGGAGCCAAGGAGGTGCGTCCAGGTAACAGCGCCAGCGCAGATCGGATGCGCTGAGGCCTCGCGCTTCGGGCCACTCGGGCGCGGACAGGGACCCGGCGAAGCGGGCTGGAGCCGGCTTGAATGCCGCGCCGAGCCATCCTTCTGCCTGCGAACGTGGCAAAAAGAACGCCTTACCGCCTTTTTCCAGGTAGCCGACGAGCGCCGTTGTGTCGAGGGTCGCATCCGGCCCGATGAGCAGCAGTCCCGCACCAGGGTCCAGCGTGGCCGACTGCTTATAGCTCACCCCGATCTTGTCGAGCCATGCCGCGCCCGTTGCGCCGCCGACGTACACCACGCTGCTCACTCGGGGCGACAGCGGGGAGTGAAGCGAGTAATCAATGATTCGTCCGGCCATGCGCCGTGCTGCGGGATCCTGGGCCACATGGTCCTCCAGGTCGAGGGTGCATACGATCACGCGGGCTTGGCCGTAATCCAGCTCCATTAGCGGCGTGTAAGCCAGGTCGAATTCGCATTCCAGCAAAGGACGCCAGCCGCTGCGGTGGGGCTTCTCGATGGCGGCGCTGCTGACCCCGCCGCGGTTGCCCCAATGCCACCCGGAGTAAGGCTGCTCTCGCTCGTTCCCTCGGAGGTAATCTCCCACATACTCCGGGCAAGCTTCAATCAGGGAACTGCTGCCCGTCCAGTCGCGGAGGTCTTCTGAATTCAGAGTGGAGAATGCGGAATGTAAAGTGGCAGATGGGACGGGGAAAACGCGTCGGACAACCTTCGGGCACACGCGCAACCCGAGGGCTCGTGTCATCCATTCAGGGTCCTGGGCACAGATCAGAACCCGACCTCCAGCCTTCACAAAAGGCTCCAGCGTGGCAGCCACCGCCGCATCGTCCTTCAGGGCGTTGCGCCCGATCACCACCAGGGGCGCAGCCGCGCCATCCCAGGGACGGGTCCGATAGCCCAGGTTCACCAGCATCCTGGTGGTTAGACCGTTCGTCTCGACGATGGCGATTTGGCCGCTGCCCCGCTCGTCCTCGCCAAACACACGGAACGCAAAGGTATCCTGGTGCCTGGTAACGCCGATAATCGCGGAAAGGGTGATCTGGCCATCGGCCTTGCCACCGGCTTCCGCACCAGGCGCAATTACCTGGATGGGAATGAATCGGATCTCGGAAACGGCCAGGCTGCCTTGAACCTCGCGTTCATCGACTTCCTTGCCCCCGACGGTAGCGGCCCAGGCTGCGTTGAACCTCTGAGGCTGGCGAGTATCGTTGATCAGGACGATCTGCTTCTCGATCTTCTGGCCTGGGCTGAAGTGGTGGTCCTTCGCAGTGTAATCCCCAGCCCGGCCGGCAATCCACGCCAGCGTCGGTCCGTTGACCTCCTTGAGGGCGTCCTGCATCCAGGACCAGGTGCGCAGGCCGCCTGACAATCCCGCGGTCCGCCAACTGCGCCATGTATTGATGCGGAAGAGTTGTTGGATCTTGTGGTTGTTGGCGTACTCGTCCAGGCGGTTCTCAGAGCTCTCGTAGAGCATCCCGCTGCGCAACAATCCGTGAAGATACTCCCGGTACTTTGGTTCCTCGGAAGAATAAGCGTTCGTGCCAAAATAGCTGGCGGCGTATTCCGTCAACAAGGGCTCGCTGCTGATGTTGCTTTCAAACCCGTGACGCCCGCGCCGGAACGTGCAGTCCATGGGGGTGCCGAACTCGACCATTGAAATCGGCATCTCCCCTCTTTCGGCCCATGCGCTCAGCCAGTCTTCGCGCTCCTGAAGCGGGAGGAGGTCCAGGTAGCAATTCATTGTATAAGCGTCCCCCGTGTAGGCCCCCGCATGGCTGTAATAAACCCGGGTCGGGTCAAGCTGCTTGAGCCCCTCGAACATCTCCTTTCCGGCAAGCATGAGACGCTGCCAGCGCTCGTCACTCTGATCCCAGCCGCTGCGGCCCACATGGCGCGGATCGGCGTCCACCGCGCTGTTGAAGAAATTGAAGCCGGCGATCCACATGACCACGGACGGATGGTCGCGGTAATGGCGCATCCACACGGCAGCGCGGTCGAAGGCACGCGGCCGGTTCTGCTCCCAGATAATCTGACCTCTCGGACCCATGATGTACTTGTTGGCGTTGAGGATGTGTTCTGCCACCAGGTATCCCTTGCTATCCGCGTCGTCGAGATTTCGCCCGGAGTCGGCGGGATCGCCCCGGGTATCCACATTCCCGTCTCCCATCTCGGAGAAAATGTCACCCGCCTGCATGCGCGGCCCGCTGTAAAAGCAAGGCTGCCGTAGGTGGATTACGGTGCCGTTAAGGTAGAATTGCCGGCCTTCGATCCAGAACTCGCGGAAGCCGAATTCCTGATCGTACTCGTCATCCAGGCCAGCACCCTTCATTTTCAGCCGGAGGGTATAAAGATTGGGCTGGCCTACATCCCACAGGCGCGGGTCGGCCCAGAGCCAGGAAAAAGCGAGGGTCTGTATCTCTTTGACAACCACCGGCGCGTCTGTCGTGAAGCTCTTTTCCACCTCTCCCTTCTCGTTGAGTACGTCCGCAACGACCTGAGCCGTGCCAGCCTGCTTGACGCCCCTTAACTCTACCTCGAGGGAGAAGGCCTTGTTCCGGGTTGAAGTGCGCACGAAGACATCGGTCACGTGCGGCCCCGATAAACGGCTTTCCAGAAAGACGCTACCGGTCAAGCCCCGCGATCTGAGCGAGACCGACGCGTAGGTCACGTTCATGAAGGCATTCTGCCAGAAGGTCCCCACCTGCTCGGCATCGGCGATGGCGGCCACCAGCACTCGAACGTCCGCCGTCTGGCCGGGCGTTACCGCTGAGGTGATGTCCACAGAGCCCCATGGCCAGGCGATTCTGCCGCATTCCACGCCATTAACATAGACCATCGCGTCCGTGCACACGCGGTCGAAGCGAAGGCTGATCGCGCGTCCTTTCCATCCCGCTGGGATTGGCACCCGCCGCTCGTACCAGGCGCGGGCCACCCGCGCCCCATCGTAGAGGTCCCACTGCGGGCCGCTGCCGAAGGCCAGCAAATCGGCAGATCTGCCCCGAGAGCTTTGCCAACTGCCGGGCACCTTGACATAGGCCCACCCCACCTTTGGTGGCTCGGCGCCTCCTTCGGCTGCGGGTATGAAGCGCCAGATGCCGTCCAAGGCAACCTGCGCCCGCTTTGTATTCACCGTTACGACGCTCGCCTTGTCCCAATTCAGGGTCGTGCCGGCCGGCAGCTCGGCGTCTGCCGACTGCGGCGTCGCCGCCAGGTGAGGCGTGACCGTGAGGTCCGCGATCTCGAACACGCCGGTGCAGTGGAACATCGCCGGCTGAATGTTCAGGCGGGTTGCTCCCCTCGGCACCTTCAGCTCTACCGACTTCGTCATCCAATCGGAGTCAGCCGCTAATTCAGGAACCTGTGCCGGGTAACCGAAAGAGCCTCCTTCGAAACTCATTGCCACGCGGGCGTCCTGCCAGCCTTCCGTGCCCACTTTTAGATTTGCAGCCTTCATGCGCGCCGAAATGGTCAGCGACTCGATCTCCGGCGTGACTCTTACATAGGCGTGTACGTAGTCGAGCTGCCGGCCCGCATCGTGGTTTTCGATGCGCAGCCAGCACTTGCCCCTTTCCGAGATGACCTGGAATTCCTGATTGCCCGGAATGTTGAACCCCTCGGCCCAACCCGTATTAGCGCCGGGGTTCTTAAAATCCCCTTGTGGAAGCAGGTTCTCCTGTGCGGATGATGGTCGTCCGAAGACACACAGACTTAGGAAAGCGAGTGGAAGTTTAAGCCTCATTCTTCATCACACTATTTCGGGAATGACCCACGGCGCGCGACAAGGGCGCTTCAAGTGTTGGTTGGCCTCCGGGGCGCCCACGAACGCTTCCGTCTAGGCATCGAAGATAAAGTCCGGCGAGTGAGGGCATTCATAGTCCGTGAGGTAGCGGGCTGCAGGGGTGCCTCAGCCTAGATTCTCTTCCCGGCCTTGCGGGCCTCGTTGATCTGTTCCCGGCTGCGGTGCTGGTACTGGCGCAGGGTCTCGATGTTGTACTGCGCGCATAACTCCCTCACCCGGACACCCGGCTTGATGGAGCGGAGCAGGTACCAGGCTTTCGAGCCGGGAAAGGATTCCAGCTCGACTTCGCCCGCGTGTTCGCGAAGCAGTTTCTCCACTTTCTCCTTGGTGAAATCGAGATGAACGAAGGTGCGGTCCAGATCGAGAGTCGCAATGAACTGGTCGTGCTTGGGCTCCTCTACTTTCTCAATGGTCCGGCCCGTAACATCAATGATGTTACCGGCACCCACCGGCACCACGTAATAATGAAACAGCGTCGCCATCGCGTTGAGGGGGCTGCCGCCGGTGTAGGCGCTGGGCCAGAAAACAATCTCTGCGTCCAGCACATCCGCTTGCTGCCACAGCTCGGGGAAATTGAGATCAAAGCAGGTGAGAATACTGATCCGCCCGAAGTCGGTTTCGAACACCTTGACCCCATCGCGGCTGGGAAGGAGGTCCTCGCCCCAAAACACGAACACCTTGCGATACTGCCCCGCCACTTGACCCTGTCGATCCAGCAGCACGGCGGTGTTGTATTGCCCGGAATCGGCCTGCTCCCGAAGCGGGCAGATCACATACATGCGGTGTTTCCTGGCCAGCGCCGCCACGGCATCGACCGTCGGGCCAGGAATCGGTTCGGCGTTTGCGGTGCCCGCAAACTCCTCCGGCAGGCAGGCGATGTCCACGTGCTGCTGGCCCGCGATTTCGAGATGCTCGAGGGCAAGCTTCAGTTTCTCATCATGGTTGCCGCCGAAGCCGATGCAGATGGCGGCTACTTTAACCTGCCGGCCTGGCACAGCGAATGGCGCGGCAGAGGCGGTGCCCGACAGCGCCAAAAGAAGTAGCAGACCGAGGCGGCAGGCGAGCCGGAAAAGCTGCGGGCTTGCGGCGAAGGAACCGTGGTGGGTTTCTGGGTATGCGTTCATGTCTTTACGCGACAGATACTAACCATGCACCCTTAGTTTTCTTCAGATGCAAACCACTGTCGAGCAGTTTTGACAAGGCCCCCTGCCCTCATTAGCTCCCGTACTGGCGCCCCGCGTCGAACATCGCGAGCATATTTCAGCGGTTTTGAGGTCATGCGGTCTCTTCCCTGCCCGGAGGCTGGCGTCAGGCATCCTGCGCGGCGAGCGCCGCCGATTCAAGCCGTAACAAACGCGGTCCTGCGGGATAAGTGGCGTCCCCATCACCCAACCGACCCCCAACATATTGTGGTGGGGATGGCCACACATACGATAGCCCGCCCTGCCGATCGGTCGGCCTGATCGCCGGCTCCATCGTCGTCTAACCGTTGCCTCGCCGTTACCTCGCCGTAGCACCTCTGATCCGGGATCAGAGGTGCTACGGCGAGGTAACGGCGAGGCTCCCATGCGGGTCCCTGGTGGCACCCGGGTGCTTTCGCGCCGATTTCCTTGTGGTGGTACCGGCAGGATGCGCCCGCGCCCCGGTGCTGCCGGCCAAAAGGCGCTGGTTGCGGTTCGCGTTGATGACTGGCGGGGTGCAGGCGGCATCTTCCGCACAGTGTCCCCCGGCACGCACCCCTTCAATCCCGCACTCGACCTCTTGAAGTAGGTCACTGGTCCATTCATTCCGACCTGCCGATGCATGGCTCGCTGCAGAGCCCATCGAGCCTGCGCCGGTGCGGTCTGATCCTTCGTGCTGCCAGCGCCCGCGCCGGCAGGCCAGTTCATTCTTCACCGACCCCTACCGTCACACCATCCAGGGGCGCGCCGTCTGGCGTGCGAAGACGACAGCAGGCCGACCACTCCCCGGCTCCCTGTGTCACCTTGAGCAACAGCCGGTTCACCCCGCGGTTGAGCCTGACCTTGACCTTGTCTTCCCAGGGAGTACAGCCCCGGATGACGTTGATGCCATGCACAACCTTATCATTCAGCCAGACCTTCACGCCGTCGTCGCTGCCGATTTCGAGCCTAGCCTCCTGGTCGCGTTCGGAAATGATCTGGGTCGTTAGATAGGCAACCCGTTCATCCCCGCCCATAATCTTGTTCAGGTCAACCAGCCCGGTCTGGTTTATAGCCGTCTGTCCCACTGGGCGCCAATCGGCTTTCGACCCTGCCTTCTCCGGCTCCAACACGAGATCAAACAACTCCATCCCGGTTTTCCCCTCCAGCTTGTATGGGCCCGAGAACATCCAGGCCAGGATGGCCCCATCGGCGGTCTGACCGGCGGCTTGCAGGCTCTTGATGGCGTCATCGGCCTTCTTGCGCAAATCCTCCTGGTCGGTCATCTGTTTGAGCTCCTTGAGGGCTGCCACCGCGCGGGCGTAATTCACCATGCCCAGTTCCCCGGCCACTCGAATGGCCGCCGGGATGGCCTCGCTCTTCAGCGCGGCGTCCTGGCTGCACCCTTTGAGCAGATCGAGTGAGCGGAATGAAGGAATCTCCGACAACCCGGAGATGGCCTGCCGCTTCTCCTCCGGGCGGCGCGCTACTTCGAGAACGCTGCGGTAAGCGGCCAGACGCTCGGCCATGGGCACTTCTTCCATGCCCGCGAGCCGCAAACAGCCGTCACGCAACGCCACGATTGCGTCGCTGGAGTCTGGCGCGCGGCGCGCCACGTCAACTAAATGCGGCACTGCCGTCGCATCGGGCCAGCCCACCAGCGCGCGGAAAGCGGCCTGCCGGACCTCGCTGTCGTTGTCACCTATAGCCTTGACCACTGCAGTCAGCGGAGCGGCGCCGGCAGTGTAGCCCAGCAGGCGCAGCAAGGCGGCTCGGGCGAGCGGCTGCGATGCCTGGGCAAGCGCGCCGAGCACGATGTCCGCTGAGGCCGTCTTGTCGTACGCGCGAGTGCAGATGGCCCGACCGGCCTCCTCGCACGCGGTTCGAAGCTGGGAGTTGGTCGTGCTGATGATCGTAGCAGTGAGCACTGTCAGGTGCGCGCTCTCGCCCAGGACACCCAGCGGCTTGGCGGCCTCGGCTGCCAGCACCGGGTCGGTCCCGCCTACCAGCCGCACCAGCGTGGGCAATGCGGCCACCGTGCGGCGGCCGGCGAGTACGCTCAGCACCGTGGCGCGGTCGGACGGGTCGGATGATCCGATCAGACCGATCAGCGCCTCATCCACGACCGGTTTGCCGAGGCGGACCAGAGTCTTGTGCGCGGCTTCAGCCACCGCCCCCTGCCCTGCACCCGCCAGCCGCACCAGCATGGGCACATCGGCGGCTTCGCCGTGCCGGCCCAGGCAATCAATCGCCGCCGCGCGGACCACCGGGTCGGACTCCTTTTCGGCGAGGTTGAGCACAGCGGGCCGCGCAGCTACTTCTGGCAGGTCCGCCAGTACTCCCAGGAGGATAAGTTGTCCGGAAGGCTTCATGGAGGGAAGCGCCGAGGCCACGGCGCTCTGCAAGGCCGTGTCCGTGGACGTCGCGTAGGCGGCCACGGTGGCTTCACGTATGCCGGCGTCTTCGCCCTGCACCATCTCCGTAACCAGGTTGACAGATTCAGCCTGCCGCAGCGCGCTGATAAGCCCTTTCAAGGCTGCGATCCGGGCGAATTGAGGCTGGCTGGGCGCCATGAGGTCGCGGTAGATGGAGACGGCTTGGGGATTCGCCCCCGCATTCTTAAGATGACCGGCGGCGGTGATGCGCGCGCGGGCCTGGACGCGGGACAAGGCAGGAGCAACCTGCAGCTCCGCCAACGCCTGGGCGGCGGACTCATTGCCAATGGCCCCCAGCGCCATGATGGCCGCGCTGGCTACTACGGGATCATCGTCCTTGGCGGCACGAGCCAAGGCGCTCACCGCGTCCGGGTCACGCCGGACGCCGATCGAACCGATCAAGCCCGCCAGCAGCCGATGTGATTGGTCGAATTGTAGAGGTTGATCTCTCCGGGTCGGATCTTGTCCTTCATCAGGCCCTTGGGGCTGGTTGAGGGTGGTGACCATGGCCCTGCCCTCTCGCAGATCATGGCTGAACGGCTTCTCGCCATAAACATCCTTGCCCGCCCGGGCGGACGCCATCACGGTAATGGCGTGCCAGTGGTCAGGGGTGGCCATGGGGATCACATCGATGTCATCCCGGGCCACGAGCTCGCGGAAGTCCTTGTAGCCGGCGCAATCCTGGTTGTTGTAGAAGGTGTTGACTCGCTTGCGGGCGTTCTCACAGGCATTGCGATCCACGTCGTTCACGGCCAGGACCTGGCAGCGCTGGTCACCCAGAAAGCCCTCCAGGTTGCCGCTACCCTGGCCGCCCAGACCGATGGCCCCAACGGCGATGCGGTTGTTCGGACCCGGACGCCCGGCCGCACCCCGCACGGAAGAAGGCACGACGATGGGCAGGCCGGCTGCGGCGCTCAGCAGCGCGGCGCTCCGCAGAAAGCGGCGGCGGCTGAAAGAGGACTGCGGGGAAGGGATCGCGCGAGGTATTAGTGCGCTTGACGAACAGGAGATTGGCATGGGCCGAGATTACCAGCGCCGCCGGCCGGGCACAGACCTTCGTTCAGGGCCGCAAGCATTCAGCGCTGAATGCGTGCTGATCCACTGCGGGCAAAGGCACGCACCTGCTCCAGGGTCGCCATGGTGGTGTCGCCGGGGTAAGTCGTCAGGAGCGCGCCGTGCGCCCAGCCCAGCTTAACCGCCTCGACCGGGTCTTCTCCGGCCAGCAGGCCGTAAAAGAAGCCCGCCGCATAGCCGTCGCCGCCGCCGACACGGTCGAGCACATCCAGCTCGCAGGTGGGCGTCACGCAGGTCTGGCCGTCGATCCAGGCCACGGCGCCCCAGGTATGCCGGTTGGTCGAATGCACTTCGCGCAGGGTGGTGGCGAGAATCTTGATCTGGGGATGCTTCTGGAGGACTTTATCAATCATCCCGATGAACGCGCTTGGGTCGAGCTTGGACTTGGCGGCGACTTCGGGGCCCGGGATGCCGAGCCCCAACTGCAAGTCTTCCTCGTTGCCGACCAACACGTCGACCTGCTTCACGATGCGATCGAGGACTGCCACCGCGCGCTCGTGGCCCCCCGAGATGTTCCAGAGCTTGGCGCGGTAATTGAGGTCAAAGGAAACCACGGCGCCGGCGGCCTTGGCCGCCTGCATGCCTTCGACAATCACCTCGGCGGTGGTCGGTGAGAGGGCGGCGAAGATGCCGCCGCTGTGAAACCAGCGGACGCCACCGGCAAAGATGGCCTGCCAGTCGAAGTCGCCCGGCTTGAGCTGAGCCGCGGCTTCGTTGGAGCGGTTGTAGAAGACCACGGGCGCGCGGACGCCCTGGCCTCGGTCGCTATAGACGGTGGCCATGTTGGGACCGTGAACGCCGTCATGCTGGAAGTGTTTGTAGAACGGCTTCACTCCCATGGCCCGCACGCGCTCGGCAATCAGGTCGCCGACCGGGTAACCCACCATCGCCGTCGCGACGCCGGTCTGCAGGCGAAAGCAATCCGCGAGGTTGGCCGCGACGTTAAACTCGCCGCCGCTGACGTGGATCTGGCATTCGGTGGCCTTGCGGAAAGGGACGATGCCCGAATCCAGGCGATGGACCAATGCGCCGAGGGACAAGAGGTCCAGCGCCCCAGCCTTACGGATATTCAAACCATGCTTCATAATAATGTCGGTGCGACAGCATGCACTGAGGCGGCTTGGTTTGTCCCCATAAAAATAACCACGTCGGCGCCGGCCTAAGTGTATTCCACGACCAACCTGGCGAGCGGCAACTGGATGGACGAGGGCCTGGTCTCCGGCACAATAACGATTACGCCCACTCCGGGCACCCCACAGCAATACTACCGCCTCGGTCTAGAGACCTATTCCAGCTTACATCGACCAAGGCGTTAACGCTCGGTGTTATTTCGGATCTCCTCCCTCGGGTTTCAGTCCTCCGGGCAGCGAAACTGGCGGAACAACCACTGCGACTACTGGGCGGCTGGAGCGGCCGGAGGCGCCTGACCCATCACCTTCTTGATCTGGCCGATAACCTCGTTGACGACCTTCTTCTGGGGTTCGGTGACCGCCGGATTATTTACCAACTCGTCCAGGGACATCAACGCCTTTTCGTAGTCACTATACCTCAGGTTACGCTGGACCATGCTAACAGATTGTTTCACCTCCGGCGCGGCGTCCACAAAGACCT
>Ga0181518_10004605_pt1 | contig 12227 bp, 10 predicted proteins | sample PEATcosm2014_Bin_28_FD_119751 | JGI IMG/M metagenome (GOLD analysis project Ga0181518, IMG submission 119751) | Peatland microbial communities from MTU Mesocosm Facility, Houghton, MI, USA - PEATcosm2014_Bin01_60_metaG | ecosystem: Environmental > Terrestrial > Soil > Wetlands > Peat | place... | reverse complement strand
GCAGCTCCGGCTCGCCACGCCCGCAACCGCCCATCGATGTGTACCTCAGAGCGATTGACGAGCCGGTGCTCCGCCTGACCAGCGTCGACCTGAATGCGAGCTCCGACGTCGCTTCCTTAGCCGAGGTTTTCGATTTTGCGCGCGACTACCTGGGACTGCTCAAAGCCGGGATCATCGCCGCCGGCATCGTTCCTCCAGGATTGGAAGGGGCGCGCCAGCCCCTTTCCGACGTCTTGGCCGCGCTGACCGGAGTACCGGGCCACGGCTTAGAGATCGTCACCCACGTCAGGGGAATCCCCAAAGGCTCCCGGCTGGCGGTTTCCACCAATCTGCTGGCTTCCATCATCGCGGTCTCCATGCGGGCCACCGGCCAGGTGCGCACGCTCACCGGAACCTTGGCGGAGAACGAGCGCCGCCTGGTGGCTGGACGCGCGATTCTGGGCGAATGGCTGGGCGGTTCGGGCGGAGGCTGGCAGGATTCCGGCGGTGTCTGGCCGGGGATGAAAGTGATTCAAGGCGTGCTGGCGGCTGAACCCGACCCCGAATTCGGCATCAGCCGCGGTTGTCTGCTGCCGCGCCATCACGTCCTCACCAACGAAGAAGTGCCGCCCGCCTCCAGGGAGAAACTCGAGAACAGCCTGGTCCTGGTGCACGGTGGCATGGCGCAGGACGTGGGGCCGATCCTCGAAATGGTGACCGAGAAATACCTGCTCCGCGCGGAGGCGGAATGGCAGGGCCGCCAGCAGGCCATCGCCATCTTCGACGAGATTCTGGCGTGCCTGAAAGCCGGCGACATTCCAGCCCTCGGGGCAGCCACCGAACGCAACTTTTTCGGGCCCATCCAAACCATCATCCCGTGGGCCAGCAATCTCTACACCGAAACGCTCATCCATGCCGTCCGTGCCGAGTTTGGGCGTGGTTTCTATGGCTTCTGGATGCTGGGCGGGATGGCCGGTGGCGGCATGGGATTCATGTTCGACCCCAAAGTCCGGCCGCAGGCGCAGGAGCGGCTGGGCGCGTTGATGCGCTCGACCAAGCGGCGGCTCGAACGGGCCGTGCCGTTTGCCATGGAGCCGGTGGTGTACGATTTCGCCATCAACCAACGCGGTACCGAGGCCCGCTTGCTCGAGGAACACGCCGCTCTCATGCCGGCCGCCTACTACACCCTCTTCATTCCGGCGCTGGTTAGAACCGATACTCGCCTGCTGCCCGACGCGCGCAAAGCCGAACTCGCCCTCCTCGCCACCGAATGCCGGCAGAACGACGAACTGCGTCCCGTGGTGCAGAACGTGTTCGACGTTTTGCTGCCGCGGAGCGCCGCCGCGGCAGGCGATCAGAGCCGCACCCTCAACGAGCTGCTGCCGGAATTGGGGTTTGACAGTTCCGAACACGAGCAGATTCGGGCGGATCTGCGCCGCGGCCGTATCGGTCTGGCGCAAAACAGGCTTCCCGCCAGCGCCGATATCCGCGATGTGGAAGACCCGGATGTGTGGCATGCCGAAGACGGGGCTGCCAGCCGCTACCGGGACACTGGAATGGAGGCTCTGCGCCAGGGCCGGGTGGCCGTGATTTCGCTGGCCGGCGGTATCGGCACCCGCTGGACCCGCGGCGCCGGCGTGGTCAAGGCGCTCAGCCCCTTCGCCCGGTTTGCGGGCCGTCACCGCAACTTCATCGAGGTGCATCTGGCGAAAAGCCGCCGCACCAACTCCCTGTGCGGGACGCCCCTGCCCCACGTTATCACCACCAGCTATTTGACCCAAGGCGCCATCGCCGAATGGGTCGATCGCGAACAACTCGACAGCTCGCACCTGTTTCTGTCGCCTGGGCGATCGGTCGGCCTGCGGCTGGTCCCCATGGCCCGCGATCTGAAGTTCGCCTGGGAGGAAACGCCGCAGCAGCTCCTCGATGAGCAGAAACAGAAAGTGCGCGAAAGCCTGCACGCAGCCCTCATAGCTTGGGCACAGCATGCCGGCGAAGGTTCCGACTACACCGGCAATCTGCCGCTCCAGTGTCTGCATCCCACCGGGCACTGGTATGAGATTCCCAACATGCTGCGCAACGGCGTGCTGGAGCGCCTGCTCGCGGCCCGGCCGCAATTGCAGTACCTGATGATGCACAACATCGACACGCTCGGGGCGAATGTGGATCCGGGCTTGCTCGGCTGGCACATCGAGCGGGGCGCGGCGCTCAGCTTCGAAGTCATCGCCCGCCAGTTTGAAGATCGCGGCGGCGGTCTGGCCCGTGTGGACGGGCGCCCCCGCCTGGTGGAAGGCCTCGCGCTGCCTTCCGAGGAAGTGGAAGCCGGCTTGTCCTTTTACAACAGCGCTACCGCGTGGATTCACCTGGACCGGCTGCTGGAGGTGTTCGGCCTGACCCGCCCGGATCTTTCGGATTCTGCTAAGGTCGCTGCCCGCGTCCGCGCCGTGGCCGCCCGCATGCCCACCTACATCACTTTGAAGGACGTAAAAAAGCGCTGGGGCAAAGGGCAGGAAGACGTCTTTCCGGTGGCGCAATTCGAAAAGCTTTGGGGAGATATGACGGGCCTCGCCGCAAGCGGCTGCCGCTTCGTAGTGGTTTCCCGCCGCCGCGGCCAGCAATTGAAGGAGCCCGCGCAACTCGACGGATGGCTGCGCGACGGCTCGGCGGCATACGTCGATTCACTGTGCGGGTGGCTGTAGGGGCTGCGCACGCGGGCGGCCCGCCATCAAGATGTCACTGACGCTCATTTTATTATCCGGGCAGGGCCGCAGCGGCACCACATGGCTGATGTCGCTTCTGGCATCGGATCGTCGTGTGGCTTTTGACTTGGTTTACCCGTACGAAGCCCGCTTTCTGACGTATATCGCCCAATTCGCCCGGTTGTTCGAAAAGCGCGAATTCCTGGATAATCTGAACCCGGATTTCTCCAGATTCGATGGCTTCGGAGTAGGCGGGTGCCTTCCTGCGAGCCCCGCCTGGAAACCGGCTGATCCGCTGGAGACCCGAATACCCGTGCCGGATAGCCGGCAGTGGTTCAACCAGACGTGGCGGATCTTCGCCGATCACCTGTGCAGATCGCGTCCCGGCACGGAATTCTACGCCGAGAAGGCGCTCGTGTGGGTGCCCGACATGGTTCGGGAATTCTTCCCGACTCGCACGATCTACTTGTTTCGCGATCCCAGGGATGTCTATATCTCGGCAAATGCTTTCATGAAGAAAAAGGATTACTACGGCTTCATGAGACGACCGGAAGATTCCGATCTCGACCACGCTCGCAGCGTGTGCGCCTCGTTCGTCGGGTATGCGACCAACTATCTCGCCGACCGCGGCCGTGACGACTGCCTGCTGGTTCGTTACGAGGATCTGGTTGGCGATACCAAGGCGGCGCTGGCGGCGCTGGAGGCAGCTATGGGACTGGTGCTCGATGGCGGAGCCGGAGCGGAGCATTTTGGAAGCCATGGGACGGCCGCCAGTCTGGCGCTGACTGAAGAGCGGTGGCGTCGCGAGGGACTGCCAAACGGCGTCGAAGACCTTTTCGAACGGTCTGCGGGCGCAGAACTGGCGCGTTTGGGATATCCGGGTGCGCTGCCTGCGGGCCGCAGCGCCATTCCCTCCGTGGATTTTGGCTTGGGCGGAGTCGATCTCGGGACGGTAGTGACTTCGCCCGATGGCCGGTTCGAGCGCTCTTCAGATAGCCACGCCGGCATTCGTCTCAGCGGCTCCGATTTCTGGATGATTCTGCCGCTGGAGCCATTTGCGGCAGACGAAGTAGCCGAGATCTGGCTCTGCGTGAAGGGGGGAGCGGGCGAAACCTGCTCCGTCTATTGGGCTGGGCCCGGTGAATCTCCAGGCGAAGATCGCGCCATCCACTTGTTCTATCAGCCAAGCCGGCATTGGCAAATCATCCGCTTTCGGGTTGGCGCTCACCCGGCATGGCGCGGAGAGATTCGTGTGGTGCGGTTAGACGTCTTCAACAGCGGTCGTGGCGGCTGGCTGGAAGGCCACGGGGAAATCCAGTGGGTTCGTCTGGTCGGTTGACGCGCAACGTCAGCCGACCCAGCGGCGCATGCCTTCATGGATTGCGGGCAGCCTGCGACATGATTTCCGCACCGTAGGGGCCGGGCATGCCCGGCCCGGCGCTTGTCCGGCAGGCTTTTATCCAGTCCGGTCCGCCCGGTGTCCGCCAAAAGCGTGGATGGTCCCGGCCAGGACTTCGCCGCCGTGCGGTATCACGTATTCCTCTCCCGCCTTCACCGGTACCTTCTGCCCATCTATGAGCAGCGTATAGCAGCCTTCCACCCGCGGCGGACCTCGATGGCTTCGTCCGCTGTGTGGACGAAGAAAATCCTGTAGTCACCGACCCGGAGCCGCAGTTCTTCCGCATCGCCCTGGAGCGCTTTGAGGTCTCCGGCGCCGGACTCGGCGAAGCGGTGCAGGGCATTCAGTACGCGCATGGCTGTCGGCTTGTCCATCTGACGGATGTCGGCCTTGGCTTAGTCAGTCCATTCGATGCGCTTCATCGCGCACAAACTCGATAGGTCCCCCTCCCTTGGATTGTAGGGCCGAGCTATCCCTAACCATGCCGACGCTCGGCCCGACGAACCGGCAGCCGGTGGCCTGGCTGGCGTGGTCCTCGGCGCCGCGTCACATCGGCAGCCGCGATCGCTATGTCGGCTGGAGCGGTGAGGCGCGCCGGCGGAAGAGCCTTGCGGGGTTATGCCCCTGCCAGACGGAGGACCGTCACCCAATGCGGCAACGCATCGTCAATACGGCCCATGTCGGATGATTCATCATCATCTGTCGGGTTCGATAGGTGATACACCGGGCGGCACACAAGAGTAGCTGGTTTGGCGTTACCCAAGATCTGAAGGCGATTCCTTAGCTAAAGGCGCGTGGCAGCCTCTCGGCTACCTGGTCGCCTGGTTCAGCGCACTGGCGGCGCCTTCAATCGCCGCGCCGGCGTTTTCGAGCACCTTGCCCACCCGCACGATCTGTTCGTCCGCCAGCTTCCACTGCTTCTGTTCGATGCTCTCGCGCACAGCCGGCAGCGTCTTCACGCCGTAGCCGGTGTAAAGGCCCGGAGCATATATCTGGTGCTGGAACCACGGCCGGTTGGGCAGGCCCTGGCTGGATAGAAAGGCGCGCTCGACTACCACCAGCCGGTCGTTCACTTCCTTCAACTCCGCGCGGGCCAGCGCCGATCCACCATTGGCGGAAGCGTGAGCGGCTGCCTGGTCGAAGGCTTGCGTGGTCCGCCCCAGGGCGGCCAGCCCGTTCTCGAGCGGCGCGAAATTCAGAAACGGCGGCACGGGCTCCTTCGATGGCAGCACGGTCTTTGCGCGCGGATCCTCGATCGCGGCAAACACTCCATCGTCAATCTGCCGGTTACGCTCGATGGCCTGCTCGCGCTTCTCGCGCGCCAGTTTCTCCACTTCGTCCACGTACCGGTGGAGGGTGTCGGCCAAGCCATGAAAATCGAACGGCAGCAGTTCCGCTCCGGCCAGCCGCATCACCGCCGTCCCCGCCGTCTGCGCCAGCGCGCGGCTGTATACAAAGGTAGTGTCGGAAAAGTGGGTGAACCAATAGAAATCGTCGTAGATGGAATGGTAGATGCCGCCACCGTCTTCGCCGCCGAATCCCAGGTTTAACGACGCGATGCCTGCGTGGTCCAGAAACGCCGTGTAGTCGGAGCCCGAACCCAGCGCGCCGATGCGCAGGTCCGGCCGCGTCCGCGCCTCCTCGCGATCCGTCTGCGGCGTCATCCGATTGTCTCCCGCGATGCGCTGCAACTGGGCCCGTCTCCAGACCGTGACCTTGCTCTCCGGGTCAAAGATATCGCGCGCTACGCCGTTGATGAAATGCTCGAGCGAATGCGACCCCTCGACGCCCAGATAGCCGCGGCCGTTACTGTCCGAGTTGATGTACACCGCCGCCTTGCGCCCCAGTTCTTCGGCGTGCTCTTCGACCCATTCGGTCGAGCCCAGCAGTCCCGGCTCTTCGCCGTCCCAGAGGCAGAACAGGATGGTGCGCTTTGGCTTCCAACCCTGCTTGAGCAGAGCCGCCATCGCGCGCGCCTCTTCGAGCACCGCAATCGTGCCGGAGACGGGATCTTCCGCGCCGTTCACCCAGGCGTCATGATGGTTGCCGCGCAGGATCCATTCGTCCGGATACACCGAGCCGGGAATGCGCGCGATCACGTCGTAGATCGGTTTGCGGTCCCAGTTGAATTTCAGTTTCAGATGCACTTTGGCGGGACCTGGCCCGAGGCGGTATGTGATCGGCAGCCCGCCGCGCCACGGCGCCGGCGCCACCCTCCCGTCCAGCGCCGCCAGCAGCGGCTGCGCGTCCGCATAGGAAATCGGCATCACCGGTATCTTGGTCAGCGTCACCGCCTGGTCGAGCGGCAGCCGCTTGGCTTCCGGCGTAGCGCCCACGCCCGGCGTCAGCGGATCGCCCGGATAGACCGGCATGTCCATCACGCTGCCGCGCTGCACGCCGTCTTTGGGACGGTACGGCCCGGCCGGAAAGGCTTGGCCGGGCGTGTAGCCGTCGTCGCGCGGATCGGAGTAAATCAGGCACCCGATGGCGCCGTGCTCGGCCGCCACCTTCGGCTTGATGCCGCGCCAGCTGCCCCCGTAGCGCGCGATCACGATCGCCCCTTTCACCGACACGCCCTGCCGGTCCAGCGTTTCGTAATCGTCCGGCACGCCGTAGTTGACGTATACCAGCGGCCCGGTCACGTCGCCATCAATCGAATACGCGTTATAAGTGGGAAGCTGCTGGTCATGCTGCGATGAAGTGGGATCCACAGCCACGGCCGGCTCCTCGATCTTGGCCACAAAGTGCTCCGGCTCGACCATCTCCAGCAGCCGCTCTTTCGGAGTGGGAAAGAGCACGTCGAAGGTCTCGATGTGCGCGTCCAGCCCCCACTCGAGGAATTTCTCGAGCAGCCACTCCGCGTTGTCGCGGTCGTAAGGCGAGCCAACATGATGCGGCCGCACCGTGAGACGTTCCATGTACGAGCGCATCAGCGCGGCATCCGGAATCGCGCGGAACCTGGTTTCCCAATCGCGCTCCGCGCGCGCCGAATCCGCCGTGAATCCCGCTAACGGCGCGGGCTCCTGCGGAATCGCCATCGGCGACGCAAGGCACAAACCAACCACTACAGCCAGACCGGTTTTCATAAGACCGTTATTGCACACCCCAAACCCGGGCCACAAGGCCGGCTCGACTTCTCGTAGCTAAAGTGGATTATCATGGGCGCTGGCGCGCTAGCGCCATTTCGAGGGAGATTATGGCAGACGAACAGAAGCCCAAAGAGCGCAAAAAGGTCATCGATCCGGAAACCAAAGGCAGCAGTTCGGCCCCTACGGCAAAAACCGCAGGCGCCGCGGGAGGCAAGAAAGCGCCGCCGGCGGAAGTCGCCGTACCTGCGCCAGTTCGACCACAGACGAAGTCGACGAAAATACCGAAACTCCAGAAGAAGAACAAGTCCCGCTTGCCGCGCCGGCAGAAGAAAGCCAACCAAAAGGGTCAAGCCACCCACGGCGAGGTCTGAGTCGGGCGGCACATTGGTCCCCCGCCTTATGAGCAGAGTTGTGATGCTGGCCTCAATGGCCGCGCTGGTTCTGTCGTTTTCTACCCGTGCCGGTTCCTCGCTGCCTGCCACGCAGCACGCGGCGACGTCCTACTATGTCTCCCCTTCGGGCAATGACGCCTGGCCCGGAACCCAGACCCAGCCCTTCTTGACGATTCAATTCGCGGTGAACAAGCTGATGGCCGGAGACACGCTGTTCATCCGCGCTGGGGATTATCACGAGACCGTCGCGCTGGGCAGCTCGGGAACCGCCGCCGCACCTATCACGATCCAGGCCGCCCCCCGCGAGCACCCGACCCTGATTGGGGCCACGCCGGCGGCCGGGCCTTGGACCGCCTATTCCGGCGCGATTTAAAGCGCTTCGTGGCCCAGCCAACCCACCCAGGTCTTTGGCGCCGGGCGGCTGCTCAACGAGGCCCGCTGGCCCAACACGCCTGTCGAAGATTTCGCGGACATGACTTACGCTCTGGCCGACTCGGGCACCCAGGATTACATCACATATTCCGCTCTTCCCGACGTCGACCTGACCGGCGCCTGGGTTCGTGTGATGGCCGGCGAGTCCTGGGTGGCTTACGACCGCCAGATCGTCTCCTACGACCGGGCTTCCGGCACATTGACTTTTTCCGCGCCCATCAACGCCTTGTCCGAACTGATACCGCGCCGCGGGAACCACTTCTTCGTGTTCGGGACGCTGGAGCTGCTGGATTCGCCCGGCGAGTGGTGGTGGGATCCCAACCGGCAGCAGCTTTACGTCTGGATGCCGGACAGCGCCTCCCCGGCGGGCCGCACCGAGGCCGGAGTCGCCCCCGCCGTGCTGGACCTCAGCGGGCAGTCCTATGTAATCGTCAAGGGACTCTCCGCGCGCGGCGGCTGGTTCAACTTGCAGAACAGCGCCAATTGCACCTTGCGGGATTTTCACCTGAGGGCGCCGAACTGGATCCGCACCTTTGACGGTTACGCGGTCTGGCCGCAATACCTGGGCGGCGTGGACGTCTCCGGGAGTGGAAACCTCCTGGATAGCGGACTGGTGCAGAACGCCGGCCGCAGCGGGATTCACATCGCAGGGAGCGGCAACACCGTCCGGCAGGTGACCGTAGAAGATCAGGGATGGAACTGGGCCAGCGAGGTTGGCATCAACATGTACGGCGGGGACAAACCATCGTGCAGAACAACACCATCCTGCGGTCGGCCATGGCGGGCATGTATCTCGCGCCCGGTTCCCGCGTCCTGAACAACCTGGTGGAAGACGCGTGCCTGTTCGTCGAGGACTGCGGGAACGTGGACGCCTGGAGCATGGACGGCCAGGGGACCGAAATCGCCTACAACGTTTTCATCAACAACCATGCCCGGTGGGGCGGCGCCATCCACCTGGACGCGGGAAGCCTGAACTTCCGCCTGCACGACAACTTTGCGGAAGGGATGGCGTGGAACGGCGTCAACATAACGAATATCAACGACATCGAGAACAGCACCTTTGTCGGCATTGGAGACGCTCAACTGTGATGGCGTCAGCGAAGCCGACCTTCTGCAACTCCTCGACAGCGCTCATCGTCGGAGCGACGGCGAGAACCTCGCGACCCGCATCCATCAGGGCGCGTCGCAGTCCCTCGAGAGTCGCGGTCTTGCCGGTGCCGGCCGCGCCGCTGATACTGATCGCACGGTCCCGCGATTGAAGGACAAACTCCACTGCCTGCTTCTGCTCGGCGCGCAAACGGTCGAAGACGACAGACGAGTCCGTGCCACCGAGCGGCTCGAATGCGCCAAGTCCGCGGTTGACGGTTCCAATCATGTGTCGTTCGCGCTCCAGAGTCATCGCTGTTGCGACCTCGCGGCCCGACCGCAAGATCTTGCCCGTGGATTCCTGCAAATTCAGTTCGCCCTTCAAGTCGGCAAGCCTGATTCGCCCTCGGCCATGCCGCAAGGCCTCGGTGAGTAGTTCATCTTCCGATGCAACCGATACGCGCTCGAAGATGTGGTCAACGGCGTGCTCCAATGACGGCGCGCTCGGATCGACAGCAACTGATGTAAGCCGTGCGGCGCCTCTCACTGCCCCGAGTGTCCGTGCTTCGTCCGGAGTGAGCCGCTCCTGCTGCTCCTTCCGCAGGTCGCGCGTCGAAATCTCGGTGAGTTTGTCGGCGCGGGATTCTCGAACCAGGACAGCGACCTCGTTGTCCGTCGGCCCGCCGCCCGTGCTGCTCGACGAAGGCTTCGATAGCCAAGTCGCGTTGACGGCTCCTCTGGCTGAACTTTGCCAGCAGGTCCGCCGGGACGCCGCGAATCTCGAAACCGGAATCACGCCCCTTCGCGTCACGCTGGCTCTCGATTTCGTAGCCGATGGCTTTCACCTCGCGTGCCAACGCATTCCGGTAGACCTCCGACAAGTAGGCCCGACGTCCGTGGATCTCCGTCGCTTGTAACGCCTTCCAGCGGCCTTCCGCACCATCAAACGTCAGGTTCGCCGCAACGGCGTGAGTGTGCAGTTGCGCGTCGAGTTCGCGGCTGGTGTCGTGATGGGAGAGCGCGAAGTACGTCTGCGATCAGATGGGCCATTCAAGTATCCAGGTCACCTTCGACACCTACGGACGCCTCTTCCCGAACTCACGCGCAACAGCAGCAAAGAAGCTGCAACAGGCGATGTTCACAGGGAGAAAAAACGGGTTTGGTAGCAGTTTGGTAGCAAAACGCGGAAAACGGAGGAAAAATACAGAGACGGGAGCAGAGGAAGGCTGATCGCTATCTCCTTGGTTTAGCGGGAAATACGAGCGAAGGAGTTTTGGTTGCGGGGGAAGGATTTGAACCTTCGACCTTTGGGTTATGAGCCCAACGAGCTACCAGACTGCTCCACCCCGCACTTTTATCCTAACGCAAGGCTGGGTTGCGGGTCAACGTGCAGTGCGTACCTCGCCGCTCCTTCCGCGCGCCGCGACATCCGGCGCGAATGCGGTTGGTGGTTGCCGGAACGCGACCCGAGCGGGCAGCCGGGGTCCATCAGTTGGCGGCGTTCAGTTTCGGTTGAAACTCGGTGATCTGGAACGACTGGCGGACGATCTCGCGAGCCTCGTCGATCCCGCTCACCTCGCCCGCGCCGATGGCCTGCACCAGCAGGTTGCCGGCGGCGGTGGCTTCGATCGGGCCGGCCACCACCTTGCGCCCCGTCCTGTCCGCCACGAGTTGGTTGAGCAGCGAGTTGCGCGAGCCGCCGCCCACGATGTGGATGGTGTGAATCCGGCTCCGGGTGAGGCCCTCCAACCCTTCGAGCACCTCGCAGTAGCGGTGCGCCAGGCTCTCCAGAATGGTACGGCAGAATTCACCCTTGGTTTTGGGAGCCTCGAGCGAATGCTCGGCGCACCAGGCTGCGATGCGCGCCGGCATGTCGCCCGGCTGCAGGAAATCGTCCGGATCGACGATGGTCTGCGCCGGGCCGGCCGCCTCGGCCATCTGCATGAGTTCGTCGTAGCCGAAGCGTTCGCCCTCCGCCGCCCAGGCGCGGCGGCATTCCTGCAGCAGCCACAGGCCGGCGATATTCTTAAGCAGGCGCGTGCAGCCGCCCACACCGGCTTCGTTGGTGAAGTTCAGTTTGTACGACTGCTCGTCGATCACCGGCGCAGCGGATTCCACGCCCATCAACGACCAGGTGCCGGAGCTGATATAGCACCAGCCATCGCCGCGGGCGGGAACCGCCGCCACCGCCGATGCCGTGTCGTGCGATCCCACCGCGTGCACCGGCACGGCGCCCAGGCCGGTCGATTCGGCGAGCCGCGGCAGCAGTGCCCCGAGCGTGCATCCGGGCTCGATCAGTTCCGCCAGGATGCGGCTCGGAATGCCGAGCCGCTGCAGCATGTCGGTGGCGAAGCAGCGTGCCTTGGGATCGTAGAACTGCGAAGTGCTCGCGATCGTCACTTCATTGCGCTCGACGCCGGTCAGCCAGTAATTGAGCAGGTCCGGCATGAACAGCAGCCGCCCTGCATTTTCGAGCGCCGCCGAGTGCGCCAGCCGCATCGAGTATAACTGGTACAACGAGTTGATCGACATGATCTGGATGCCGGTGCGGGCGAAGACCTCGGCGCGCGGCACGGTTTCGAACAGCCGGTCCGGGACGCCGTTGGTGCGCGGGTCGCGGTAATGGCGCGGGCAGTCGATCAACCCGCCGTCGGCGCCCACCAGTCCGAAATCGACGCCCCAGGTATCCACGCCGATCCCGGCCGGTTTCACGTGCCGCTCGCGCCCGGCAATGGTGAGACCCTCGACGATTTCATGGAACAGGCGAAAGGCGTCCCAATAGAGGCCGGCGGGCAACTCCACGGGCTGGTTGGGGAAGCGGCGAATTTCTTCGATCTCCAGTCGCCCGCCCGCCAGGCTGCCCAGGATCACCCGCCCGCTTTCCGCGCCCAAATCCGCCGCAAGATAGCTCGCCATGCTGCGCGTCATTGTAACGCACTAATTCACTAATTCGGGGACAGGCTGGACTGCACTGAGACACGGAAATTAGGGACAATTTTCACCGGTGTACCCGAGGCAGGTACGCTTCTCGCCTTCGCCGGCGGCCTGCTCGCCCTCGCGGCGCTGCGTCTCCGCAAATCCCGCGGCGCAACCGGTGCGGGGTTCGCCAACCAGGGTTAAAATGCTAACGCGGGACCCCGCAGCCGTTGCG
>Ga0181518_10004603_pt1 | contig 12228 bp, 13 predicted proteins | sample PEATcosm2014_Bin_28_FD_119751 | JGI IMG/M metagenome (GOLD analysis project Ga0181518, IMG submission 119751) | Peatland microbial communities from MTU Mesocosm Facility, Houghton, MI, USA - PEATcosm2014_Bin01_60_metaG | ecosystem: Environmental > Terrestrial > Soil > Wetlands > Peat | place... | reverse complement strand
GAAGCCGCCTTGACCGGGATTGACATCATCTCCGTCGCCAGCCCCACCCGGTCCGCCTGCACCGCCTTGTCCACCATTACCGCCGGGGCCCCCGTCGCCACCATCGCCGCCCGAACAGTCTATGTCGAGCCCGCCAAGCAAGTCATCCACCGATAATGTCAGATCAAGGCCACTGTGGCCGTCCCCTCCGTTCCCGCCGACGCTTCCAGGGCTACCGTCGCCGCCGTTGCCTCCAGGCGACGCATCCGTCGTGCTACCGTCCCAGCTCTCGCTGCCGTCCTGGCCCGGAAAGCCAACGGACGGAACACCGGGCACACCCTTAACACCCGCCGCACCGGCTTTACCGACCGCTCCTTTGCCATCGATGTTCATCTTCTAATCCCCCTACACTACGAAATTACTGATGACACCCAGATTCAGTGAGGCTTCCACTATATCGGGCAATTTTGGCCCGGTATAGTCACCGACGATACTGGAGCAGTCGATTTTGATGTTGCCGAGAAGAGTGATCCTTCCACCCTTCCAGATGCGTATATTATCTGCAAAGAATACCTTCAGATTTGCCGCCAGTTTCAATTCCGCATTCTCTAGCACATCGACGTCCTGAAAAAGATAGATGCCAGTGAAGCCGCTGATCGAAGCCTTCGCGGCGACGATCTGTAGGATTTGCGATATTGCCGCGCTGTGCTGTGTTAATACAGTCGAGTCGCCATAAACGTACTGATAGGCGAGATTCTGAAGCGATTGCACTCGCCCATCGGTCAATGGAGTGCGAACGCTCAGGACCGCAAGATCGGCCGCCGATGGAGAGGGAAATTTGCGACGCTGGCCAACGCTGTTGGGAACCCCGATCCAGCTCTTCACGTCGTCGATCGTTTTCGGGGTTAGCATCACATAGCCCGCTTTTTTCTGGCCCGCGGGAGGCTCTGAAAGCAGAAGTGACTTGCCTTGCGGAACCACTAGGGCTTGCGGAAATGCATCAGCGGTCGTGAGGCCATACTGAGACAAACGAGAAGCGCTTGTTGTAGCCATGGTCCTCCATAAATTCTGCAGTCTAGTTTTGGAGTCCGAACCAAAATGGGAGACGTAATTATATACCGACCTGGATTAATCTGAACCGCTTTTCTTTGGCATTTCTCGTGGGGCCACCTACGTGCTAGCCCGCATTTCTCGGCCGGCGCTGCCCGGTGCGCTTCCAGAAAGATGTCCACCAGCAGCGCGTCCAACTGCTCCGACGAGTAAGTGATCTTGTGATAGCGATGGCTGGCCGCCGGGCTCGCTTCCGGCGTCAGCTCCAGGCGGTTGAGCGTGCTCTTGCCCGCCAGCCGGTCGCTGGGTTCGCGTTTGCCGGCCAGCACAGCCAGCAGCGGATCTTGGCGCAGTTGCTCATTGTCGTTGAGATCTTCGTAGCCCAGCGCCAGCCCGTAGACGCGCTGCGCTAGCATCTCGGCCACGGTGTGGTCCACCCGCGCCGGGTCGCGCCCATCCGTGAAGCAGGCCGCCGCCGCGCTGCAGCAGACGGATCTTGCGGTCGGTGCGGCGCAGCAGCAGCCCGCCGCCGTCGCTGGTCATGCAGGCGGCGTCGAACTGGCCACCACCCGGCGCGAAAAATGTTGGGCAAAGGCGAACGATTCTTGGTTACACTCTGTCATGAGAAAGGCCGTTCCTGTTCGGGCATCGACTTCGTGTTCAACACCGCAGTTATGCCTGAAACGACGGCCTTTTTCTACTGTGAATTATGGCTTCCGTGTTTACTACTGGTGAGAAATCCGGGCTATCCCTATTTGCTGTCTCGGCCTTCAATTCCTTCAACTAGGCGTTGAAGCGATGAAAAAGAGAGGCGAAATGGGAGGGGAAGTCCGCGCACAGGAAAACTTGCGGAGAATTATAGCGCCCTTGCCGCCCTTGCACCTGGAAGAACAATATCCTCTGGAGCATACAAGTACTGTGACAAATCGCCCCGCACCATTGGAGCGTCCTCGCACTTATTCTGGATGCAGCACCAGTGGAAGCGTGCAATGTCCGACGGAAATTTGTCTGAGTTCCTAATGGCAACTTCCCAACGCCCGAGCACCTCGGCGCATTCGTCAAGGGGAATGTGATGCTTGGCGTAGTTGCCATAAAAGTGGACAAATCGATCGCTTGACCGATAGAACCGAGGATGATTCTGCAACCCGTCTACGTACTTGATGTGCCAACGGTCCCCGGAAGACCGGCGGAGCAGCGCGACCATTGCTTCTTGCTCGCCAACTCCGTTCCAAGGGTGTCCTTGTGTGACATACTCCGTCTGTTCGTAAGCACGTCGCAGGAACTCGCGTGACCACTTGGAAGCCCGCATAAGAAATACGCCTGTATTGATAGGCATCCGCTCGAGTCCTTCCGCTAACGGAATACCTAGAAAACCAAAAAAACGCTCATGCGACTGTACTATCAAGTCATACGACGGATCACAAAAATCGTCGACAGATCGGGCATGAGTAGACGCGAGAATATCGCTGTCCGCCCAGAGAACCCATGGATGAGTCTCCATTGCATCGAGAATCGCTGGAATTTTTGCCCAGCATACGGGACGATCCCGCTCGATCGGCGCCTGAGAGATCAAGTGATATCCGTAACGTGCGCAGTATTGGCTCCTATTCTCAATCGATAAGCGACCCAAGACCTCGTACTTGAAGGTGTGGTTGACCACGGGAACATCGTTCAAGGTGACGACAGCCACGTCAATGCCACGCAACGCGCTGATAAGTTACCTCCATCTGAGCGGCAGGAAGAGCGTTCCCGGCAATTATAGCTGTATAGGGCGCCGGCCTCGAGTTTGCCTCGCTCCCCAATAACTGCTGAGGATCGGCACATAGGTGCATGGCCCGAACCGGGCTTGTGGGTGCTCCCTAGCCTAGCTCCAATAAAGAGTCCTCGGCAAGGCTGGAATCGATTCCGCAATGCATGGGTCTCAATAGCCACACATTACACTGCGGGGTCACCATCCGCGCTGGTAAATGATAAACCGGATTATCACTGCTTGGGACACCGCCCAGGACGATTCGCGATGATCGCACAGTTTTCAACCTGGTGATGCGTAGAAGTGACTACAACTCCCGCATTCGCTCAGCCGATGGGCACTGGTGGTTTCGCTTCGGCCATCTCAATAACCGAAGGACCTGCGGCCTTAAGTGCTTCCAATGATTTCAGCGCGTCTTTGCGCGAAATCTTCTCCCTGAGATCGATAATGAGGCGAAAGTGGCAATCGCGCAGGCGGTTGCCTTTGTTGCACGGGCATGGCCAATGCCCCTTGACCTTCTTTGCCGTTATGTATTCCAGATACTTGGTAATTACGGGCAGGTCGCTGGTGTTGAGCAATTCGCGGTAATACTGAAAAACCCCCTTAACCCCATGTGCCCACTGTCCGAACGGCCAGGGCTCTCCCTCCTCGACCAGGCTCTGCGCGAGAAAAAAGCTGTGGACCGGCCCAGTCAGAAATCGCAGTAGCGGTGTACCAACGGGCCACAGCTTCCAGCGTTCATCGGGAAGGAGTACGCACGCAGTTCCGTCCGCTGGATTTATGTGCCGATCATTGTGTCTTGGTATGCGCCCGCCGACTTCCAGAACGACCGGCAGCGATTTGGGATGATCGCGCGTGAGCTGGAGTTCAATGGAATACCGATCTAGCACATCGCGCTCATGCAAGACAGGAAAGCTGCCGCGCACATAGACGAGGTCGCCCTCCACCACGAAATGCAGGTCGGGAAAGTGCGCTTCTACTTCAGCTTTCTCCTTCTCGTAAAGAGCCGGATCGTCACGATGCCACAAATGCGTCATGCTTCCGGAAGCCAAGGCTTTGCCGGCGTCGCCACGGCCGCGGCGCGCCGCAGGATCTCCACCCGTGCTGCCTTCTCTTGCTTTTCAGCCTTCCCGAAAACGGCCTCCCAGCCGTGCGAATCAATTTGGTCGAGCGTGCGCTTCGCCGCCGCCGCCAGTTGACTTTTCAGGTTGTCATCGAGGCACTTGGACAGGTCGTTACCAGTAGGATTCGCCGGGTCCTCGACCGAAAGATTAGCGGAATTGTCCCGCAGTTCCGTCCAGATGTGCTCCATTTGCGTCGAGATGCTCTTCTTCTTCATTCCATCTAGGAGCTTAATCACGGCAAGCTCTAGGACAAAGGTGCGGATGGGCAGAGCGTTGCGGGCTTTCCAGAGCTTCGCCAGCCGGATTGCATCAATGACGCCGCTGTCCCGTACGTGCTCGAGATGGACGTCGAGATTGGTTTTCAGGCGTTTCTTGTCGCCGCTGGATTGATAGAGATAGGCGTCGGTCTTGGTCTCATCCGTAAAGCGGCCCGGCACTACGTCGATATGGAAATCGACGCCGAGATTTCCCGGATCACCGCCCTTGAGCCGCAGCGCGGAGCCCTTCGGCTCGACGTAGTACTTCTTGGCCAGCGCCTTCCTGTGGTTTTCGTAGATGTCTTCGAGGGTTTCACCGGCAGTGTCGTCGCCGGAGGAGACGTAGGAGATGATGTCAAGGTCGTAGGCTTCCTTGTTCATCGTGCCCTTGGCTTTTGAGCCCGCGTAGCGGATGGTTAAGGCCGTATCCCTGAAGTTGTCGCGGATGAGCTTTTCCACGTCGGCACGGTGCTTCTGAAGCGCTTTTACCTCGTCACTGTCGTCCCCCAAGGCCTGGGAGGCGAGTACCTCGTTCAAATATTCGTCGGCAGTCATACCTGATTTACCTCAATAATTGGAGTAAAGCCGCCCAGCCGCTTGTCGTAGTCATAGACCAGCAGTTTGGGATCAACTTTTGGAAGAAGTTCCCGGCCGCAGAAAACAGCGACCGGAGCGGGAACAGCGGGGAAAAGATGAATAGCGTCACAATGGCCGCATTCCCGCGCGATGGTGCGCAGAACGGCCTGGTACGCGTCCTTGAAACGGGCGAGATCGTCACGCTGGCGCAAGTACGTTGGGTTCGGGTTCATGTTCGCGAGCGTCAGTTCGTAAACGGTGAACTGCACGTCGATTTCGGAAGGCAGAGCCTCCAGCTTGATTTTGCCGCTGAGCGAAAGGATCAGGGCGATGTTGCCGTGGCCCGCGCCCTCGCGGATTTTCTCAAAGCGGTACTCGGCCGGGGTTCCGGAATCCTTCCAAACCCAGTCCTCGGTATCGCGGTGGCGCTGGTAAACATCGACCGGCACCTTGTTGCTGAGCTGGCTGCCGAGATAGATGAGCAACGGAATCGGCGCGAGGGCGAACAGGGAGATGTGGCGTGTCTCGTGCACATCCATGCCCGGCTCGTAGAGCCGCTCGACCTTCTGTTTAATGCAGCGGCAGGCCTCGTCGAGAAAGGCTTTGCCTTCCGAGTTGATCGCGGTGAGATCTATCAGATGGCCCCTGGAATCCGTGGGATACCGGGGAGCGACTGCGTTCGTGATTTGCGCGACGGGAATGGCAATCGCTTGTCCCGCAATGCGCGCCTTAAGCTGCACAACAGTTGTTTTCCGGTCCGGGCCAAGACCAGTAACATGGAAGATGCGATCCTCATGGGCTTCCTTGTACTTCTGGAGGACTGAGACCGGGTACTGGTCGGGATGATCGTCGATGAGCTTGTGACATTGCGGGCACAGTAGCATCAGATTGGCGACATCGTTGATATAGGTGGGCCGGAGCACGGATTTGCCGCGCGGTCCCTGCTCCTTGAAGGCCACGATGTGCGCCATCTGCGCAAAATTTCCCGGCGTCAGGGTGAGTGGATGTTCAAGAAGATAGTCGTTGCAGCCGTCGAATTCGCACCTCCCGCCGGCCCGCACGAACAGCAGTAGGCGCGTCAGGTACCGAATGCCCCGCCGGACGCGAATGACGGGCGACACAGACGCTGCCGGTCTACCGGAGGTCTTATCCCGACCTTTTCCCTGCTTGGCGGCCATGCAACTATGATATCAGAATTTTGTACAATGTCAGCCGACAGTGCGAACACAGTCAACAAAAATTTTTAGAGGTGCATCTGGCCAGTTTGCGGCAGATACATCTCGCTGAGACGGATGCGTGTCACGACCGGATTCACATCAAAGATTTCCGCGAGCGCTCGTGCGGCCTCATCACGTCGGGCATCGGCAAGTACTTCAACCCCGAGTTGTCCAGCACGGGAAAGAAACGGCTTCATAGCCTCCTGTACCAAGGGCCGGGGACATAGCAGGCCACTCATTGCTCGGTTGGCCTGGACTTCCCACCAACGGCCATCGTAGCGATGTGCTTTCTTCTCGTCGCCGTGCACGTCCCTGCAAAGAATCTGATCCCCGGAGTGGCTGTCTTCGTCGAACAGGTGGAGGGGGATTTCATCGAGCGCGAAAAGATGGGCGTGTAACAGCCCGTGCCCTCCTTCATGGGCTATCGTTGTCCTGACGCGTCGCGCGGCGACCTTCCCGCCTCCCGCGTCAAGGGCAGCGGAGATCACCACGGCTTTTACCCCGTTCTTTCCGAACCGGGTGAACCCCAACACGCCCTCAGGTAAGTCTTCATATTGCGGGGAAACCTTGAAACGCTTTTCAATGAAGCGATCGATGCGAATCGGTTCCGGCGAGCTTGGAAGAAGGCCGACACCGCGGAGTTCGTCACAGCACATATTTTCAATCTGACTGGGTGTGAAGTATGGAGGCTTGTAGCTGGGACGGTCGAGGAAAGGCTTCATTTCTTGTCCTTGCCTTTCTTTTCCTTCTCCTCTTTGCGCTTGATGAATTCGAGCAGCTCGTTCGCGCTGATGTTTTTATCAATGACGGTTCTGAAGGCGAGGGCGAAAGTTGGGTCGTCCAGCGTCACACGCTTAATCTCGTCGATTGGCGGCCGCACGTCCATTTGGCGGAGGTCCTCTACCTTGACTTTTAGGAATTTGGCTATTTCGCTCAATACCTTTTCGGACGGATGTCGACGGCCCAATTCAATGTCGGAAATGAATGCGGGCGAACAATCCAGCTTCTTGGCGAGCTCTCGCAGAGACATATCAAGCTCGTCTCGCCGCCTTCGAATGAATGGCCCAATACCTTCCATAACTGTCAGCTTATAAAGCGGACATCGGTGTGTCAATCACACGTTATAAGGTCTGTACCAGGCTCCACAACGATCATGCTCGGCGATGCCAACTGCCCCTGGAAGCAGCTCGTATGCTAGGTTGGTTGAGGATGGTGTTTCGAAGATGACGCCGCGTTCGCAATCTGAATGATCTTGTTGAGCTCGGAGCGGTCGAGCGTGTTCATATCCTCGAATGCTGATTGTAACCGTCAGGAAGAACGGCAACGTTATAACAGTCTCTGATACGTGAATCCGGCTGTCTTAGGCTGAATTTGGCAAAGTCAATGCAGCGCTTCAAAGCTTGTCGGATAGGTGATCTTCAGGCATGTCTCAACGTTACAGGAAAGCAGTGCAGAGAGAGTCAGCTATGCCGTTCCACCTCTATTATCTGGGCTGCTACACTGTCCCACGGTCGTTTCTCCTGAAAGGATTCTCGTGAACCTAGAAAACATATTGGCAGAACTGAGGTCACAACGCGCTCGCATCGACCAAGCTGTTTCAGCGCTCGAAGAAAGCGCCGGTTTATCCGCTCCCCGCCGCGGGCGTCCCCCGAAGTCACAAACTACACCGGCACGACGCCAGGGACGGCGCACGATGAGCCCTGCAGCCCGCAAGCGAATCTCAGCAGCGATGAAACAACGTTGGGCAAAGTGGAAGGGTAAATCCGCTCCCAAGAAGACCAAAGCCCGTCCCGCTATGAGTGCCGCTGCCAGGAAGAAGTTGTCGGCGTTGATGAAGGCGCGCTGGGAGCGAGGAGAAAGGCGTAGCCCAGGGTCTTCACAGCGCTCTCCAGAGGCTCGTCTTACACTCGCCTTCCATCCCGTCGACAGTTAGCCTTTCGAGAATCGCGTGGCCTCGTGCTGGGAGATATGATCACATGGGTCGGCTGAATAGCAAGGAGAGTGATCAACGATGTCTTCCTCGTCCCTCGGGAAACACGCCGGTGGCGCTACCAGTGGTCAGCCTGCGGTCCCCGAGCCTTCGTTTGCCGAGCGAGCGCGCACCTTGATGCACTCGGGCCGCATCGGCAGTCTCTCAACACTGTCGCGGAAACAGCCGGGATTTCCTTTCGGATCCTTGATGCCTTATGCGCTTGATGTCCAGGGTCGTCCTATTTTCCTCATCAGTACGATGGCCATGCATACTCAAAATCTGCAAGCGGACCCCCGCGCCAGCCTGTTTGTGACTGAGCCTGACACCAGCGGCGACCCTCTCGGTGCCTCCAGGCTAACGCTAATAGGTATGGTTAACAGAGTTCCGGAGCCAGAGCTGGCGGACGCGCGTACCGTTTACCTGATGCGCTACCCAGACAGCAAGTACTGGGTCGATTTCGACGATTTCTTCTTTTACCGTATGGACGTATTGGACGTTTATTACGTGGGCGGCTTCGGAGTGATGGGATGGGTAGCTGCCTCGGACTACTCCCAAGCACAATCCGATCCGCTGGCGAAGCACAAGAGCGCCATCATGCAGCACATGAATGCCGACCACAAGGATGCGCTCATCCTGCTCGCGAAACGGTTTGCTGGGATTGAGGCACAAGAGGCGGAGATGACCTCAATCGATCGCCTCGGCTTCCACCTACGCCTGAAAACGCGGGATGGCGTGAAAGGAACTCGGGTCGCATTCTTGCGGGAAATTAGCGATCCGTCAGAGACCAGAGAAGTGTTCGTCGAGATGGTGCAGCAGGCTCGTCAAGGGTAAGCCGGCCGGCCTTCGGAGTGGACTTGACCAGATGGTTGCCGAGTGCGGCTACTCCTCTGTGCACACCGGCGGTAAGGCGAACAGGCGATCTGCGACCCTACCCGAAAAGGGCACTCTGAGCTGGCGATGAGTTATGGCTCGGCACAACGCATTCCGGATCATCGTTCGTCACTGAGTTAATTCTTGTACTTACCGGAAAGCATCTCATCTGCGCAGCATCGAACGGCACCAGAACCTCCGCAAGCGCCTTCACGTCCTTGAAGCCGGGATCGAGCCACAAATCGTAATTCTCTTGCCGCAGAATCACCGGCATTCGATCGTGTACGTCCGCCAGCAGCGAGTTCGCAGTGGTGGTTAGGATCGAACAAGACTCAATCACGGCGCCCCCTGGGTCTCTCCATCGATCCCACAATCCGGCAAATGCAAACAAGGAATCGTCCTGCATCCCGAAGTGGAAAGGCTGCTTTTCTCTCCCACTTCGCCTCCACTCAAAAAACCCGTCCGCAGGAAGCAAGCACCGACGGCTCACGAGCGCATCTCGAAAGGCAGGCTTGCTAGCGACCCTCTCCGAGCGCGCATTGATTGTCTTGAAGGCGATACTGGCATCTGTAGCCCAGGACGGAATCAGGCCCCAGCGAGCCCGCGAGAAGTGCCGCTCGGGCTTGGATGGATCTTGACGAATGATTGCGACAGGCTGCGACGGGGCGATATTGTAGCGAGGCTCCCAATCGACCTCGTTCTCGGTCTCGAAGTACTCCTCGATCAATTGCTTGCGTCTCGACAGACGATAGCGGCCACACATCTCCCACTCCTCAGATCAAGTAATAATGTACTGGAACGAAGCATCGGCGTGACACGTATTCGGCTTCTGGAACCCCAGAATCGTTTTCTCTTGGCCTTAGACCTTGCGAAAAATTATCCATGTCGACATGGACGCGTTTTACGCTTCGGTCGAGCAGCGCGATGATCCGCGGCTGCGCGGCAAGCCCGTGATCGTTGCTTGGCAGGGCAATCGCTCTGTCGTCTGCGCTGCTTCGTACGAGGCCAGGAGCTTCGGTGTGCATTCGGCCATGCCGGCTATGCGAGCGGAACGCTTGTGTCCCGACGCGATCTTCGTACCTCCGGATTTCACGCGCTATCGCGCCGTCTCCCGCAGCGTTTGGGAGATCTTCAAGCGTCATACAGACCTGATAGAACCCCTGTCTCTCGACGAAGCATATCTCGACGTCACTGAGAACAAGACCGGCTTGGCGACAGCTACCCTGGTGGCGCGCACGATCCGGGACCAAATCCGTCAGGAATTGAATCTGACAGCCTCCGCGGGAGCAGCGCCAAACAAGTTCTTGGCAAAACTCGCCTCTGATTGGCGCAAACCCGATGGGCTCTTTGTCATCCGGCCTGAGGACATAGACGCGTTTCTGCTGCCGTTGCCTGTTGGACGCTTGCCGGGCGTCGGCAAGGTTACGGGAGAGAAGCTGGCGAAACTTGGAGCACAGACGGTCAGGGACCTGCGAACTCTCGACTTGCCCGTACTCGAACAGCACTTCGGTCGCTATGGTCAACGCCTGTACGAGCTTGCCCTCGGTATCGACCATAACCCAGTCGTCTCGGACAGGCCAACACAATCGATATCCGTCGAGGATACTTTTGACCACGACGTGCTGTTGGCAGAAACTGAGGTGATGATCCGGCGCCTTGCAGAAAAACTTTGGTCTGCTTTGCGCAAAGAATCTCGGATGGCACGCACGGTTGTCCTCAAGCTGAAGACGAGTGAGTTCAAGATTCTCACCCGCAGCCATACGCCAGGCTTCCCACCCTCCTCCTGCGAAGAGCTGACCGACATCGTCTTGAAGCTGCGAGAGCGGGTTGATCTCGGTCCGCAGCAACGCTATCGACTCGTTGGCGTTGGCTTGAGCAACTTTCAGGAACCCGAAGAAGCTGTTGAGCAGCCGGCCCTTTTCGAGTAGCACGAATATGGAAACGATTCCCATCCCCGGAGCGGAAATCTACTACGACAAGAATTTCCTCGCAGAGGAGGAAGCGTCGATCTTGTTCAACATCCTGCTGACCAAGTGCGCCTGGCAGCGACACAGATCTTCCTTCAAATATGCCGTGCCGCGCGACGAAGCGTACTATGGCGATCCCGGCACCAATTACACATATTCGCGGCGCGAGTACAAGCCACTCATCTGGATTCCGGAATTGCTATCCCTGAGGACTCGCGTCGAAGAGGCCACTCCCGCAGTTGCTTATTCCAATTTGAGCTTGCCGAGGCTGGGCTACAACGCTGTCCTCTGTAACCTTTACCGAAACGGAAGTGACAGCGTCGGTCTGCATGCGGATGCGGAGCCCGAAATGGGGCCGGTGATCGCTTCGGTCAGCCTGGGGGCCGAACGCTTATTTCGTCTCAAAGGGAAAAACGGCGCGGTTGCCTTTGCGGAGCGGTTGCCCCACGGAAGCCTGTTCATCATGGCGGGAATGACCCAGAAACACTTTAAGCATGAGGTACCAAAGGAACCTGATGTGGTCCTTCCGCGGATTAACCTGACATTTCGGTACATCGAGCACCAGAGGATACTTACGGCTAAGTTTGGTGATTTCTGACTCAGCAGGTCACGTGCAAGATGGCATTGGTCTCGGCAGGGTTCTGCTTCAGCAGCTCAATGGCTTGTTCCGTGGGCACAATGAGCAACTCGACTTTACGACGCTCGGCCTCGGCGTGTACTTCCTTCATCACCGGCAAAGCACCTGTGCCGGTGCCCACCACCAGTCGACGGCACTTCCACGGTATCTCCTCCTCCAACGACAGCGGTGTGTGTCCGAAAGCTTCTCGGAACCTCTTGGAAGCTTTTTTCTTCCGCTTGCGTACCTCACCGCGGTCGATCACGACGTCGTGGTCGTAGCTGACCCCATCAATCTGAATGGAGCCAAAGGAGAATTCTTCGAATCGCATGGCCTCATCTCCTTGCAGTTAGTCCAAGTGGAACCTGAGTCTTCGCAAATATACCTGCATACCCCACGATTCACCTCTTTCGCGCCACCATCAGGTACAGCTTGGGTTCATCCCGATATGCGATCACTTCCAAATCCAGTGGCTCAAGAAGGGCCTCAAACTCCTCTTCGGTAGGAAGTGATTCAATAAACAGGTCGCTGGTGGCCCGCAGTTGATCAACAAAGGCCCTACCTTCGGGATGGCTGACCACAAGCCGTCCGCCGGAGCAAAGCATGCGTGCCGCATTGCCGCACGCTGCAGGCTTGTCTGCGATGTTGCCGTACATGCCATTCATAAAGATAGCGTCCACACTCTTCGAGGCCAAGGCCAGTGAGACGATGTCGGTGTGGCAGGTGCGGACTACAGGGTATTTGTCGTGCACACGCTGCAACATCTTTTCCGCCATATCGCAAGCCAACACTATGGACGGCTGGTAGGACTGAATCAACGGAATCAAAACCCCGGCTCCCGTCCCCACAT
>Ga0181518_10004599_pt1 | contig 12235 bp, 8 predicted proteins | sample PEATcosm2014_Bin_28_FD_119751 | JGI IMG/M metagenome (GOLD analysis project Ga0181518, IMG submission 119751) | Peatland microbial communities from MTU Mesocosm Facility, Houghton, MI, USA - PEATcosm2014_Bin01_60_metaG | ecosystem: Environmental > Terrestrial > Soil > Wetlands > Peat | place... | reverse complement strand
TTCTCTGCCCAAGTGGACCGAACAGGCGATAATTCCAGGGTATCATGCGGCGTCTCTCACCGCCGTAAGCCAGCGTTTTGTTTGGGGTGAGCGCTCGGTCTAATCAGGACGCATCGCATCAGTTGGATTCGGAGGCCGGCACTCTATCCAGATGAGCTACGCGCCCGAACCAAGAAGAATTCATAGCCCGCGGCCCGTGCGCGCGCAAGCATCCCCATGGCGGCGCTCATCGCGCTGGCGCGGTGGCCGCGTCTGTCTAGAAGCCGTCGGCGACGGTGACGCCGTCACTGGCAGGCTCCACCCTGACAGGTTTCGGGCGCGGTGCACGCCTGGCCGGTCGGGCAGGATTCGACGGGAGCAAACAGCCGCGTTCCCGAGAACTCGACCACGGTCCCAGTCAGCACCCCGGCTGTTGGGTTGTACGACGAGGGCAAGATGGCAATCCACAGATTGGGATCGGTCTGGGTGTTGAGGTAGGCCAGCGCCACACGCTGCGCTGGTATCGAGGTGTCAGCGGGCGTGAAGGTAAGCTGGAAGCTGGCTGGAGCCTGCAAGGTGACAGTCTTGCTCAGTGAGAAGATCGGCCCGATGGGACCGGAGGGGCCAGTCGTCCCCGCGTCGTCGTTCACCGGGGCAAAGGCGACCAAGGTCAGGGTGACATTTGCCGGCTGGGCGAATGCTCCCCTCGGAACGACGACGGTTGCGCTGACCGAGGCGTTGCCAAGCGTGACGCTGCCACCGGGGTAGTCGATGATTGCCGTCGCACTGGACCCCGGCACCGCAGCATCGGGCGCGGCAGCATCCGGCGTTGTGGCGTCCGGCGCCGCAACATCCGACGGCACCGGCTGGTCCGGATACCTGTCGACGGCGGGCGAGATCGGCCCGTCATTGGTTGGCGGAACATCGACAGGCCGGTCAGATCCCGCCCCGCTGTCGCTGCCAGTGGTTGGGCTCGCGGTGAAAAGGCCGTTGCCGCAAGCACTGGCCGCCAGGGTCAGGCAAGCCGCCATGGCCACCTGGGTGCAGCGGGAGAGGCACGACCAGCTCATGCTGGACATTGTAGCCCACCAGATGGTCTCTGTCGGACTCTCACTATCTGGCGGATGGGGAGCCGGAGGGCGCCTTGGGCAGGCGCAGGCGGATGCCCGACAGGATCGAGGCCAGCTCACGGCAACTTTGTACACGCTCCGCGGGCTTTTTTGCCAGCAGCTTGAGGATGACCGTCTCCAGCTCGGCCGGAATCGCTGGATTGCGCTGGCGGGGAGGCTCCGGCGCCTGGCTCATGTGGGCGACCAGGATGGGCATGACCTCTTCAGCGTCGAAGGGAACCGTACCGACGAACATCTGATAGGCGATGCAGCCCAGGGCGTACAGGTCCGCGAGATGGGTGACACCGGCGAAGTTGTTGGCCTGCTCGGGCGCCATGTACTGGGGCGTGCCGGCCATCATGCCCGCGCGGGTCAGCCCGCGGCTGGCACTGTGGCGCTTGGCAACGCCGAAGTCCATGACCTTGAGCACGCCTTCGTCGGTAATGAAGAAGTTGTCGGGTTTGATGTCGCGATGGATGACCCCGCGTTCGTGTACGACTTGAAGCGCGTAGCACGCCTGTACCAGCAGGCTCAGCCCGCGATCGAAATCGAGCGGCCCTTGTCGCATGACCTCGCCCAGATCGTGGCCGCTGAGCAGCTCCATGGTGATGTACTTCTGATCGGCGCAGGTCCCGATGTCGTAGAGCCTGATGATGTTGGGGTGGTTGAACTGGCGCGAGAGCGAAACTTCCTGCTTGAAGCGACCGAGCGCTTCGTCGTCGACCAACTGGGCGGCCAGGAATTTGATGGCGATGATCTCGTCCAGTTCCAGATCGGTGGCCTTCCACACCGCGCCCATGCCGCCCTGGCCGATCTTCTTCTCCAGGCGAAAGCGCGAATTGATGACAGCGCCCTGTTCCAGGGTCACACCGGCGAAGCCGATCTGCGTTTCGACCCCCCAGGTCAGCTCGGGATCGACCGCCGAGGGCACGGCGGCGGGCTCGGCCGCGGGGGACACGGGCACGGCCGCCGGCGCTGGCGACACCGCCACCGGCGCCGGTGTACGCCCGGCCGGCGACAACATCGTGTGTGCGTGGGCCACCGCCGAGCGCGCCAGATTTCGGCTGCTGTCGCCCGAACCGAGCGCCGCGGCTGGCTCGGGCAGCTCGGGAAGGTCAGGCAACTCGGGCAGCTCCGGCAGTGCGTCCAGGGGCTCCTCGTCAATTGCGGTGAACGCGATGGCCGGGGGCGCTGCGTGCCGCTTCACGCCCTGGCGAAAGGCTAGCTCCTCCTTGAAGGCGCGCTCGTAGTCCTTGGCCGCCGCTCCACGGTAGTCGGTCTCGGCGGCCTTCAGGCGATCCCGGGCGTCGCGATAGGTCGGCCGCGTCTCCAGAATATTGCGATAGCACGCCGCCGCGCTTTCCGGGAACTCGTGGTTCTCGAAGAGCAGGGCCAAGCGGTAACAGGCATCGAACTCGTCGTCGCTGGTGGGCCTGGACGCGACGAACTTGTTGAGAAGATGCTCCAGTTCGAAGGTCAGCTCGTTGCGGTCGGAGGCGATGCTGATGGCTCGCACGCAGGCCTCGCGATAGTGCGGGTCGGCAGGCGGAACCTTGATGAGCTGTTCCATCTCACGACTGGCGTCACGGATCTCGTGGAAGCAGGCCGCAGCCTCGAACGCCTCGCCCGCCTCGGCGAAGAAGCCGGCGGCCCTCTCGGCGTGGCCCAGGCGTCGGGCCAGCGCAGCGGCATTGGCCCACTGCTTGAGTCGCGCATAGGCCTCCATGGCCGCGTCCAGCTTGCCCACGCGCTCCAGGTTGCGCGCGGCTTCCATTAAGGTGGCTGTGTCCGGGGCCGCGGATTCCTTCCGCTCGTACCCCACCAGTTCGACTCGCCCGGTGGCATCGGCCTCCACACGCGCGGCGTTGACGAAATCCCCCACCTCCTGCAGCAGTTCCACCGCCCGGCTTCGCTCCCCGGCAGCCAGGAACAACTCCACGGCCTCGCGCACGTCGCCCCCACGCGAGAAGCAGATGGCAGCCTTGAGCGCAACCTTCCGCTGATTGGCATCCAGGCTGAACCGCCTGCGCCGGTCGTACTCGATACTGCGCACGAGGGCCTGCCCCGCCTCGATGAAACTGCCGGCTGACAGATACAGCCTCGCGGCGTCGTCATACGCGCCGACGCGCGTGTAGGCCTGGGCGGCAGCTCCCGCCTCGCCGCGCTTCTCCAGCGCCTGCGCTTCGGCCAGTAGCTGTTTGCGCGACAGCTCCATCACTTGCTCAGATTTCTTCAGGAAGCTCGGCCGCCATGCGCTTGACCACGTCCGGATAGTTGGCCACGCGCAGGCCTTCCTCCAGCGTGATCACGCCTTCCTTGACGTACTGGAAGATGCAGCTATCCAGGCTTTGCATGCCGCTGCCCGGATCGGCGGTCTGCAGGTAGGAATCGATCTGGTAGCACTTGCTCTCGCGGATGAGGTTGGAGATGCCCACCGTCTGCAGCATGACTTCCAACACCGCCACGCGCCCCTCGCCCGCGGCCCGCTTGCACAGCATCTGCGCGAGCACCCCGCGCAACATGACCGACACCACGCCGCGCACCTGCTCACGCGATTCGTCGGGAAACACATCGATGATCCGATCGGCTGCCTTGGACGCGGAGTTGGTGTGCAGCGTCCCGAACACCAGGACGCCGGTCTCGGCCGCTTGCAGGGCCACCTGGATGGTTTCCAGGTCGCGCATCTCGCCCGTCACCACCACGTCAGGCGATTCGCGCAGGCTGGAGCGCAGGGCGGTCGCAAAGCTTTCCACGTGGCGGCCGACCTGGCGTTGGGTCACCACGCTCTGCAAGGGCGTGTGCACGTACTCGATGGGATCTTCAATGGTGATGATGTGACGGCTCGAAGTCTTGTTGATCTCGTGCACCAGCGCGGCCAGCGTGGTGGTCTTGCCCGAGCCGGTCGGCCCGGTGACCAGCACCAGCCCGTTTTGCAGCTCGGTGAGCTTCTTCACCACTGGGGGCAATGACAGCTCCTCGATGGTGGGCAGTTGGTTGGGGATGATGCGGAATACCGACCCGATGCCGCGCGCTTGCTGGAACATGTTGGCGCGGAAGCGTCCCACCTCGGGCAGTTCGTAGATGAAGTCCAGTTCCTGATCGCGATCGAACACCGCGCGTTGCTCGGGGGTGAGAATCTCCAGCAGGAAGCGAAGCGCGTCGGCCTCGCTCAGCGCCCGGAAATTGAGCGGCAGAAGGTCGCCGTCGTGGCGAATCAAGGGCACCACGCCCGAGTGGAAGTGCAGGTCGCTCGCCTTCTGCTCGACCACCAGACGCAGGAAGGAATCTAGGCGAGCCAAAGCGTCACCCTCCTTGGGGAAAGCCCGCGCGATACTTCCGGCCAAGTTCTTGCCGTCATTCCGACTTCTCTCCCTGCGCCGGGGTCGCTGCTTTGCTCTCGGCCACCTTGCTCCCAGCCTGAGCCTTGGCGGCATCCGGCCCGGCTACTATGATCTCGAAGTTCTTCTTGTTGGCAGCCTTGAGGTACGCCTCCTCGGCGCTGACCAGGCCGGCCTTGAACAGACGTTCCAAGTCCCCGTCCATGGCCTGCATGCCGGCGTCACGCTGGGTGGCGATCACCGACGGGATCTGGAAGGTCTTGCCCTTGCGGATGAGGTTCGCGACCGCCTCGTTGTTGATCATGATCTCGACCGCGATGACACGCCCCTGGCCGTCCTTGCGCTTGATGAGGTACTGGCACATCACCGCGCGCAAGGTGTCGGCCAGCAAGGAGCGCACCTGCGGCTGTTGTCCCGGGGGAAACAGACTGACCAGACGATCGACGGTGGTGTCGACCGAAACCGTGTGCAAAGTTCCCAGCACCAGGTGGCCGGTTTCCGATGCGGTCACCGCGAACTGCACGGTGGCCAGGTCACGCATCTCCCCGACCAGGATGACATCCGGATCCTGGCGCAGGGTCGCGCGCAGGGCGTTTTCAAATGAGTGCGTGTGGGTTCCCAGCTCGCGCTGGTTGATGAGGCACTTTTTTTGCTTGTGCATCACCTCGATCGGGTCTTCCAGGGTGACGATATGGCGCGAGCTGGTGCGGTTGATGTGGTCGATGATCCCGGCCAGGGTGGTGGACTTGCCCGAGCCGGTCGGGCCGCCCACCAGCACCAGTCCGTTTTTCAACTCGGCGAAGGTCTTCACCACGGGCGGCAAGCCAAGGTCTTCCAGCACCGGAATGCGATCCTTGACGATGCGGAAGACGGCCGACAGTCCCGGCATCTGGCGGAACACGTTGGCGCGGAAACGCAGCTCTTCGGATTTGAGCGCGAGCGAAAAATCGACGTCGCGCAGAACCTCCAAGTCTGCCAGCTGCTTTGGGTTGAGATGGGGCGAGATGATGGTCTCGATGTCCGCGGCGGAGAACACGTGGCTGGCCAGCGGCACGACCTTCCCCATCTTCTTCATGTAGGGGCGCAGCCCCCCCGCCAGGATGAGGTCGTCGCCGTCGTTCTGGGCCAGCGCCAGCAGCAGTCGCTCCAACAGAGAAAGGGACGCTTTCTCAGTCGCGGCGTCGTGCGCACCGGCGATGTTCCAGCGGGCCAGCAACTCGCGCGCGGCGTTGCGCACACGGTGATCCTTCTCTTGCAAGAGCGGCAGAATCGCCGGCGCCTGTCCGGGTTCATCCAGCGTGGCCAGACAGGCGATGAGGACGAGCTTCATCTCGGTATCGGCGGCGGGCAAGAGGGCCGCCACCTGGGGCGCGGCCTCATCGGCCTTCAAAGCCTGCAGGGCCTCGACGCAAACCCGCTGCAGCTCGGGCTCTCGGTCGAGCAGATCGACGATGTAGGGGATGGTTCGGCGATCACCGATCGCGCCCACTGCCTCGATGGCACGCTCGCGAACCCACCAGTCGGAGTCGCTCTGCGCTGCACGCACCAGCGCCCCCACCGCCGCGGGATCCTTCAGGCGCAACAGCGCATCGACCGCGTAGCGCCGGACGATGTCCGACGGATCTTGCAGGTAGCTGACCAGGTGCCGGGTGAGCTGCTTGCCGGCCATGCCCACCAGAGCGTCCATGACCCGTTCCCGCACCCACCAGTCCTCGTCGCGCAGGTAGCGCAGAAGTCGCGGCGCCAGATCGCCCGAGGGATCGCCCACCTTCTTGGAGATGTCCACCGCCATGCGCCGCACATTCACGTCCTTGCTGCGCAGCAGCCACAGGATGGTGCGCGCCAGGTCCACCTTGCCGGCCAGGGCCAGGTTGGTCAGCACCTCGGCCGCACGCGTGCGCACGTCGATCTTTCTGAAATTGAGCGCCGCCACGACCAGGGGAAGAACTTGGTCGTTGCCGATGGCCTCGGCGGTGGCCAGCACGGCCAGCCGGATGACCTGGGGGCCTGCGTGTAGCTTGCGCTCGAGCACCTCGACCGCGCGCGCCGAGCTGAAGCGCTTGAGGGCGTCGACCGCGGCCTTGACCATGTTGAGGTTGGGTGAATCCAGCACCGGACCGATGTGCTCGAAGTACTCGTCCTCCGAGGACAGGGCCGCGAAGGCCAGCACCGCCTGCATGGCGACGCGCTCGGTGGCGTCGCGCAGAGCCGGCGAGATGGCCTTGACCGCCCCGCGCAGATCCTTGGCCATCAGCTCGGCGTCGGCCAGGTACTGCAGGGCGTGCACCTTCTCGTTGGGCGAGCCGACCGCCAACGTGGCAGCCAGCGCGGGAACGGCCACCTGGCGGCCGATGGAAACCAGCACGTCCACGGCCTCGATGCGGCCCTGGAAGCCGGGGTCGGCGCAAAACGCGCTCAGTGTCTGGAAGACGGTGGTGCCCCCGATCTGCTTGAGGATCCCGGCCACGCCCCGGCGCAGGGTTCCGTCGGGTTCCTTGAGCAGCGCGCACAGCTCGGCGTGACCCTCGATGTTGTTGACCCGCGGGATGAGCGGGCCGAGCAGGGACAGGATCTGTCCGTCGGCGCCGCGCAAGGCACGGACGTAAGGCAGGAACAACCCCTTGTCGATGACCCGCTCGGCCAGCGTGCGAAAGACGAAGCAACGGTTGGTCTGGTCACGAGAATCGCCAGGCAGCCCTTTGCTGACCACCACGGCCAGCAGTCGCTCGATGTCGTCGCGCGCAAGCGGGGGCGCCTCGCCTAGAAATGCGTGTACCTGTGCCGGGCTGGGCCAACCGGCTGCCCGAAATCTCCTAAGCAGCTCCTTGCTGTCCATGGTTCGTCTGTCCGGCGAAAATCCCTCTGGTCGGCATGCGGCGAGTGCAATTCTAACTATCGGATGTCCGCCGACTTTCTACAACTGTTAGAGATGCCTTCCAGGATTCGGGGTGGCGGGGCGCGGTGTAGGGTTGGGTGGCGATGAGAGGAGGCAAGGGCGGTGACAGGGGCGGGGCCTGCTGATGGCCATGGATATCTCCGCGAATTGGTCGCGAACGGCCTGCTTGTGCTTGGCCAGGTTGCCCACGAATCGCGCCTCATCGGCCCGATCGAAGTCCTCACAACCGAGAAGACAAGTCCGAGCCATCGCCCCGCATTTCGCATGGGTCACAAAGACATTCCACTTTGCCCATCGGGCAACAGCCGGGTTCACCTCTCGAACCCGCGGCTTCATTCAACACGACGTTTGATCCGGCCGCTCGGCCCTCCGCGAGACAGACAGGGTTTCTACTCCTGCAACCGGATCAAACGCCTATTGGTTGGGCAGCGCCCAAGAGATCAAGTTTTCCTCCTTGGATGCACAGGTCTCCTTGATGGTGGTGGATGCCCCACACTCGATGCGATTGCTGCGAGCGCATCGATCGAGCGTTTGGCAGCGTGACGGGACTTCTTGTCGCCCGAATCGAGAATTTCAGCGACAGACTTTAGGCGCGCGAGCAGGACTATGATGGCCTCTTCCGCCGCGCGAGCGAGCGACTGCCGCGCGAATACGATTCGCTCGTGGTCGCCGAGCCACACAACTTCGCCGCCCATGCGCTTTGCTTCGTGCGGAAGTATTTGAGTTACAAACTCGAGTGCCAAGATCAAGGCTTGGAGAGAATCGAGCCCAGCAGTCGAGCGCATGACGTCGAAGCCCGGACCCTTGATCCGAACGGGACACCACCAGGGATCTCCCCTTTCCGGATTCGGGGAACGCACAGGCGTGCCGAAACTGACCACAACGCGACCCTCACGGCGGCTACCCCGCCTCAAGGCACATCCCCGCTCCGCTATGACGTCACCGATCGATTTTGGTTGCCACATGGATGGTCCTCAGTCTGCCCAACTCGTATTCGACTGCAGCTTCGCCCCACGTGGCGTTCTTCGCAAGCGCTGCGGCTCTTGACGGCTTCGCGCCCGCCACCGGCCGGGATGGTTTCGCGCTGATCGTGTCGTGTCGTTTCGTGCTTGCGCCGGGCTCGGGGACCGTCATCGCTGCCCGACGGCTGTGGCCGCAGGGAGGTCCCGATGAAACGCTTTGAGGTCGCTACCCACACCTATACCGCGCCCTGCCACTCCGAATCCCGGAGCCTACGACAGGCGCTGCGCGAATTCGGAAAAGGCGATAAGCTGCAGCGCTGTGATTGGCCAGCGCTTCGGCAACTACTGCGCTACCGCCCTGCTCGGAGAGGGCGGAATGGGGGCAGTGTATCTTGCCGAACACCCCAGCATCGGCCGCCAGGTGGCCATCAAGGTGCTGCGCAGCGAGCTGGGCCACGACGAGCAGGCACTCGCACGTTTCATCAACGAGGCGCGCGCGGCCAATTCCATTCGCCACCCCAACATCATCGAGATCCTCGACTCCGGGGTCACGGACAACGGCATCTCGTACCTGGTGATGGAGCTTCTACGCGGGGAGTCGCTCACCGCACGCATCAAGCGCAGGGGCAAGCTGCCGGCCCAGGAGGCGGTCGCGCTGGTCATGCAGACGGCCTCTGCGCTGGGTGCGGCCCACGCCAAGGGCATCGTTCACCGCGATCTCAAGCCCGACAACCTGTTCGTGGTTCCCGACGAGGCCAACCCCGGCAGCGAGCACATCAAGGTGCTCGATTTCGGCATTGCCAAGCTGCAGACCACCGCGCCCGGCGGCATAGTCAAGACCCGCACCGGCGCGCTCATGGGCACGCCGATCTACATGTCGCCCGAGCAGTGTCTGGGCACCAAGGAAGTCGATTGGCGCAGCGACATCTATTCGCTGGGAGCCATCCTGTACGAGTTGCTCACCGGACATCCCCCTTTCATTTCGGAAGGGTTCGGCGCGCTGTTGAACATGCACCTGAACCAGGCACCCCGTCCGCCGCGCCAGATCGAGCCCAACATTCCACCCGGTCTGGAGTTGGCGGTTCTCAAGATGCTGGCCAAGAAGCCGGAAGATCGTTTTCAGTCCATGGCCGAGGTCCAGTCGGCGCTGGCCGCAGCCGTGGGCATAGTGGCCGCCCCCTACGCGCTGTCGCAGTCGGCGGTGGACGTGCAGAAAGGGCTCCAGAACACCGTCAACGCAACCGCGGGCTCTGGGTTGGCTCAGGGGAAGACCACCCTGTCCAACACTGCGGGCGAGAGGGAGTCATCCGCAGTCACCACGGTTCGCACGCGCCTGGGCCGCTGGTCAATTGGCGTGGCAATCGCAGCTGCCGCGGCCGTTGCCGTTGTCGCGGTCGTGCTGCTCGGTCACGAGAGGCGGCCGGTTGTGCCGGCGAGCCCCGCTGTCATGTCGGCGGGCACGGTGCCGGCTGCGCCGCCCCCGATTCCAGCCGCTCCGGCGCCCAAGCGCGTGCGTGTGCATCTGGAGACTCTGCCCACGGGTGCGCGCATCGTGCGCGAGTCTGACGGTGTCGTCCTCGGAATCACGCCGCAGGACATGGAGCTGGAGTCTTCGCCCCGCCCGCTGCGGGTTCGTCTGACGCTCGACGGCTACTTGCCTTCCGCGCAGGACATCGCCCTGGACGCTGACCTCCGGGCCACCTACGCGCTGGAGCCAGTGAAGAAGGAAGCCGCCCGGCCCAGCCCCAAGAAGCATCCGGCCGCCGCGCGCGAGATCGACGAGCCCGCGAAGATGTGATTTTTAAAGATGTGATTTCTAGTGGTGGTGGCCGCTGCAGCTTTCGCAGCTACCACAACTGGGCGGCGCGAGATCCTCAGGAGTGGCAGCGCGAACATTCAGCACCTGGACGTCGAAGTTCAGCGTGGCGCCGGCCAGCGGGTGGTTGGCATCGACGGTGATGTCCTGGTCGTCGGTGGCCAGCACGGTGACGATGCGCGGCCCGTTCGGGCTGCGCGTCTGGAAGTGCATGCCCACCTCGACGTCCTCGATGGGAAAGTTCTTGCGCGGCACTTTCTGCACCAGCTCCTCGTCGCGTAGCCCGTAGCCGTCCGCCGGGGCGACCGAAACCTTGAGTGCATCGCCGGCCGACTTGCCGAGCAGTGCCTTCTCCAGACCCGGGATCATGGTCCCAGCTCCGTGAACAAAGGAAACTGGCTCCTCGCCGGCGGAAGAATCCAGGATCACGCCCTTCTCGTCGGTGAGCGTGTAGTGGATGGTGACAACGGTCTCGTTCCCAATTTGCATCTCGGTACCTCGGAGGGATGTTGAGTTTCAAGCATAGCGGGCGGTTTTCCGTTTTTCGACGAAAGAGTGCATCAGTACTTGGCGCAGATCGCGTCCAGATCGGCGATGGCTTGCGCGTCGGCCGCGAAGACGCAGCGAGCGGGCCGACAATTGGCGAAATACTGGCCGGTGACGTCGCGCAGCGACGGCTCGGTCGCCAGCCACACCGGCGTGGCCGCGGCCTGTTCGGGCGTCTCGCTGCCGCCAAACCCGAGCGAGTTGCTCAAGGCCGAGTTGGCGTCGCCGGGGTGACAGGAGTTCACGGTGATGCCAAAGTCGCGCCATCTTTGCGCGAAGGCGACGGTCAACATGCGGTTGGCCTGCTTGGATTGGCGATAGGCTTGGTCATTGTCGTAGCGACGCCGCTGGAACTGCAGGTCGGACAGATCCAGATCGCCGGCCCAGTAGCTGGCCACATTCACCACGCGCGCCGGAGCCGATCGCCGCAGCGTCGCCTCGAAGGCGCGCATCATCCACAGGTAGCCGAGCACGTTGGTCGCGAACTGCAGCTCGATGCCATCGGGGGTTTCGCTTCGGCGTCGGGGCGCGATGGCGGCGTTGTTCACCAGCACGTCGAGCCGCCCCTGCCAACGCGCGGCCAGCGCGAACACGGACTCGCGTCGCGACAGGTCGGCCAGATCAACCCGCGCATCCGAGCTGCCGCTCGCTCGGCGGACCTCTTTGAGGGCCTCCTCAGCGCGCTTTTCGTCCCGGCAAACCATGACGACTGCAAAGCCAGCCTTGGCGATGCCAGCGGCAATGGCCCTGCCAATGACCCCATTGGCCCCGGTTACAATGGCGACGGGTTCTTCTGCCTGGTTCGTCGGCATTTTTGGAATCGTCGACCTCTATCGTAGCCTGCTTCTTAAGGTAGCAGAATGCGCGTCAGTGTCCTGATCGCTGGGCATCGACGGCCAGCCTCCGGCTCAGGCGGCTGCTCGGCGCTGGCGGTCGGACAGGAGATGCTCCTCGGGGGACGTCCATCAACGGCCGCTCCCCATCATCTCGCAGTCCAAGATTTTGGGCAACCGCGGCCGCTTCATGCGCTTCGCCTTGCAAGGGAGCCGAAATCCCTGGTCGATCATGCGGGCGGCTCAAACAAGCGCAACGCAGCCACGGGATCTGACAGGCTGATTGCGCTGCCGGCGAGGGCGCGAATCAAGCGGACGTCGCAGGTAACCAGCGTCGTCTTGAGGAAATGTGCGAGGCAGGCGTAGAGCGCATCGTAGGCACTGAGACCATAGCGAGCCGCCAAGTCGAGCGCGTTGCTGGAAAAGGATCGCGAAGGGGCGAAGTCGCCGTTGCGGTACTGACGCAGGGTATCCACCGCGCCGGTCGGCTGGGTGAAGATCATGATTTCGCCGGTGGCAATGCAGGTCAACAAGCTGATTGTGGCACTTGTCCAGTGACCGAATCCGGCGCCGATGATGAAGAAGATTCCTGCATTGACCACGACGTTGCCGGCGTGAAAGAGCAGGCTCGTCCCTTGGGTCTCGTTCGCAGCGTCTCGTTTCAGCATCTCTTCTGCATCCTACCAGCGGTTCTTGCGCACCAGCTCGCGCAGGGGTTTGCGCACGCAAGGCGCGGGCTCGGCGGCAGGATAGCCG
>Ga0181518_10004585_pt1 | contig 12255 bp, 10 predicted proteins | sample PEATcosm2014_Bin_28_FD_119751 | JGI IMG/M metagenome (GOLD analysis project Ga0181518, IMG submission 119751) | Peatland microbial communities from MTU Mesocosm Facility, Houghton, MI, USA - PEATcosm2014_Bin01_60_metaG | ecosystem: Environmental > Terrestrial > Soil > Wetlands > Peat | place... | reverse complement strand
TCCAAACGATCAAGAAGATGGCCTACGGATTCCGCAACCGTGAGCACTTCAAGACGGCCATCTTCTTCCACTGCGGAGGGCTGCAGCTTTACCCAGCTACCCACGGGGAAGCCAGATGACCCGCAAAAGGAAGGCGGCGCGCAGCCCGACCGCGACGTCCAGTTCGACTACCTCTACAAGTGATGTTGCTTGGTAAGCGTTACTTTGGCTTGCCTCTACGAGGGCGGAGCCTATGTAGTCCAGCGTGTATCGCATCGCCCCCAAGGACGCCGAGCCGTCGTTTATTGAGTGAGCATGCGCTGAGGAACATCCAGCAGCACCTCAGGAGTGCCGTCCGGTTCGATGAGGTTGGCGGGGGGTGCCTTCGGTCCAGCCCAACTCACCTCAGCGACCGGAGTGACAAATGTGGGCGCTTCCGCCCTTCTGGCCGACATCAAAGCCACGGACGCCGCCTGGTCGCGGCGTGGTTCACCGGCAACAATCAGCTCTACTTCGGGAGCTGTGCCACGTTCCAGACGAACGCATGGATGATAAACCGGGAGCAGATGCCCGTGATGCCGTGACTCTCCCCGGCAACTTTGCCAGTGACGGGATACATGGGGCGCTGTCGGCGCAAACATGGGTGGGTTCGCATCTTGGAATTTCGCAGCGGGGCCGGGACGCTAACGGCGAGCGATCCAGTTGAACCGTCCGCGATTGTCCTCGAACTCGGCGAGCGAGAGCGGACCGTGGCCGTCCATGTCGAAGATGCGCAATCCGACTTCGCTCAGCAGAGCATGGATGTCGGCAGGCGTAGTCCCGTAGCGATCCGCTGCCCCTGGCCCGTGTTCGAACGCGACTACCGGCCGAACTCGGTCCAACGTCTCCACCGCACCACGCAGCACGCCCAGCTCCCCGCCCTCCACGTCGATCTTGACGAACGCCGGCAGCCAGCCATCGGGCAGATGGTCATCGAGTCGTTCGGTCCGCACGGTGATCGTTTCGGTCGCGACATCCCTCGGGTAGCTACGCTCGCGAAGCCCCGAGTATTCGGGAAGGTCGACGACGTGAACGAAGGTGCTCTCGCCGTCTTCGTCCGACAGGGCCGCCGCCCGCACATCAACGTCCGGGAATCGTTCGGACAGAGCGCCAGCGAGTGCCGGCAACGGCTCGTAGGCAATGTGAATTCCTCGTGGCGCGAGCCGTTGGAACTCCGCGAGAAATGTCCCCGAGTGCGCCCCGACGTCGAGACAGTTGGAGTCTGGGCGAAGTGTGCGCTTCATCACCCGGCGCAACCGAGCGTCGTCCCGCTCGTTCCGTTGGGTGGCCGTCATTGGCCGGCGAACCGCCAGTCGCACGTGGCAACTCTAACGGAGGTCTCCTCCCCATGCTGACGGCGATCCCCGGCATCGCGATCCCCGGCATCGCAATCCCTGGGGCTGCGGAGGCTCCAGGCATCACCTTTTTGGGCTCAGGCAGATGCGCGTCGACGTCATTGGCAACAGGGGCGCTCAGCACACAGAACCTGATGGTTCACTCCGCCAACTTCTTCATTGCTTCATCGCGATCCGGCCATCTGTGTGTCCGAACCCTCAGCTCACGTCGAGCCGAGGCAGCACTCCATATCCCTATGAGCCTGGGCCGGTTTTCGAGGTACGAGAAAGTTGCTGGCGTTGCCCAGGATTCTGCCGCGCGAGCTCGCCAATCTCCTCAGTTATCAGCAGCATGACGTCTTGTGCCGATTTGTGCTCATATGCCCGTCCGCGGGCAATTGCCGAGTAGTACTCCTGAAGCGGGAGAAGTGATGCTCCAGGATTGCCCTGTTCGCCGGTGCTCGTCTCGGCGATGACCTGGTCCAACGGGGAGATGGTCACGAGCGAGCGCAGCGCAATGTCGCTGGGCATCTCCTCGGCGTAGACGGGCACCCTGGCGGCGCTCGCAAAGCCAATCTCCAAGGCACCGTTGAGGCCAACGTAACCGTCTGGCGCGTGGAGCCAGACCAGATCCGCAGCCCTGATGCAGTTGAGAGGAAGCATTTCAACAGCTTCAGGCGGGATCTCAACCTCATCCTGTTTCAGGACGAATCCGTCGATCTGGGCAACGAAATCAAGCCCTGAGGGCGAAAGCACCCTCATGCCTGCGGCAGACAGCTTTTCGTACGCCCGTACGAGCGAGGGAATGCCCCTCTGGTAGGAGCCACAAAGCACTGCTAGCGGTTTGCGAGAAAACAGCTCGAAAGACTCGCCCGCTGCGTTTTTCAGCTGGATATCTAGTCGATCAGGTGGCCCGGGAGTGCCTTCGCCACCGGATCCGATCTCCTTTACCGCGGTTTTTACCGCGGTTTGGTTGAAATCCATGCATGTAGTTTGACACAATATAGGGGTGCTGTCCACGCTCTATGAGGAACAATAGTGGATCACGAGCGCCCACACCTTACCGCGGTTTCTACCGCGGCTTCGTATCCCGACTGGCTGTTGCGGCTTCGTTCGGTAACCGTCGACGCCGGCATGTCGGTGTACAGATTGGGATCCCTTGCCGGTCTGTCACAGAGCCACCTGAAGAAGCTCCTCACTGGCGGGGTCGAAAACCCCCGGACTGAGACCTTGGAGCAGCTCGCTGCTGTCGCTGAAAAGCCCCTGGAATGGATCCTGCACGGCGACGAGGTCGTTGAAGAGGTCGGGGTCGGGTTGACGGAACCTCAGCTCGACACACTGAATGCGTGTGCCTTCTTGGATGACACCGACCTCAGGAGCCTTGTCCGCGAGGCTGTAATTCAGTTCGTGAATGCGCGCCGCACGGACCCGGATGTCAGTGAGATGTTGGCGAGGTTGCAACGCAGGCGGGTGGCCAGAACAGCAGGGCTCTCTGCGAACCATTCCGGGGTGTCGTGACCGGCTCAACCTCTCCATGCTCGATATAGATCTGCGATTGTCCAAGAGACCACGTGGTTCGAGAGCTGTCCGCTCAGGTCGACTGAGCTACAGAGCCTTCCAACCCTCGCACCGTCTGGCTCGGATCGTTTCCGGATTCGTTCCCACCACCTAGAGACAGCCCTGCCCTTTGTCGCCCCCCACGCTGACGGGACGACCCTTCGCTCGAAGGCGATGCTCATTCGTCGGCGACTTCAGTTGTTAGTGGCGTGACTGTCTGAGGACGCGGGTGCGGGTTTCGGCCGACATGACGATGGTCTCGACTCGATCGAGACCATCGGTGCCGCCCTTGGGTCCGTCGAGTCCGGCAAGGGACGGGGTTCGCCCGGTGGCCGAGCGCCTCGGGTCCCCCACGCCACGGTGCGCGGCTGGCTGCGCAGTTTCGGACGATGGGCCGCTTCGCTGGCGGGGTCTTTCGCCGCCCTCGCGGTCGAGTTGGGAGGCGAGGCACTGACGCCGTTGGGGGACCCGAGACGTCACGCGCTCGCCGCCATGGCCGCCGCTTGGAGGGCTGCCTCGGCACTGCCGGGATGGCTGGCGGCCGGTCCGTGGCGCTTCTGCTGGTCGGTGTGCGGCGGAACGCTCGTGGCCACCAACACGAACTCCCCCTATCTGCTCGCTCGGCAGACCTCGTTTCATGCCTCCTGTCAGATGACGACCACGAGACAGGAGATGACGACATGGACGAAGCCCACGCTGAAGCGGTGGCACTGCACCGCTGGGCGGTGATCGCAGAAGCCACGAGCGATCGGCTCGAACCGGCCGAACGTGGTGCGTTGGTGCGCGCCATGGCGGCACGCTCGCACACGCACCCTGACGGCAGCATGCGTCACTACAGCCGGGCCACCCTCGATCGCCGCATCCGCTCCTGGCGACGCGGTGGCCTCGAGGGACTTCGCCCCGAGACACGCTCTGAAACCGGGGCGGTGCGTGCGCACCCCGAGTTCGCTGACGAGGCCGCCGCGCTTCGCCTCGAGCTGCCCAGCCGCTCGGGCGCCCAGATCGCCCGGATCCTGGTCGCCCGTCACGGCATCCGCGTCGCCGAGCGCACGGTGCGCCAGCAGCTGGCCCGTCGTGGGCTGAGCCGCGAGGTGCTGGCCGCAGAGCCCAAGGCCTTCGGTCGCTACGAGGCGGCGGCGGGCCAATGACCGCTGGATCACCCACGTGCTCGTCGGACCGTGGGTCCCGCACCCGAGGGTCACCTCCTCAGTGCGCGCCACTGAGCTAAGCCGACGCGGTGTGCGTACGTGGCGGAGGGTCCGGACACCTGGCGAACAGATCTACTGGGTCGATGCTTGCGGGCCACGCGGACAATGTGACGCACCGGAGCCGCATTCCCTGAGCCCGCCGGGAAGGGCTTGACACAGAACCCGCAGAGGCGCACGACGCGTCCTCACGGCGCGGGCAGCCAGTAGAAGCCGGTGGCGGTGTGGGTGCACACGTCGCTCGCGAACTGCAGCGTGCCAGTCTTCCCAACATCTCCCGGGGGGCAGCGGTGCGGGCCTGGGGGCTTGGGTGGCCGTTTGGGAAGAGGAACCCTTCGAACGGTGGTCCCCGGGACAACAGTCGTGGTGGGCGGTACGAACGTGGTGGTGGTCGTAGGTGGATTGCTTGGTGTAGTGATCGAAGGAGCGGATGTGGGAGCCACAGTTGAGGGAACCGCGGTTGTCGACGTAGGCGCCGAGGTTGGTGGTGCGGACGCAGTCGAATTCTTCGCAGTCGCCTTGAGCTCACCCTTAGCTGCGCCTGAGCAGGCAGCAGTTCCCAAGCCCAATACAACAAGCCCGGAAACGGCAATCAACCTGATCTTTCGCATTTGATGACTCCTTCGGCTCCGGGCAACGAAGCATAAATCCTGCTACGGGTGCCGGATGGTCGGTCGAGAAGATGACGTTTCGCTATGTGCACACGTCAAAGGGTCGGTATCGGCAGATCGCAGAGCTGATGGCGAACCTCGTTCCAGTGCCGAAGTCAGAGCCCGACGAGGCATCACATCCAATCTCGTCCAGTCGGGGAATCCGGAAGGGCAAGTGCCGGAAACCGCCTTCCACCAGCCCTACAGTGCCCACGTCTTCGTGTACGCGGACGGCATCCATTTCAACGTTCGCCTCTCTTGGGCTGCTATCCGGCACAGCTCGTCGAGGCCCATCGTCGTCACCCACCGCACTCGCAGTGGCGTCGTGGCCTCGATTCAACAGAGGCGTATCCCTCCCCGCCGGTCTCACCCGGCGGAAACGTCGTTTGGTCGACTTGGAGGGTGCGTCACACCATTCAGGAGATCGCATCCCACGACTTCTGGCCATAACTCCACGATGCGCCCGGTGAGTGCTCGCACGGTGTCGGCTCACGCGGCGGGACTCACCCTGGGGCTGGTGTGCCCGATGCCGGTCCCCGGGTGCGGGCGTGGCATCGGGCGAGCCACCGCGATGGCGCGTATGAGCGACAGGGGTTCCTCGTGAAACAATTTGCAAGGCGTGCAATGAGTCCACGCGCGGCGGCAAGTTACTCGGTGTGGCCCACCCCGTGCCGTGTAAACACGCAGTTCCCGAGGCCCGGCGCCCACAACGCTTGCTGGAGGTGATGAACCCCGCGTGAGCGAGGGCGCCGCGGATGATCCCGCCCGGCAGAGCGACCACCGAGCCGAAGTCCGGCCAAGGCGAGGATCCGGCAGCCCAACCACGAGTGTTAACACCGTACGGTGGTGCGGCGCTCGCCGAACCTTCGGGGCCGGGCGCACTCGGGGCGGCGTCCGTGGTCGTCTCGCTCCTCGCTGCCGGGTCCGACTCCGCGACTGCACCCCGTCGCCGGCTCGGACATCTCGCCGGCCCGGGCCCCGTCGATCATGCTCTCGAAGTAGGGGCCCCAACCCCGTCCGTGCCAGCCCGACCTCTGGTTCACGAGACCCTCCCCTTCACGGGCCGCTGGCAACTACGAGATCCGTGCTCGGCGGGTGACCTCGCTGCGAGCTCAGTGGTGGCGAAAAGGCCCGTTACGCGGGAATTGTGCCGCCTCTGACTCCCCCAAATTGGGCGCCTGTTCGTGACGCGTGCGCAGGCTTCGGACTCGCGGCCGTTCCGCTCGATGACCGCTGGGACGAAGCCACCCATGGTCGACGCCGTCGGCGAGCACGATGTTGGTGGAATCGTCCCACGTGGAGAGAATCTGCTCGTAGACCCCGGTCCACAGACCTGACATCCAGGCCCGAAAGATCCCGTTCGAGGCGATCGGCCCGACGATTGCAGTGAAGATCGTGCTCTGGGTCGATGCTGGGGCTCCTCTGAGCTCATTGGTCCACCAGCTTGCTCACGCAGAGACCCTTGCCCCGCAGTGACCCGAGGGCGGGGGCTCGTGGTCGTCGGGAAGGACCCGAGGCGGGCATTAGCTGCCGGGAACGGCACGGGACCGGTTGGAGCAACCCTCGGGTCCGACTGGACGACCACGGTCGACCCGGCTGCGCGCTCGTCCGCCCCCATGGCACGGAAGGGTTCCACGTGGTCGGTCTTGGACAGCACCCGCAAAGCCCTGGCGGTGGAGGGAACGACCACCGCAACGTTGTGACCACGCCGGGCGAGCTGGCTCAACGTCGCCGAGGCCAGTGAGGCCCCGACGGAAGACAGGTGGGCAGCCACGTCGGCGATCGTCTTGGGACCGGCACCCTCGGCGCTCTCGGCGGAGAAGTTGGCCCAAAGACCTTTGTTCACGGCCGCAGTCGGGTCGTTGTCGTAACAAATGCTGATACAGACGACGACCGCCTCGGTCGGATCTTCGGAGCCCAGTTGGCAACCTGGACGAGATACTCGAGGAGCGGCCAATTGCTGTAGAGGTTCTGAACAACCCGCCATCCAGTAATCGGATTCCCTCCGCCGTTGGAGGCCACCTGAGGGTCCATCCATCGCACGCCCTCGTCGAGCTGCCGTGTGATCGTCGGGTCTTGTGTGGCAGAGAAGCGCTGCGCGGTGGATCCACTCACTGCATTGACGGCCGTGAAGGTGGTGCAGGCCGATGACCAAGCCGGTGCATCACCAAGCCACCGACGAATCGCTGGCGCAAGCGGTGGACTGGGCCAACGAGGGCCACGAATGGGCGGACGGGTGGGCGATTGGCCTGCGCCGTGGACCTGGGCGAGGGCGAACTACAACCTGCGCAGAGGACCGCCGTCGTGAGAAGTATCCAGAGACCCCGCTTCCCCGCCCTCACGGACGGAGTAGGACTCTGCACTCGGTTGTCCCACGTTTCGATCGCGTCATCCGAACCTTCGAGAATCACCCGGCGCATTGCGACGCTTGTTCCTCGTGAAACAATTCCCATTAGCTGGCGCTACGCCAATCTCCGGACCCGCAGCCCCTCGGACGCGGCGGTGTTCACACCGAGTGTTCACCCCAGACTCGCGTTAACACGCAACCGCCGAGCTTCTTGGTCGCGCACCGGCCGGTCGACTCGATCAGGCCGGCGGTGACCGAAAAGGCGCCGCGGATCAGACCGCACGGGATGGCGGTGACCGATCCAAGGTTGGACCACGGCGACGAACCCGGCGCCCCACCGAGTGGCGCCGGGGGCGGGGTGTCAACGGTTCCCGCCTGCTCAGGAGTCGACACGTCGTTCGATCTCGAAACCGCCGCCTCGTCCTGGCGCTCACCCCCTACCGCACTGGGCGCCGCCGACCCCAAGCCGGCTATCGCCCGAGCGGCGTCCGCGTTCTCGCCGGACCGTGCCCCGTCGATCATCCCCTCGAAGAGCCCCCGCACCGAAACGCCACGGCGCGCGGCCTCGGCCTCGACCCACGCCCGGCGGTCGTGGTCGAGCCGGATCCCGACAACGGTGGACTTGCTGGTCGCCATGACTCGTTAACACTAACCCTCGGTGTTTACAGAATCGGAGCAGAATGGTGGCAGCGAGGTGGTGCGTGCCGCTGTCGATTGAGCAGATCCGTAGGGTCCGGCACTGAGGGGCGGCATCTGCGCCTGGGCCCTCGGGCGGCGGCGCCACCCCCCTCCACGCCCCCCGGGTTCCGTGTGGATGAGGTCGGTGCGATCCGGCGTCCATTCACGGAGAGAGAGCCGGCAGAGCGATCGGCACGAGGGGTCGTCCCCGTCCCCGGTGGCACGGTCGAGGCATCCACCGTGCGGCGTTCCTGTGGGGCTCGTGGGCTCACGACGTGCGACAGCAGCGTCGGGCCCAGGCGCCCGCCAATCGTGGTGGCGACCCCGGGCAGGGACCCGCACGTGCGGACCAGCGCGGTCCCACGGATCAGGTCACGGTCGGGCCCAGCAGTCATCGTTCCGCGGTCGTGGGAGGATCGGCGGGCGATCTGCGCTCGCACGCTCAGCGGCGATGCACGAGTCGGCGATCGATCTCCAGGTCGGGCATGCCGGTGTTAACACACTCTGACCTCGGTGTTAACACTTGGCGGCCGCCTGGCCTCAGGCCGACGCTGAGCGGCGCTCCACGACGAACACCGGCACCGGGTGCTCGATGCCACGGAGATCGGCCGGCTCCAGCGGGCGCAACGACCATTCGGCGGGCGACAGCTCCTCCGCGGCCGCCTCCGTGACGACCAACTCACCGGGGGCGCCGACCTTGACGAGGCGGCCGAGGAGGTTGACGAGCGGCCCGAAGTAGTCGCCCTCACGAGGGTTGGCCGGCCCGATCCCGACCGCCCCACGGGCGGGCGGGAGGAGCGGATCCTCGGCCGCGGCCTCACAGACTGCCGTCCCGATCCGGCACGCAGCGTCTGCCGACGGGGCGGAGAAGAACACCTCGTCCCCGATCGTCTTGACGACACGGCCACCGGTGAGGACGGCGTTCGACCACGCGGCGGACTCGAAGCGGGTCAGCGCCAGGTTCTGCTCTCGCAGGTTCATCGTCTGGGCCCACGCGGTGGAGCCGACGAGGTCGACGAAGCCCAGCGCGGTCACCTCCGTCGGGCCCTCCAACTCGACAGAAGCATCGGGAAACGGTGTGAGCCAGCTGCGCGCCTGCTCGGCCCGGCGCTGCGCGCGCTCGAAGGCATCCATCACCATGCGGGCCAGCACGTCCGGCACCGCCGTGAACGCAGTCGTCGCCGTCTCGGCGAGCTTGGCCCGGGCCAGCTCGTCCGGCCCTTCCCGGACCGTTCCCGGGCCGAGCTCCGAGAAGAAGAGCGCCACCGCGGCCTCGGCGATGTTGATGGCGGCGGCACCCATGACGCGGGTGAAGGCGAGGACCGCCTCGTCGCCCAGGAGCGCCGCCCCCTGCTCGAAAGCCTCCATCAGGCTGACCAACTCGGCCGGCACCTCGGTGTCGGGTCCGGCCGGGATGCCGGCCGCCAGGAGGGCACGCAGGACGCGCGGCATGGAGACCCCGCTCTGCTCGGCGATGTCGCTCACGGTCGCCAACGGCGTCCGGCCCTGTATGACCAGATTGCCCGCGACACCGGGCAGTGTCCCCATGCGGTGTGCCTCCACCATCTGCTCGATGGTGGCGCCGCGCTCGGCGAGGTACTCGAGGAGGGCCAAGCGCTCCCCCGACGCCGGGTCCAGCGGGTCGTAGAGGCCGAGCTGCTCCCAGAGCTGGGCGTCCATCACGGCCTCCACAGGAGCAGCGAGGCCTGCTGCGACCGCTCCATTCCCTTGAGGTGCGTCTCGCGCTGCCCGTCGAATGCGAACTCCCCCGACCCTTGGACCAGTTGCTCCGACAGCGACGACACGAGGATCTCCCCTGCGCCCGCCGCGTCGGCCAGCCGGCTGGCCACGATCACGGTGTGCCCGAGGTAGTCGTCACCCTCGTCCACCGCGTCGCCCGTGTGGATGCCGATGTGGACGGCGATCGGCTCCCCGGTGCCGTCGGGCACGTGGGCAGCCACACCGCGCTGGATGTCGGCGGCACAGCGCAGGGCGCGTGCCACTCCTCCGAACGCCACCATGAAGCCGTCCCCCTGGACGTTGATCTCGCGCCCGGCGTGGCGCGCCAGCGCCTCGCGCACGATGCGGTGGTGCTCGCGCAGCACGCCCCGTGAGGCCTGGTCGCCGAGGCGCTCTGTCATGCCCGCGTAGTCGACCATGTCGCAGAAGAGGATCGTCACCGTCCCGTCGCTGGGCCGCGCCGCCGCGCCGGAGGGGTCCCGCTGGTCCCGGCGTTCTGCTCGGCGCTGCGCCTGCAGCTCCCGCCGGACGTCCTTGCCGAGCGCAGCGGCGTCGGCCGGCTTGCCGCGGGCATCGAAGGCATCGAGGACGCCGAGGACGCCACCCGCCACGGACTGGGCGATCTGGCGGCTGGAGCGGTTGGGCCGGCTCTTGACGTCGATGCCCCCCATGACGGCGAAGCCGCGCACGACGATACGGGGCGACCCCGGCACGATCGGTACGTCGCGCAGCTTCAGGCTGCGGCCGCCCATGATGGAAAGGCCCCGCAGCTCGACGTCGAAGCCCTCGGGCACGATGATGTCGACGCCACCCCAGAAGGCGAAGGCCGTGATCTCCACCTCGAGGGTGTCGATCTCGGCCTTGCGCAGGTCCATGTCGCAGCCGCCCATGATGGCGACGGCCGTGGTCTTGCCGCTGATCCGCCATCGACCCTTGGTCTTGTGCCCGCTCAGGATCGCCACGTGCCACCGCCGCGCCCTGCGGGTGGGGACGGGGCCCGCCCGCGGTGGCGCCGTGGCGGGGAGGTCGGCCATGACGGCGTCGAGGTCGCCCCGGGACCTGGCCTGGAGGGCCCGTCCCACCCGCTCGGAGAACTCGTCGAGCGTGAGCCGGCCGTCCACGACGTGCTCGCGCAGCAGCGTCACGGTCCGGTCGCGGTCCGCGTCGGCGACCCGCTCGGCGGGGCCGCCGGGAGCGGGCGGTCGCTGGTCCTCGGGCACCGGGAGGTCCGCCATGGGCACAGTCTGCCCGCTCCGACCGGGGTGCGGACCGACCTGACGACCCGTCAGATGGGCTCGCGGTCAGCCATTAGGCTCGTGCGCCGTGCGAGGCATCCTGAGTGCGGCGGGCTACGTGCCCTACCGGCGGCTCGCCCGGGCGGACATCGCCGCGTTCATGGGGAGCGGCGGCGGCAAGGGCTCCCGGGCGGTGGCGTCCCACGACGAGGACACGACCACGTTGGGGGTCGAGGCCGCCCGGCTGGCTCTGCGGGCCGTCCCCGGGGCGAGGTCCGACGCCCTGTGGTTCGCCACCTCCCAACCCGCCTACCTCGACAAGACGAACGCCACCGCGGTGGCGGCCGCCCTTCGCCTGGCCGGCGACGCCGGCGCCTACGACTTCGGCGGCGCGCTGCGCTCGGGCATCGGCTCGCTGGTCAGCGCCCTCCGGGGCGGCGGGACGACCCTGGTGGTGGCCGCGGACGTGCGCGACGGGCTGCCCACGAGCGGCGACGAGTCCGCCGGCGGCGACGCCGGCGCGGCGGTCCTGGTCGGTGAGGGACCGGGGGTGCTGGCCGAGCTCGTGTCCACCGCCTCCGCCACCGACGAGTTCACCGACCGCTGGCGTACGCCCGGCGACCGCGTGTCGAAGCTCTGGGAGGAGCGGTTCGGCGAGAACAACTACCTGGCCCTCGGGCGCGAGGCGCTCGACCGGGCCCTGGCCGCAGGCGGCCTGGAAGCAGGCGACGTCGGACGGCTGGTCGTCACCGGCATGCACGGCCGTGCCGTGTCGGGCCTGACCAAGAAGCTGGCCCTCGCCGACGGAGTGGCGGTCGACGACCTGACGTCGAACGTGGGCCAGAGCGGCGCCGCGCACCCGCTGCTCGTGCTGGCCTCCGCTCTCGAGTCCCTGGCGGGTGGCGCGGCGCCGGCGGGCACCGTGGTCGCCGTGCTGCACCTGGCCGACGGGGCCGACGCCGTGGTCCTGCGCACGACCGAGGCCCTGGCGGCCTGGCGACCGGCCCGCTCCGTGGCGGACCAGGTGGCCAACGGCGCCCCGCTCACCTACGCCAAGTTCCTGTCCTGGCGGGGCCAGCTCCGGCCCGAGCCGCCGCGGCGGCCGGAGCCCGCCCGGGTGTCGAGCACCGCCGCCCATCGCAACGAGGCATGGAAGTTCGGGTTCGTCGGGTCGAAGGACCGCACGTCGGGCGCGATCCACCTGCCCCCCTCGCGGATCTCCATGGAGGGCGGGGCCGTCGACGACATGGAACCCGTCGCCATGGCCGACGCCACCGGGTCCGTGGTGACCTCCACCATCGACCGCCTGGCCTACTCCCCCAGCCCGCCGATCGTGTTCGCCATCGTCGACTTCGACGGGGGCGGGCGCTACCCGGTCGAGCTGACCGATGCCGACCCGGACGAGATCCGGTCCGGCAGCCGGGTCGAGATGACGTTCCGCCGGCTCTTCAGTGCCGACGGCATCCACGACTACTTCTGGAAGGCGCGCCC
>Ga0181518_10004582_pt1 | contig 12259 bp, 12 predicted proteins | sample PEATcosm2014_Bin_28_FD_119751 | JGI IMG/M metagenome (GOLD analysis project Ga0181518, IMG submission 119751) | Peatland microbial communities from MTU Mesocosm Facility, Houghton, MI, USA - PEATcosm2014_Bin01_60_metaG | ecosystem: Environmental > Terrestrial > Soil > Wetlands > Peat | place... | reverse complement strand
TGGTGCGCGAACTGAAGATGCCCGTCGTCACCACCTTTCACACACTCCTGCGCGAGCCGAACGACACACAGCGGCGCGTCATGCAGGAATTGATCGCCCGCTCGACCCGGCTTGTGGTCATGACTGAGCGCGGCCGCCAGATGTTACAGGAGGCCCACAAGGCTCCGGCGGCCAAAATCGATCTCATCCCACACGGTATCCCCGACATTCCGTTCGTCGACCCGAACTACTACAAGGACCAGTTTGGAGTGGAGGGAAGGACCGTACTCCTCACCTTCGGGCTGCTTTCGCCCAACAAGGGAATTGAGCACGTGCTCAATTCCCTGCCGCTGATTCTGGCGGAGTTTCCGGATGTTGTTTATGTCGTCCTGGGCGCGACGCATCCCCACCAGTTGCAGGAGCGCGGTGAAGCCTATCGTCTCAGCCTCGAAATCCTGGCCAAGAAGAACAAAGTCGAGAAGAACGTCATTTTCTATGACCGCTTCGTCGAACTCGAGGAGTTGAAGGAGTTCATCGGTGCGGCGGATCTCTACATTACGCCGTATCTCAACGAGGCGCAGATTACCTCGGGCACCCTGGCGTACACGTTTGGCGCGGGCAAGGCCGTGGTCTCGACACCTTACTGGCACGCCGCGGAATTGCTGGCGGAAGAGCGCGGTATCCTCGTGCCCTTTGGAGACTCCAAGGCCATCGCGCGCGAGGTTGCCGGCTTGCTGCGCGATGCGACACGCCGTCACGCGATGCGCAAGAACGCCTATAAGCTGGGCCGTGAAATGGTCTGGAACAACGTGGCGCGGCTTTACATGCGCTCCTTCGAACAGGCTCGCCTACAGGGTGCCGTGCTCTCGCGAAAATTATTCGCTACCAAGACTCTGGACCAGCAACCCCGGGAGTTGCCGGAAGTACGGCTGGAGCATCTCTCGCGGATGACTGATTCGACCGGCATTTTCCAGCACGCCATACTGACCGTGCCGAATTTTCGCGAAGGATACTGCACGGATGACAACGCCCGGGCCTTCATTCTTTCGACACTTCTCGACGAGCTGATAGTTGAACAGGCGCGCCTACGGACGCTTTCCACCACTTATGCGGCCTTCTTGAATTACGCCTTCGATGAGAAAACCAAGCGCTTCCATAACTTCCTGAGTTTCGACCGCCGGTGGCTTGATGAGCAGGGGTCTGAGGATAGTCACGCCCGCGCGCTGTGGGCACTGGGCGTGGGCGTGGGACGCTCCCCGCGTCGGAGTTTGCAGACCATAGCCGGACAACTCTTCGCCCGAGCCTTGCCGGTGGTGAGCACATTTACTTCGCCGCGCGCCTGGGCATTCTCGCTCATCGGAATCCATGAGTATCTGCGCCGTCTCGGTGGCGACAGCTTGGCTCGCCAGATTCGCGATACGCTCACCGCGCGGCTGATGGATATCTTCGACAGAGCCTCTCACGCGGATTGGCCTTGGTTTGAAGAGGAACTGAGTTACGACAATCCCAAGCTGGCACACGCCTTGCTCCTCAGCGGACATGCCACAGGGCAAAAGGCTGTGTTCGAACGGGGCCTTGGTGCGCTGCGCTGGTTGGTGGGGGTGGAGACCTCTGAAAATGGCCACTTCCAGCCCATCGGCAGCAATGGGTTTTATCGACGCGGCGGCCCGCGTGCTACCTTCGACCAGCCGCCCATCGAGGCTCAAGCGATGGTGTCCGCCTGTCTCGAGGCTTACCGGGCGACCTCGGACTCCTGGTGGTACGCCCAGGCGCACCGCGCCTTCGACTGGTTCTTGGGTTGGAACGACCTTGGACTGGAACTTTACTCCCTCACTACGGGCGGCTGCCGCGACGCTTTGCACGTGGACCGGGTGAACGCGAACCAGGGAGCGGAATCGACGCTGGCTTTCCTGCTCTCGCTGGTGGAGGTGCAACTCATGCAAAATGCTGTCACCGTTTTCAACGAGCCGTCTTTGTAGGTACCAATGAAACCTCTCAACGTCCATCGCACGAACGTCACTCTCTACCCTGACAGCAAACGTGTGCTGATGCGGCCCTTTCATTTAATGAGTGGCCACCGCGCCAGCGAGATTTGCGCCCGTATCATGGCCCTTTCCGAAGATGAGGTCCATACACAGCTTACCCGGTTGTGGGCGGAATTCGGTGCACGCCACAAGAACATCCGCGACTTTTTCCGGCGTCGATTTGAGGAGGTGCGCCCCTATTTGTTAAACGAATGGGCACTCTCCGAAGAGAGATTGTTGCTGGTCGGCGGGTATTTCACTGACGAGTATTCATTCGAGGCCGCCGCGCTGTTCAATCCCTCCATCGTGCCACACCCGGACCAAACGTGTCTCCCGCCGGGCTCGTTGCGCTTCGTGTTGAGCCTGCGCGCCACGGGGGAAGGGCATATCTCCTCCATCACCTTTCGCACCGGGGTGCTCGATATTCGTGGAAATATCCTGATCGACATGCCCACCCCGTTCGCTCTCGAACCGGCACAAGTGCCCCAAGCGGCATTCCGGAAAGACCTGTTCGCGCGCAAGCTGGACGAACTCACCGCTGGCGGCGCCTTTACCCGGGAAGTCCTGAAGGGCCTCGGGGAGTCGTTCACGCTCGAAGACCTGCGCGCCAGCGTCAGCCAAGCGATAAAGCAATTTCAGGTGCGCGACCTGGAAACCGAAAACGTAGCCAGAAAAACCCTTATGTTGGGACAAGCGAGTTTCGAGGTCCAATTCACCTCGGACCCGGTTTTTTCCGAACGCGTGCTGTTTCCCTTGACCCTGGCGCAGAGCAACGGAATCGAGGATGCTCGCTTTGTTCTTTTTCAGGACGACGATGGCACGCGCACTTATTACGCGACTTTCACCGCCTATGATGGCAAAGGAATACAGCCCCAGTTCCTCGAAACACCCGATTTTCTGCGTTTCAAATTCGTCACGCTGAGCGGCCCGGCCGTCGAGAACAAAGGTATGGCGCTCTTCCCGAGGAAGATTAAGGGGCTCTACGCAATGCTGGGCCGGCAGGACTTCGAGAACGTCTATTTGATGTTTTCCGACCATTTGCATTTCTGGCGGAGCAAGGAAATGATTCTGGGGCCGAGATTCCCGTGGGAATTCATCCAGATGGGAAACTGCGGTTCGCCGATTGAGACTGAAGCCGGCTGGCTCGTGCTCAGTCACGGAGTGGGCCCGATGCGGAAGTATTCCATCGGCGCTTTCCTGCTCGATCGCGATGACCCCAGTAAGGTCATCGGCCGAGTGGGGAAACCCCTCATCGAACCCAATGAAAACGAGCGGGAGGGTTACGTCCCTAACGTTGTTTACTCTTGCGGAAGTCTTCTGCACGGCCGGCAGCTCATCATTCCTTACGGAACGGCCGATCACGCCACGACTTTTGCGATTGTAACGCTTGATGAAATCCTAGACGCGATGGAGTAGCCGTAGCGCCGGACTTCAGCCCGGTGTCAGCACCGGGTTAAAAGGAAGCCAAAACCATCGCCGTTCAGGGGACCGGCCTTCGACGGCCTCATCGGCGGAGACGCGGTAATAACTCTATAACAGACTCTACAGATGCTTCGGAAGTGGGTCACTCCGAACTGAATCGCCCCCAGGCGTTCATGATCGGCCCGAACTGACTGCCCGGGTATTCTCCGAGTGGCCGACGATCTGGACGCAAACCTGAAGCTGACCCGATAAGCTCGCGCAACATGCAAGATCACTTCGACGCAACAACCGGCTTCACCTGCTCGTATTCCGGGTTTTTCCACAGCCCACTGTGATACTCCATAATGTCGGCGGTGACCTGCGCTACCTCAGTGCTGTAGTATCTCGCAACGATGTGTAGTGCCAGATCAATGCCCGAGGTCAAGCCGCCCGCAGTTGCGATTTTGCCATTCTCCACGAAGCGGGTTCCACTGACGAAGCGCACAGCAGGATATTGCTTCTGCATGCTCTGCTGAAAGTAATGATGCGTAGTAGCAGTTTGGCCGTCGAGCAGCCCATACGCCGCCAGCACCGAGGCGCCGGTGCACACCGACATGGTGACATCGGCGGCGGCCGAATTGGCGAGCAGCCATGCTTTCTGGGCCGCGCCGCGTCCGCCCTGCGCGGGAATCACGATAATCTGCGGCTTGGGCGCATTGTCGAAACTGTAGTTAGGTACGATGGTCAATCCATTTGCATCCACCGGCTTCAGCAAATCAGAGACGGTGTAGACGTTGAACGGCATTACCATGTCGTCACCGTCCGATTCATGCCATGGCTTGCCTTTGGTTGTAAGCATGGTGTCGCGGAAGACCTCCCAGGGGCCCGCGAAGTCCATGACGTCCGCGCCCTCCGAGATCAGGAACGCTACGTTGATCTTGCCCGTAGCGGGAGGCTTGAGTACACCGGTTTGTGGCGTGGAAGACGGTAGTTTGTTGGGTGCCTTCCCGTGGCTCATGAGAACCATCAGGTCCAGAATTACCACGATTACAGCGGCCATCCAGATCCCTTTTGCTGCCCTGCGCATAGGACCCTCCTGAGGAACTGCTTGCGATAGGGGAGATGATAACCCCAAGAGGAAGCGTCCCGAATGACTTTAATCCGGCATTTCAAGACCTTTTGGATCGAGTGGCCTAAGTCCCAAATGGCCGGATGAATGTCGTTGCAGACATACAATTGGTTGGCTATTTTAATGAGATGAAAAACGTGAGACCCAAACACATCGTTATAGTGGGGTACGACGACCTCGCTTCCCTCGACCTGTCGGGGCCGCTAGAGGCATTCAGCAGTGCATCCCTTGAGGACTCGAACGGCAACCCGCAGCCCTGCTACAAGGTGACGATTGCCGCGTTGGGCGCAAAGACCTTCAGCTCAGTGTCCGGGTTGCGCATGACTGCCACCTGCTTCCTAAGCTCCTTGCGCCACATAGACACGCTTCTCATTCCTGGCGGCCGTGGCATACGCCTCTCCCCTTCTGGCCCTAAGCTGGCGGATTGGATCAGCCGCCGGGCCAACGGCATTCGTCGAATTGCCTCGGTATGCACGGGCGTTTTTGCAATAGCGCCGAGCGGACTGCTCGACGGGCGGCGAGTGACCACCCACTGGAAGTTCGCCGCCGAATTGGCCAGCCGCTTTCCTGCGTTGAAGGTTGATGCCAATGCTCTCCACATTCGGGACGGCAAGTTCTACACCTCGGCGGGCATCACCGCCGGGATTGATCTTTCCTTGGCATTGATTGAAGAAGACTTCGGACCCCGAGTGGCCCTTGCCGTGGCGCGCGAACTGGTGGTCTACATGAAGCGGCCCGGAGGGCAAGAGCAGTTTTCCGAGCCGCTGAAGTTTCAGGTTGCTTCCACCAGCCGCTTCGCCGATCTGGCGGCATGGATGCTGGGACACCTCGACAAAGACCTTTCCGTTGAAGCGATGGCAGAGCAGATGAATCTTTGCCCGCGGCAGTTTTCCCGCCGTTTCAGCTTGGAGTTCAATAGCAGTCCCGCCGCTTTTGTGCAGCGCCTCCGGCTTGACGAGGCGCGCAAGCGGCTATCCGCCGCTGGCTGTACCGTGAAGCACGTCGCCGAATCGGTTGGCTTTCACGATCCCGACAGTTTTCGCCGTGCGTTCATGCACCGCTTCGGCGTTGCGCCTACCCACTACCGCAGCCGTTTCGTGGCCGGCGCGGGAAGCTAGTTGCTTGCGTTGATGTTCGGATGGAACTGCCGGGTCTGGAGTGTGGAGAAGGTTCAGGTGTACCCCCCGCAGGCGCGTTAGTGTGCCCGAAAGCAACTTTCTCATCCGAGTGGCTCCCTCCAAACCGGCGAAATTGGTTCCGTTTCAGGCCGGTGCTAACAGCCCGGCACCTGCCGCCCTCAGATTAGGAAAGCACCCAGTGCGCGGCTCCACTGCATGTCATTCCTGCGAAGCCGCGAATCCACAGCCTGGAGTGGACCCCCGCGTGCGCGGGGGTGACGTCGCCTCGTTCAGTCTGCCCTTCTCGCTCACTAGGCGCCTGCCGATAATGTGGCTGGAGGAAGCCGGGTGGATGTTCTCCGGCGCTTGGCCGGCTGGGGCTTAGGTGGAGGGGCCTCGTCAGTGAATTCGACAGTCATGAGCCGGGTAGCAAATTTCTTGGGTCCGTGCAGGGGGAAGTCGATGGAGGTGCGTTCGGCGTCCGATTGGGTCACCACACCGAGGCCGTACTGGACGTGCTTGATGTACTGGCCTTTCGGGAGTGTTTGCATATGAGTCTCCTTTGTCGAACTCGAAGAATTGGCTGCCTACCCCTATCTAACTATCACCCCGGTGAGCGATAGCCGGGCACGGAGCCTTCCGCGGCACCGGCCCGGGCTATAGGGCCACCACTGTGGCCTGCGTTCGCCGCAGACCCAAAACGCTCTCTACTGCGCCTGCCAGGACGTGAGCGAGTTCATCGCTGGTTGCGGGAGGCACAATGAAGTCAAACGCCCCGCCGGCCATCGTTTCCACATAGAGCCGGATATCGATGAGGCGCGACACCACAATGACCTTCACGGGCTTAAGGGCCGCAAGCGCCAACTTGACGACGTCCGCCCAGGTGCCGTCAGGAAGCAGCGCTTCCGTGAAAACCAAATGCGGCGGATCGGCCGCTCTGAGCAGTGGCAGAGCTTCCCGGTAGTTTTGCAGCCAATTGACCTTGATTGATCGGCCTTCCAGAGCCTGCTTCAGCAGACGCTGTGATTCCGCCGGTCGGTGCAACAGGACCGCCGAGATTTCTTCCCTCATGGGAGCTCCCTTCGATTGGAAGTCAGGTGCCAGGGTCGTCGATTCCGGGAGATAGGTGAGCAAGCGCTGATCCTTCGAGCCATCGCTGCACGCTAAAGACGGAACTTGCTTTTGTTTACTTGCCGGGCTTTTTCCAGCGACTCGCGGTTCTTCTCGTCCTCCTGGTTTTGACGCTGAATCTCCCGCTGCGGAGCCCCGGCGGCATCCAACTGGATAGCTTCTGCAGTCGCTGCGCGGGCCAGGGCATCCAGTCTTTTCGAGAATGCAATCATTCCAAAAGTCGGTTGATAAGTGGAACGATACAGGTTAAACGAATACTGTGAGTCCTCCCAACGCGCGATGACGGCTTCGCTATCGTTGTAGACTTGCGCCGAAGAGAAGACGATCTCGTTGTTAGCGGGCTTGGTGGCAGTTCCATACTGGGCCGAAATCGCTTCGGTCAAGTCCTCGGTGGTCAGCCCTTGGGTTTCATCCCGATCGTAACTGACCAGGACTCGAAAAAGCTCCCCGTTGTAAAAACTGAATAGGATAGTCCTGACCGGATCCTGCGGAGAATCAAAACTGCTTGCCAGCCAGATCGGCCATTCCAGTTCTTGGAGGAGCGCGGGGTGTTCATGGATCACCTTCGCCTGAGACACGTCCAGGCCCGCCTGTTTTGCAACTGCCGGCAGCGTCTCTCCAAACTGAAAGCCCCGGTAACGGGAAAGATCCAGTCCGCCCCGGGCAGGCGCCGAAACAGGGACCAGTTGCAGCAAACCGCTGAAACCGCGCCGGGGCTGCAACCCCAGTTCTTGGATCGCCAGCAGCTTCGTAGCGGCTACTTTTGCCTCAGGCGCCTTCATATCTTGCGAGCCGATCAAGGGGGCCGCCAACAGCACGGTCCCTAAAACTGAAACTACCAGTCTACGCATGTTGCTCATGGGAGTCCTCCCTCAGGGGACTTGATACTTTACGATTGCACGGCTCGTTACACCTGTCGAACCTCAGCCTTCCCAACCTCATCAGCCCATAGGATCGAGCGTCAGCGGGGTTGTGCCGTTTTGCTCGGAGGCGACAATTGTTGTCCGTGTTTTGTTTTCCATTGCCTCCCGCATTTCTCGGATTCGCTTCCGCAGGAGAATCTTCTGCTTTCGTAATCTGCCGAATCTGGCTTTGTCACCGTTTCTTACCGACATAACCCCCTCCTTGGCGAACTCCGCGCCTCGCTTCAGGTGGCGGCCAACCCGGCTCGATCCCATTGCGCCAGGCGTTCGTGGAACAGAAACATGCTTTCCTGAATATGCCGCGGATGGGCAGCGACGGTTACGTAGGGCAGCCCCAGGAAACCCTTCGCGGCCACTTGCGAAACTTCCACGCAATTGAACCTGTCCGATTTGATCTTGGCAATGACTTTCTTAACTGCCCTTTGGGTCGTTTTGTTAGAGTCCGAACCGAAGGCCCTCGCATCAACCTCACTCGCCATGTAGAAAAAGGTCCATCCCGCCTCGCGGAGTTTCCGGTCGATTCCGGAGCTGTCCGGACTTTTGACCAACTTCCAGCCCTTCAAATACGGGTCGCTTTCTAACTGCAAGCCTTCCGGCAAAAGCGTGCCTTCCTTGATCAGGATGGTGCCGGCGTTGATTTTCTCTGCCATCAGCTTTACCTCTTCCTCCATTATTGCGCTCTGGGACGCTGCGCTTACAGCATCACGGCCAGCCGCCTCCTAGTACATCCCTCCGCCCATGCCTCCCGGAGGCCCTGCCGGAGCACTCTCGTCCTTCTCGGGATAGTCGCCGATCAGCGCTTCGGTGGTGAGGAGCAAAGAAGCAATGGAGGCAGCGTTCTGAAGCGCGGCGCGTGTGACCATGGTAGGGTCGATGACGCCTTCCTCGACCAGGTCGCCGAAGCTCTCAGTCTCCGCATTGAAGCCATAGTTCTGGTTGTTGTTTAACTTCACTTTCTCCACCACCACCGCGCCTTCATGACCGGCGTTGGCGACGATCATGCGTAGAGGCTCTTCCAGCGCTCGCGTAATGATGTTGATGCCAATTTGCGCGTCGCCCTCGGCCTTCAGCTTGCGGAGGGCGGGGATGCAGCGCACCAGCGCCACTCCGCCGCCGGGCACGATGCCTTCCTCCACGGCCGCCCGGGTAGCGTGCATCGCGTCCTCGACGCGTGCCTTCTTTTCTTTCATCTCGGTCTCCGTCGCCGCACCCACTTTAATCTGAGCGACGCCGCCCACCAACTTCGCCAGGCGCTCCTGCAGCTTTTCGCGATCGTAGTCGGACGTGCTCTCCTCGACCTGTGTACGAAGCTGCTTGACGCGGCCCTCGATGTCAGAAGACTTGCCGGCACCCTCGATGATGGTGGTGTTGTCCTTGTCGATGGTGATCTTCTTGGCTCGGCCGAGGTCCTGCAGCTTTACATTCTCGAGCTTGATGCCCAGGTCCTCGGAAATGGCTTTGCCGTCCGTCAGGATGGCGATGTCTTCCAGCATGGCCTTGCGGCGATCGCCAAAGCCCGGCGCCTTTACGGCTGCCGCCGATAGCGTTCCGCGCAACTTGTTGACCACCAAGGTCGCCAGGGCCTCGCCTTCAACATCCTCCGCAATAATCAGCAGCGGCTGGCCGGACTTGGCCGTCTGCTCGAGCAGGGGCAGAAGGTCCTTCATGGAGCTGATCTTCTTCTCGTGGATCAAGATCAGTGCGTTCTCCAGCACGCACTCCATGCGCTCAGGGTCGGTGACGAAGTAAGGGGAGAGGTATCCACGATCGAACCGCATTCCCTCGACCACTTCGAGCGTCGTCTCCATGGTCTTGGATTCCTCGACCGTAATGACGCCGTCCTTGCCCACCTTTTTCATGGCCTCGGCAATGATGTTGCCGATGGTGTGATCGTTGTTGGCGGAAACCGCGCCCACTTGCGCGATCATCGAGCCCTCAACCGGCTTCGAAATTCTGTCGAGCTCGCCCTTGATGTGCTTTTTGTTACCGTCCTTGCCGGTCTCATCGTAGCCGCAAACCGCGCGAACCGCGCTTTCGATTCCGCGCTTCACGTCCATCGGGTTAGCGCCCGCGGCCACCGTCTTCGCGCCCTCGCGGAAGATCGCCTGGGCCAGCACGGTCGCGGTGGTGGTGCCGTCGCCCGCCACGTCGGAAGTCTTGGAGGCGACCTCACGCACCATCTGCGCGCCCATGTTCTCGAGCGGGTCCGGCAGTTGGATTTCCTTCGCCACCGTTACCCCGTCCTTGGTGATCGTCGGGGCGCCGAATTTCTTGTCTAGAACCACGTTGCGGCCTCGGGGACCCAGCGTGATCTTCACGACGTCCGCAAGTTGATTCACGCCGCGCAGGATCGCGTGACGGCTCTCTTCGCCATGTACAATTTGCTTTGCATTACCCATTTTCAATTCCTCCTAGACTTTGTCGATGTCTTTCTTTGTCGGCGCTCCGCTGCGAGAACTATCGGCGGACACTCGCCGCGAACCAATTCCGTCGCGGGCTACTGACAACCAACCTACTTCTTCCCGCTCGCGCTGGCCGCCTTGGCTTCAATGATGCCGAGCACTTCTTCTTCCCGCAGGATCAGATACTCCTGGCCGCCGAGCTTGATTTCAGCGCCGGAATATTTGCCGAAGAGGATGCGGTCACCCGCTTTCACATCCAGAGCGATCACCTTTCCCTCTTCGGTCTTCTTGCCGTGCCCCACGGCGACTACTTCGCCCTCTTGCGGTTTCTCTTTGGCCGTGTCGGGAATGATGATGCCACCCTTCACAGACTCCTTCTCTTCGATTCGCTTGATCAGCATCCGATCATGTAGAGGTCTAAAATTCATTTTGACTCTCCTTATCACGCACGAGTTAAGTTCGAACTATGGGTCTGGATTAATTCTCGTATTTCACCTTCGGGAAAACTGGCACGTAGGCGACCTTTCGAAGGTACTTGCTTCGGCGGGCCTCGACGGCCCAAATGGCCGGCACACAAACCGCGAGTCCTAGCCATACGTAATAGCCGGCGGGCGTAGGCCACAGAAGCATCAGGAGCAACACCAGCATGAAAATCCACTTCATGATTGTCGTAAGCACTGGACACCTCGTTTCTTCTTTCGCCTAAACCCCTTTTTGCCGGACAAGAAAGGCGTTGGCCACCCGGGCCGAATCAGAAAAGCTGCCGCCTTTAGGCAGCCACGCGCCCCGGGATCTTGTGGAAGGTCGAGTTTGAGACCTCGCGGATTTCAACGCGAGGAGTACCCTCAATGACCTTCGCCAGGGCCTTCACCACTTGCCGAAACTTCCCGCGACCGTAGGCTTCTGCATCCTCTTTCTGATCCCAGAAGCTGAGGCCAATCGCTTCCAGTCCGCCCGCGGCGACCAAAACGATCTTGTCCTGGAAGCCTTTCAGCCCGCGTATCATCGGAATGACTTCGTGCTCGATGATGCGCGTGAACTCCTCGACGTGATTGGGCTTCAGATGTAAGGAAAGACTTCGAGCAACCATGCGGCCCTCCTTTAGATTCGGTCTAAGAGGTGCGATTGCAGATTACCTGACTTAGTTCAAGTGACCTGGAGGGTGAGCGTGCGCTGGCCCATCAACTTAACCAATATAGGTGAATTAACGTATGTTGTCAAGTGAAATCGACACAACTTCAAGATACTTTATTAATGTAAGTTAAGAAAAGCGGGAATGTGCCGTCGAGGCCACTTTCGCAGAATCAGTGAGTCGAGGACACAAGGCTTTTTGGCAGGCTGCAGAAGGCCCGCTGCGCGCTTCCCTTGCCCATGCCTGTCTCCTGACAGATCCGCACGCCGGGAGCCTGCTCGAACCCAAACGAACGATGCGGCCGCGGCCAGGTACCCCGAATTAGAGAGTCAATCCAAATGCCAAATCTAAAGCTGGAGGCCCGCCCAACCTTGCGCGTAACGGCCACCCGCCTGTAACAACTGCTCGTGTGTTCCGGATTCGACGATGCGGCCTTCGTTCATCACGTGAATCACATCGGCAAACCTCGCCGTGGAAAACCGGTGTGTGATGATGAGAACCGTTCGGCCGGCTGCCAACTCGCGGAAGCGCGCCAGCCAGTCGGCCTCGGCCCAAGGGTCCATGGCGCTGGTAGGCTCGTCGAGAATCAGGATGGGCGCGCGGCGCAGGAAAGCTCGAGCCAGGGCCAGGCGTTGCCATTCACCGACGCTGAGTTCCGCGCCTTCGGCAAACCAGCGGCCTAGCATGCTGTCGAGACCCTCCGGCAGGCGGGCGATGATGTCCTCTGCGCCCGCGGCGCGCACGGCTGGCTCCAAAGCCTCGGAGGGCGATCGCAGATCGCCGTAGGCGATATTATCCCGCACGGTGTCGTTGTAATGCACGGGTTGCTGGAAAAGCACCGTGATGCGGCTGCGTAATTCCTCGATGTCCAGAGCGCGCAAGTCGATGCCATCCAGCGAGACGCGGCCTGCCTCCGGATCATAGAACCGGCAGAGCAGCTTAATGAGCGTGCTCTTGCCGGCGCCATTCGATCCCACCACCGCAACGATTTGGCCGGCGCGGATCTCCAGATCAAAGTTC
>Ga0181518_10004579_pt1 | contig 12265 bp, 15 predicted proteins | sample PEATcosm2014_Bin_28_FD_119751 | JGI IMG/M metagenome (GOLD analysis project Ga0181518, IMG submission 119751) | Peatland microbial communities from MTU Mesocosm Facility, Houghton, MI, USA - PEATcosm2014_Bin01_60_metaG | ecosystem: Environmental > Terrestrial > Soil > Wetlands > Peat | place... | reverse complement strand
TTTGAACATGCAGGGTCCGAAGTTCTTCACGTCGAACAGATCGGCCTGGGTCCACCACGAAAGCGGGAATCCGACCTTCATCAACTGAAGCATGAACAGCTTACGAGTCGTGCTGTTGAACTCGTGCAGCGAGTAAGGCGTCACGCTGAATGTGAAGTTGCCCTTGTGCCAGCGGGCGCGCTCGAACTGCTCTACAGCCAGGGAAGGCATTCTCGAATCTGGTGCGTCCGGACTGTAGTTCCAGGTTCCGTCCGGACCCTCCGCCATCGGCAGCAGCTTCTTCTTGTCGTTGGGGTCCTCGGCCATTGGAATCAATGTGCCCGGCTCGAAATCGAAGTCCTCTTCGGCAACCCCGTCGGGGCCTAACATCTGCATCCGGCGCTTAGCGGTGGCGAACTGGAACCAGTCGCTCTTCCACATCTCGCCGGCCAATCGGATAACCTCTTCCATGTTGCGCGACTGGTCCTTCACCAGCGGACCCATCGCTTCCAACAGCTTTTCGGTGGAGTCTCCCGACGGTAACTGGCGCGCCCGCGCCATCGCCGACACGTCGGCCACGCCCATCTGCTCTTTCAGGATCGCCGGCAGAATCTTGGACACCGTTTCGATAATCCCAGTGTCCACCTGATACCATTCGTGCGGCAGCATGGGAACAAACTGGTTGGATGCGTTCCCTGCGAGCCCCATGTCCAAACCGACGCGCAAACCGGGTATGCGCGGGTTCGTCGTTTGCAGCATCGCGACCGCGCTGGAGCCGCGGTCGTAGAACGCGCTGGGATTCAGGCTCAAGTTCATCTTGTCTCCGACGCCGCGCCACAGCTCGATCATCAGCTTTTCGAGCGACTGGCCGTAGCGGGTCACCGGGAAGCCGAGGAAGTTCCAGGCCCAGTCGTCGGCGCGGAACTGCACGACGGGCACCTTGCCGTCCCAACGGTAAGACGACTGGTGCTCCGGCGCGGGGTTCACGATGCAGGAATCGGTGGCGATGATAAGTCTCCGATTGGGGTAGATCAGGCAGTCCTCGCGGCGCGCCGTCCGTACTTCCTGACGGCCCCCGCTCAAGAGTCTGCCCGTGGCGATCTGCTGGCCCACAAAGGGAACCGTGTAAGACCAACTGGTGCCCCACTGGCCATCGGGGCCGCAGATCTGGAGCGGGTGACCAGTTTCATTCACCGAGTCGTCGTCCACGTACATGTAGTACACGTCTACCGTGTCCCACGTCGATGCCTCTTCGGGTTGGCGGGCGCCTTGGCCGAAGCGCTTCAGAACCGCGCTAGCGAACTTGACCGCCTGCGCGATCACCATGCCTTTGCCGGTGCCGGTTACCCGGTTGGCCTTGATGTTGTCCCGCTGCAAGGGGAACATCCGCCAGACCTGATGAATGGGCACCTTCTTACGAAGAGCGACCGTGTAGGCTCCTTGCAGGCTCAGATTGGGAGGCAAACCCAGTGGCAGAACATCGAGCGGTCCATAGGCGTCCCAGACGATGTCGCCTTTGCCGCGGTGGTAGTAGTTCGGGTCGTACCTGGGTCCGATGTAACCCGTGCCTCCGGCGCAAGCCCACTGCCACGCCTTGCGGAGCTGGCGATCCGCGAAGGTCATGTTCTGCCAGGCGATGAAGCCCTTGTTCAAGATCGCGTTCTGCTCGCGGTATTGCTCCGCCTCGCTTTTGAAGGACGGTATGATGCGCAGGTTGGTTTGCGCCGCCACGATCTCGCGCGTGTTGCGCATCGTGGCTTCGGTGCGCACATCCGATAGAGATTGGGTGCCGGTCACCAAGTAGTCGCCGTTGACCATGTCGATGCCGTCCGAGATGTACTTGTAGGCCGGCTGGAGGCGTAGATAGCTGCGGGCGTCCGACAAGACCTGCTGCGACCAGGCGAAGAGTTCGTCGGGCGAACAGGGAGTCCACTCCTGGCGGCCGCGGTCAAGCTCGAACGGCGCCGGACAAAGATAGGCCGTGTCGATTGGGGAGTGGCCGGGGTGACGATTCATCGGCGATTCATCTCAGACCCATCATAACTCGATATAGTTCTGCAACGGAACGGTTTCGTCGGGAATGCCCGCCCACAACTTGACGTTCTGAAGGTACACGGAGGTTTTGTTGTTATCCGATGCGGGCGCCCAACCGGAGATCAGTTGGGCCAGGGATTGTCCTTCCGCGATACGCAGGGCAACACAATGCGCCGCGCCGGCCACGCCTTGAGTTCGTGACGCGGGTTGCCAGAAACCATCCTCGATGATCGGGTGTGGCAACCACGGAGCGGACCTAAGGTTACCTGGGTTGGGATAATCGGAGGGCATCCCTTCCTGACGGAAGATGGCGTTGGTAATGCGTTGAATCAGATCGTTCACAATGACTCCTTGAGAGTTTGCGGATGTTGAAGTCGTCCGGCAGGATGTTCCACTCGGGGTCGGGAAGATCCAGGCCGGGAACGGCGGTGTCGGATTGGTCTACCGCGCCCGCGTTGCCTTCCATCCGGTGTCCTCCGCGCAAAAGTCCTGTATGCTGCCCTGGTTGAACTCCATCAACTGAGAGTGAAAGTGCGCGTCCAACGGTTTGCCGTAGCGCACGTCGGTCTTGCGGTCGCTTCTGGCCCGCACCATCCGGGCCAGGGATACCAGCAGCGGCGAATGTCTGATCCGCGCGTCCACATGGTCGCGCATCGCCTTGCGGCGCGAGTTCCAATAGAACCTGTGCATCTCGCGGTGGTCCCGCATCTTCGCCGTCTCGTACTCGTTGGCGGTCTTGACGAAGCGGTTGTACTCCGCCATGTTGGTCAGCTCAATCCGCTTCATCCCCGCTTCGGTCGGCTCGTTATTACGGCCGGGCACGTAGTAGCGATCCTGTCCGCGAGCGAGTTCTCCGACGCGCTCGTACACCACCAAGGGCTCGAACCCGCGGGCGTTACGAACGCCATACCGCGGGACTTCCAGCAGACTGCACTGCGTCATCGTGCCCGTGCAGATACTCATGGTGGGCGCGAGTTCGAGTTCTACTTCTTCGTATTCGATCGTCTGCGTGCCGTCCGCGTTGTCGATCTTGCGCTCGACCTGTCGCTTTTCGATCTCCGGCTTGGACAGCAGCACACCTTCGCAGTCGCGGGTCATCCCTTCGTGAATGTTACGGGGGTGTAAGAACTGGTCCTCTACACGCCCGCAGCAGGGGCACTTGAAAGCGATCATGGGCATGTCAGAATCTCCGCCTGCTTCTTCCCCCGCTCTTGGTCGATCCGGCCGCTATCTGCATCTCGCGATACTTTCCCCTGATTTTGTCGTGAAAGTACGTACCCGGACTGCTCACTTGGAAGAGTGTGTCCGCGGTGGTCTGGGGGACGTTCAGGTAGCGATGCACCGCGCCGTTGACAAACTGGATCGAAAGCGATTGCGTGCCGGGGTCGTAATCCGCCCCGTAGAGATGGTGGGACTGCAACGCTCGAAAGGCCATAAACAAACAATCCCCGGAGCCCACAAAGCGGATCGATCTCCGTCGCGTCTCCCAAGTAAACAGGGATCGATTGGCGCCGAAACGGACTCCGGGGAAGCCTTTAGGCGGCGGTCTTCTGCGCCGCCGCCGTCTGCGCGGACTGAGCGGCCGCGTGCTGCTTCACGGTCTGCACGGTCGCCAGAGCCGACACAATCGAAGTCAGCGCGGCGCTACTGGTTACTTTCACACCCGCACTTTCCAACTCGTTGATGATCGCGGCGATATCCATCAGAATCGGACCCGCTACGGGAACAAACGCGCCGACAATAGGTTCGGCCAGGGTGATGCCGGCTTCGACATCCTTGCCGATGGTCTCCAAAACGGATAGGAACGACATCTTGACGTGATCTCCTTTGGACGAATGAAATGTGTACCGGACAGCCGGCCGCCGCCAACTCGGCTTGTTGCCTAGCTGGACGCCTTGGCCTGCGTTTGAGAAGGGGTCGATGCGCCCCCGGACGCGGTCACAACCACGGGCAGAATCGCCGTGAGGGCTTCCGAGATCGCGGTCGCGAGAGCGCTCGCGATCACCGGCACGAGCGAAGTCGCCAGATTGGCTACGTTCGCGGCCACTTGTTCGGCCGAGACGCCGACGCCGCCCACGATCGCGTCCGCCGTTCCGGTACGCACGGGACTGACAATCTGCTGGTCCTCGGTCTGCCCGGTCTGCATCGCGGTCGCGGTGGCCTGCGCCGAGGTCATATTGACAAAGTGATCGACGGTGGCCGCGTTGGTAGCGACGCGCAGCTTGAGCTGCGCCCACGCGCGGGCGTCTTCCTGGTTGTCGGCGAGCGACTGATGCTGCAATTGCGCCGCGCCGTCGTACTGAAGTTTGGCGTTGAGACTGTTGACCTCCGCCGCCTGTTGGGACGTTCCGTTGCTGGGTTCGGACATTTGCGAATTCTCCTTGAGTTGGATCGACTGCTATAACCGATTGTAGACCTGCCGGGAACAAAAATCAAGGACGCCGTTCGGGCAGTCCGTCCGTATTAGATTGCGCCCCGTAGGCCCAAGAAGCGTACTGGCGGGAAGATTGGGACTTGCGCATCGGCTGTCCGGGTTCGCCGGAAGAACCCAAGAGGATCGAGTTGTCATAGGCTGCGTGCGCCGGATTGCGCCCGCTGTAGGCCATGATCTTGGCGGCGCGCCAGTAGTTCGGGTCGAACTTGGAAAAGCTGGTCAGCGCAAAGCCCAAGGCCATGATCCGGTCGTCGTGGCCGCCGTGCCCGGCGCGCAACTGCTGCTGATATTCGTCGCCTTCCAGACTGCGCATCTCGCGCACGAAAAAAGGAGAACTGATCTCGATCTCGCCGTTGCGCAGCGTGGTCACGATCTGGTCGATCATGGCCGCCCTGAAATAATAGTTGGTGAAAACGCCGATCTTGTGCGCCTGCGACAAATCGATTCGTCTGTTGTCGATCTTCCCGTCGTTCCACATATGGAAGTTGTGCCAATTCATCAGGCGCAGTACGTTCTGTGGCATATCGCCCCGCCCCCGGCACTCGATCGCCATGCAAGGCTGGCGCATTCCACCATGGCGCGCCGGCACGGTGTACCATGTGCCCAATGCCAACAGCAGCGGCCACATATCCAGCGCACCCATGTGTCCGGAGGAGAATTCCAAAACCTGTTTGGTCGGTCCCTCCAGATCGTACTTGCGCAAACCTTCGAGGCAGGAACGATCCTTGTCGATGCCGTCGCTCGTGTCGGCGCCGAAATAGTATTCTCCGCCCTCCATCGGAGGCTCGAAGATATAGATCTTGTCGATCGATCCCTTTTTGCTGTCGCCCTCGTATTCCCAACCGTGAAACTGTAGGGGAACCAACTCGAAGTTGATGACCACGCCGCCTCCTACGTCGGCGTCGATCTTTATGGGCGGCTTGTCCCTATCGATCAGGATGTCCGGAGGAGACAAGCGAGGAGCGACAAACTCAGAAGGTCCGCGCAAACCGAACACACCCCAAACAGGCTGAGAATGCGTGTATCTGGTATAGAAGTTGATCGTGTCCACGTCGAACACCGTGGTATTCGTGCTGTTGAAAGCCTCGTCGTCGTTGGCGGGCATCTCCGAAAGGAATTTGTTGAGCGTGCCCTTCCGAACCGCGTCTCCGCGCTCGCACTCGTAATACCAGATTTGCTCGATGGGCATTTGCCAATTGGAGCCAAGCTGCGCGGACAGATAATCGGATTGGCGCACCGTGTTCTCGGCCATGCGGGCGTGAGCTAAAGCCCACGAGGCCATCTTGGTAGAGTAATCGGGCGGCACCGGGCGCGCCAGAAGATCTACTTCTTTGGGGTAGAGTCCGCCCACAAACCAGGGAAGGAAAAGAGGGCGCAACCGGCTACGTCCCTGCGGCCATTCTTCCTTGGCGGCCTCCCAATGATCGTGCCAGGCGTTATTGATGCCCTTCGCCGTGCCTTCCAAAGCCAGAAACGAACGCGGCGACGGGTGCATTCCGCGAAGCAAGGAGGAGTCCACCAGTTCGTCCATATCGTCGAACTCGGCCAACTCGGACAAGTGGGCCACGTTGGGAGAATCGCCGCGCGCCATGCCGGTAGTTTGCTGCCCGTGCTCCATCGTGATCGCGGACCCGTTGAAGAATTCCAGCAGTTTGCCTGCCTGATCGACCTTGCCCATCTTGCCGGGTTGTCCGCCGCCGGGCTGCATCCAGAAGGGAAGACGCACCAGTACGAACGAAAGCAGTTTGAAGAGCTTGAGAGTCTTTTTGTCGGTCGAGGAAGCCAAGTAGGCGTTTACATCGGCGTCGAATATAACCCGGTGAAGAATGATGAGCGTGATAATGCGCGAGATCCCGAGCTGGCGGGCTTTCAAGACGATGAGGAAGATAGCGATCTCCAAGTCCTCCATCTCGGCTACGATCTTCAAGAAAATAGACTGGGAAGACCATAGTTTCATCCTGACGGTTTGCTTGTCGGTGTCCTTGATCCAGCAGGCGCGCTCGACCCAGTACCAAAAGTCCAGCGCGCACAGTACACGTTGATACTTGATCCACTTGCGTTCTTCTTCGGTGAGGGTGTCCTGCCAGGTCAGAAGCGGTTGGCCCGTCGAAGAATTGAATACCTGCCGGCCGTCGGGAGTTACTTGGCGCCGGGGGATCAGGCGTCCCGATTCGGGATCTTTCTCGACCAGGGAGTCCAGGTGCGCTACCACGCGCGAGAATTCGAGAACGGACACGGGTTCGAGCTTGGCTCCGTGGTTCGACGGGTGCGCGAGCCAGCGGTCCATGTTGCGGTCGATAATACGTTTGGCGTACATCAGGTCGTCAAGTAGTGCAGCGGACGATTCTCCACCGGCAGCGCGTCGAACGTCTCCTTGCAGCAGTCGATCAATCCAGGCAGCAGTTCGTAAGCGGAGCGCTCGGCCCTAGTAAGCGGCGCAGGATATCCCGCCGCGGCCAGCAGCGAAGTCTCGCTCCAGAGTTCCACGCAGGCGCGGTGCTCCGCCACCAGTCCTTCAGTCTTCGTCGGCGTCTTCGTCATCGTCGGCATCCTCGGCGTCCTTCACATCGTCGATCAACTTCTCCGCCGCGCAGTGGGTGTCTCCCGTCTGCATGATCTTGCTCAGGTCCACGATGTCTTCGTCCATCGAACGAAGACCCGTAGTATGCGTGGGCGACATCTCGGTACGGCCGTCGGCCAATACGACAGAGCCGTTGCTTGCCATCGGCGCGGTGAAGATGTTCACGGCCGGGCCGCCACCAGCGCGTCCGTTCGACGTGGGAAGTAACCCGCTGGCCTTCATGAACAACTCGGCGTGCTTGAAGTTGTCGGGGCTCTCCATCGCGAACTTGGCGGACTTCTCAAGCACACGATCCCGCATGAACGTCATACACATCGCCGCTTTGGTGGCGCCCTCCTGCCAGGCTTGGCCGGCGACCCAGCGGATCAGGTCGGCCGTGTGGACCATCGCGAGTTCGCATAGTTGTTCGGGCCAGTGCAGACGGCGCTCCGAAGGCGATAATGCCAGCCAGCATTCGAGGTAGCGCTTGGCATCGGCGTTTCCCGTGCGCGCTTCCAGGTCCACGTAGACGATGTAGTTCCGCCATGTAGGCTCTACAAACCGGAAGGCGGCAGACAATGGTGTGTGCAGCGCGCGGGTGACATTACCGGAAGCGTTGACTTGATGGAGCGGCGCGGAGGCGGAAGACCGATCCCGAACGGGCGGGGATTCTACGGTCAAGTACTGAACGGGCTCGGGCGGCAACGGTTTGCGGTTCTGCGTCGCCGGCACCAAGTCCAGAGCGGCCGCCGCAGCCTTGTCCGGTTCAGCCTTAGCGCTCGTTCTCTTGCGCGCGGGCTTGGGCGAAGGCGTCTCGAACAGCTTGTGCGGCCGCGGCTTCGTCGAGACCGGGGGTTTCGACAAGGTTTCCTTCATCGTTCATCACCATTGTAGGCCGCATCAGGCCGTTACGCATCTCCAAGATCGCTTTTTGGAACGCCGCGGACCAGGGGGCGACCCCGAGAGACATGGCGAGCGCGGCTTCCGAATTGGTGCGCTCTTGGTATTCTTCGGGAGATTCGGCGAGATGGAAACCGTCGTCGAAACGTGTACCGGACGCCCCGGCCGACCCGGCAAGATCGCTCGCCATAATCCGAAGCGGCGGAGACAACCGCTCCAGCGCTTCGGCAATGCGGGTCTGAACCGCGGTGTTGCGCTCGATCGCGGCGGCGATGCCGGATAGATCGGCGAGGATGGAGATCAGGCTCATACGGTTTACTCCTTCCTTTGCAGCGCGTCCAGCCGGGACTGGAGACGGCCGCGCTCAGCCTCAAGTTTGGCAATGTTCTGATCGAGCTTGTACACCTCGATAGTTAGAGCCTGTTGAGCGCCTTGAGCATCACCAGACCCGCCACAGATACAAGGAGAACCTGTACCTGGATCTCCCTTTCCGCAACAGACGATACACATGGATCTGCCCTTCAGCGCCGCAATCTCCCCTGCCTGCCGCTCGACCTCGGCCAGGAGGTCTCTGCCGTGAGCCTTAGCCCACCGTATAAAATCTCCCGTTCCGGGACGGCAATAATTCAACGTCCGCTCAATCTCCTCGATCCGCTCCGGCGTGAGCGGGGTGGGTTCAGGCATGGTTATCCTCCACATTCGCACGGTCCAATGTCGATGGACTCGCGCTGTTTGACGGGCCTTTTCAGACCCGTGATTGCCAGTTCCTCCAGGGTAGTGTCCTTCAGAAACGTGTGCCCCCAATCCTTCTCGCGTTGCACGTGTTCCAGGAATACATCCGGCCTGTTAGTTTTGACCGCCAGCCAGTATGCCTTTCCGCCGCGTCTACATCCTACGCAGTTGGCGTGCTCGCTCCAGGCGTACATTCGCGGTGGTCGGACCCCGAGGGAGATACACCAATCCGCGCACTGTTGCTTAGTGACCCCAGCCCCCACTATCGGAAATCGAACAGAATACCCACTCTCTTGCGCCCGCATTGTCGCCCGTTGGACCCGCTGCCATTCAAGCGCCGAGAATCCTAGTACATTGACTATCTCGGATACTCCAGTGGCCCGCAATTCATTGAAGTAACGATCCCTTTGCTGCGCTTTCAAAATGCGAGAGCAGAAGGCCATGCGGTTGTTTGCCAGCGCCCCCTCGTCATCCTCGACTTCTTCCACTGACCGGCCATCGGATCTTTCGGTTACTTCAATTCCCAACCTCTCGGCAATCTCAAATAGAAAGCGAACCGTGTCCTCGTCCTCGCGCTGGGTGTTGTGCCAGAGGGCCACAACCTCTTCGCGGGGGAAGTTCTCCAGCGCCCAGCCAAGACACCAAGCCGAGGTAACGCCACCGGAATGGCCTACGACTATACGCCGCATTTCAATCTCTCGACCGGGCACACACGGGCTACGGTCAGTTGCAATAGTTCGGCCATCGCTTACTCCCTCCGCCCTCGGGGGCGGCGGACTTGCGCCACTGTCACCCGCTCCGCTTCACTTCTTCGGCGTTGGCGCCGGGGGTTCGACGGGCTTCGCGAGCTGACGTTCCGCCTGCGCCCGCTCCAGACTCATCGCCTTGCGCTGGAGTTCGAGCACCTCCGCCTGCATATCCAGCACCAGGTCCATCGCTTCGGCGAACCTCACGGGGCTGAACAGGACTTGACCGACGTTCGACCGCTCCTCGAACAACTCGCGCTCGGCGCCTTCGCCGCGGGTGGACAGGTCGCGCACCGGGTAGGCCGGGTTGTAATGGGTGCCGGCTGTGCTGTCCCAGATCATGACCTCGATCTCGCCGTTGGGCATGTGCTGGCGGAGAACCACGGCCGGAGCGAAGTACTCCTGGCCGTCGGTTCGGGAATGTCCGCGCATGCGGAGCATCAAAAGGGTGCCAACCTCGTACTGCTGCGGGGGCGCCAGAGGCATGTTAGATTTCCTTTCGCGAACGAGTTAGTAAGTCGTTGTAAGTCACCGTCAATGTTTGTTGCCGAAACTGATCCTGCTGCGGCCGTCCGAGTACAGGCCGCCGCCATGGCCGGGTCTTGCAAGGCCGGCCGGACCCGCGTCGTAGGTGCCGCTGACCGACCCGTATTCGGCGCCGGCCTGGTCGCCCAGGACCTTCTTCGATGCGGCGTGGGTACCGACTGTGAACGTCTGACCGCCCTGGCGCATCTTGCCTTCGCCGGTCAAGTCGATCTCGATCTTGCCGCGATCGAGAGGTATGACTTGCTCGACACCGGCGGGCGAAGACACGCTAACCGATGCGGACGCGGGTTCGCTGGAGAACTGGTAGCCGTCCGCTACGATGCCTTCGCGGCCTCCGGTAGGGTTGTCCTCCCGCTCGCGTACCCGAGCGTCCGCTCGTACACGCTCGCTTTGTTCGATCACATCCGCGATGAAGAGGTGAGATCCCGTATCGCGCGGGCCGTAGCCGGGTTTGGGCACAGGCAGGCCGTGATCTTCACGAACTTGATCGGGCGGTTTGCCGCCCGCAACGGGCGCTACGTTGATGATCTGCGACAGGCCGGCTTCGACATGCACGGAAGAACCGGATTGTCCGCCGGGCACCCGGTTGTCCAAGGTAACCTGTCCTGCGATGGAGAACGTGTCCGGCGGACTCGCTACAGGTACGGTGCCGCCGATATACATGTCCACCTTGATGTTGACCGAGAGCCCGATGCGGGCCATCGGCAAAGTCAGATGGGGCTGAAGCTCCGGCCGTGTCGCAAGCAGTTGGCGGAACCAGTCGGTCAGGATCTCTACCGCCTCGTGTCCGTTGAGGTCGTTGTAGGTCAACTGCGAAGGTAGTCTGTTGATGGTGGGCATACGGATAGTCTACCTCACTACATGCTTTGCCCTGCTCAACATCGAGCCATCCGGCTCGATGTTTCGCTTTGATGAATGTCCGCCGGGGCTTGACATCGCACACCAATGATGGCATCCTTTATACGATCTGTCAAGTACGATTATGAACCCCTACCCGGACAGGATCGAAGAACTTCATCAATGGCTGGACGCCCGGTTCGGGCAGAAAGACCGGCAGGCGACGGAGATCCTGCTGACCGGCCTGCTCGAACCCACGCTCACCAGACGTAAGCGCCCCTGGATGATTATCGAGACGGACTACCCGAACAGAGATACTTCGGAAGCATGGTTCGGCCTGGGCGGCGAAGCGGTGGTCAGAAGTCTGGCGGTGCCGCGCGTGATGTGGAGCCAGCCGTGCGAAGAAACGCTGACGAGCTGGATATCGACCCGGCGCGGCGGCGCCACCGGCCTGTTCGTCGATGCGGAATGGCGGCGTCTGCCGGACCGCCTGCCTTCGTCTCAGTTGTGGACCAAGGTCGGCTGGCGCCAGATGATGACCAGAACCTATGCCGTCCTGATGGCCATGTGCGTCAGACTGCGGGTGGTGCATCCAAGAAGCTCGTATGCGGCGCTGGCGGACAGACATGCAGACCTGGCCGAGCTGGGCCGCAGAGCCAGACGGGTCTTGGACAACGGCCATCGTTCCGCCGTGTCCGACGAACCGTTGACGCTGCCGCCGGCGTTCATGTACTGGTGCGAACTGTTGCAGCGCATCGCTCCGTTGCAGACCGATTGGGAAAGCCTGGTGGGGAACCTGACCGCCATCGCGACGGGGGTGAGTTTGTTGTACGGCGATGGCAGGGGTCCCGACTGGACCGCCGTAGAACGTGTGATGAGAGATTGCATCCCGTTCGCCACCGCGGCCATCGTCGAACAAACCGCGCTGAAGAGAACGGAAGGCATCCGGGCTTACCAGCAGTTTCGCAAGTACGGCTATGCGCCGCACCGATTGGCGAACGACGAAGTCAAACGCCTGAACATGGAAGGGATCGTACTGCAAAGAGTGAACTTCAAGGGACCGAGAGATCCGTATGAATATCACCCGTGGCGGTACCGGCTGGCCAGCAAGGAGTGGTTAGAGCTGCTGGACCGGAAGAAGAAGATCTTGTGAAGGTCACCGCTCATGCGCTCCAGTTCGTCGCGCGCAAGCGCGAACTGTCGCCTGTAAGAAGGTAAGAATATGATCGGCTCCGATTTCATCAAGCAAACATCGTCGCGCACCACCATCTGCTCGGAGTGCCTGCGCAAGATCCCGGCCGGCGTCGAGGCGCTGGTCAGCATCAAAAAGGGAAAGGTTCGCAAGCGGGTCTGCGGCGAAGATTGCAGGCTCAGGTTCGACGCGAACTTCTGGTATGCGGTCGCTAGAAAAAGACATCCGATTTGAAATCTTGGTTGATTTATTCCTCACAGGTACGATAAAAAACCGGATTGAAATTGGGATGGGTCCCTGTGGAG
>Ga0181518_10004574_pt1 | contig 12271 bp, 10 predicted proteins | sample PEATcosm2014_Bin_28_FD_119751 | JGI IMG/M metagenome (GOLD analysis project Ga0181518, IMG submission 119751) | Peatland microbial communities from MTU Mesocosm Facility, Houghton, MI, USA - PEATcosm2014_Bin01_60_metaG | ecosystem: Environmental > Terrestrial > Soil > Wetlands > Peat | place... | reverse complement strand
TGTCAAGGGGCTTCTTCCAAAATATCAACCGTCAGGAAAACTTGCGAAGTTGCATCCCCTCAGGCGAGCCATCTCATCCTGCGTCATTGGCCCCCGAAGCCTCATATCCCACGTGTGCCGGCAATCGTGGGCCCTGGGCGCTTTGCCCCTGGCCTGGCCGGTTTAAATAGAGGCGCGGGTTTTACGGGGCGCGCCGGCAGATTGGCGTTATAGGGCCAACCGAGTTTGTCCATCCTGATTCTGACGCCCTCGGGCAACCCTCGCATGAGCAGGAATTGCTTCAGCTCCCTAATCCCTTCCTTCATCCCGTTGGCGAATTCCAAAGCGTCGTCGGGCCCAAACAGCGTAATTCTCCGTATGTTTTGTTTGCTGAAGTAGGCGTTCAGGCTTTCAATAGCCCGATCCGCAAAAAATCGAATATTGTTTTCGTGCAGCAGGTTCTCGCCGCCCCAAATATACTCATACTTACCCCGAGCATTTTTTCCCCAGTCCGGTGGGCCCACAAGAAGATTCGCGGCCTGACCTTGCGCCTGAAAGAAGTCGAGGCCCACGGGCGAGATCGTCCCGTCGATTTGCTGGAATAAGAGGTTCCCTTCATTCACGAGCTCACCCATCGCATTGAACCGGTCATTATTGCCGATAAACTGATCTACCGCCACGATTTTTCCAAACGAGAAAAGGGCGGGCGGTTTCTTTAGCCTCAGCAGCATCAAACCCGGAGTCCCCTTAGTGATATCCTTTAGCTGACCGACGAAGGGCATCTTGTACCACGCGCTGCCCGGCTGGGCTTCCTCCGACGTACAGAGTTCAAGGTACTCCCGTGTTGCTTCGGCATTCTGAGTGGGGCGGAAGCGGCCGGGGAACTGGATGAGTGTTCGCAATGAGACGAACTCACTCTTATCCAGCATCTCAACCTGGACCGTAGGAGAAACTTGTCCCATCATCGCCCCGGCCAAGGGGATGCTTTGGTCCGCGTGCCCGCTTCCTGTCCTGATCTCAGATTTCACGACCAACTTCTCTCCGTTTGTGAAGGTCAGGCAAAAAACCGGCCGCTCACCTGGTTCGAAACACAGGACTTCTGTCACTTCGCCAGCCATTATCCGTCTCATCCTTGTTCTCCTTTGCCCATCTTGGGCTGGTTTTCATGCTGAAGCACCGCAGCGCGAATGCGCTTAGAATGCAACTTTTCCATTGCGCGCCCACATTTCGCCGCCGCACATGACGTTCGCCCCCGCCAGGAAGGAGGAGTGGTGAGGTGCGCAGTCTGACATATCCGCTCGTCCGTCCTTTCTTCAGACCCAACCATCCGACTTGCCGACAGTCTACGGTGGCTCTCTAGGTTGAAGCTAAGACGACCAGTTAAGGCAGGATTCCCATTCTGGTCCCCAGTGTCGAATCAAGCCTATCACGGGCCGCCAACGGGTGCAAGTTTCTGGGAGCCCTTCTCCAGGAGCCGTCTCTTGTCCACACCAAGCGCCAATTCCACCTCGCCGGAAAAACCGAAACCGGGGAAACCGCGTCAATTTCAGCGATTTCCACAAACACGTCTTCGACCCCCTGTCTTGTTCTGCCTGATTTCGGCCGTGCGGAGTCAGTTCCTGGGTCAAAAGCGCGGTGCCGCCACCGCGAAGGGAGGCTCAACCCCAAAGGGCGGCGGTTTCATCCACGAATCTCAGAGAAGCATGCTTCAGTTCGGACCCGTCGACATTTCGGCGCACATTGCTGCGACGATGAACAAGTCCTTCGACGCCCTCACCGACGACGATTTCGAGGCCCTGCACGACTACTTCACGAGCCCCGCGGGAGCGCTCTACGCCGGCATGCTAATGAAGTTTGGTTTCCCGGCAACCTGCTAACAGAAGAGCGATTGGGGGTCCCTGACCGGGTGAGCCCCGAGGGGCTTGGCCCTTGCGATTTCTGTGGCCTTTTTCAAGGTGTTGGCGGCTGCCGGGTTGAGAAATCAGCCTCGATCAACTGAGGCAAGATTCCACAACGCAAATACCACTTGACGAACACCATCCGGAAGAAGTATTGTGACAGAGCCGATGTTTTTCGGCTGGAGGGCAGATGGCAAGAGAAAGTACACAACACAAGCTTGACCGGGTGCGCTCACCCCGGGTACAGATCACTTACGACGTCGAGATTGGCGGCGCCATTGAGCTGAAGGAGCTCCCGTTCGTAGTAGGCGTACTGGGAGACTTGACAGGGCAGCCTGAGCAACCCCTGGCCAAGTTGAAAGAACGCAAATTCGTAGAAGTCAATCCGGACAATTTCGATACTGTTTTGGAAGGCATGAAGCCGCATTTATCATTCGCCGTGGAGAACAAGCTCAGCGAGGAGCCGGAGGCAGCCAACCTGAAGGTGGACTTGCACTTCAAGAGCATGGACGACTTCGAGCCGGAAAACGTGGCGCGCCAGGTGAAGCCGCTCAAAGAGCTGCTGGACTTGCGCACCCGCCTGGCCGACTTGCGCGGCAGTTTACAGGGCAATGAGAAGCTCGAGGAATTGTTGCTCGAAGCCGTAGGCAATACGGAAAAACTGGAAAAGATCAAGGGAGAAATGGGCAAGGGGGAGGGATCCAATGGCTGATACGCAGACTGCTACGGCGCCGGCCGCCGCGACCGAGCAGGTTTTGGAAAAGGGACTGCTGGACCAGATCGTCGAAGAAGGGCGTTTTGGCGTCGAACCGGCATCGAAGGAGCGCGGCAAGAACCTGATTAAGGAATTCGTGGCGCAGGTCCTGGATGGCTCCATGACCATCGCCCGGGACGCGGAGATGATGATCAACGCGCGCATCGCGCAGATCGATCACCTCGTGTCTCTCCAGTTGAACGAAGTCATGCATAACGCGGCCTTCCAGAAGCTGGAAGGAACCTGGCGCGGCATCAAGTACCTGATGGACCAAAGCGAAACCGGGACGATGTTGAAGATCAAGGTCCTCAACGTCAGCAAGAAAGAGCTGCTGAAGGACCTCCAGCGCGCGCCGGAATTCGATCAGAGCGCGCTCTTCAAGAAAGTCTACGAAGAAGAGTACGGCGTCTTCGGCGGAGCCCCATTCGGCGCCCTGGTGGGCGATTACGAATTCGGCAAGCACCCCGAAGACATCGAGTTGCTCGAGAAGATCTCCAACGTGGCCGCGGCCGCGCACGCGCCGTTCTGCAGCGCGGCGTCGCCGGATCTGTTCAACCTGCCGAGCTACACCTCGCTGGACGCCCCGCGCGATCTGGCCAAGATCTTCGACACCACCGAATACGCCAAGTGGAAAAGCTTCCGGCTGACGGAAGACTCCCGATACGTGGCGCTGTGCCTGCCGCGTACGCTGGGCCGGCTGCCCTACGGCAAAGATACCAAACCGGTGGAAGCTTTCAACTACGAAGAGCACGTGGATGGCAGCGACCACTCGAAGTACCTGTGGATGAATGCGGCGTTCGCGCTGGCCAGCCGCATGACCAACTCATTTTCGCAGTACGGCATGTGCGTGGCCATGCGCGGCGTGGAGGGGGGCGGCTTGGTGGACGGCTTGCCGGTACACAACTTCTATACCGACGAAGGCGACGTGGCCATGAAGTGCCCCACCGAGGTGCCCATCACCGACCGCCGGGAAAAAGAGCTCGCGGATCTGGGTTTCGTTCCCCTGGTGCATTGCAAGGGGACCGACTACGCCGCGTTTTTCAGCGTGCAAACCGCCCAGAAGCCCAAGACGTACGACACGGACTCGGCCAACGCCAACGCGCGTCTGTCGGCCCAGTTGCCCTATCTCATGGCCGTCTCCCGCTTCGCCCATTATCTGAAAGCCATGATGCGCGACAAGATCGGCAGCTTCATGTCGCGCACCGATGCCGAGATCTTCCTGAACCGCTGGATCACGAGGTACGTGGTTCCCGACGACACGGCTTCGCCGGCCGTGAAGGCGCGGTGTCCGTTGCGCGAGGCGCGCGTGGACGTCTCGGAAGTGCCCGGAAAGCCGGGTGTTTATCGCTCCGTGATGTTTCTGCGGCCGCACTTCCAGCTCGACGAATTGAGCGTCTCTCTGCGGCTGGTTTCCGAATTGCCGGCGCCAGCAAAATAAACGGCCGTCGCGGTCCAGGCGGCTGTAATGTTTTTTCACCAGCAGTCACTAAGCTTAGGAAAGGAGCACAAACGTGGCAGTTAACGCATATCTGTATGTAGACGGTGTAACAGGAGCCAGCACCAGCAAAACGGGTTTCACCGACGTCCTGTCGTTCAGTTGGGGTGTCAGCCAAACCGCGACCTATGGCGCCGGAGCGTCTGGCAAAGAGGCTAAGGCCGGAAGGGCGGATTTCTCGAACCTGAGCATCATGAAGGTTCTGGATAAGAGTACGCCCTTGTTTTGCGACCACTGCGCAAGCGGCAATATTCTGAAAAAGGTTTACATTTTGTACGACAAACCGGTGGGAGACAAGCAGGCCGACTATTTCCGCGTCTATCTCCAGGACGCGCTCATCACCTCCGTGCAGTTGTCGGGCAGCAACGAGAACCCAACCGAGTCGGTGAGCTTCGCGTTCCAGGCCGTGGAGATCGCTTACAAGGCGGAGAACGACGACGGTTCCCTGGCGGGCGCCGTTCCGAAGGGCTACGATCTCGAAAACTTGCTGGCCAATTACGCCGCGCCCGACGCATTCTAATCGCCCCGCCTGCTCATGACAGCTAAACAACTGCTCGACGCCGGTAAAGTTCGCGACGCGGAGGCCGCCCTGGGGGCGTACCTCCGCGATCACCCTACCGATGTCGAGAAACGCACATTTTTGTTCGAGCTCCTCTGCTTCTCCGGACAGTATGACCGTGCGGAGAAGCAGTTGGGAGTTCTGTCTCAAGGCGGCAAAGAGGCGGAGATGGGCGCCGTCCTGTACTATTCGGCGCTGCACGCGGAAAAGACCCGGCACGACATATTCCGGAAGGAAGAATACCCCAGCGTGGCCGCCGCCCCATCCCCCACAGGCACGCTGAACGGCAAGCCTTTCCAGTCTATCCGGGATGCCGACCCGGCCATTGGGGCGCGCCTGGAGGTGTACGCCGCCGGCGCCTATCTTTGGATTCCTTTCCAGCACATTGCGTCGTTGCACATGGAACCGCCGCGGCGTTTGCGCGACACCCTCTGGTCTCCGGCGTTCGTACTGACCGGACCGTCTTTCCAGGGTACCGATATCGGCGAAGTTCTGCTTCCCGCCGTTTATCCGTTTTCCTGGAAATCGGAAGATCAGTCGGTCTGGCTGGGGCGGACCACCGAATGGGTTGGCGACGATAACGGCCTTGAGTATCCAGTAGGCCAGAAAATGGTCGTCGTGGACGACGAGGAAGTGCCGCTCCTCGAGATCAGGTCGCTGGAGTTCGCTTCCGATGCCTCTTCGTGAAGATATCCTCAACCCGATTCCGGGTGATAATCCCAGCGGCAAGGACTTGCGGTACGCGCCGGTCTACGACAAGATCAAAGAAGCGCGCCGGGAGGATGACCCCCTCAATCAAGGTGCCTGGCAGTTTGAGCGCAAAGTCGCCGATCATAATACCGTTATCAAGCTCGCGCAGGAAGCCATCGCCACCCAATCGAAGGATCTGCAGTTGGCCGCCTGGCTCACCGAATCCCTCGTCAGGACTAAAGGATTCCCCGGCCTATTCGATGGGCTGACTCTGTGCCGCGGTCTGCTCGAGAAGTTCTGGGATACGGTCTATCCGGTCATGGAGGAGGACGATCTCGAGCTTCGGGCCATGCCCTTGGATTGGATCGGCTCGCGGCTGGATGTGGCGCTCAAGGGCGTCGCACTGTCGAAGGACGGGTATAGTTTCTTCCAGCACAAAGATTCGCGCGGGATCCCTACGGAAGATCAGGCCAAGTCCAAGGAGCAGAAAGCCGACCGGGAAAAGGCGCTGAAAGAAGGGAAGGTTGCGCCCGAGATTTTCGACCGCTCGTTCGGGGAAACGCCGAAGGCCTTCTATGCCGAGGCCGAAAAGACTCTGGATGGTTGCCTCGGCGCTCTGAAGGCTCTCGACGAGCTGTGCGCGGAGAAGTTCGCCGGTGCGGCTCCTTCGTTCGGCAAACTGAGAACCGGGCTGGATGACGTTCGCCATGTAGTCCATGGCTTTCTGCAGAAGAAGCGCGAGTTCGAGCCGGATCCGGTGGAGGAGGCTCCGCCGCCGGCCGCGGAGGCCGCCGCCGAGCCCGCCGAGGGAGCGCCCGCAGCCGCGGCGGCGGGTGCGGTTCCCGGTCTGGATCTGACGTACGCGATGAAGGCCAGCGCCGAGCCGCCCGACCGCAGTGCGGCGATCGGCAATGTGGCCGCGGCCGCTCAGTTCCTGCGCAAGCGCGAGCCCTACAGCCCGGCGCCATATCTGATGTTGCGCGGATTGCGCTGGGGCGAGCTGCGCGCGTCCTCCGATCCCGGCGTACTGGAAGCCCCGCCCACCGAGGTCCGCCGGCAAGTCAAGATCCTGGCGCTCAATAACCGGTGGACGGATCTGCTGGAAGCGGCGGAGAACGTGATGGCATTGCCGTGCGGCCGGGCCTGGCTCGACTTGCAGCGCTTCGTCGTGGACGCCTGCGTGGCGTTGGGGAGCGACTACAATGCTATTGCCATCGCCATCCGCTCGGAGTTGCGCACCTTGCTCCGCGACCTTCCGGAACTGCTCGACGCCGTGCTCACCGACGAAACCCCGGCGGCCAACCCGGAAACCCAAACGTGGCTGCGCGAGCTGATCGCCGAGCCCGCCGATGCCAGCCCTCGCCCCAACACGCCGCACTTGCCGGTGATAGATGGCTTCCAGGCCCCTGGCTGGCAAAAGAAGTTCATCGATCCCCACGCGCTGGCGACCGACGCGATGCGCAAGGGTCAGCCGCAAAAGGCATTCGAGATCCTCTATAAAGAAGTGGAGCGGCAACGCAGCGGGCGCGGCCGTTTCCAGCGAAAACTCCAACTCGCGCAGCTCTGCATCGGCGCCGGCAAGGACGCCATCGCGCAGCCTCTGTTGGACGATATCCAGGCGGCCGTGGAGACTTACAAGCTGGAAGAATGGGAAGATCGCGAAATGGTGGCGGGAGTGCTCGCCTTCCTGCTGCAGGCCAGCAAGAAGATACAGGGCGACGCCAAGGTCAAGCAGGCCATTTTCGAGCGCATCTGCCGCCTGGATCCGGTGCAGGCGTTTTCGGTGTAATTTATGGCCCGCTACGCCGACGATTACACTGCCGCCGTTACGTTATCGACTCTCGACCGGCTCATCGACGACGAGCCGGATACTTCCGTGGAGGGGATCCCCACGCGCACGCAATCCGTGCGGCAATTGAAGGATGGCCTGCGCCGCGACCTCGAGTGGCTGCTCAATACGCGGCGTATCGCCGTGCCGCCCGACGAATCTTTGAAGGAAGTCAACCGGTCGCTGTACGTCTTCGGTCTGCCGGACTTCACGCACTACGGCCTCAACTCCAACAAAGACCAAGCCAAGCTGGTGCGTTTCCTGCAAACCACGGTGAAGATCTTCGAACCCCGGCTGGCGAACGTGCGGATCGTTCCCATGGAGACCGTGACCGGCTCCACGCGCACCCTGCGCTTCCGCATCGAGGGCATGCTGGTCATGGATCCGGCGCCCGAGCACGTCTCGTTCGATACGGTACTGGAATTGACCAGCGGCGGGTACGAGGTCCGGAATGCGGGATGATCTGCTGCTGTACTACGAGCGCGAGCTGACGTATATGCGCCAACTGGGCGCGCAGTTCGCCGAGAAGTATCCCAAGATCGCCTCGCGGCTGATACTGGAGCCGACCAAGTGCGACGATCCGCACGTGGAGCGGCTGCTCGAAGCCTTCGCCTTTCTGGCGGCGCGCGTCCACCTGAAGATCGACGACGAGTTTCCGGAGATCACCGAAGCTCTCCTGGGCATCGTCTATCCGCATTTCATCCGGCCTCTCCCCTCCATGTCGATCGCGCAGTTCCACCTGGATCCGCAGAAAGGAAAGCTCTCCACGGGCTGTCCCATCCCGCGCGAAACCTTGATTTACTCCCGCCCGGTGGACGGAGTTCCGTGCAAGTTCCGCACCTGCTACGACACCACGATCTGGCCCGTTACCGTCAGGGCAGCCGCCTGGACCACGCCGGACCGTTTGAAACCGCCATTGCGCGCGGCGGACGCGGCTGGAGCGCTGCGCATCGAGCTGGCGTGTAGCGCCTCCGATATGGAGTTCGCCAAGCTGGAGCTGGATCAGCTCCGGTTTTTCCTGGACGGCGAGAGCGCGCTGGTCCACACGGTTTACGAAATATTGTGCTGCAATCTGCTGCAAATCGTCGTGCGCGATACGACGCCCGGTTCCCGTGCGCCGGCTGCCACGCTGCCGGCTGCCTCCCTGCGGCCGCTTGGGTTTGAAGAAGACGAGGGCATGCTCCCCTACCCGCGGCGCTCGTTCATCGGTTACCGGCTCTTGCAGGAGTATTTCACGTTTGCGGAGAAGTTTTTTTTCGTGGACGTAAGCGGTCTGCGGCAGGCTTGCGCGTCGGGATTCAAGCGCAGCATGGAGCTGGTCTTCCTGTTCTCGCGCTTCGAGGGCGAGGAACGCCGCCAACGCCTGGAAACCGGGATTGCGCCGTCCACCTTCCGCCTCGGCTGCGCTCCCGTGGTGAACCTGTTCCCGCAGACGGCCGAGCCCATCTTGCTCGACCAGCAGAAGTACGAATACCCCGTCGTTCCGGATGCCCGGCGGCCCATGGCCATGGAAGTCTTCTCGGTGGACCGGGTGGCCAGCCTGAAAGCGCAGCAGCAGGAAGTGGTCGAGTATCAGCCGTTCTATTCGTTCCGGCACTCCACCCAACGCGACAAGCAACAGACGTTCTGGGTCGCCAATCGGCGCCCGTCCGTGCGGCCGAACGACGATGGCACGGAACTGGATCTGGCGCTGGTGGACCTGACGTTCCGGCCCACCCGTCCGGCCACCGACGCGCTGACGGTTCGCACCACCTGCACCAATCGCGATCTGCCCTCCCGGCTGCCTTTCGGGAATGAGGCCGGGGATTTCGAGCTGGAGGCCGGCGCGCCCATCAAGCGCATCGTGGCCTTGCGGAAACCGACGTCGCCGATCCGCCCTCCCCTCGGCAAAGCGATGCAGTGGCGCCTGATCTCGCATCTGTCGCTCAACTACCTGTCGCTCGTCTCCGAAGGCCGGGAGGCCCTCCAGGAGATCTTGAAGCTCTACGACTTTGCGGCTACCGCGTATTCCAGCAAGACCGTCGAGGGGATCGCCGGGCTGAAAAGCAAGCGGCAGTTTTCGCGCGTGGTCTCCGAGGAAGGCATCGCTTTTGCGCGCGGCACCCGGGTGGAGCTGGAATTGGACGAAGAACAGTTTGTGGGCGGCGGCGTCTACCTGTTCGCCAGCGTGATCGAGTCCTTCCTGGCGCTCTATGCGTCTTTGAACAGCTTCAGCCAGTTGTCCGCCAGAGTCCAGCAGAGAAAGGAGGTCTTGCGCGAATGGCCACCAAGAGCCGGCCGCAGGATCTTGATGTAAGCCGCTCCTTTCTCGGCAAGGAATTGCGCGAGCATCCGGGGTGGTTCGATTACTTTCAGGCGGTGCGGCTGATGCACCGTATGTTGCCGGATCGCGAGCCGGTGGGCCGCTTCGCGCCGCCCAGCCGCGAGGTGCTGCGGTTCGCCGCCAATAACCTGCTGGCGTTTCCGCCCAGCCAGATTCAGACGCTGGACTGGTCTGCAGACGGCCCCGCCCGCATGAAGGTCAACTTCATGGGCCTCACCGGACCCATGGGAGTGCTGCCTTACAGCTACACGGAATTGATCCGGGATCGCAACCGCCTCAAAGATCATACTCTTGAGGATTTCTTCGACCTCTTCAATCACCGCATGATCTCGCTGTTCTATCAGGCGTGGGAGAAATACCGCTTCTTCGTCGCTTACGAGCGCGAGGAACAGGATCGCTTTTCGCGTTACCTGATGAGTTTCGTGGGTCTGGGCACGCCGGGCCTGGAGCGCCGGCAGGCCGTGGCCGACGAATCGCTTTTATTCTATTGCGGCCTCTTCTCCATGCAGCCGCGCTCGGCGGCCGCTCTGCGGCAGGTGCTGGCGGATTACTTTGACGTGCCGGTCGAGATCGAGCAATTCGTAGGCGCGTGGCGGCCTCTGGATCCTTCCAACCAGTGCCGCATGGAAGGCGGTGTACCCTACTCCGATCAGGTCGGGATGGGAGCCATCGCCGGCGATGAGATCTGGGAACGGCAATCCCGGGGGCGCATCCGGCTCGGCCCGCTCTCGGCGCATCAATATCTGTCGTTTTTGCCCATTGGAGACGCGTGGGAGCCGCTCCGCGCGATCACCACTTTCTTCACCGGGGGAGAGATCGAGTTCGAGGTGCAACTGGTGCTGAAGTGCGACGAAGTGCCGTCCTGCGAATTACGTGGGCAGGGCAGTCGAGCGCCGCTTCTGGGCTGGTTCAGTTGGATCAAGTCCGGGCCCGCGTTTGGGCGCGACCCGGGCGATACGGTTTTGTTGCTAAATTAATCGGGCAGTCGATCTGCCCTACAAAGGAAGAACATGGCAGTCAATCTCAGAGCTTTAATCGGAAAGTTGAACGATACCACCCGCAACGCGCTGGAAGCCGCCGCTGGCCTGTGCGTCTCGCGCACGCACTACGACGTAGAGGTCGAGCACTACCTCATGAAGCTGCTCGATTCGTCGAGCACCGATCTGGCGGCGATTCTGAAGCACTTCGAGGTGGATAAATCGCGCTTCTCGGCCGAGCTGACGCGCAGTCTGGACAAACTGAAGACGGGTAACGCGCGCAATCCGGCGCTCAGCCCCACGCTGCGCAATATGCTCGCCGAGGCGTGGACGCTGGGCTCCATCGATTACGGCGCCGGTCAGGTGCGCTCGGGCTTTACCATCCTGGCGCTGGCCGCCGACGAAGACCTGTCGCGCATGATGCGGGAGGTGAGCCGCGAATTCCAGAAGATCAATGCCGACAGCCTGCGCAAAGACTTCCAGCAGATTGTGGCGGCATCCAGCGAAGTAGCCGCGGCCGAGACTGCCGCCGCGCCGGATGCCGGCGGCGCTCCCCGTCCCGCCGGGGGCAAAACGCCCAACCTGGATCAATTCACCATCAATCTGACGGGAAATGCCCGCGCCGGCAAAGTCGATCCCGTGCTGGCCCGCGATTTCGAGATCCGCCAGGTGGTGGATATTCTGACTCGCCGGCGGCAAAACAACCCCATCCTGGTCGGCGAAGCTGGCGTAGGAAAAACCGCGGTGGTCGAAGGGTTCGCCATGCGCATCGTGCAGGGCGATGTTCCGCCCGTGCTGAAGAACGTGGAGGTGCGCACGCTGGACCTGGCTCTGCTGCAGGCCGGCGCCGGCGTCAAGGGCGAATTCGAAAATCGCCTCAAGAGCCTGATTGCGGAAGTGAAGAACTCGCCCACGCCCATTATTCTGTTCATCGATGAGGCCCACACCATGATTGGCGCGGGCGGACAGGCGGGGCAGAACGACGCCGCCAACCTGCTCAAGCCGGCTCTGGCGCGCGGTGAGCTGCGGACCATTGCCGCCACCACCTGGTCGGAATACAAGAAGTATTTCGAGAAGGACCCGGCCCTGGCGCGCCGCTTCCAGTTGGTGAAAGTGGAAGAGCCGAGTGAGAGGGCATGCGAGTTGATGATGCGCGGCGTGGTGCCGGCTCTGGAGAAACACCACAACGTGCGCATCCTGGACGAAGGGCTGGCCGCGGCGGTGAAACTCTCCCATCGCTACCTGCCGGATCGCCAGTTGCCCGACAAAGCGGTCAGCGTGCTCGATACCACCTGCGCGCGCCTGTCGCTCGGCCAGAATGCCACACCGGGTCCCATCGAGGACGCCATGCGCACGCTGGACGATCTGGAGGTGCAGGACCGCATCCTGCAACGGGAGGCCGCCGTGGGCGTGGATCATGCCGAGCGCCTCGCGGCCATCGAGAAGCAAAAGACCGACATCCAGGCCACCCTGGAGGATATGCGCGCCCGTTGGGAGAAGGAGCGCGGCTTGGTGGCGCGCATCCGCGAGATTCGCGGGCAGCTTGAAGCCGGCTTGGCGGCGCCCGCCGAAGCCGTCGCTGCGGCCGCTGCCGGGGCCGCGCCTGCCACCGCTGCCGCACCCGCCGCCGCGCCCGCGCCTGCCACCGCGCCCGCGCCTGCCACCGCGCCCGCGCCTGCCACCGCAAGCGCCACCGCTGCCGCACCCGCCACCGCGCCCGCGCCCGCTTTCGATGGCGCCGCCCTGCGCGCCGAGTTGGACCAACTCA
>Ga0181518_10004570_pt1 | contig 12275 bp, 8 predicted proteins | sample PEATcosm2014_Bin_28_FD_119751 | JGI IMG/M metagenome (GOLD analysis project Ga0181518, IMG submission 119751) | Peatland microbial communities from MTU Mesocosm Facility, Houghton, MI, USA - PEATcosm2014_Bin01_60_metaG | ecosystem: Environmental > Terrestrial > Soil > Wetlands > Peat | place... | reverse complement strand
GAGAAAATAATTGGGGTCAAACCTTGTATGTTTGAAACATGATACAAAAGTGTGGACTGGCCGAGCGGGGCCGCCGAGAATGGGTCCAACCGTGACTCGTCGGAGGCGGCCGGCGAGGCCTTTCCGGGATTTTTGCAGTGTGCCACCGGCTATGGTAGACCGTTCAAACCTGGGGTCAAAAGCCCGTAGTGTAGCGTGGTCGCCATAGCCACTCCATTAAGCCCGAACAGTTGCCTGGGCTTCGAGCCCGCATCTACAAGGCCGGGATAAAGGAGAAACCTAATGGAACAATCTTTGTTTGCCGGCATCGATGTTTCCGAAGACCGATTGGATGTTGCCATCAACCAAGGTGATGAGATTTTGGAGTTCTATTCCATACCCCACACCGAAGACGAAATTTCACACCTAATCGAAAAGTTTCAAAAAACCTCGCCCAGCCTAATTATAGTCGAACGCAGCGGAGGCCTGGAACGTTCTCTGGTTGCCTGCCTGGCTGGAGCCGGACTGCCGGTTGTAGCGAATAACCCTCGCCAAGTCCGCGATTTCGCCAAGGCAACAGGGATCCTGGCCAAAAGCGACAAAATTGATGCTCGCACCATGGCACGTTTTGCTGCTGCAGTGAAACCTCCGCAACGGCCCATTAAAGATGCCGAACGCCAGCAGCTTGCAGATCGGGTGGCCAGACGGCGTCAACTCGTGCACATGCTTGCACAGGAAAAAAATCGCCTCTCACGATCCCTTGGGCCTGTGCGAGCCGATATTCAGCATCACATTAGCTATCTCCAAGAGCGGCTAGATAAATCGAATAAGGATATCGACCAAATAATCAAGGGCACCGCCCTTTATCATGACACCCTTGAGCTGTTGAGCAGCGTCCCTGGAATTGGCCCAGTAACTTCGGCAAGCCTAATCGCCGACTGTCCTGAGTTGGGCAGCTTGAATCGTCGCCAGATCGCGGCCTTGGTTGGAACAGCCCCGTTCAACCGGGACAGCGGCAAAAGATCCGGTACGCGTTGTGTATGGGGTGGCCGTAGAACGGTCCGTGCACATCTCTATATGGCTACGATTTCGGCAATAAAATGTAATCACAAGATCAAAAGCTTCTACACACGACTAATCGCTGCCGGGAAAAAACCCAAAGTTGCCATAACAGCATGCATGCGCAAACTCATTACCATTCTCAATGCCATGGTCAAGAATCAAGAACCTTGGCAAACCAGCGCTGCTTAAAAACAGAAATCAAAATCGGCGCCTTTGTGAAAACACAGTTGCTACACTCTTCACACTCCAAGCCCCAACTCAACCATTTCAACTGGCTTGGCACAGGTTACATCGGCTTGATCTCCTCCGCAACCTGACTGTTCTGCCCGACATTGTCAAGAGTGTAGGTGTGACCCCATTCTTCACTGCATCTCCTGTCCGCGTGTGGTGGCCGACCCCAACCGCTTGTTGGGCGTTCAGGACATTGGTTGTTCAGGAACCTGTGCACCGTGCCAGACTGCCACAACCCAGACGATCTCCCCTTTGACTCGGTAAAAGAAACGGTATGGTGGGATGACCACTTCCCGGTACGGTAGCTCTGGAAACTCCGGCGTCACCCTTCCGGATTCCGGGAATTCTTCGAGCCTCCGCAATACCTTTTCAACTCGGTCGCGGAAGTGGACCGCCGCTGGAGGGCTATCCCGGCGAATAAAGGTGAGTGCAGAGAGAAACTGAATCCTGGCGGAAGGGATAAAGCGGACCCTCACGATGGTTCTTCCGAAAGGAGTGCATCGGCCTCAGCAAGGACAGAATCCAAGTCATGCCCCTCGCCTGCCTCTATTTCCTTTTCCCCTTTTGCCAGAAGGCGTAAAAGCTCCCTGTCACGTTCTGATCGCTCATATGTTTCGACACTGAGCATTACGGCAGCCGCACGTCCCCTTTGCGTAATCACGATAGGTTCTTTGGAGTCCCTGACCCGTTTGAGAACCTTAGCCGTATCTTGCCTCAAATCACTGACCGGAATGATATTCAATAACTTGCCCATATTGTACCTCCTATAATACTTCTAAACGTACCACAAAACATACCAGGAAGCAAGAACCAACCGGATGCTCTGAGATGCGGCACGCCCACTCATTCATCTGTCCACCCGCCCCTAATTCCTCAATCCCCCAATCCCCCAATCCCCCAATTCCTCAATATATATAATATGATTCCCATCTCTAAAGCGGTGCGCCCGTACCAGCGATTTAATATATAGGAGAGCTGGACTTTCCTGGTGCGCCTGAAGGAGTCGATAACTCCGAGATCAGTGGCGCGAAGTATCAACTGACTCGACGTGGTGGAAGAATTTCTAGAAGATCTGAAAGTCTCCAAAGAGACACTCCAGGGTAATAGGTGCAAAACCTCTACGATATAGGGTGGCCCTCACGGTCTGCTGAAAGAGGTCTCCGCGGCGCCAGAAAATCACTTTATCAACGTAGTAGAGAATCGACATCACGATCCTGGTGTCGCCCGGGTAGATTTCAGGGTCACCTATTTTCGCGGCTACGCGCAAGAAGGCAACATCTCGGGTGCTGCGATCAGGAACGTAATGCGGTTGACTCTCCAGTGGGGCCACCACGAGAGACGGCATCTCGAGATCCAAATGATAGGGACCAAGAGGTTCGATGCCCCGATTTGTGAGCTTCACATCTAATCGGTAATCATGCCGTTCTGACTTGATTTGCACCTTCGCGTAGGACATATCGAGTTCGGCTGAGAGATCGGTGGGCTGTAGTTCTCCCCTTCCTTCCAGTGCTGCGAGTGCTGAGGCTTCAGCTTGCATCTTCCAAGCTCGGAGTAGCTCTTTCGGGTAGCGAAAAGGATCGTTATCGACCAGTTTTGCGCAGTTCTGACAAAGCCATACACCGTTACCTGGCGATTGGCGTTGCTCCCGTGTCAGCGAAGGGTCATAGCGGGGACCCCCATGCGATGCGGCTGTAATGTGAGCGCCGACTCCGATATTGACGATGTAATGTGACTCGGTCCGCGGACCCGTCGTCAATTTACGGCACATCGGATTTGAACAGCGCACGCCGACCCGTTTAGCCAGCGCGTCCTGTGTCTGCTTTGTGAATTCATCTCGTGGCATGAGCCAGAGCCTTACCTCCCTCCGACGCCAACCATCACCGGCATGCAACCACGCTAATTCGAGGGGGTTCGGGTCGAGACTTCCAGATGATCTCAGCGTGGTTGCGTGTCCGGGTGCACGGCCGGCGTTGGCATCAGTAGAAAAGTGCCATTTCAATATCGCACGGCCTGAATGTTGAATTTATTAAGTTACCGTTTTCGTCTACGTCCTCAAAAAGAACACCACAACTATTCAGTTGGCGGGCTTCATTCACCAAAAACGGATTATAGCTCTTGCTGTATTGCTCCCTGTTTTGATGCGTATCCTTTATATATCCGTCCTCTCTAAGACCCAGCCGAGTTACGTTCTTCTTCTGTGTGATTCTTACCACGCGGCTATCCATTATTCCGTATGCATCGGGAAACAGAAACCTCAAGAAGGCTGTTGCGGTTGGAATTCGAACACCACCGATCTCAAATAATGCTACCTCTTTCCTTTGGTAGGCAATTATCAGTTTCTTCGCCGTGTCATCTCTCCACTTCGCTCTCAAGTTGTCGGCTTTCAGTTTTGCACGTCCGCCTTGTGATGCCATCTTCCAGTGCACTATAGCACACGCTATCTCCTTCAAATTCATGACATGATCTGAGGTAATGGTACCCTGAGCTTCAGCATGATTTGTGGCAGCAAATACCGCCTGGACAACCATTTCAAACCGCCTGAGGTTGAGGCCATGGTTAAAGTGCGGTGGGACTTTTTTCGGAAAAACCCCAACGTATTGTCCCGAGAACTCGCCGTCAAGCCCTTCTGTGACCACAATCCGAAAATGGCAATCTGGATCACAGTAACAGTAGCCTTCCCGCATACACTTGTATTCCGACTCAGTGAAAAGCAAGCCATTGCTCCTTACTTCTCTCGCAGCCAGACGTGCTGGTAACCTGCGCGGCAGACAAGAAGAGGAAGTGCGTAAAGCCCAAGACTACATCTTTGTCAGGTTTGATTCAATAAAATCAACGTACAACTTGATAGGAAGTGGAGTTCGACCGTCACAGAGACAGGTTGCTGTTTGATTTGGACCTGTTGACGATTTTCGCGACCCATTTCTTGCAGCTGAGGAGAGCTGTCTTGATTGCAAAATGCTCAGCAGGATCACCTTTCTGGTCTGCCTTAGACTGTCAATTTCAATGCCAAAAATGAAGCTCTAAGGCATGGAAATAGCTTTTCCAGCGCTTCTTTTCATGAAAGATCAGTCACTTCGTTTGGCCCGACCCCCGACCGCTGACCGCTGAGTAGGGTCCTTTCTGTGGGGCTGACCTCCGCTTTTCAAGTTCGTCTATCACCGCCTCGTAACGACAACCGAAAAATCACCCGTGCTGGAATGATAAGGGTATGCGCCCGTGTACGGCATGTCTTCTTGAAACTGTAATCCTCCCCAATATACCATTATTCCTAATGCCCTTCCAGGAAAGGTGGCAGGGGCGTCCCATCCACAAAACCGTAGTCGGCCTATAGACAATCATCTTCAGAAAAGGGCGATCAATTGGACGGGGTCGGCTGCTTAATGCATATTCGCTTCAGTGGGTTCTCATCGGGCCAGCAACGGCTGGAGAGAGCACAACAACGGCAGCACAGGTACTCCTCAAAGCAGAGGATGACACAGATGTTCTTGCGGGCATTATGTATCGCTTTATGGGCGCAGTGATAGGCAGAACCCGATGGGAAAAATGCTCGTGGATTCAAAGTAGGAGCCATTATGGCGAATGGTCCAGCCGCATCTCCATTCTTCTGACAGTTACCCCAAAAGTGATAGGGGCAATCTTCATAATCGCTATTCTCCAGCAAGAACAAAGGGCTGTTCCCAATAACTACTTGGTAAAGATTCTCTCCGATCTCTTTGATAAGCTCTGAACCTCGTTTTGTGAGAGAATCCCTTTTCAAGTCCTCCGCCGATAATTTTTCGAATTCCTCTGCTGGGATGAGATTAATACGACAGCCTGAGCTCAATTCACTTAAGAGGCTATTTGCGCGATAGGCCAATTCACTCGATTTCTTTAACAGGAAGGCCGGATCATGGCTTAGGAGAAGAAAATCCTCATCATAGGTCTTTTGGAAGAGAATCCAAGCTCCGCTAGGTGATTTGACCCAGGCTGCAACCCTAACCGATATAGCTGGCTGCCTCTCCCCATGCCGTATATACGAGACGTATACAACCTGAGCACAAATCGCTTCACCGTCATTGGGAACAAAATCTGTTAATGCGGATGGATGCTGGGGTGGGATTTGGCTCGATAGCACCTGATAATTAACTAGAGGGAAGAATTCTTCGGCACGTATCTCGATATCTTTCAGGCTCTCGAATAGCCAAATATTGTTGGAAGAGGGGTTATCGGAAAGCAGCGTAGAATCCACATCAAAAATAACGAACCACTCTCCATTCGTGATTACTGCCCTCTCCGCACTGTGACCGAATTTATGGTTCACCCTTTTTACGTAATCAATGAGGGTCGCCAGCCACTTACCCCATAAATGCGGCAGATCGGCCTCGCTTGGATCATGGTTCTTAGTTATCTCCCTTATGGCTGTGGCTAAATCGAAAATCCTGCCGTCATCTGTCAAGGGCAGGGTAGAACTAGGGCGCTTTGCTTCAAGTATGACGAGAGATCGGTTCTCGGAATTGTCCCGGCCGTGATAATCCAGAAAGCGACGGTTATCCCCTTCTGAGATTGGTTCGACTGGATCTTCCACCTTGATGACGGCTGGTGAGGAAACCTCCCACCCTAAACTTCTGAGCATAGGATCAATTGCATACATGCGAACATGTGCTTCAAGTGCTACTTCGCGGCCGTGGCCTCTGGTTTCCTCTCTAGAGACTCCGCGATCTCGAGCTAAGTCTACTTCGAGCTCCTCAAGGCAATGTTCATATTGCTTTCGAAGTTCTCGGATTTTTCGTCTGAAGGTTTCAATATCGGCTCGGCTCACCGTAGCATCTCTGGCAGTTCATAGACTAATTGCCGGGCTTCAGGCCAACCGGCTTCGACAAAGATGTCGAGTACGCGCATAAGTCCTCGGCGGCAGTCCTCATGCTGAACCAAGACAGAACGGAAATCCGCAAGGTAGCGCCGAATTATTCGGACAAACAGTTGAGCACCCATGCCTTCGTACTGATATCCACCAGTACGTCCGCCTGCATCCAGTGCACGAGTCAAGAGGCGGAAAACGCCAACTGGGTCATCTGGGACGAATACCTCAAGCGTCTCCAGCAGACTATGGATAACCGATGGATAAGCTCCTTCGCACAAAGCTTCCAAAGTGGGTCCCATCTCTCGTAAGAACCGTTGGCGAATCTGGGGAGTTAGTTTGGAATCGGTACGATCCTGTCCATCAGAGCGACTCACTCCATACGCCCCTGAACCGGAAAAGATTTCACGGGCGGCTAGATCGATGAGGTGTAAGGAGGTCTCTGCTGTTTTCTGCTCGACTTCGTTAAGATCGGCGCGGGTGGACAAGTCAGCAAAAATCCTGACTGTGGTAGCTACGACAGAATGGAGCAGTTCGATGGTTCTGGCTCGAACACGTTGATCAAGCACGTCATCCCGCTCGGGGTCTCCTTGTATAATCGCGCTACGAAGAGAAGTTAATGTGGTTCCAATGAACTTGGAGTATTTAATCGGATCTTGAATCCACAATCGGACTTGGTCACCTGCCTGAGCTTGATCGTATACCAGCCAGAGACGAAGAATTAGATTTACGTATACTCCTCCTACACGACCTTCCTCTTGCTCTCCCTCTTCCGCGAAGATCCTTTTTGGGAGAGCTAAAAGTTGGTTCGTTATCCATTCGGGCCGCGATTCGAGAATTCTATGAAGGGCACCGAGGAAAAATGACAAGACCCCCGTGTTCTGCTCTCCAAGGAATGCTTTTTGGCAAAGCCGCCACATCAACGCCGGATCTGAATAAAAAAGCATATTAATCCGTGAGAAAACCCAATGGCGCACGGCGGGGTGTGGATCAACCGCCAATTTCTCTATCAAACGACTGTAATTTGAGTCCTGTCGGTTTATGGCTCGTGAGAGTGCCATGAGAGCAGCGGTTCCAGCGATGCGTGGTGACGGCGAACTCCAGCTTGGGCCTCGTGAAAATGCCTTCTCTTTTTCAGAATCAGCCTCCGGGAAAGGCCAGAGGGACTCATCCAGTGCTCCAATTACCATAGCCTCTATCTCCGGGAAGAGACCGAGATCATCGGGCTTGGTGCAAGTCTCCGCTGCTTTACTGGCATTCTCGGCAAGAATATCCCACCCTTTGTTCCTTAAAGCTTCAGGTGCATCTACTCTACCGAGCAATTCTCTGAGGAGATCACGGGCCTTATCCCAGTTATCTTTGAGATACGGAAGGCGAAGGCTGTTTTCCCCTTCAGGTGGTTTTATCTCTTCAGCCGTTTTGATGGCCAGATTGAGAGCGGCATTTTCCGGTAATGAAAGATCTACACCTTCCTTTTTAAGCCACCAGTCGTCATCTCCTCCTCCCCATCTGGTCGTGATGGAAAATGGATTCCTGTTCTCGGGCAGTGGCCCATCGGCTTCGAAATGGGTGCGAAGATCTCTGACATCACCAAGGATAATGTTTTCCCTTTGTAGACAGCCCAGTAGAATCCGCTGAGTTTCCTGCCGATCCGTTGCTAAGATGGCGTTTTCCACAAGCTGTCTTTCGTCTGAGGAAAGCAGGGGGTGAAGGATACTAATCAGATCGCCTGCGGTCTTTCGGGAATCAGGACCTGCTAAGACTTGTGGAGCAGCCAGGAGCGGTAATAAGCGTTTTCCGATTACATCTGGATATTTCGTCCCGACTTTTAACAAGGATGCCCAAATGCAAGCCAAACTATTCCGACGTGCCAGGGTCTCAATTACTGCCTCGATTTCTTGTTCCCGGTTTGATTCCACCAGCTTGCCGAGACCATGGGTAAAGGCCGTGAGCAGGACATGCTGTTCGTTATCATTTCGGGCGGATATCCAGGTGAAGCTCCAGTCCGGCCGATAACTCGCCTGAATGTCACCAAACGGGAACTTCTCTATCTCAGTTTCCCGTTCGCGCTCTTCCTTGACATAAAATTCCAACGCATCAATGAGTACACCGGTGGCTAAAACTGGCTGGTCCTCCACGAAACGTGCAAACCGTTCTTCAAGCTGGTGGCGGGCCAGCTCAAAGTCCTGTTTCTTGTTGGAGATTAGACTCAGAATACGACTATGACCTAGTCTGGTCGGTTCGTCTTTTGAGGGCAAAGGTGTGCAAAATGCTGCACGGTATAATTCCGCTATCAGCTGCGGCCCGTGAGGCTCGTGGACAATTAGGTGGTCGAATTCTTTGGCCAGCCAGAAAAGTTCCCTGTATCCATATGTCCGCACGTGTTCGGGAGCAAGAAGGAGGCGTAGCGTTTCAGAAGAATCGATAGGGTTTGCATCAAAAGTGCGCGATACGGCCTCTATGGCGACTATCACCATTCCCTCGTCGTAAGCTGCGCCGCTACCGGATATGAGCATATGACGCGCAGCCTTTCCGATGTCCTGCTTTTGACCATTGGTCAATCTACTGGGGTCTTTTACCGACTGCGCGATAACCGGCTTGAGCATCCAGCCGACTTCTGCGATGGCCGTTTCCGCCAGCACTCGAAAAATTCTACACCATTCCGCAGCACTTTCCCCGGTTACCCGCTGTTCAAATTCAGGTCCGGTAGCCAGAGCACCAAGGGCATGCTTCACGAGGAAGGCGGCGGCACAATGATGAATGCAGTCCGTTTTGCCGAGGCATTCCACTAGTGGAGAAAAATCCGTGGATCTCACCGTCAGGTCAGCAGCCACTCGCGCAGGCAGCATACGGCAGAAAGCTCCTGCTCCCACGTTGGCGGCAATCCTAAGAGACTTGTCCCAAAAGATCGCTCGATCCTCGTCGTCTTCCCAGAGCATTCGCAGGGCGAGCATGGCCGCAGGTGCTAACAAGAGTGCTCGATCATCTGATGCAGTAAGTTGGTCAGCCAAATCCGGGGCGTGACCTCCTTCCAGAATCAGCCGGGCAATCGCGTAATCGAAAAGCATGTGGTGGGAAAATGCGATGTCAATGACCTGATCCCCTCGGCCCTTAGCTGCCGAAAGCACTTCGTTGGACATCAAATCCCTGAGATACTCACCACCGTAGTCTTCAACCGTTTGCCTGGAAATAAAAAATACCTGTTTTTCGATCATTCTCTCTGCGGCATGGCGAAGCAGTTTTTCCCGCTCTATTTCTTTTCGATCAATTCCTATTACCCGGTGCGACCAGTATCGGTTGAGGAGTTCGACTTGTGTCGATACACCGGCAAACTCATCGGTTAAACCGCCATGCGATAAAATGTTGGCTAAAAGAAATAGGTTAAATGGGGACCTCAGCAGGTTCCGCAACGGTTGAGTCGCATTCTTATACACCTCCCCCATCTCAGGCGAAGCCAGCCAGACCTGTCCCAGTTCATTTTCGGACAGTGGCGGAACCATCAAGTGCTGAACTCCAGAAAAATCAGGATCGCAGAAGTCTTTATTTATTGGCACACCCTCGAAAAGCTCACGGTATTTTATGCCGAACCGCAAATCGAAGGCCCGGATCGAAGCAATTGCTCTCCAGCCAGGGATTTCCGAGAGAACGCGCTGAATCAATCCTTGGAACACTTTTTCTGATGGTCCGCCCCGAGTGGCGTCGAGTGCATCAATAAGGAGAATACCGGGCTTATTAGTCGTCCAACCTTTCAGGACTTTGAAGAAAGAGTTTGTAATCCCGAGATCTCGCGACAGTTCATCTATGCTCTCCACCGGGTGGAGATCAACGGCAATGACGACAACAGGATGGCCCTGCTTTTTTAATTGACGGGCAGCACTGTGCAAAGCTCCAGACTTGCCAGCCCCAGGCGAGCCGATCAGCAGCAACGAAGTCTGCTGCGCAACATCTACAAGAACACGGGTCACCTCTCGGTCTATTTCTAATGGTTGTGTCCCTTGTTCCGTTGATATCAAAAGATGGGAAAGATGAGCCAAATGCGCTAACGTCTCTTCTGTAAAACTTTCAAGGCGCTTAATATCACCTTCCAATTCAGGAACGTGTCGGAGCATAAACCCTGCGGCTCTGAGTGCTTCTCGAAGGCCACCCCGATCTCTACCGCTCCGGTATTTGGCCATCCGCTGGCATTCCTCTACTAAGAAGGAGAAGGCATTCTCTGCATCATTGGGATTTTCCAGCACACTTCGGCGCAGGAGAGCAAGTGCAGGAGCTTTATCGATGCCATCGGGATCAAAGAGCATCACCCGCATCATCCTCAGGAAAGAGGCAATTTCAGTGTCTGTTGGAGTGATTCCTAAATGGCGGCTCCAATAGAGGCGTAGCAGTGCTAAGATGGCATCGTATGCTCGAATTTCCGGTAAAGTTGCAGCAATATCCTCCTTGGGATGAATCGAGAGACGATCAGCAATGCGCCTGAGAATGTTCGAAACGGCTGAAACCAGAGACTGTGACCCAGTCCCACCGGTAATTAGTACAAGGCGGTCTTTTTCCGGATCGAGTGACCTCTCCCATTTTCTGATTCCTGACGCAGCCTTACAGGCTATCCATTGCCGAACGAATTGATCCAGGACTGAGCCCAAAGGTGATTTGGTGTCATCGCTTATCCCCACACCTTTTTTGACATTGATGAAACAGAATCCACCGGCAGATGTACCCACTAAAATATCATCGACCGGTGCGTTGGTTTCCAGCTCTACGCTGGTAAGAGTTGCAGCACCCGGCAAGTCCATGGATGGCAGAGATTCCTCGGCCAGACCATAAATCGCAATTACTGCCGCCACCTTGTCCTGAAAACTGATTCCTGAATGTGTTGCGTGCCCACCGGCCATCGGTTTTGCCCATATGTGCAAGAATGCTGCTGCGGTTAACTTATTCAATTCCGTGCCGAAAATTTGTTCGCGCCGTGGTATGCGCACTGCACGAGCACCGGCGATTATAGTCTAACATACCGGTCTATTACCATATTTCATGAACGAGCCGTAGGAAATTGAAAGGGGCCATTGTGCGGTGAGGGGTAGCGTTCTCCTGATACTGGGAATTCGATTGACCAACATATCAGGATTATCACACCACTCTTAGAAGGTGATACTGGTGCTGAGTTCGACGGTGCATGCCATTTGAGTATTCAGAGTCTTCGAAGGATAATCCTCGTGTTCTTTAAACTCAAGGAGAGACGGAATGTCCATCGAGAAGTTATCAGAACTTGCCAGAAGCTGGAATTTGACCAGAAGGGCCTCGCATAAAAAGTATGATCCGCATGTGCTGAGCTTTTGAATCCTCGGAATTCAAGGGCCAAAAGAGGTATCCCGGGTTGAACTTCTTTTACAAAGGAAATACATCGGGATTGTCGCAAGCGGTCAGGGAACCCGGCGGTCATTTGCCCTTAATTGCGAGTTCTTATTACTTTCACCGTAAAGGTGCTACCCCGATGTCTCCACGACCCTTTGCGAGCCGGGAGAAGCCTTTGGCCGACGGGCCGGAGAGCCGCAAAGCATTCCTTCCACGCTGATGTCTTCGTCTATGTCCGGCCGGCGAATGCCATGTCCATCACCTGTAACGAGATACGGATCGCACCTGGTCTGGGATGTTCCGATTCATTCAGGGCTGCAGGTGTTCAACGATCGGGCCGAGGGCCAGCACCGGCAGGAAGGAGAGCGCACCAAGCAACACCACTGAGCCAAGCACTAATACGCCGAAGGTCACCGTATCACACGGCAGGGAGCCGATCGTCGTGGGCCTGCGGCCTTGAGCGCCGAGCCGGCCCGCCAGCAGGAGCGCAAGGGCTGCCGGGCCGAAACGGCCGACAGTCATCGCTGCCGCCGTCGTCAGGTTGTAGAAGAGGCTGTTTGCGTCGAGGCCCGCCATGTTTTGCCCGTTGTTCGCCACGCAGGAGGCGTATGCGAACACGATTTCCATCAACCCGCGCGGGCCGCCGTTAGTCACCAAACCTGCCCGCCCCGCATCCGAGACAGCGGCCCAGGCCGTAAGGGGCAGCACGGCCAAGGGAGTGAGCACGGCATAGAGAGCGATCAGTTTGGCCTCCATGACCGAGATCGTCTTACCCAGGTATTCCGGTGTTCGGCCGATCATCAGCCCGGCAATGAAGGTG
>Ga0181518_10004569_pt1 | contig 12276 bp, 7 predicted proteins | sample PEATcosm2014_Bin_28_FD_119751 | JGI IMG/M metagenome (GOLD analysis project Ga0181518, IMG submission 119751) | Peatland microbial communities from MTU Mesocosm Facility, Houghton, MI, USA - PEATcosm2014_Bin01_60_metaG | ecosystem: Environmental > Terrestrial > Soil > Wetlands > Peat | place... | reverse complement strand
CGGATTGCCCCGGCGCCTTTGCCATGAGAGTCAGTACCACGACCGTTCCCTGTCCCGAGACGCCCCCGGCGCCCTGAGGCCGCGAAGCTGTTACTTGCAGCGTGCCCGTCGCCGGATCGTCGCGATGCACCAGGGCCACCAGTTGCCCGTCCTGCGACAGGAACCCGCCGTTCGACACGTCCACCACCTGCAACTGGTTCGGGTCGTAGTTAAGTTGCACGGGCACGGTGTGCACGTTCTGGCCGCCGGACAGCATCACGTTCACCGTGAAGGTCGAGCCCTTGGCCTGGCTCATCGTCGGTGGATCGAACAGGAACGCTCCCGTGCCGACGGCAGCTGAAGCCTGCACAAGCTGGGCTTGCGCAACTTGAGCCTGCGGCGGCTGGTTCGGCGCCGCCTGAGCTTGCGGCACCAGATTCTGAGGAGCCTGATTCTGCGGGGCTTGGTTCTGCGGGGCCGGATTCTGCGGAGTTGGCGGCTGCGTTGGCTGCGGCGTCGGAACGGTAGCCGGCGCGGCCAGTTTGGCGCTCGATCGCCTCAGGCTGATCGCATTGGCCGTACCGATGTCGAGCATGTCGGCATCGCCATGCGCCTGGTCAACCCCGCGGATAATGTGCGGGATCAGTACAAACACGATTTCGTTTTCCGAGTGGTCGGTGTCGGTCTCCCCAAAAAGGTACTTCAGGAGCGGGATCTGGGCCAAACCCGGAATCCCGCTCAGGGACCTCGTCCGCTGGTCTTCCATCATCCCGCCTAGCAGGCTCACTTCGCCATCTTTCAGCCGGATTTCGTTTTCGATTTTGCGCTGCCCAATGACCGGCTGTTCGATGCCTCCAATGAGTTGGTAGCTGTCCACTTCCGAGATTTCCAGCGTCATCTTCAACGAGACTTCCCGTCCCGCATGTACCCGCGGCGTAATGTCGATGTTCACGCCCACATCGAGGTACTGAAACTGAGTGTTGGTCAGGGGGCTGATGCCCGCGCCGATGCTGCCAATGCCGGAGGAGAACGATCCGGTCGCTATGGGCACGCGATCCCCGATCTTCAGCGACGCCTTCTGCCCGTCGAGGGCGCGGATCTGCGGGTTCTGGATGATCTTGCTGTCGCTGTCGCTCAACAGCGCCGTCGCCGATGCCGACGGAATTGTCACCTGGAAATCGGTGGCATTGAGGTAGGCGAGCGTATTCAGGTTGATGCCGTTCGAAGAAGAAGAAGAAGAAGAGCTCGAATTATTATTTGAATTATTCGAGCTGGAACTAGTGTTGACATTGGGCTGGAGCGCGACCGACATGCTGGTCGGAGGATTGATGCCCAGCTTGCGCGACTTGTCGCGGCTGACCTGCATGACGGCCACGTCGATCAGCACCTCGGGCTTCGCCCGGTCGAGATCGTCCACCAGTTTCTGCGCCAGCGCCAGCTGGTCCGGCGTGCCCCGCACCACGATCGCCGCCTGCGATTGCAACGCCTGCACCCGCGACAATTCCAGTATCTGGCGCAGCGCGTTGACGATGTCCGTCAATTCGGTAGGCTGAGAAAGATTGGAAAGATAAAAAGTTTTGATGACGTTTTGTTCCAGCTCTTTCCGCTTCGCGGGACTGTCTTGCGCGACAAAAATGGTATTGGGCGTTACCGGACGCCAAAAGGTTTTGGTCTCGAACGAAATGATCTCCAGCGCGTCCTCCAGCGTCACGCCATTCAACTCAATGCGCGCCTCTTTCGGTTGATACTCCATGTCGAAGAGCACGTTGATGCCGGCCAGCTTGCCCACAGTCTGGTAGATCACGTCGGATTTGGCGGTGACCTTGAGGGTGATGGGCACGTTCGAGATGGCAGCCAGTTCGACCGGGCCCTGCGCCGATTCCAGGCGGCGGCGCAACGCGTTCGTGCCCGGCGCCGCAGCCTGCGGCTGCGGATTCTGCGCCTCCTTGATCATTTGCCGGGTCCGCTTCAGCTCCTGCTGCGCGATGAATGATGAAGGATCGGTTTCCAGCGCCTTCTGGAATTCCGCCGCCGCCTCTTCCAGCTTGCCGTTATCGCGCAGAATCTGACCGCGATGCACCTCCGACGACGCCGCCAGAAAGCGGGTGCGCTCGAATGCGGTGCGATAGCGCAGGTCTTTCGGTTTTAGATCGTAGGCTTGCTTGAAATAGTCGAAGGCCTGCTCGTAGTTCTGCCGCGCCTCGGCGTCGGTACCCTTTTCGTAGAGCGCTTTGGCCGTATCGACAGTCTTGGCCAGAACAGGCAGTCTCAAGCAGAGCAGCACCAGAACGAATAGAGCCGGACGAATCAGGCGTCTCATCAAGCACTCCTCATGAAAATCTCTCTCGCCGCGCGGCGGCGACGGCCCGCACACAACCGGACAAAAGTCATCCCACCCTCTGAAAAAGCCAGCGGGCCGGGCATCCCAAGGGCCGTCCACCGCGAAAAACACCCGAAAAGTGGATTATAGCATCGCATAAACTTGCACCCAGTTGCCGGTTGCCAGCGGCCAGTTGCCAGTTTCTCGAACTCCCGGCCACTGGCCACTGCCCACTGACCACTACTTTTCGTGTTACTTTCTTCTCAGCGTCTTCTCAGCAATGGCCAAGCAGACCAGTCATCAGATCCAGCCCAATCGGGAGAAGAATCCTCGCCGCCAGCCCACCGCCTCCGGCGAAAAGGACGCCGCTGTCAATAGGAACGCGAGCCACAACTACTTCTTGCTCGAAAAATTTGAGGCGGGAGTCGTCCTGACTGGGACCGAGGTAAAGTCCATTCGCACCGGCAAGGCCAATCTAAAAGACGCCTACGGGCTGCTCAAGGACGGAGAGCTCTGGCTGCTCAACTGCCACATCGGCCCTTATGACCACGGCAATTACTCCAATCATGCCGCGCTGCGCACCCGCAAGCTGCTGGTCCACAAAGAAGAACTGCGCAAGCTCTTCGGCAAGACCCAGCAGAAGGGACTCACCCTGATTCCGACCCGCTTGTATTTCAAGAACGGCAAAATCAAAGTCGAACTGGCGCTGGCCAAGGGCAAGCAGCAATGGGACAAGCGCGAAACCGAGCGCCGCCGCACCGCCGACAAAGAAGCCCGCGAAGCCATCTCGCGCGGAAAAAGATAGGGGTTGTGGACTAGCAGCCTGCCCGCGTTGTTCTTACTGGTTATGACCGGCGACTGAGCGCCGGGCCACGATTGTAGCGCCGCCGTCTCGGCGGCTGTCCGGCGGGCGTCCCCGCCCGCCGCGTTGAGGGCGAGACGCCCTCGGCACAGCCGGCAAGGCGTGTCCTGAGCGAAGTCGAAGGATGCCGGCGCTGCAACTCATCCTTTGTGCCGATCGTTGTCAGTGTCAGTCGAGTTTTTTCCCTTCGAAGTCGCCGTTTGAATATCCGGTGAGGCCCGTTATCTTGCCCGAGTCGTCGTGGACGAAGCTGAGCCAGACGTTGGCATTCGTTATGTAGTAACTCGTTTCGGTCTCAGGCACCAGTTCCAGGACATCGTTTTGTCCTTGTATTTTGGTCATTAGCCGCTTGCCGTCCCTGAGCACTTCGACCATTGGGCCATCTGCGATCTGGTAGCGGCCCACGTAGGTATCGAGCACCTTCGGATCGACAGCGAGATTCGGGTTCGGACGGTGGCGCTGGCGACCATGGGCCCGGATGTCGGCGTCGCCGACCTGCGCCAGGGCATCGCTGTAGCGCCAGTTGTAGTCGAACATTCCGGATACCACCCTCGTCTGTTGCAAGCTAGCCGATTGCTTGTAGGCGGGGAGGTGTCCGTCCATGACGATGTAATCCCAGTCGTAGCGGTTCTGAAAATTCAGCTCCGTGAAATACATGCCGTCCGCCGAGGTGGCGGCGGCAATCCACACGTAGCGCTCGGGGTTCAGCGGATTCGGGTAGATCATTTGCACAGCAGCATCTTTGACCGGGAAAGCTTTGCCATCGATGAAGATGCCATCGGTTGAAATCTGAAGCGGCAGTTTAGCAGCAAGCTTCGCGGTTACGCGGTTGGCCTCGGGGCCTCCGATGAGCAGCAGCGAATACTTCGCCATATCCGCATCCTTGATTTCAGTGTCCTGGAAGACGCGGGGTTCCTGCTTCTGCCAATCGCGCCAGCCGCCGATGACTGTATCGGCCTTCTGGCGGCATAGCGCCACCATCTCCGGGTCCTTAGAGACGGTGCCGATCACGATCGCAAATGGTGTGACGGTGAAATCCGCCGTCGAGCCCGGCAGCCGTTCGTTCTTATGCAGCGCCGCGGGTTTGTATTCGCCGGAGGTCAGCCGCAGCTTCCCACTCTGCAAACTCATCTCGTGCGCGTCGCCATTCCACACCACTTTCACGGGCTTGGCGGGATTCATCAGCACCGCCGAAGGCGACAGCTCGATGTCGAGGACATTCTCGGTATCCAGGCGGATCACGTTGCGATCCACAACCTCGGCGTCCACCACCATAAAGGCCAGCGGACTTGCCGCTTGCAACACATGCGCCCAATAGGCTTTCGCGTTGCGCAATTCGGCGGAGCGTATGCGCACGTGCCGGGGATTGGGATTGCGCCGGTGTTGCAAGAACCATTCGATGTTCATGTTTCCGTTCTGGCTCTTGAGGGCCTCGTGGATGCGTCCCGGATATTCCTGATACCGCACGTCGTAGCCCCAGCGCTGGAGCAGCCGCACTCCCCATCGAGAAAACTCCACATTTACCGACTTATCCGCGTCTCCGTGGTGAACGAAGATCGGAATATTGAGCAAGCTGTCCGCCATGCTCCAGCTGCTGTCCTTCTCATGCACGAAGCGATCCACCGGGCTCAGCTTGGCCAGCTCTTCCTCTGACATAACCGAGTGGTAATCCACCCCACCGAACACCGGCGCAATGGCCGCGAACAGGTCCGGATGGCGGCTGGAGATGTTCCAGGTTCCCCACCCGCCCATGGAATCTCCCGTAAGGTAAACGCGATCTTCGTCCACGTTGAAGAGCCGTTTCGCCTCGGCGATGGCGTGCACCACGTCGCTGTCGCCCATGCCTAGATATGACACATTTCCCCGGCCGTGGGGTTCGATGTAGATGACTTCCTGGTGATTGGAGAATTCGGTGTCAACCCCCGCATGACGGTCGTCCGCGGCCCACCAGCGTACGTACACCGGATTCGCTGGGTTGTAGCCGTGCATCTGGATCACCAGCGGCCACTTCTTGGCGGGATCGTAATCCACCGGCAAGTAGGCGCGGCAGTATTGCGGCGAGCCGTCCACTTCGTCCCGGTAGGCCAGGCGCACGAAGCCGTCGGGGCGTATGCGCCCGGTCTGGCCCTTGCGCTCCAGCATCATCTCGTCATATTCCATCAGCGGAGAATGGATCTTCAGCCAGGGATTGCCCTGGGCCTCGCTGAGTTTGCTTCCCAGGCGATCGTCCACCATCTCGGCGAGCATCTTGAGAGTGAAGCCCTCCGGCGTCGAAGCATCGGCCTTGGCGGCTGTCGCTGCCAATTCCCGGGCCTTGGCCAGCGAATCGCCTTTGTACCACGGAAGGTGCGTGACATAGAGAAGTCCGGTGAACGCGTGAGTGCTGCATCGCACCTCGTAAGGGCCATCCGGCCAGTTTTTTGCATTAACCTCGACGGTTGCGCCGCGAGAAGCCGTGGTTGTGAAGACCACCTTGCCACCGGGCCGGATCACCTCGACCTTTACCGCTTCCGCCTCGGCTCGTTCCGCACCGGTATCGGTCTTCAGCGTAAATCCATCCGCCAAATACTTGACGATGGAGGGTCCGATCTCGGCCTTTCGGGCCACGACCGTGCCCGGCTCGAGCACCCGCGCGCTGAATGCTTTCCGCGCAGACACTTTTACTAGCAGACCATTCTCGCCGGCGTTCATGTCCACTTCGACTTGGTCCTCGTCGGCAGTCAACGACCGGAGGCCATCCTTGGACAACACCAGCTTTCCGTTCAGCCACACCCGTAGGCCATCGCCGCTTCCCACCGAGAGCAAAGCCTTCCCGGCTTTGGGACGAGAGACCTTGGTGAAGGCGTATCCGACCGCGCCGTCCTTGGGCTCTGCCAAATCGTCGAAGGCTACGACATCTCCCCAACTTTTCTGCGAATGCCATTTGACAGTCGTGCCATCCGCACGCTTCAGTTCCAGGCCGTCGGTGGGCTGAACGCCAGCTTCCCCGCCTTGACCGCTAAGGCAATCGGTTTCCAGCCCGCCCGGAAATGGCCCCGCCACCAGCCATAGGCGGAGAAAGTTTTCGTCGCCGCGCTGCCACAACATGCGCATTTCATCTTTGAGTTTGGTGGATGTCGATGCGGGAGTTGTCTGAGCGCTTACGATTGCGGAAAGGCAAAGCAGAACGGCCGCTGTCAGCAGGCACAACCGAACGATTCTAGTCATTGAGGCCTCGCAGTTAGACAATAGAAGTTAGACGATAGAAGTTAGACGATCGACGTTAGACGATCGTTAGACGATAAACACGAGCTGATGATAGCAACAAGATGATCGCAACCAGAATGATACGCGGGACGCCCGAGAAAGTTCCCTGTGATCTTGCTCCCTGACTGACTTCCCCGCCTTCGCCTGGGTTGCGCGTTTCCCCGTCCACCGTCGATACTGAAGGTAATCCATCATGCATACAAATCTTTCTTCCTCCGTCCCGTCGCAACTGGAAACCGAATGCCTGGTCGTGGTCGTGCTTGACCTAAACAAAAAAGCCCACGGCGAAAAAGCCAAGCCCGCGCCCGCGGTCGAATGCGCCGACGCCGCCGTGCGCGAAGCGGCCAAGGAATTAATTTCCAGCGGCGAAGTCACCGGCAAATCCTTCGAAACCACGCTGCTACACCACCCCGCGGGCTTGAAAGCGAAACGCCTGCTTCTCGTCGGCGGCGGCAAGGCCAGGGATTTTTCCGCCGCGGAGCTGCGCAAGCTCGCCGGCGCCGCCGCGCGTACGCTCAAGAGCAAGAGCATCCGCAGCTTTGCCATGGTTCCGCCCGGAAACGGCATCGCCGCAGGAGTTTCTGAAAATGACGGCGTCCGCGCCGTCGTCGAAGGTGCATTCGTCGGCAACTTCGACACCGACTACTACAAGACCGACCGCAAGGACAACGACCAGAAGATCGACGCCATCACCATCGTCGTGTCAGGCGATCCGAAAGCATTGGAAAGCGCTCTACAGGCAGGACGCATCGTCGGCGAGTCGCAGAACTTTGCCCGCGACCTGGGCAACGAGCCCTCCAATCGCATGACACCCACCATACTGGCCGAGCGCGCCAAACAAATGGCGGCCGAAGTCGGATTGCAGTGTGAAACCTACGGCGCCGACAAGATCAAAGAACTCAAGATGGGCGCGTTCTGGGGAGTCGCACAGGGATCGGACGAACCTCCCGCGCTGATCGTTTTGCGTTATGACCCCGAGGGCGCGGCCAAAGACGTCCACCTCGGACTCGTCGGCAAAGGCGTGACCTTCGACACCGGCGGCATCTCCATCAAGCCCGCCGACAACATGGATAAAATGAAATACGACATGGCCGGCGCGGCCACCATGATCGGAGTGATGCGCGCCATCGCCCTGCTCAAGCCGAAGGTGAAGGTCACCGCCGTCGTCTGCGCCACCGAAAATATGCCCTCCGGCAAAGCGCAAAAGCCGGGAGACGTCCAGATTGCCATGTCGGGCAAATCAATCGAGATCATCAACACCGACGCCGAAGGACGCCTCGTCCTCGCCGACGGCCTCTGCTACGCCCGCCAACTTGGCTGCACGCATCTTATCGACGCGGCCACTTTGACCGGCGCCGTCGTCGTCGCTCTCGGCTACGTGAACTCCGGAATCTTCGCCAGCGACGATGCGATGTACGATCGCTTCGCGGCCGCCAATCAACAGGCGGGTGAAAAGATGTGGCGCCTTCCGCTCGACGACGAATACAAGGAACTCCTCAAATCGAATATCGCCGACCTGGTCAACTCCGGCGGACGCTGGGGCGGCGCCATTTTCGCCGCCATGTTCCTGAAAGAATTCGCCGAAGACACGCCCTGGATCCACCTCGACATCGCCGGCACCGCCGACCTGCCTGAGGCCAAGCCATGGATCGCCAAGGGCCCCACAGGAATCGCCCTCCGCAGCCTGGTGGAATTCATCAGCAACTTCAGCTAGTGAGTCCCGTTAGAAGCTGGCCCTAAGCCTTTAGCCAACTCCGTCAGCAATCGAGCCAAAAGCCAAGAGCCAACAGCCGCTCTCAAGCCGCCTGCATCGCTCTCTTAGCTCGCTCGTCCATCTCCTGTTGCGATACGTCTTCGACGTGCGTCGCGATGCACCAGTAATGTCCAAACGGGTCCTGGAAAAAGCCGGAGCGATCGCCGTAGAACTGGTCTTGCGCCGGCTTCAGAAGTTTCGCTCCCTCGGCGACCGCCCTCTCGATGACCTTGTCGCAATCGGGAACGTAAACATACAGGCTTACCGGAGACGCTCCAATGCTCTCGGCGCTGCGCGCGCCCAAGCCGAGGTTTTCGTCGGCCATCATGAAGCGCGAGTCGCCGATCTGCAACTCGGCGTGCCCGACATGGCCGTCGGGGCCATCCATGCGCACCAGTACGGTCGCTGCGAAAACATTCTTGTAGTAGTCGATCGCCTTGGCCGCGCCCTTGATGACCAGGTAAGGCGTAATGGTGTTGTATCCCTGAGGAATGTAGCTGATGGTTTTCATAGTTTTCTCCTTATGCTGTTGCGCTCGCGTTCCGCTCAGATTCCGCCCACCTTCGGTTCATGTTCCGATCGAAGATGAGGCTGAGAGTTGAAGTCGAGGCTTACCCAATGGCCCCCCACGGGCCACGCTGATTAGGCATATAAGAACACAACTGGGGCGGGGACTCAAGTCGAACTTTTGGATCGGCTGGGAGGAAATCCCACGCATCACAACGCGCGCAAGGCATCCGGCGGACCGTTATAACAGACGTTCCAAATCTCGTGCGCCGTGTACTACGCGGAGGACGAATACCTCTCCAGAGTCAACCTTATAGAAAAGCAGATGCTTGGGGAATCCCCGAATCGCCGTTCGCCTCACATTGCGGAGTTCCGATGATTGAAATGTGCACGGCGCTCCTGTTGTTAAACGACTCGCCACGCGCAGTATGGCTGAGGTGACAGCTCTCTCCCAACGCCCGGCGAGAGCGGTCCCGGACTGCGCCGAATACCACTCGGTCTGTTCGACGATGTCAGAGACAGCCGCATCGCTGAGGACAAGACGGTTCTTTTTCATCGCTGCTGACGGGCACGCTCGCGAAGAGCGGGTATCAAGCCCTTACGGCGGATTTCCGCTACGCGAATTTCAATCTTCGATCCCTTGGTGGCAGCGACGAGTTCCTGTTCAAGATTGCTTAAGCGCCGCTCCTTGTCTTGCCGAATCAGTTCGCGGACGTACTCGCTCGGCGTTCCCCAATCGCCCGAAGCGACCTGCCTTTCCACGTATTGTTTGAGCGGTTCGGGGAGGGAGATGTTCAGTGATGTCATGGACATGGCTTCATAATATGACAGTTTATGAAGGGATTCAATAGTCTAGCGGTAGGGTGGGCCCGCCCAAGGGGAACTTGGACAAGCATCCTCAAGAGCAAGGACGATGGTTAGTAAGGTCCTCACGCCGAGGCCCACGGAGATAGGGTCCACCCGCCACTGGGATTTTGCTACCATTCTTACAGAGGTGATTTCATGCCTGACAGTAAAACGCATAAGTACGTTGCAATCACGGCGGGTGTGGGGTTTGCCGCGTACCGGGCGAAAGAGCAAGCAGGACTGAATTTCTTGATTGAGGTCGTGGGCGGCGGTCTTGGCGCTTGGTCAACGGGAAATCTGCCCGATATCTTTGAACCCGCTATATCCTCATGGCATTGGAGTACATTCCACAGCGTGGCCGCAGGCGGAACGATAGCGTCTCAGGTCAACACGATTTCAGCTTTTACGGCTTTCTGCAGAGAGCAAGCCGCGATGTGCAAAGAAAACCCCAAAAGAATATTGATGATTCCTTTATCTGAAGGCATCTCGGTTCCAATTGAGCTCGATGGAACTATCGGGAATATTTTCTCTTTCATTGAGCAATGTCTTTGGTTGCTTCTTGCAGGCTTTGTGTCCGGAGCAGCCGCTGGGTACATCTCTCACGTAGCATTAGATGGTTTGACCGGGAAACGTCCTCTTCCGCTTCTTAGTAGAGGCTTTTAGAGATGTCAGAGGCTCTGTGGCACCCGGCTCACCCGCCTGCCCTTTAGTCCAGGTCGATATAAAGGTCCAAAGGCATAACGACATTGCCGTTGATGATCCTCCCGTTGTTTTCTGTCGGGTATATCGCCGGATGACCAGGGAATACTTTAGAGGAAATCCAACGCTTGTTAGCGTCCTGTACGGAAATACGCAGGTCTCCGATTAGATCGCCATACGCAACGCCCTTTGGGTATTCGGCAATGATCCATCCCTCAATGGTTGTACCAGGCTGGATCAGTCGATTGTATAACGATGGCAGAAGGTACTCGCCTTTCATCTGGCCGTACCCGTTCTCTAGCTCCATTACAAGAGGCTTACTATTCATCGTCCCTGCCTTCTCTGTCGGCATCAATGAATCGGCCATCCTGACATCAGCCCACTCTCCCACGGACGACTTAGCTTCCAGATACAGCAGATCGATCTTAACGGGCGCTCTTTGATGGCTAGTCAGAGAAGCGAGAATGACAATGGGTGCTCTGAACCTTGTGGAATCTTGTTTGCGTACCACCCAAAAGCGAGATTTAGACATTTCGTCTGCTATAGCTATCGCAGAAATGCTGATCTCTAGCTCTGTTCTAGCGATGATCTTTGGAGGTTTTGGCAAACATCCCAGCTTGACGACATCAATTAAACAGCCATGTTTCTTTTCAGCTTCTTCCAGTACCTTCCGGTAATCGTCTCTGGCGACCTTCGCTTTATAGATTTCAGGCTGCTCCAAGAGGGCGGCTTTTGCGCGATAAATCTCACCCCTCAATCTCTCAAATTCTGATTGCTCCTGCGGCGTTAGGATGAATGGTCCAGCGTTTGTCGTTGGGGCGGGCCTAAGCCCCCGGCCAGTAAACCACCAGCACCCACACGACAGAATCGCTCCAACTAAAGCGACAACCGCGAAGCCAACGGGGCCCTGTAACCGTTGATGTAGATTCATGGCGAAGTCTGGTGCCCACCGCTGTACGAAGTATAACGAACAGACGGACGCTATCCAAAATGTGACCATCCAAACCAGTCTTGAATTCAAATAGACGGAAAGCCTTTTCGTGATGCGCTCAGACTTAACTCCAAGAACCATGAAGACAACGCCCATCACGACAGCGCCAGACCACTTCCACCAGCTATCACCCCGCATGAGGGCCGCAACCGCCTCACCTGCGAAGCCCGACGCGATCGTTGCGAGGAAAAAATAGACAGCAAGGCGCGCATTCGGCAGCTCATCAGGCATCAAAATACCCTTGAGGGGCAAAATCATCGTACATCCTCAAGATGAGCGGTGCGAGTATATTCTTGCCCTAATTAACGCTTCAGACCTACCAGCCCCGCGTTTGCAGCATTTGGGACTCGTCTAGCGTCGAGATGGTCCGGTCTTCCATGGCGACTGCCAGAACCTCACTGACTTCCAACAACACTTTGCTCGGCTTAGACGGGCGAGGACGCCCGTCACTCCACAAACAAAGTCAAAAGCGGCGGACAAGAGTGTCCGCCCTACACGCTACCAAAAGGCGCCTGGCCCCCTGCCAGTCCATCTCACTCCATCCCCAACTCCTTCGAGATCGCCTTCCACTTTCCATCCACCAACGCTCGCGTTTTTGCGTCCATCACAATCTCATCCGGCCAGGGACGCTGGAAGCCTTCGCTGGACCATTTGCGGGTGGCGTCGATGCCCATCTTCGATCCGTAGTCGGGAAGGCGCGAAGCGTGATCGAGCGAATCCACGGGGCCGAGCGTAAATTGGATGTCGCGTTCGGGGTCGATGTTATTCAGCGCTTTCAAAGTAACGTCGGCGATATTCTGCACGTCCACATCTTCGTCCACCACGACGATGCACTTGGTGAACATGGCTTGCCCGAGCGACCAGATGGCGTTCATCACCTTGCGCGCTTGCCCGGGATAGGACTTGCGAATGGAGACCAGCATCAGGTTGTGGAACACGCCTTCGATGGGAAGGTTGATATCCACCAGCTCGGGGATGGTCAGCTTCATCATCGGCAGAAAGATGCGCTCGACCGCCTTGCCCATCCAGGCGTCTTCTTGCGGAGGCTTGCCGACAATGGTTGCGGCGTAGAT
>Ga0181518_10004563_pt1 | contig 12281 bp, 9 predicted proteins | sample PEATcosm2014_Bin_28_FD_119751 | JGI IMG/M metagenome (GOLD analysis project Ga0181518, IMG submission 119751) | Peatland microbial communities from MTU Mesocosm Facility, Houghton, MI, USA - PEATcosm2014_Bin01_60_metaG | ecosystem: Environmental > Terrestrial > Soil > Wetlands > Peat | place... | reverse complement strand
CGGCTACTTTCGCGGCGGCGATAACCGGCTGTTGTCCGGCGCCGCGAGCATCGCCGAGAGCGGCGGCTTGCGGGTGATCGGCCTGCGCGACGTGGCGCCGGAAATCTTTGTCCCCGCAGGCGTGCTCGGCCGCTGTCAGCCCGCCGAGCGCGATCGCAGCGACATCGCGCGGGCGATGCAACTTATCGCCGCGCTCGGGCCATTCGACGTTGGCCAGGCCGCGATCGTCGCCAACAACCATGTGCTCGCGGTCGAGGCGGCGGAAGGCACCGACAATATGCTGGCGCGGATCGCCGAGCTGCGCCGGCAAGGCCGCGTCACCACGCCGCCCGGCGTCGGCGTCCTGGTCAAGGCGCCAAAGCCCGGCCAGGACCGCCGCTTCGATCTGCCGTCGATCGGGCCGCGAACAATAGAGGGTGCGGCGCGCGCCGGGCTTGCCGGCGTCGCCGTCGCTGCCGGCAGTACCATCATCGCCGAGGCCGCCGAGGTCATTGCAATTGCCGAACGGGAGAAGATTTTCGTCGCCGGCGTGGGCGAGGACACGGCGCGATGAAGCCGCAACCGCAGTCGCGCGCGCTTTCGCTTTATATCGTCGCCGCGGAAGAATCCGGCGATGCGCTCGGCGCCGCTTTGGTTCGTGCGCTCAAGGCGCGCCACGGCGGCGCGTTGACGCTCAACGGCGTCGGTGGCCGCGCCATGGCGGCTGCCGGCGTCGACAGTCCATTTGCCATCGACGAGCTTTCGATCATGGGCATTGCGGCGATCCCGCGCCGGCTGCCGATGATTTTCCGCCGGATCCGCGAGACCGCCGCCGCCGTGGTCGCCGCGCGCCCGGACGCGCTGGTGATCATCGACAGTCCCGATTTCACCCACCGCGTCGCCCGCCGGGTGCGCCGGCTGGCGCCCAAAATCCCGATCCTTGATTACGTCTCGCCCTCGATCTGGGCGTGGCGGCCGGGCCGGGCCCGCGCCATGCGCGCTTATGTGGATCGGGTGCTGGCCATCCTGCCGTTTGAGCCGGCGATGTACGTCAAGCTCGGCGGTCCGCCGTGTCGCTATGTCGGCCATCCCTTGATTGAGCGCATCGCCGAATTGCGGCCCAATGCCGAGGAGGAAGAGCGCCGCCGCGCGGATCCTCCCGTCGTGCTGGTGCTGCCGGGAAGCCGATCGAGCGAAATCCGGCATCTGCTCGGCGCTTTTGGCGCCGCGATCGAACAAGTTGCCGCGCGCTCTGGCCCGATGGATCTTGTGCTGCCGACCGTACCCCATCTCGCGGCGCAGGTGCGCGAGGCGGTCGCCGGCTGGACAGTCGCGCCGCGGGTCGTTGTCGATCCGGCCGAGAAATGGTTAGCCTTTCGCCGCGCCCGCGCGGCGCTTGCCGCATCCGGCACGGTCACGCTCGAGCTCGCGCTCGCCGGCATACCGACTGTTGCGGCTTATCGAATGTCGCCGATCGAGGCATTTATCGTGGTCTGGCTGTTGCGGCTCCTGGTCAGGCTGCCGAGCGTCATCCTCGCCAATCTGGTGCTAGGCGAGAACGTCATTCCGGAACTCTTGCAGTCCGCTGCCACGCCGGAACGCCTCGCCGAGGCACTGTTGCCACTCCTCTCCGATACCCCGCAGCGACAGCGCCAGATCGAGGCCTTCGGCCGGCTCGATGGCATCATGGCCATCGGCGGCGAGGCGCCGAGCGCAAAGGCTGCGGCGATCGTCCTCGACGTGGCGCAACGCCATGCCGAGCGCGATCCGGCGGCGCTTAGCGCTCCGTCACAGCCGTGTTAACCGCCGCTCCGACGCCGCTCTACCATTGCGGCGGGCATCCTGCTAAGGCCGCTTCTACTCGGCCACTTTCAGGCGCAACTGCGAAGAACCCGCGTGAGCAAGCTTAAGAAAATCGTCCGGAAATCGGCGATCCGCGCCGCGATCACCGGCGTGTTCGGCTATCTGCCGCCCGACATTCTCAGCAATGCCGAACTGGCGAAGATGGTCGATACCAGCGACGAGTGGATCGTCGAGCGCACCGGCATCAAGGAACGCCATATCCTCAAGGGCAAGGGGCTCGGCACCTCGCATATGGGCGCGCAGGCGGTGCGCGGCCTCCTGACCAAGACGGCGACCGCGCCCGGCGACGTCGAGCTTTTGATTTGCGCCACGACCACGCCGGATTTCGTCTTTCCCTCGACCGCCAATCTGATCTGCGACATGGTCGGCATCCGCGGTATCGGCAGCTTCGACGTCCAGGCGGCATGCTCCGGCTTCGTCTATGCGCTCACGGTGGCAGCGCAATTCATCGAGACCGGCAAATTCCGCAAGATCGTCGTGGTCGGCGCCGACAAGATGTCGGCGATCATCGATTACACCGACCGCGCCACCTGCGTGCTGTTCGGCGATGCCGCGGGTGCGGTCCTGGTCGAGCCGAGCAAGAAATACGGCATCATCGACACGGTGATTCATTCCGACGGCGCCGGCATGCCGCATCTGCATCAAAAAGCCGGCGGCAGTCGCATGCCGCCGACCGCGGAGACCGTGGCCAAGCGGCTGCATTACGTCCATCAGGAAGGCCCCGCGGTCTACAAATTCGCCGTCGCCCGCATGGCCGACGTCGCCACCGAATTGATGCAGCGTAATCACCTGACCAGCGATCAGATCGACTGGCTGGTGCCGCACCAGGCCAACAAGCGCATCATCGAGGCTACCGCCGAGCGCATGAAGCTCGACCCGAAACAGGTGATGATCACCATCCACAAATACGGCAACACCACCGCCGCGACGATCCCGCTGTGCCTGTGGGATTACGAGAACAAGCTCAGGGCCGGCGACCGCATGATCCTCGCCGCCTTCGGCGGCGGCTTTACCTGGGGCGGGGTCTACCTGACCTGGGCCTACGACACGCCGTAGCGTGCACGCAGCGGCCGACCTACGAACTACTTCCGCTTCGAGATCGGCTGATATTCCCGCTTCGGCGCGCCGGTATAAAGCTGGCGCGGCCGGCCGAGTTTCTGGTGCGGGTCCTCGATCATTTCCTTCCACTGCGCGATCCAGCCGACGGTGCGGGCGAGCGCGAACAGCACCGTGAACATGGTGGTCGGGAAGCCCATGGCGCGCAGCGTGATGCCGGAATAGAAGTCGACGTTCGGATAAAGCTTCTTCTCGATGAAATATTCGTCGTGCAGCGCGATGCGCTCGAGCTCGATGGCGACGTCAAGGAGGGGATCGTTGACGCCGAGCTCGCTCAACACCTCGTGGCAGGTCTTCTGCATCAGCTTGGCGCGCGGGTCGTAGTTCTTGTAGACGCGATGGCCGAAACCCATCAGGCGGAATGAATCCTTCGGATCCTTCGCCTTCTTGACGAATTCGGGGATGCGATCGACGGAACCGATCTCGCCGAGCATTTTCAGCGCCGCCTCGTTGGCGCCGCCATGCGCCGGGCCCCACAGGCAGGCGATGCCGGCGGCGATGCAGGCGAACGGATTGGCGCCTGTAGAACCGGCCAACCGCACGGTCGAGGTCGAGGCGTTCTGTTCGTGATCGGCATGCAGCGTGAAAATGCGGTCCATGGCGCGCGCGATGACCGGATTGGCCTTGTACTCCTCGCACGGCACCGCAAAGCACATGCGCAAGAAGTTCGAGGCGTAATCGAGCTTGTTGTTCGGATACATGAACGGCTGGCCGATGGAATATTTGTACGCCATTGCGGCCAGCGTCGGCATTTTGGCGATCATGCGGATCGAGGCGATCATGCGCTGTTGCGGGTCGGTGATGTCGGTGGAGTCGTGATAGAACGCCGACAGCGCGCCGACCGAGCCGACCATGACGGCCATGGGGTGGGCGTCGCGCCTAAAACCCTGGAAGAAGCGGCTCATCTGCTCGTGCACCATCGTGTGATGGATCACGCGGTCGACGAAATCGGCTTTCTGGGTGGCGGTCGGCAATTCGCCGTAGAGCAGCAGGTAGCAGGTCTCGAGGAAATCGCCGTGCTCGGCCAGGTCGTCGATCGGATAGCCGCGATAGAGCAAAACGCCTAGGTCGCCGTCGATATAGGTGATCTTGGATTCGCAAGAGGCGGTCGAGGTGAAGCCCGGGTCGTAGGTGAAGACGCCGGCCTCGGCATAGAGCTTCGAAATGTCGATCACTTCGGGGCCGATGGTCCCTTCGTAGATCGGGAATTTATGGTCCTTGTCGCCGAGTTTCAGCGTGCCGGTCTTGATGTTGGCGCCGGTCTTCGCGTCCATGTTCGTATCCTCGAGTAAGTGGCAACCGAAACGGCAGCTCGCGGGCCGTGGTCAAAGAAGCGGCAGCCCGATCCGGCCGTCCTGGGCGTAGCTTAGCAAAGTGTGCACTGCAAGATAATAGGCATGTGACAGCGCGCGCGCGACGTAATCCTTGCGTTATTTAAGCGCCTTGCACGCCGGTCTGATCTGCGACGCGCGCCAGACTCTCCGCCTTGCCGAGCACGGCCAGCACCTCGAAGATCCCGGGCGAGGTGGTGCGGCCGGTCAGCGCTGCCCGCAGCGGCTGGGCGATGGCGCCGAGTTTTGCGCTCCTGCGCTCGGCAAAGGTGCGGACCGCTTGTTCGGTCGTCGCGGCAGTCCAGGGCTCCACGGCGGCAAGCTCGGCGCCTATATCGGCCAGCAAAGCCTTGGCGTCTGCGGTCAGGAGGGCGGCGGCTTTATCGTCCAAGGGGAGCGGCCGATCTGCCAGAAGAAACATAGCGCCATCAATAAGATCGAGCAGCGTCTTGGCGCGTTCCTTTAAGCTCGGCATGGCCGCAAGCCACTGCTGGCGCAGTGGCGGCGTCATTTTGGCGGCAAGCTCGGCGCCGCCGGCAATATGAGGCAAGAGCCGGTCGATTGCCGCGAGTAGATCCGCATCCGCGCTTTGCCGGATGTAGTGGCCGTTGAGGCTTTCCAGCTTGGCGAAGTCGAAGCGCGCCGGGGAGCGGCCGATCTGCGGTAGGTCGAAGGCCGCGATCATCTCTTCGGTGGAGAAGATTTCCTGGTCGCCATGACTCCAGCCGAGCCGCACCAGATAGTTGCGCAGTGCCACCGGCAGGTAGCCCATGGCCCGGTAGGCATCGACGCCCAGCGCGCCGTGGCGCTTCGATAATTTTGAGCCGTCGGGGCCGTGGATCAGCGGGATATGCGCCATGACCGGCACCGGCCAGCCGAGTGCGTCGTAGATTTGTTTCTGCCGCGCGGCGTTGGTCAAATGATCGTCGCCGCGGATGATGTGGGTGACGGCCATGTCGTGATCGTCGACCACCACGGCGAGCATGTAGGTCGGCGTGCCGTCGGAGCGCAACAGCACGAGATCGTCGAGGTTCTCGTTCTGCCAGACCACGCGGCCCTGGACCTGATCGTCGATGACGGTTTCGCCGTTGAGCGGCGCCTTGAGCCGGATCGCCGGTTTTACGCCCGGCGGGGCATCGCTTGGATCGCGGTCGCGCCAGCGGCCGTCGTAAAATTTTGAACGGCCTTCGCGGCGCGCCGCCTCGCGCAGGTCCTTGAGCTCTTCGGGGCTGGCATAACAGCGATAGGCGTTTCCGGTCGTCAGGAGTTGCTCGACCACCTCGCGGTGCCGCGCGGCGCGTGCGAACTGATAGACCACCTCGTCGTCCCAGCCGATGCCGAGCCAGTTGAGCCCATCGAGGATGGCGTCTATGGCGGCTTGCGTCGAGCGCTCGCGGTCGGTGTCCTCGATGCGCAGCAGCATCTTGCCGCCGCGGCCGCGGGCATAGAGCCAATTGAACAAAGCGGTGCGGGCGCCGCCGATATGGAGAAAACCGGTGGGCGAGGGGGCAAAACGAGTGACGACGGCCATTGCTATCCTGATCCGCGGGCGCCGGCTCGTTTAGCACAGCCTGGGGTTAAGGACAGTATCAACGCGTTTCCCGGACGCGGTGCAGCGCGCAGCGGTGCACCGCTGATCCGGGATCGTCCCAAACTCCGACTCTGTGACGATCCCGGGTCTGCAGCGCATCACTTCGTGCTGCGCTGCGCCCGGGAAACGGGCTTGAGGGCTTGACCCCGCCGGCCAACTTGTCCAATCCGGGGCGCAATCGCATCTTAGGCTATGGAATCGGCGCGTTGCCCGGCTCTTTCGGCAGCGCCAAACGGATTGATCCATGACGGTTGTCGAGACGCCGGTAAAGGAGCCCGCTCGCGAAGCGGGCCAGGATTTCATTCGCGACATCGTGCGGGCCGATCTGGAATCGGGCCGGCACAAGGCGATCGTGACGCGCTTTCCGCCGGAGCCGAACGGCTACCTGCATATCGGCCACGCCAAGTCGATTTGCCTCAATTTCGGCATCGCCGACGAGTTCGGCGGCCATTGCAATCTGCGCTACGACGACACGAACCCGACCAAGGAATCCCAGGAATATATGGACGCTATCGAGCGCGACGTGCGCTGGCTCGGCTTCGATTGGGGCACGCATCTCTATCATGCCTCCGATTATTTCGAGCAGCTCTACGCCTGGGCCGAGGATTTGATCCGCGCCGGCAAGGCCTATGTCGACGATCAAAGCCAGGACGAGATGCGCGCGGCGCGCGGCACTTTGACGGAGCCGGGCAAGAACAGCCCGTTCCGCGACCGCGGGACGGAGGAAAATCTCGATCTGTTCCACCGCATGCGCGCCGGCGAATTTCCCAACGGGGCGCGTGTCCTGCGCGCCAAGATCGACATGGGTTCAGGCAACATCAATCTGCGCGACCCGGTGCTCTATCGCATCCTGCACGCCGAGCACCCGCGCACCGGCGAGACCTGGAGCATCTATCCGAGCTACGATTTCGCCCACGGCCAGTCCGACGCCATCGAGGGCATCACGCACTCGCTGTGCACGCTGGAATTCGAGGACCACCGGCCGCTCTACGACTGGTTTCTGCAAAACCTGCCGGTGCCGTCGCAGCCGCATCAATACGAATTCGCCCGCCTCAATCTCACCTACACGATCCTGTCGAAGCGCGTGCTCACCGAGCTCGTGCGCGGCGGTTTCGTCCACGGCTGGGACGATCCGCGCATGCCCACGCTTGCCGGCTTGCGCCGCCGCGGCGTGCCGCCCGAGGCGATCCGCGATTTCGTCAAGCGCATCGGGGTGGCCAAGGCCAACAGTGTCGTCGACATGGCGATGCTGGAATTCTCCATCCGCGAGCATTTGAACAAGACCGCGCAGCGGCGCATGGCGGTGCTGCGCCCGCTCAAAGTGGTGCTCGAGAACTATCCGGAAGGCCAAGGCGAGGAGGTCGAGGCGGTCAATCATCCCGAGGATGCCTCAGCCGGCGTCCGCCGCATCCGCTTCGGCCGCGAGCTTTACATCGAGCGCGACGATTTCATGGAGAACCCGCCGAAGAAATTTTTCCGGCTGTCGCCCGGCACCGAGGTGCGGCTGCGCTACGCCTATTTCATCACCTGCCGCGAGGTGGTGAAGAATGCGGCCGGCGAGGTGATCGAGCTGCGCTGCACCTACGATCCCGCCACCAAGGGGGGCAACGCGCCCGACGGCCGCAAGGTGAAGGCGACCATGCATTGGGTGTCGGCGAAGGATTCCATCCCGGCCGAAGTGCGTCTGTACAATCCGCTGTTCACAAAACCTGACCCGAGCGCGACGGACTTCGCCGCCGATATCAATCCGAACTCGCTGGAAGTGATCGCGGATGCCCGCGTCGAGCCGGCGCTGGCCGGGCGCAATGCCAATGATGCGGTGCAGTTCGAGCGGCTCGGCTATTTCTGCCCGGACAAGGACTCGACGCTGGAGCAGCTGGTGTTCAACCGCACGGTTGGGTTGCGCGACACCTGGGCCAAAGTTTCGGGTTCAGAAACGCCAGTCAAAGCTGGTTAGAGCGAGCCGGAAATTTGGACCTGTGAGACCAGTTGGGTTCGTTCTGCCAAACTACCCGCTTTTATTGAGCGGGCCGCCGGACCACCCTCATTAGTTGTAGCAAGTGCCTATTACCGACTAATATCGCCGGAATAATCCAACCAACTTGCCCTGAATGCGCACGCGATTGGGCGGCAGGATGCGCACCTCGTAGGCGGAGTTGGCCGGCTCCAGCGCGATCGAGGCGCCGCGGCGGCGGAAGCGCTTCAAAGTTGCTTCCTCGTCGTCGATCAGGGCTACGACAATGTCGCCGGTATCGGCAGCGTCCATGCGTTTGAGCAGTGCAATGTCGCCGTCGAGAATGCCGGCCTCGATCATCGAATCGCCGCGCACTTCCAGGGCGAAATGCTCGCCGCTGGTGAGCAGCTCGGGCGGCATATTGATGGTGTGGCTCCGCGTCTGGATCGCCTCGATCGGCGTGCCGGCAGCGATGCGGCCCATCACGGGCACGGCAACCGGGCGGCCACCGTCATCTTCCGATGCGGCGCGAACCCGGCCGAGATTGCCCTCGATGACGCTCGGCGTGAAGCCGCGCGAGCGGCCGGCGACGATGCCGTGGGCGACCGATTCTGGCAGCTTGATCACTTCGATAGCGCGCGCCCGATTCGGTAGGCGGCGAATGAAGCCACGCTCCTCGAGCGCCATGATCAGCCGATGAATGCCCGATTTGGAGCGCAAGTCGAGCGCATCCTTCATTTCGTCGAAGGAGGGCGGCACGCCGGCTTCCTTGAGGCGCTCATGGATAAACCGCAACAGCTCGGCTTGCTTGCGCGTTAACATCGGCGCTTCCCCTTCGCTTCCCATCCGTTGCGGCCGGTCGAGCAACCTTTGCCGAAACAAATCATGAACGGACACTATCCGTTCCATATGTGTTCCGCAACCATTTAATTTGAAGTGAAGAAAACGACGAACGTGACAAACGCGCGATTAACGCTTGAATTTAACGTTCGAGGCTTGTCGGACGTTAGAGTTAAGCCGCTGAAATCACGACCGATTAACAGCAACGTCGAAAATTCGCGGCGTTGGCATGCCACGATGTCTCTCCCGTCGCGGGCCGATTCGGGGTCCGCCAGCGGAAATGTTCGGCTCCGATAGCTCGAGCAACAGATGTTTCGACAAACGCCGATTCGATCACAGCAAACGCCGCATTCAGGCGCGGCGCGAACACCTTGTTACGTCCCGAATTCCGCAACGGCTGCGCTGAATCTCGCGCAGTGATGCCAATGGGTCACAGCCTTTGGCCATGGCGTGGGTTATTATAAGCGAAAGTTTCGACGGTATTTCGGTAACTTGGACGAGGGACGATATGCAAAAGCTACTCGCCGTTTCGCTCACCGGTTTTGCACTGTTGTCAGGCTCCGCAATGGCAGCGGATCTGCCGCCTGCCGCACCAGTCTACAAAGCGCCCGCGGTTGTCGCACCGGTTTATAACTGGACCGGATGCTACATCAATGGCGGCTTCGGCTACGGCGTCTCGAACACGGATCATTCAGCCGAGACCTTTCCGGGACTTGTGCCCATCGACGGCCGCAACACCAGCGGCGGTCGGGGCTGGCTTGGCATTGCCGGCGCCGGTTGCGACTACGAGGTCCCATTCGGCGGGCTAGGCAATTGGGTCATTGGCGCCTTCGGCGACTACAGTTTCATGGACGTCCATGCCCCAATGCAGGAAGCCTTGCTTCAAGGCGATGCTAAACAGTCTAACGCCTGGGCGGTCGGCGGCCGGATTGGTTACGTGGTGTCGCCGAACTTGCTCGCTTACTCGAATGGCGGCTACACGCAATCGCACTTCAATCAGATCAACCTGCAAGTGTTTGGCCTCGGCCCGGTCGTCGGTTTCAATCAGGCACATACCTATGACGGCTGGTTTGTCGGTGGCGGCACCGAATACGCGCTGAACTTCAGCTGGCTACCGATCACGGGCCTGTTCTGGCGTAACGAGTATCGGTTCTCGAGCTTCAACAAGGCCGATCTGCCGCTCCTGGCCGCAGGCACGGGTGCGCCGACGGGGTTTGGCGTTCACATGCAACCCTATGAGCAGGCAGTGCTGAGCGAGCTGGTGTGGCGCTTCAACTGGCATTGAACGTCGGGGGACGTTGGCGACGGAGTTGGGGGACAATGGCCCGGGACGAAAGTCCCGGGCTTTTTTCTTTGCGAGGCGCTCAGCGATCGAGGCGCACGATGACGCAAGCGCTGCCGGCTTTCGCCGCCGACGCGTGCGGCTCGCGAATCACCAGGCAGCCCGATTTCGCCAGCGGCGCCATCATGGAACTGTCCTGGGTGGGGAAGGGCGTCGCCATCGGGCCGTCGGGACCGTCCGTCAGCAGCGCGCGCATGTAATCGGCGCGCTCGTCGTTTTCCGGCAGATCGCAGCCGAGCACCGCCGGTTCGCTCGGGATAACGAGATCGGTTCGGCCCGAAAGCTTGCGGATCAGCGGCACCAGGAACAGGAAGGCGCAGACATAGGACGACACCGGATTGCCGGGCAGGCCGAGCACCTGCATGGCGCCGAGCCGGCCGTGCATCAGCGGCCGACCGGGCCGCATCGCCACCTTCCAGAACGACAACGCCATGCCTTCGGCGGCAAACGCCTTGCCTACCAGATCGTGTTCGCCGACCGAGGCGCCGCCGGTGGTCATCAGAATATCGGCTTCAAGATCGCGGGCGCGCCGCACCGCGTCGATGGTCTCATCGAGATTATCCGGCACGACGCCGAGATCGGTGACGGCTGCGCCTTCCGCGCGCGCCAGCGCGGCGAGCGCAAAGCCGTTCGAATAGACGATCTGGCCGGGACCCGGCTCAGTACCCGGCGCCACTAGCTCGTCGCCGGTGGCAAACAACGCCACCTTCGGCTGCCGATGCACCGGCAAGAGCGGATGGTTCATGGCGGCGGCGAGGGCGAGGTCGCGCGCGGTAAGCCGATGGCCTTTGGCGAACAGCATTTCTCCGGAACGAAAATCAAGCCCCTGCGGGCGCACATTGCGGCCCTCGGTCGTCGCTTTCTGCACCTCGACCCAGGCGCCATCGCGTTTGGTCAGTTCCTGGATCACCACCGTATCGGCGCCGGCCGGCACGAACCCGCCGGTGAAAATGCGCGCCGCTTCACCCGGACCGACCGCGGCATTGAACGGCCGGCCGGCGGCGACCTCGCCGATGACTTTCAGGCGGGCAGGAGCAGCGGCGACATCGCCTGCGCGCACCGCGTAGCCGTCCATGGCCGAGACATCGGCGGGCGGCTGGGTGCGGCGCGCTTTGAGATCGTAGGCGAGAACGCGGCCACAGGCCTCGTCGATCGACACTTCGTCCGCCGGCAGTGGTGCCGCGTGGGCGAGCACGTGGTCGAGCGCTTCGGCAACGGAAAGCAACGCCACCAGATCACTCCTGCGCGCGAAAACGGCCGCTGCGGCCGCCGCTCTTCTCGACCAGCCGGATGCCCTCAATGCGCATGCCGCGCTCGACCGCCTTTACCATGTCGTAGATGGTGAGGCAGGCGACCGATACGGCGGTGAGCGCTTCCATTTCGACGCCGGTCTGGCCGGATACTTTTACCCGCGCGGTGACGCGGACACCGGGCAGCGCGGCATCGGGCACGACGTCGACTTCAACCTGCGACAACAGCAGGGGATGGCACAGCGGGATCAATTCATGAGTGCGCTTGGCGGCCATGATGCCGGAGATGCGGGCGGTGCCGAGCACGTCGCCTTTTTTGGCGTCGCCTTTGCGCACGATGTCCAGCGTTTTCGCCGTCATCAGCACTCGACCTTCCGCCACGGCCACGCGTTCGGTCGCGGGCTTTGCCGAGACATCGACCATGTGGGCTTCGCCGCGCGTGCCGAGGTGGGACAGTTTTTTCGCGTCGCGCGCCACGGTTTCACCGGGCCGCGGCCAGCGCGGATTTGCGCGCGAGCAGGGCGCGCGTTGCCGCGGCGACGTCGTCCTGACGCATCAGGCTTTCGCCGACTAGGAAGGTCGAGATCCCGGCCTTGCCGAGCCGCGCCAAGTCGTCGGGCGTGAAAATGCCGCTCTCGCCGACGATGATCCGGTCGGCCGGAACGCGCTGCGCAAGCCGCTCGCAGGTCGCTAGCGTCGTTTCGAAGGTTTTCAGGTTCCGGTTGTTGATGCCGATGAGCCGCGATTGGAGTCGCAGCGCCCGCTCGAGCTCCGGTTCATCGTGCACTTCGATGAGCGCGTCGATGCCGAGCGCGGCTGCGGCCGCTTCCAGTTCGGCAGCGCAGACATCTTCGACAGCGGCCATGATGATCAGGATGCAATCGGCGCCGTACACGCGCGCTTCGGCCACCTGATAAGGCTCGTACATGAAATCCTTGCGCAGCACCGGCAGCGCCACGGCGGCGCGTGCCGCGCGCAGGTGATCGAGATGGCCCTGGAACGACGGCGCATCGGT
>Ga0181518_10004561_pt1 | contig 12283 bp, 13 predicted proteins | sample PEATcosm2014_Bin_28_FD_119751 | JGI IMG/M metagenome (GOLD analysis project Ga0181518, IMG submission 119751) | Peatland microbial communities from MTU Mesocosm Facility, Houghton, MI, USA - PEATcosm2014_Bin01_60_metaG | ecosystem: Environmental > Terrestrial > Soil > Wetlands > Peat | place... | reverse complement strand
GTCAAGCAATTCTTGAACGCTCAGTATGCCGATGTGCTGAATGAATTCGCCGCCCTGGTAGAACTTGAATCCTTATGATGGATTCGGAGAGCCGTTTGACCCCACAGCCTCATGTATTGCCTGATCTTGGGGGGGGAACACGGGCTGGTGGGGCTTTGATGGATTCCTTATGCGGCCAAGCGCGCGTCGGATTCCGCGATGTAAGCCGGGACGAATGCCTGACAATTCTGGCAAGGGAAATGCTTCCGAGGAGGACCGACATTCCGGGGTGGGCCTTCATTTTATGTTGAATTTAATCTTTGGCTTTGCTATAAACCAGCGCGTGACGACTGGTTTGGCTCAAAACAACATGACTGAAGTGCCCGGTAAAACTGCTCCAAGCCAAGCCTGGACATGCCTGGAAGCGGAGGTCATCGGCCTGTTCGTTCAACTTTCCAGGATTATCGGCCTGCCGCGTTCTTATGCCGAGATTTATGGGATGCTCTTCATGTCTCCCCAGCCCCTGACGATGGACGAGCTGATCGAGCGGTTGGGAATCAGCAGAGGTTCTGCCTGCCAGGGCCTGATCTTTCTCAGAAAGGCTGGCGCCATTAGAAGGGTGCTCATACCCGGTCGCCGCCCGGCGCATTACAACGCGGTCGCCGAACTGCGCCGCCTGGCCCTGGGACTCTTGCAAGACCAGATCCTGCCGCAAGTCGAAGATAGTCAAAACCGGCTCAAGCAGATTGTCGGGATGGTCGCGAGACTGCCGGCGAAGGAGCGCGCGCAGGCGAGCAGTAAGATTACAATGCTCCAGAGCTGGGGGAAGCAGACCGCACAGTTCTTGCCGATAGTCGTGAAGATGATGGAAGCATAAACAATTGCATGTCCTCGATTCTTGCTCAGAATAGATCGTTTGAAGAACATAAGGGCGCCGCTTCCAACGGTCAGTTGAGCCCCCTGGAGGCTGAAGCCATTGGCCTTTTTGTTCAGCTTAACCGCATGGTGGGCCATCCGCCTTATTGCTCGGAGTCTTCTATTCGAGTGCGACGCGTCCTGCGGTCAAGGTGATCTTGACCAGCCTGGGAATTCGAGCAACGACATTCGCCGCGATACCGGCGCGCACTCTTCACGAGCGAGGAGTGTTGCTGCACACTTTGCTCACACCGAATGAGGCGTCCGTGCGCAAGCCGGACGGGTATAGTCGGGAAAAGGTGGAAGCCGTTTTCAATAAGTACGACTTGAGTCGTCCAGAGTCGGAACGCGCTAAGGAAGTTCTTCCAGAACTAATCATTGTTTATGTAATAGAATCCTTTTTCGACCCAACGGAACTTGGTTACAGCTACTCAGCAGATCCGATTCCATGCTTTCACCGAATAGCCTCCCGTTTTTCCTCGGGCCACGTTGTGATGCCGGTTTTCGGCGGGCAATCCGCAACCAGCGAATTTGAAATCCTAACGGGTTTCAGCACGGCCTTCTTGCCACCAGGCATTTGCCCCTACATTGGAGAAATTGACCGGGATTTGCCCGCAGTCCCGTCCTGGCTCCATTCTCAGGGGTACCGGACAGCGGTGGTTACGGCGGACCCATCCTACTATTTTAGCCGGCCAGCAGTTTATAAGTATATCGGAATTCAAGACAGCGTGTTTCTGTTTGGCAGAAAGGGTGTCCCGTTGGACCATTCGGGCCGGTGGCCGAGTGATGAAGCGGTTGTGGCGGAGGTTCAGCGGGCGGCGGAGGCTTCCGGAGCTGCCTTTGTCCTCGCGCTCACCACGTCAACACACGCTCCATACAACTACACGATACCCGAAGACATTCAGGTTGTAAGCGAGGTGGATAGAGATGCGCGGAGAGAGCTGACCGTTTACATCAATGCAGTTGCCGTTGCGGACAGGGCGTTTGAGCACCTGGTTTCGCACTTTGAGCATACGACGAACCGGACGATGATTGTTGCTTTGGGCGATCACAGGCCGTACTTCGAGCATGTGCCGGATTCCAGTGCACGAAGCAAAGGACTCGAGAGGTTCTCTGTCCCTGTGGTGATTTGGCAGAATTATTCTGTGGAGAAACAGCATGTTCTGTGCAGTGCCAACTTTTTACTGGCTCAGGCTCTGCCGAAAATTGACGTCAGGGACGGCCGTTGGCTGGGATTGAACCAGGAATTCTACAAGGCCGTGAGAGTCCTGTCACCGCATGGAGCGATTACCTGGGACGACAAGCTTGACCTGGATCCTTCGCATTTTGTGGCGACGAATGGCACAGCCGCCGACTACGCGACCATCCAGTACGATTTGATGTTCGGAGCGGGCTATTCCAGGCCCAAAATGTTGGCGCCAGTGGCGGGGATTTTCTCTTCCAAACCAACCCATTGATGTCAGCGACGACTCGCGGTTTCGATTGTTACGATTATGGTCAAACGACTGTCAGCGGCATTGAACGAGGGGGCCTTGTTCCTGCGCGAATGGTTCGCCAATCCGCACGGCACGGGGGCCATCGCGCCTAGTTCGCCCAGACTTGCTGCGGCCATGGCGCGCTGGCTGCCGCATGACCCGGACAGCTTTGTGCTGGAACTTGGGCCCGGCACGGGCGCAGTGACACAGGCGCTCCTCAAGAGTGGCTTGCACGAGGAACGACTGCTAGCCATCGAGAAGAATCCACGCATGGCAGACGTGCTGCGCAAACGCTTTCCTCGCGCGCACATCATCACCGGCGACGCCTGGAACATGGACAATCTTCTGCGTGAACATTACGGGTCGATGGGGAAGATCGTCGCGGTCATCTCCAGCCTGCCGCTGCTGAATTTTCCGCTACACGAAGCCGACGCATTGGCACGCAAGATTCAGGCCGTGTTGCAACCCCGGGGCCGTTGGGTGCAATACAGTTATCGCCTTGGCAACGGACCTTGCGGCGGCACTTCGTGCTTCCAGCCCCTGGCCTCCGAAATTGTCTGGCTAAACCTCCCGCCTGCCCGCGTCAGCGTTTATCAGAAGTGGTCGCCGTGAAGGGGTCCTAGTTGGGAGAGCGCTTATCTGGTCCGCTATTGGACGCTTGGGGCAACAAGTGGTACAGTTCGCATTTCTGCGGTATTGGCCTGTCTGCTTTCGCCCCAGGAGTATGGATTGATCGGCATGACGAGTCCATTCTCTTGGCACTGGTCTAGGTCAGTGAAACCGACAGGGCACTCCACCGTCTGCGTACCACGCAGGAAAGTCCTGGGCTTGGCAAGACAGTTTTAGTCAACGAGCAGGCCTCTTGAAGGCATTGTCTTTAACATGAGCCGCACAGCCGCTCTTATTTCCACCCACTTCCTCTGGGGTGAACCGCCGAGTGCAGTGCTCGGCGGGGTGACAACCTACTGCCACGGACTCCTGGACTTGCTGCGCGATCTGGAATATCAGGTCACGATAATCTTTCCGGGATTCAAGTGTTCGGAAACGAAATACTGCGGACATCGAGCCCTGTCGCTGCCTGTTGGCCGACATAACCGATACACGGTCTTACTGGGATTGCCGTGGAAATTTCAAAAAGCTCTGCGGCGCACGCTCACGGGCGACGAAGTGGCGATTCTTACGCATATTGATGTCGCCTACCCGTATGTGCCCCCGCGCTCGATTTACGTCCAGCACGGTATCACTTGGGATGGCGCTCCTGCCGACCCCAGATTGCAACGGTCATGGCTCCGGCGTTTGCTCCGGCGATTTGAAATTGCGTCAAGCGCCCGGAGGAACTATCGGGCGACCGACCGGTCCCTGAGAACCGTGTGTGTTGACACCGCCTACATCTCCGCCTATCGGCAGTACTGCGCAACACGACGACGACCCCTCGAAAGTGAAAATGAAAAGCTGAGGTTCATCCCCAATTTTGGCGACCCCGCGCCGCCGGAGCGCATTCATTCCAAGATCGGCCAAATGGTTGCAGGTCGAAGCCGCATTCTCTTCGCCCGCCGGTTCGAAAGTTATCGTGGAGTGGAACTGCAGATCGCCGCGGCGCGCAGTCTGGCAGCGGAATTCCCTGCTTGTGAATGGATTTTTGCCGGCTCCGGGCCACTGCTGGCGCAAGTTGAAGACGCCTGCAGAACGATTCCGAATGCCAGGCTGCTTCGAGCGGACCCGAAAGCGATGCTAAGGCTGCATGACGAAGCGGACATTGCGGTAATCCCTTCCGTTTACTCGGAAGGGACATCGTTCTCGTGCATTGAGGCGATGTGCGCGGGCTGCGTCCCGGTGGTCACCGATGTCGGGGGGCTGGCCAATCTTGTCCTTCCCGATTTCAATGGCTGCATTGTCCGGCCAACGGAAGCAGATTTGAGTGGGGCGCTCCGGGCGTTAATCAAGAACGCTGAGTTCCGACGGCGCGCCGCCGCCAATGCGTATGCCATTGCGTCTGGCGCCTTCTCACGAGACGCATGGTCGCGACGCTGGCAAGAAGTGATTCGCGAAATGGAGGCCCACGCACCGGCCAAGCTGCGTTGATGGTTCAGGAGGCGCGCAAATGGGCATGAAGGAACCCAGAGTGGCCAGGATGCAGTCTGCAATCCTCACAACACAGGCACACGAATGGTAACGTGCAATCCCAGCCACATCCTGCTGATTGATGTCAACGCCTCGTGGATGCGGTCCCTTATGATGGCTCTGCCTGGTGTGCGTGAAGGGGCAACGCGGCTTCACGCCTGGCAGGTTTATGGCTCACGTTACTGGCTTGCCAACCGCAGCCGGATTTCAGCCGCCAAGTCCGACCAAACCGGACTGGTGGAGGACGTGGTGGCTGTGCCTGGCTGGACCCGTCTCAGCCGGCTTTCGACTGCGGTCCTGAGTTGGAAAGTGAAGCGCTTCCTGCGGCGGTTCGGCCCGCCGGCCGTGATCATTTACACCCTGCCGCAGTATGCGGGTGTGGCGGCGAAATTCGCCAATTGCTTCCAAGTCTATTACGCGCACGACGCCTACCGTTTCTATGATGCGTGGGATCCGGTCCGCATCGGCGAGTTGGAGAATCAAATTCTTAACTCCTGTGATTTGATCTTCGCGGTTTCGAGACAACTTCAGGCAGATTTCCAGAAGCTCACCGCCAAGCCGGTTCTCTATTCGCCCAACGCAGTTTCTGCGACGCTCGTTTCGCAACTGGCGTTGCCCTCCATCGAAAAGCCGCCGGAGTTGCGCAGCCTGCCGGACAAGGTTGTCGGGTGCGTCGGACAAATAAGCGAAAGCGCCTACGACTGGCCGTTGATAGGAGGCCTGGCCAGCGCCTTGCCTGAATTCACTTTTGTCTTCATTGGCCCGCTGGCGGACCATTCGCCGGAGAGTCTTGCCAGGGTCAAACGGGTTCTAAGGCTGCCCAATGTGCGCTGGCTGGGGCCGCGCCCACATGCCGAGTTGGGTCGCTACTTCGCAGCCTTTGACATTTGCTTCGGCCCGTATGCTGTCACTCCACTGAAACAGCGGGGCTCTCCCTTGAGAATGTATGACTACCTTTGTACATCAAAGCCAATCCTTTTCACGCCGATCAGCGAGATCTGTCACCACCACGAGTATGTGGAGGTGGGAGGCACGGTCGAGGAATGCGTGGGACTGATTCGCAAAATGGCGTCGTCCGATTACCCCATGGACCTTGCCGCCCGTCGCCGTTTCCTCCTGGAGAACACCTGGGAAAAGCGGGCCGAGCAGTTCTGGAGCCGGGTCGGCGAGTGCAGAAGAGCATTTGCGCCCGACAAAATTGCCTTGGTTTCGTGAATTTACCTTTGACCATTTCTCTTTCTTAATTATTCTTGGCTCTCAAAAACTGTGGTCAAAAATGTATGAGCAACAATCCCCACTGCAAATGCCTCCTGACCGGAGGCGCTGGCTTCATTGGCTCTCACTTGGCTGAGGCCCTCTTGGCACAGGGCCACGAGGTTCTAATAATTGACAACCTCTCTACAGGCCGTTGGGAGAATATCGCACACCTGGAAGCGCATCCTGGGTTTCACTTCGCCCGCGCCTCAATTGAGAATCCCGTTGTGTTGGACCGCATGGCTTCGCAGGCGCAGATCATTTTTCACCTGGCAGCCGCTGTGGGTGTAAAACTGATCGTTGAGCGGCCAGTCCATACCATCGAGACCAATATCATGGCTTCTGAGTACGTCCTCAAAGCAGCCCTGCGATACCGCTGCCGCACAATCATTGCCAGCACCTCCGAGGTTTACGGCAAAAGCCCGAAGGTGCCGTTTGCCGAGGACGACGATGTCATGCTGGGTCCTACGTGCCGGTCCCGCTGGGGATATGCTGCCAGCAAGATGGTTGACGAGTTTCTAGGCTTGGCATATCACAACGAATATGGCGCGGATATCGTGTGTGCGCGCCTTTTCAATACCGTGGGGCCACGGCAGACAGGACAATACGGCATGGTGGTGCCCCGCTTGATCCGCCAGGCTCTCAAGAAAGAGGATCTGACAGTATACGGCGACGGCAAACAATGCCGCTGCTTCTGCGACGTGCGAGATGTCGTTAAGGCACTGATTGGCCTGGCAGAACAGAAGGCTGCGAGCCGTCGCGTGTTCAATATTGGCTCGACCGAGGAGGTCTCGATTTTGGGGCTGGCAGAAATAATCCTGAGGTTGACCGGCAGCTCTTCAAAGATCAAGTTCGTACCCTTCCACGAAGCCTACGTCCCGGGCTTTGAGGATATGCAACGGCGCATACCGGACACGAGTCGGATTCAGCAGTTGTTGGGCTGGGCGCCGAAATACAAGCTGGAAGAAATCCTGGCATCCGTCATTGATTCTGAGCGCAATCAACTGGAGAAAGAGGCGAATTCTGCCGCCTTGAAAGGTGCAGAGTCTGACCAGCGCGTATAACTTGGGGACCAGCACAATCGTCAGTTCAGGCGGCTGTTGGGTTGACACCGCCTGCCAGAACGCGGAGGGCAGCAGCCAAGCTCAGGACAAACAAGGCTTGCAACAGGGCGCGCATCCCGCCGGGCTCCACAAGGTTTGAAAAAGCAGGTGTCATGCATGCCTGGTCTCCCCAGGGGTCTGGAAACGGTCGTGTCTTTTGCATCCCCAACCTCACGACCACTCGCCATCTCATCACATGGCAAGTCTCAGAAATAACGCACGACGGGTAATCCGTGATCCTGCCATGCTGTGCGCCTACGCACGATGGTGTTGTGCAGGCCTGGCCGGGAGACAACCCAGGCTGCGGGTGGCGGATGGCGTTGAACTTAAATACTGGCTGAACTTCTCAGAATACTGGACATATCGCAAAACCACCCGGCAAGCGCAATTTGCTTTCGCACGAAAGATGTTCACCAGGCAGGACGCCGGTTCGACGGCCATTGATGTCGGCAGCAATATCGGCGTGTTTTCTTGTGTGCTTGCCTCGCTGGGAGCGGGAGCCGTGCATTGCTTTGAGCCTGTACCAGAAACTTTCTGTCGCCTGAGAAAGAATGTCCTGGCTAATGGAATGGCGGATCGCTGCACGCTGAACTGTCTGGCCGTTGGCTCCGAAAGCGGAACTACACAACTGACAGTTTCACAGAATTCCCCGGCTACGAACCGGATTAAGGGGGGTACCGAAAGTGCTCAAATCGGCAGCAACTTTGGCGTGGGAGTCACAACCTTGGATGAATATTGCTCCTGCAAGCAAATCGCAAATGTCCAATTCCTCAAGATTGATGTTGAAGGGGCAGAACCGCTCGTGCTCCGTGGCGCACGTCGGTTATTACTCGGGAAAAAGGTGAACTCAGTTCTCCTTGAGGTATGCCCCGCTAACCTCAATGCGCTGGGCTTTCGGGCGCAGGACCTTTGGAATGAAATACAGTCTGTGAATTACGTTGCTCATCAGTTGGCTGAAAATGGCAGTACCGGCCCCGCTATGACTCCTGCTGATTTTTTCGCCGTCACATTGAACGACGTCGCCTTGCTGCCGGCCCGATGAGGGCAGACCGGACCTTGCCTCTGGGGGAACATACTCTGCCGGCTGCCCTCGCCCATTGCCGATGAGAATCTGCGGCTATGCCATTCCTTGGGGCGCCGTCACACCAACCGGTGAGGGCAGGCACGCAGTCAAAATGCTGCGCAGTCTAAGCGGACCATTTGAATTGGCGCACGAGCCACATCGATAAATCACTTCGCATCGCCTCGGTCATCCCCCGGCTTGCCGCCGGCGGCATTGGCCCGGTGTGCCTCTACGCGGCCGAGGGGCTGGCAAAGCAGACCAGCTGGCGAGTCACCCTGCTTAGCCTGCATGATTCCTCTGGTGAATCCGTAGCTGAGGACAGCGGCCTGCGCATCGTCCGCCTCGGGCTGGAGGGTAATTGCGCTCGGCTTTTCCTTAAGTGGCTGGCTGCGAACCCCCAGGACCTGGTGCTCACCAGCGACGTCTCCCGCATTGAACCCGCCTATCCCTTTTTGCCGCCCGCCACGCGCCACATCATCCAGATCCACGATTCCGGCCGCCGCTATCGCGCTGCGGCGGTGCGTCACGCAGCCTGGGTGGACGGGGTGACCTGCGTCGCCCAACATATTGAGGCGCCCTTGCGGCGGAGCCTTGACGCGGTCGGCTTTCAGGGCCTGCTCCGCACCGTCCACAATAGCGCGAGCTTCCCGCCGCTCAAATCGCGCCCCCCCTACGATGGGCCGCTCCGGTTGCTTTTCATTGGCCGGGTGGAAGCGCTCAAGGGGGTGTTCGACTTTGTGCCGTTGCTCCGGCGGCTCAAGCGGCTGGGAGTGCCGGTCACGCTCAACCTCGTCGGGGGCGAAAATCAAGCGCTGCGCCGGCAACTCGAGCGCAAGGGACTGGCGGGCTTGGTCATATGGACGGGACCCGTGCCTCACGCGCGTTGTTATGACATAGCATCGGAATCGGACCTTTTCATGATGACCAGTCGAAAAGAACCCTTCGGAATGGTCACCATTGAAGCCATGAGTATGGGTTGCGTCCCCATCGCCTACGATGTTCCCTCCGGCAGCACCGAGATTATCCAGCACGGCAAGAGCGGCCTCCTCGTCCCGCTGGGCGACCTCCGGGCCTGGGCGGAGCACATCCGCACCCTGCACCATGACCGCCAACGGCTGGCGAAACTCTCGGCCGGCGCCATTGCCCGCGCGCGCGACCATTTCAACGCCGAGGTCATGGCGCGGAACCTGGCCGCCTTCCTCGCCGAGGTCCTGGCTCACGCCGAAACCTGCCCAACCCAGCGTGAAACGGGAATGCCGCCGGAGACGCCGGCCGTTTATGGACCGCCAGCCCGCGGCTACCAACGGCTGCCCGCAGGGCTACGCGAGTGGATTCGCAACCGCGTGTGCGCAAATCCGAGGCTTTCCTATTGGCTGCTCAACCGGTGAATGTCTTAAGCTTAGCCTGGGTTGCCCCCTTAACGGCGGCTGCCACGCTCGAAGAAACCCGGAAGTCCACCGGGAAAGGCGAGCCGCACAAGAAAGCGGAGCGGTCTCTTGAGAATGTGGTGGTAGCCGAGTGAAATGAGATGGATCGTTGCACAGTTGGGCGCCAGACAACACTACGCTGTTCCGGTCGCCTTTGAGCGGCTGGGCCATCTCAGGTTGTTCTACACCGAAGCCTGGTGTCGCTGGGGCCGGGAGCTGGTTCGCTTGGGGCCAAGCGATTTCCGGGCGTTCGCCAACCGGTTTCATCCTGAGTTGCCGGGAAGTGCCGTAAAATCGTTCACACCCTCTTACGGCGCGTTCCACTTGGCCCACTTCCCCGGCCATTCTTCCACGCGAGCCAGACTCTATCGGTTCTTTGTGAATGCAGGGGCCTGGTTTGGGACGCGCGTTGCCGAGCATTTGTCACGGCAAACCCTGAATCCATCCGAAGACCATTTCTTTGCGTTCAACACAGGTGCATTGGAAGCTCTTAGCCTGATGCGGAAACTCGGCGTGTTCACGGTCCTCGACCAGATTGATCCGGGCCGCGAAGAAGAACGACTGATTGCTCTTGAAAGGGAAAAATGGCCCGGCTGGGAAAACTTCGTTGATCCAGTCCCGGAAGAGTACTGGAACCGAATCCGGGAGGAGTGGGGGCTTGCCGACATTGTCATGGTGAACTCGGAGTGGTCGAAGAAACTGCTCATTTGCCAGAGAATTCCAGAATCGAAGCTGATTGTTGTGCCTCTGGCATACCAAAGGTTAGGAGATGTGCGTCCTCGGGAGGCCGCCAATGGCCAGTTGACAGTGCTATGGCTTGGTGGCGTGAACCTTCGTAAGGGCATTCAATACCTCATCGAGGCCGCGAAAAGTCTCCCAAAGGTCCGCTTCGTCGTAGCCGGTCCGATTGGAATCCGGGAGGAGAGAGTGCGCTCGGCACCCGAGAACGTGGTCTTTGGGGGACGAGTACAGAGAAATAGCATCGGCAGCTTGTATCAGCAGGCACATGTCTTTGTTTTGCCGACCCTTTCTGACGGCTTCGCGATCACGCAACTGGAGGCAATGGCCCACGGCTTGCCAGTCATTACTACATCCAATTGCGGGGAAGTGGTTACGGATGGAGTCGATGGCCTGATCGTTCCGGCTGCCAACAGCGAGGCCCTGGCGGCTGCCATTGCTCGCCTGGATGCCAACCGGAAGGAGTTGGTGGCAATGTCCAAGCGGGCCTTTGACCGAGCCGATCAGTTTGAACTGCCAAAAAACGCACAGCAAATCGAAGACGCTATCCGTGTTTTCAAGACAGAGCGCGACAAGCGGCTGCAAGGGAGCGAAAAAGCCTGAACAAAACGTGAAACTCGCCCCACATCCGTCTTCGGCCTGTGGCGAGCGGAGGAAGATCGCCTGGATTGTCCATTCCCCCACGCCTTACAAGACCCCCTTTTTCACGCTGTTGGCGGCACGGCCGGAACTCGATGTCAGATTCTTCTTTCTGTACTGGGACGACCCCCAACGGGCATGGAAGCAAGATGCTTTTCCGGGAGGAAACCTAAAAGTGCTTCCCGGCCTTTCCTTCAGGGGCCGAGCAGATGAAAAGGAGCGCGTCCATTTCGGCCTCTCCATCATCAAGGAACTTCGGGAGGGGCGGTTCGGCTTGGCCGTGATTTGTGGCTACAATCACCCAACCCTCCTCTTCGCTTTGTTCTACTGCCTGTTCTCCGGCCTGCCGTTTATCCTCCAGGGCGAAAGCCATGTTGTCCAGCAGCGCCATCCACTTAAAAAGGCGCTGAAACGCTGGTTCCTCTTTCCGCTGCTCCGTCGGGCCAGAGCTGCCTTCGCCACCGGCACAAAGGCGGCCGATTACTGGGTGGAGGCTGGCATCCCGCGGGAGAAGATTTTCATCCTTTCCAACACGCCGGATATCGAGTTCTTCATCGCCGCTTCGGACGCTGCAAGGGCCAGGCGGGAACAGATACGAGAGAGTCTCGGCCTCAATGGGCGACTCACAGGCGTTTTCGTGGGGCGGTTTGTGGCAGTGAAAGGGGTCGAAGTCCTCTTGCGGGCTTTGGCGCTGTTGCCGCAGTCAAAGCGGCCCCAACTACTGCTGGTTGGCGATGGGCCGCTGAAGCCGACCTACGAGCGCATCATCAACACCCACAATCTGCCCGTTCGCTTCGTTGGCTTTCAACAGAAGGCACAGCTCCCCGAGCTGTATGCCGCCGCGGACTTCTTTGCATTGCCGTCGCTCTCTGAACCTTGGGGCGTGGTGGTGAACGAAGCGATGGCTTGTGCCCTGCCCGTCCTGCTCTCAGACCAGGTCGGCGCTGCGTATGACTTGTTGGAGGACGGGCGCAATGGATTCATGGTTCGCGCCGGGGACATTGGCGCCTGGAGCAAAGCGCTCTGCGCGATGATGGACATGACCACCGCTGAACTGGAAAGAATGGGGGCGACCTCGCGCGAAATCGTTCGGCCATGGAATCACGAAGCAAACGTCAAGAACGTCCTGGAATGTGTCAAACTGGTCTGTAGTCCCTAGTCCCGTAGTCCCGTAGTCCGTAGTCTTCTTCAAATTGTCCTCGTAATCGCTCTTAAAAGCGTGTCTGAAACATCCATTCGCCGCCATAAAAACGGTTGCATAACTGCCAATGAATAAGCGGCTGTTCCATTTGGATCTTATCCGAGGGCTGGCCGCGTTACTGGTTTGCTCGGGACACCTGAGGGCTTTTCTCTTCTGCGGATTGGAAGAGATCCAGTTACCCTCGGTCTTCACAAAGGTCTTCTATTTCCTCACCGGGCTGGGGCGCCAGGCTGTCATGGTGTTCTTTGTGCTCAGCGGCTTCTTTGTCGCCGGGAGCGTAGTGGATGCCTGGAAAGGGAACCGCTGGTCGTGGCGCGGGTACGCCTTGCGCCGGCTGACCCGGCTTTGGCTGGTCCTGCTGCCGGCCC
>Ga0181518_10004560_pt1 | contig 12288 bp, 11 predicted proteins | sample PEATcosm2014_Bin_28_FD_119751 | JGI IMG/M metagenome (GOLD analysis project Ga0181518, IMG submission 119751) | Peatland microbial communities from MTU Mesocosm Facility, Houghton, MI, USA - PEATcosm2014_Bin01_60_metaG | ecosystem: Environmental > Terrestrial > Soil > Wetlands > Peat | place... | reverse complement strand
GCAAACTTTATCTTTTGGGCGATACGATCGTCACATTGCGCGTCGGGAATACGTTTATTAAAGTAGCGGTCGCAGAACACGAAGGTCCGGTGATGAAGGTTGCCGAAGTTGTTCGCGAGGGTCGTGTTGACTCGCGCAATAAACTCGGGCCCATTGAAATCAATGTCGGTCGAGGTTCGACCGAGTTTGGCGGCGAAAAAAAACCGCAGGAATTCCGATGCCTGGGGGTGCTTGATTTTTGTAAGGAAGTCCTTTGCGAGAATGAACGTCCCTCGCGACTTGGACATCTTTTCGCCGCCGATAGTAAGGAAACCGTGCACGAAAATTGTCGAGGGCAGCTTGTATTGGGAGTTTTCGAGCAAAACCGGCCAGAATAGCGTATGAAAGTAGACGATATCCTTGCCGATGAAATGCACGATACGGGCGTCGCTTTCCCGGGACCAGAACTCTTCCACGCGGCGTCCGTGGTCCTTGCACCAGCGATCGGTGGACGAAAGGTACCCTATCGGCGCATCGAGCCAGACGTAGAAGAATTTGTCCGTCGTGCCGGGAATTCTGAAGCCGAAGTACGGGCCATCGCGGGAGATGCACCACTCCCGGAGCCCGTCATCGATCCACGACTGCACGAAGTTGCGCATGTCGTCCTGGAGCAGACCCGGTCGGGCAATAAAGTCGCGGAGGAACTGCTCGCACTCGGAAAGTCGCACGTACAGGTGCTTCGATTGTTTAAGGACGGGCGACCGCTTGCAAATCATGCACCTGGGTTCGCGGAGGTCGGTCGGCTGGTAGGTGGTGCCGCACGATTCGCATACGTCGCCGTACTGATCCGCCGCGTGGCATTTGGGACAGGCGCCGATGATGAAGCGGTCGGGCAGGAACCGCCGGTCGTGCTCGCAGTAGAACTGGTCGATCTCTCGCTCGACAATAAGCCCGTTTGTTTTCAGGTTTTCATAGATATGTTCGGCGTAGAACCTGTTTTCCTCGGAGTTGGTCGAGTAGAAGATGTCGAAATCGATGTTGAACCCTTTATAATCGCGGATATGGTCGATTCGCGCCGCGTTCACGAGCGCTTCGGGAGTAATGCCGCGCTGCAAGGCGCTGAGTTCTATCGGCGTGCCGTGCGTGTCGTCGGCCGCCACGTACACCGCTTCGTTTCCGAGGAGCTTCTGGTACCGTACGTACATGTCGGTCTGCACGGCTTCGAGCAGGTGGCCCAGGTGGATGTCGCCATTGGCATAGGGAAGGGCCATGGTGACGAGCAGCTTCTGTGGGGCGCCGTTCTCGTCATGAGGCATGTTCGATCGTTCCTTTCCTGATCTCCTCGGGCGTAAGCCACTCCTGCGTGCCGTCTTCGAACCGCAACAGCCCCTTCTCCGTGAAAATATTGATGACGTTGAGCGTCCCTCGTTTACCATCGAACCTGATGGTCGAGCCGATCTCGGGAAAGTTCTTGAACAGCTCGATGTAGAGGTCGTCCTCGTAGCGCAGGCAGCAGAGCAGGCGACCGCAGTTCCCTGATATCTTCACCGGGTTAAGCGCAAGCTGCTGGTCCTTGGCCATCTGCGTGGTGATCTGCTCGAACTCGTTCAGAAAGGCGCTGCAGCACTGTTTGCGGCCGCAGATGCCCAGGCCGCAGATCCGCTTGGCCTCGTCGCGGACGCCGATCTGCCGGAGCTCGATGCGGGTCCTGTAGACCGAGGCGAGGTCCTTGACAAGCTCACGGAAATCGATGCGCTGCGCGGCGGTGAAGTAGAAGGTGATCTTGCTGCCGTCGAACTGCATCTCCACATCCACGAGCTTCATATCGAGTCGGTAGTCCCGGATCTTATCCTTGCAGACCGTGAATGCGTTTTTCTCCTTTTCCTTGTTCCGCGCAAGCGTTTCGAGGTCGGCGGGCACCGCTTTGCGGATGATGCTCTTGGTTTCCCCCTTGCCGCGCTTAAGGCGCACGAGCGGGCCGACGGTGGACGCCGCGCCCATGTCCTGGCCGCGCTCGGCCTCCACGATCACGTATTCTCCTTCTTTTATATCAAGTTCGTTCCGGTCGCGGTAGATGGCGCGGCGTTCACCCTTGAAAAGGACTTCGACGATTTTACTGTTTTTGGGCACGAAATACCTCCGCGAGTGCGATGGCGCAGTTGGACAGCACGAGCATGGTATTGGCATAGCCGCGCACTGCCGCGATGGATTTTGCACATATATCAAGAACCATCCCGACCCCGTCGTGGGAAAACGCCGCCGGTGGTCGCCAGGGGCGATCGGTTAAAAATACGTTCTCAATACCGGGCAGTTCATGCAGGAATGCATCGCGGACAAGCCCGATGACCGCGCCGAAAAAATTTTCGTATCGATCAAGATCCTTCCATTCGACCATCACGTCGATGCGCTGCGCGATCGCCGGCCACTCGCCCCCGTTGCAGAGATCAAGAAATGCCGCCGCATCCTTACGCACTTCCGCGGGCGGGTTTTTAAAAAGTTGCAGCGATTTGCCGAGCGAGCCGGTATCGAAAATGCTGCGGTCCGCCTCGGCTGTCTCCTCTGCACCGAAGCGGCGCGCCAGCTCCTCACGGATCTCCTCGGGCGAAAGCCAGGCAAATCGGAGTATTTGACAACGTGATACAATGGTCGGCAGCACCTCGCTCATGCGGCTCGTTAAGAGCAGTAACACGGTGCCGGAGGGCGGCTCTTCGAGGAGCTTCAACATGCTGTTCGCCGCCTCCCTGTTGAGCACATCCACGCCGTCGAGGATTGCCACATTCATGCCGACGCCATGCGCGCCGCCTTGAATCGTATGATTGACTTCACGGATCCAGTCCACCGGGATGGAGGGCGCCTTCTCGTGATCAGGCATCGAGTATGGTTCGCCTATTCGTTCTTTTGCGCACCTGGCTACCTCCTCCCAACCCAATGCCGATAGATCGCCGTCGCTCTTGTGCTCTTTTGTAAGTACCACGGGCATGATAATATGAAAATCCGGGTGCGCGTAATCACGGACTTTTCGGCAGGAGGGGCATGCCAGGCACGGCCGCACCTTCGGGTTTTCGCAGAGGAGGCCGAGTGCAACATCAAGCGCTGCGGCAAATTTGCCGCACCCCTCATCCCCGGAAAAAAGATAGGCGTGACCGAGCGAGTCGTTGACGATCGCGGCTTCGAGAACCTCTTTGATGCGCGTCTGGCCGATGCAATGCGGCCAGGCGAAGGAGTCAATCATTAACATAAAATACATCAAAGACTTCGGCGCTTTATCCAAGGGTGCCCGGGGGGAGATCACCGCCGGGAGAGCCAGTTCAGGGGATCGAGGGAGTCAGTCGATTTGCGGATTTCGAAGTGCACCTGCGAGCCGCTTTCTTCGTCGCCTTCGCCTGCTTTACCGACAGTGCTTCCGGCATTGAGCCTCTGGCCGGTCGAGACGGCGATCTGGTCGAGGTTGGCGTAGATGGTAAGATACTCGCTCCCATGATCGACAATGACGAGCTTTCCCAGGCCGCGCATGGTCCCGATATAGAGCACGTCACCGGAGGCGACGCACTTCACCGAACGACCGGGCGCCGCTTCGATATCGATCCCCTTATTGGTGGTTACCGTCTTATAAACGGGGTGAACGATCTTGCCAAAGCGTCCAACGATCGGTCCGTCAATTGGCCACGGCAGATTGCCTTTCAGCTTTTCAAAAGCTGCGGTCGGCAGTGCCGGGAGGAGCCGCCTCTTTGGAGCGGTAAACTTGTTTTTCAATTCAAGAACCTTGATCATTTCGTCCAATTTTTTCCGGGCGCTCTCGAGCTCGACGATCCTGGCCATATAAGTCTTTTCTTTTGAACGGATTTCCTGAACGATTGTGCGACGCTCGGCCTCTTCCTGCAGGAGCTGATTGTTTTCACCGGTTTTTTCGGCAAGCAGACCATCCAGCTCTGCGCGGCTGCTCTCGACCATGCCTTTTTGCATATTGAAACTCTGCTGCTCGCGATCGATCTTTTCGGCGAGAGCGCAGTCGTAAGCGTGCACCGCCTCAAGGTAACGAGTCTGCTGGATTGCCGCGGCCGGACTTCGTGCCATGAAGAAGATCATGAGCGGTGATTCGCGGGGCGCCATGTATGCCTGGCGGAGCCGTTGCCGCATGAGTTTTTTACGATCGGCAAGCTGTATACCGGCCAGCGCCAGGGAGTCTTTCAGGAGCGCGATGGTCGCTCCCGCGGAATCGATCTTCCACGTAAGCAGGAGCAGGTAGCGCCGCGAAGCGGCGATATTCGCCTCCAGATATTCCAAACGGTCGAGCGAGCTGCCCTCCGCCTTTTCCAGCTCGCGGATTTTTCGACGCCGGAAATCGATTTCGGTGCGGATAGAGTCCAGTGCGTCGCTCTTCTTCCTGATCTCTTTCTCGTACATGGACGGGGTGCGTTCGTCTCGGCCGGCATTCTCGGCGGCAAAGGCGAACGAGAGAAAGATCAGCGCAATTATGCCGGAAAGAGGCGAGCGGCGAAAAGACTTCCAATCCAACCGAATACCACCCCGAGAAGAAGAAAGAGAACCGGCAGCAATGGCGACCCCCAGAGCACCGGAATCTGGCGTAACGAAGGTTCGTGATGGAAGAACCACTTGATAAGGCAGAACCCGCCCTCGCCTATCATTCCACCCGCAAACCCCTGCAACATTCCCTCGATGATGAAGGGCATGGCAGTGGAAAATCGCGTGGCGCCCACCAGTTGCATTGCGCGGATGTCACTCGAACGCCTGGTGGCAGTCAATTGCACCGCATTGGCAATGGTGGTGAACAGTGCGATGAAGAGCACCGAGGTCAGCGCAATCACGCCGATGAAAAAGTACCGACGGCAGCGCGTCAAAAAATTCAGCCACTCTCCGGAGTAACGAACCGACTCGATGCCGCCAAGGGTCATGATTTCACGTTGCAGCGCAACAGCGGCCGCGCCCGGGGTTTCGCCTGTCGGCTTCAGGGAGATTTCGAACGAGACCGGCAGTGGATTTACATCAACCGCGCTGAGCATCTCCTTCCCGTACATGGCGCTGACACGATCCCATGCCGCTTCTTTGGTGATAAGGGTCTCGCGAGCGACCTGAGGCAGGCTGCGGATGGCGTCGCCAAGAGCCTTTAGCGCCCCGGAATCGGCAGAGATTGCGTCGGAAACATAGACCACAACGTGGGCTCGCTCTTCGGCGGTGTCGAGGAATTTTTTCACATTGTACATGCCTGCGGCGATCACGCTGGCGAGCAGGAGCATTGCCGCAATGGTGGCCAGAGAAGCGAACGTCGCTGCGGTCGGCCGGATGAAAACCGCGACGCCTTCACGGAAATAGAAACGTAGTAAGCTCATTGTTGGTTGTTCGGCATTCATTGCTTTAATTGACTTGTACCGTAGTAGTAAAATACTCTTTGAGCCGGGCATTGCCAAAGAGGCCGATCGTATGCCATTCTGCCTGCCATTCATTTACACAGAATTCACGCTGCACGACAAATGGATGAACCTTGACCTATTTTTATCATGGGGCTGGATACGTAGGTTTGAAATCCGCGTCGATAGATTGTGCAGCCATCCCGGTTAAAATGAACAGAGTATATTTTCTTCAGAAACGAAAAGAGACGGGTAATCATGAGCATTGAACCAAGCAAAGGCTTGATGAAAATAGCTGTTTTTTATGACGGCCAGTATTACTACAAGGTCAGCAATTACTATTGTTTCCAGCATCCCAGGAAACGCAGGCTTAATATCAGCGGTCTTCAATCTTTCATCCGCCACCAGGTTGCAGAAGTTTTAAATGTTGATGAAAACCTCTGTCCTATTGTGGATGCACATTATTTCCGGGGACGATTGAGCGCCCTCGAAGCTCAGGGCTCTCAGATACTTTTCAATGAACGTCTGTTTGATGAGATTTTAATGAATGAGGGAATTATAACGCATTACCTCCCGTTGAAAATTTCGCAGGGAAAAAAGCAGGAGAAAGGTATTGATGTATGGCTGGCGCTTGAAGCCTACGAACTTGCTGTTTATAAAAGGTATGATGTCCTGGTGCTGATTGCCTGTGATGGCGATTATGTACCCCTGGTGCGAAAGCTCAGTACGTTAGGAACGCGTGTCATGCTTTTGAGCTGGGATTTTCAGTATAACGATGAGTTTGGCAGCCTGCAGAGTACAAGGACTTCCCAGGATTTATTGGAAGAGGTAACATATCCCATAGCGATGCATGAGTTAATTGATAATCGTGTACGACAGAATGACTCCATCATCAACAATCTGTTCGGTTTCGCTTCTCCAATAAGGACAGCGGCGCCTTCTTCAAGGCTGTTATCATCTAACGCCGGGAAAGCAGCCCCTGGGCCTGATAATGAAAATGGAAACGTCGGGCTTGAAATAAAAAAATCAAGGATCAAAACCCTGGAAAACGGCTACGGGTTTATTGAATATCCTCCGAATAATGTTTTTTTTCATTACAGCCAGCTGGTCAATGTCGATTTTAATGATTTAAAAATCGGCGATAATGTAGAATTTACGCTTACAGACCGTGATGGAAAACCGAACGCGATTAATATTAGAAAAGCGGGGGGGGCGTAAGCGGTTTTTTCGGCAAGGAGGCCATTGTATTGACCTCATTCCGTTTTGCCATTTCATGAGAACCTTATTGGAATCATGCTTGTAATAGCGGTCGATCATGGAAGGGGTGTACTGGATTCCAAGATTTATTAAATCCCGGTCGCTATACCCGTTATCCAGAATCCATGTAATGGCGCAACGCTTAAGGTCATGCCAATAAATCCTGCACCCCTGCTTCCTCAAGAATCGCATGCCAGTGCTTTTTAAACTCAATATCATCAGGGCCAAAGGTAGGAGATGAAAGTTTTTTGACACATTGTCGATAATTTTGAAATTTGAGAAGTTCAATATTTCTGAAAGCAAAATACGCGCGTCAGAGGTTAGGTATAAGACAGGAATTAATATTTCTCTTTGAGTGGTCACAATAGCGTTATGCAGGAAGGGGTTTTAAGAGAATTGTAAATAAGGTAAGAATTAAGCGCGCATATTTGTTTTATCCGAGTCAGTCAATTTCCTTAAAAGAAACTATTGTTGGAACTTCAGTCGTTGATATAATGTAATCTTTCTTCTGAATGTCCGCTCTTCCTGAATTATTAATCGTTCGGTTGTGATAAGTTGCTAACCATGCGATTTTATGTTGAATTGATTTTGATCCTCCCTCATTTTTAAACAAGTTACAGATCATTTTTTTATGCTTCAACAATATTTTAGGGCACATTTCCGGGTCATCGAGTTCAGTAAATATTCCTTTCAAATAATCGATGAACCATATTCCGTCAGAATCCAGACGAAGCAAACCCCTAATACTCTTCTTTTCTTCAGCAAGGTCATGTTGGCGCCCCACTAATCTGTTATCCTTTTCTTTAACAAGTTTGTTCAGTGCTGTTGCTGAAATAGCTATACGAGGTACCGTAGCTATATTTGATTCAATTTCATAAGCATCTATAAATCCAGGTCCGAATATCATATATTCATCATAGTATATTTTACCAATAGTTAAGCCACCGCGCATAAATATTCCATAATTCATCATTTCAATTTGAATCAATAATAGATCATTAATTTCATGAAATAACAACCCGGTGGGATATTCTATGTTATCAATTGTGTCAATTCTTCTTGCTCGAATTATTGTATCTGAAAAATTGACATACTGTTGATCATATTTATTTTCACGTTCTGTATCCGGTTCTGAAAAATGCTTTAACTTATTTAATGCATCTAATACATCTGCGCATGGTTTGGAGGATACAAGTTTTTTAAATCCTAATATATCTGAAAATGATATAATTGCTTCATAATATTCCTGCATGGTTGATCCTTTCTATTATTTATTTATTTTTTTCCTTTCCCCCCCTTTCGGGCCTTCAAACGCGCTTCATATATACGGCGTGCTTCCTTAGCTTTTAGTTCAGATAACTCAGCATAAGCTTTTTCATCCATTTTCTTTCCGTTTTGAATAGTTTCCCGCAACTTTCTCTCTTCTTCGAGTTTTTTCGCAAGTTCCTTGGCAAGGTCAGTAAATGTTGCCTCCATGACTATCGGAAGATAAATGTCTGGCACATCATTAAATGCCCTTGCGCCATTTTCACCAAAACGCTCGGCAATTAATTCCCTATGACGAATTTGTTCTTCTTCTAATTGATGCTTCGACGCATTAATTAAGGGGCCAAAAACAGATATTATTTTTGTCCGGCTGACTATTGATAATCCTCGCTCAGCAAGTTCCCAAGCTAAACAATCCGCCAAATATGATACTTCATTGCTATCAAAAGGTTGAATTGTATTGAACCAATGGATAACAGCATCAGCCCGCATCGTCACATTCCTATTACTTTTTGTTATTTGGTCAATAATTCTTGTATTAGAAACGAAATAAGCATTATTAAATTTTTTCCCATTTAAAGAGTAACAACCATTTCTTACCATGTCTACTATTAACAATACCTCTCCTTCAGCCTCCACTTGTCTTTCATGTCGATAATTGCCTATAGATATTCTTTTGGTTTTTATTTGCTCTTTGTAAATATCCTTTTCAGCATAATGTGCATCTATAAAACCGGTAAATGATTTAATATCTGGTACAGTTAGACCTTTTGATATTAGCAGTTTTTTTACATTATCTGAATTTTTTAAAGACGGTGCTTTAATAATCATTTTTATATAATCAAATAGGTTACCAACCTTACCCATGCGCATATTTTCTAATAAGCCTTCAATAAATGCGTTAGATTTTACACCGTTTTGACCGGTTACAGATGCTAACGTTGTTGTATTAGCTTGGCCAGTAGTCTTATCAACTTTGCCATAAGCATAGCGAGCATGCTCTGCAACCTCCTCACAAAGAAGTTCTGTAGTGATTGAGGAAGCATTATTGTTTATTAAAGAAGCCAATAGATGTTTTGCGGGTTCGTGACCGTCACAATTGGCTGCTATATAAGGAATTAAAGAACTTGAATCTAAAATGAACAACGTAGATTTTATTTCAGCAAGACGGTGCTTTATTAAAGATTCATCTATACCTAACATGTGAATCCCAAATTGAGCTTGAGAAGTTAATCCTATAAATTGTTTCTCTGTTGAGTTTGGTTCAGACAATAGTAAAAGAATAAGTTTGTTCAGATAAATTGCCTCTTCTTCATTTTTTAGTAAAGAATGAAAAGCTGGAAGATTCTGAAGTATTGCAGTTAAATGGAATTTGCTATGAACGGTAATATTACCGCTTGACAGTAGCATCCCTATAGAGCGATGTTTTATTGAATCCGATAAAAAAGCATACGCAGCATTGCATACTCTTTCTATTGATTTAGCATTAGTAGTAAAATTAGATATTCTATTTTTTAAAGATATCTTGAATCTATCGTGCAGCAGTTCTATTTTCGTATGTGATTCGGTTATTAAGCGATTGCCTAAATCACTTAAGGCAATCTGGTCTTTGTCTTTCTCAATAAAACCATCACTTATTAAATTCTCGATAATTAATAGGGCCTTTGTTTGCAGATCATCAAAATTTGTTTGAGAACTCTCAAGTGCTTTCGCAATGCCACGGATATCATTGATAATGTCATCGATTACCACTAATTTCTTCGCGGCTAGCCTCGATAGGATAAATGATTTCAATATTGAATTGAATACATCATCGGGAATACCAGCATGATTAGCTAATGCAAAGCTGTTGTAAATCAAAAGGCTAGTTGTATCTGCATCATAGGAAGGGCACTCCCGTTGTGGAGCGCCAAAAGATAATCGTCTACCTAAAACCAATGAGGAATATACTTCAAGCAAATTCGAGAGCATTTTGTGATCGCCTGCCATATTTGTATATGGAATAACATCTACATTAAATTTGGTATAAAGTTCCTTCTTGGTTCTTTCAGAAGTATCCGGTAGAAAAGCTAAAAGCGGCTGCGCTGGATTAGAAATCCTTTTAAGAACCTTTAAAATTCTATTAAATTCATAATCTTGAAATCCAAAACCAATAAAAAGAATTCTTCGTTGATTAATAACCGCCTTTAATTGACGAGAAAATGTTGAATCTTCTAAATAATAATCGTCATAATCTTGTTCTGTTAAAATCAATTTCGACTTATCAGCATTAAGATTGATTGAACCATGAATGTGCCATACAACTTTACTGAGGAATCCAGACATTTTATTTATTTCAGTACTGATATTGCCGATTGTTAGCCAATCATTTTCTCCAATTGCTTGCAACGAGGTTTCAATTAAATTATCATAATTTGTGGTAATAAATCCTTCTATGGGCCAGTCAGCAATAAGATTATTTATCGATCCAGGCATTCTTAAGGAAGACAAAGAACGCTTGATATGGATGGTAAGTTTATCATTTCCTAATTTTGATTCTATTATACCCATCGCTCTGGGATAATTGTATCTCGATACATTCAGTTCGTATTCACGTAACTCTTCGTCCGTAAAAACAATACCTATCGTTTGTGAATACTCAAGCGCAGATTTAAGAAGAGATGGCCATGAAGGTAAACCGGCATTGCAAGAAACACCACTTCCTACAAAAACCCATAGCCTTTTTGAATTAACAATATCAACTAGGTCTGTTCTAAACATGTTATTCTTTTCCTTTCGAGTCGCTTTAACCTTGAGGTGAAAAAGCGATTGATATTATGAAGCAAAGAGAAAAGAAATATTAAATATTACAAAATGCAAAACAGCACAATAAGAATTACTAACCTTCTCTTGGAATGCACCCTTTTATGCAAAAGGTCATTAAAATTTGATAGAGTGAACTACCCCGAAGCAGAGCTTCGGGGTAGTTAAATCAAAGTCAAAACAATTGAACCACTTAGTATATCTGCGATTTGCTAAGTCCTTTAACTACTCCAATTGTTCTTGTTAGTCTGGAATCTCGTTGAGTGGTCCCAGTTACATAAGGTGGTTTTGTGCTTTTCTTTTTAGCACATTCCAGAGTAATTTTTATTGTGCTTTCGCAGCATGGGCATTCAACTGATACAGTTTGCTTTGCCATAGAGTTAATCCTTTTATTTTAAGGTTTCTTGATCATTGCCTGAATATAATAGGCTTGGGGGTTAGATGAACGAAACGCTCCTCCAGCTAATTCATACCCTTTTTCAAGGTATTGCATAACAAGAAAAATAAGGTCTTCTTTGGATTCTTTCTCAAGAATGATATAAGGAGAATCTTCATTCATACAGTACCCCTTTCAGTTAAGATTCTTGTGCTTCCAGTGACTTAGTTTCAGCTTTACTGGAATTTTTGCCGTGAATGATCGAATATAGATAATGTACAATGCATTTTAGCTTAAAAACAGTATTTATGGCCGCAGACATCTCGCAGACGGACCATCTCAGTTGCTTAAAATCGGCAAAAAAATTGTGTGCGTGCATGCTCTCGGTTAATGTTAATAAAAGGATTTTAGGAGACCACTCAGGAAGCCACTAAAGGCCATCGGAGGCCACTATTTTGAGGTCTTGTGGGTACTTTTGAGGTCTTTTTGCCGTAACCGAGGGATAAAAAGAAAAGCCCCGTAACTCGCATAAAACAAGGAGTTACAAGGCTTTTTTAGTGGTACGCCATACCTGTAATTGAAGAAATAATTCGCTTTACTTCGGCTTGTTCTGCATTGAATCCGATGCCGGAGCCACGACCTGCGCGTTCGTGGCGTCGTTGGATGCGGGTGCCATGCCCGCACTGCTCTTGGCCGTGTCTGCGGTCGTTCCCTGGAGCGCGGCCTTGCTCTTCTGGAGTTCGGCCTGTTTTTCCTGGAGATCATGCTCGAGTTTCATCCGTTCCTGCCTCAGGTCGGCAAGTTTTTTCTCGGCACTCTCCGCAGCGGAGCGCTGTTCCTCAAGCTTCGACACGTCCTTGGTTTCTGGCGCCTTCGTGCATTCTCCGATAAGAACCGTGCTCGCCAAAAACGCGCCTCCCAGCAGCATTCGTCCGATACCCTTAACCCGCTCCATCACGACCTCCTCTTTGGAGAAAGCTGTTTTTCCTGTCAGCGATCAACCTAATATACTACCTTTTTATAAAATACGTCACGAAAAGAGGAAAATCGAAAAATTGTTGCTCGTTCGCCACGCAGAGGCGCGGATTATGATCCGGCAACAGCAATGCCCAGTTCACCCAATTGTTTCGCGGTAACATGGTCGGGTGCGCCATCCATGAGGGAAATGCCGGCGCTCGTCTTTGGGAAAGGAATGGTATCCCGGATGCTTGGAAGGCCGAGCATGAGCATGATGAGGCGATC
>Ga0181518_10004559_pt1 | contig 12288 bp, 7 predicted proteins | sample PEATcosm2014_Bin_28_FD_119751 | JGI IMG/M metagenome (GOLD analysis project Ga0181518, IMG submission 119751) | Peatland microbial communities from MTU Mesocosm Facility, Houghton, MI, USA - PEATcosm2014_Bin01_60_metaG | ecosystem: Environmental > Terrestrial > Soil > Wetlands > Peat | place... | reverse complement strand
GTACCGGTTGGATTCGAACGAATCCGGTTACGATTCGATATTGACGCGCCTAAGGCAACACCGGAGCAGTTGCGCAGTTTGCAAGAAAAGACGGAACAATATTGTGTCGTTATGCAGACCTTGCTACAACCCCCGAAACTGCAAACCGATTGGGTCAACTCGCGATAACTTCAGCCGAGTGGCACGCAATGAGAACCTCAAAATTGAAGGTCAAGTCCCGGTAAATCGGCAACCTGACAAGTTCGGCCTAGTACCGCCATGGAATGTTCCCGCGTTTCGGAGACTGACCCACGGCCAGCGACCAGGGGCGCTTGACGCGGCGAGGCGCATTTTATATCGTCATCGCAAATGTGGGGTAGAGTTCGGCAGAGTTAGACGGCCTGGCGTTTTAGATTCATTGCTCCTTGCAGGGAAACAATCATCCGAGGAAATCGAGGGCCCATCATGCCCAAGCGCTACATACTTGCTTTAGACGCCGGCACGACTAGCGTTCGCGCGATTCTTTTCGATCACAACGGCCAAATCTCCGCCGTCGCACAGCGGGAGATTCGCCAGATTTATCCGCAACCCGGCTGGGTGGAGCATGACCCGGAAGAAATCTGGTCTTCGCAGGTGGCGGTGGCCATGGAAGCGCTCGGGAGTGTGGGCGCGAGTCCGGCTGACATCGCCGCGATCGGCATCACCAATCAGCGGGAGACAAGTATCGTTTGGGACCGCGAAACGGGTAAGCCGGTCCACAACGCGATCGTGTGGCAGGATCGCCGCACAGCCGGAATGTGCGACCAGTTGCGCCGTGATGGCGCCCTGAAAATGATTCAGAAACGCACTGGCCTGCTCCTGGATTCCTATTTTTCCGCTACCAAGGTCACTTGGATTCTGGACAACGTAGCCGGAGTGCGCAAAAAACCCGAACAAGGCAAATTGGCTTTCGGTACGGTGGACAGTTGGCTGGTCTGGAAACTCACCAGCCGCTCCAGACACATCACCGACGCCAGCAACGCCTCGCGCACGCTGTTGTTCAACATCCACAAAGGCGAGTGGGACGCGGAACTGCTAAAGCTATTCCGCGTTCCCGCGAGCATGCTGCCCGAAGTGCGCTCTTCCAGCGAGGTGTATGGCCACGTAAATGCAGCCGTCGGACTCCAGGACATTCCCATCGGCGGCATCGCGGGAGATCAACAAGCCGCGCTGTTTGGACAGATGTGCATCAAGCCCGGCGGAACGAAAAGCACCTACGGGACGGGATGCTTCCTGCTGCAGAATACCGGCGCGAAGGCGGTGGACTCCAAGAACCGCTTGCTCACCACAATCGCCTGGAAAATCGGACAAAAGACGGATTACGCGCAGGAAGGCAGCGTGTTCATCGGCGGAGCTGTGGTGCAGTGGTTGCGCGATGGCTTGAAGCTGATACGTTCCGCGCCGGAAGTGGACGCACTCGCGGCCACCGTGAAGGACAGTGGGGGACTTTTCCTGGTGCCCGCGTTTGCCGGCCTGGGCGCGCCGCATTGGGATCCTTACGCGCGCGGCATACTTCTGGGCATCACGCGGGATGCCACGGGCGGACATGTGGCGAGAGCGGCGCTCGAAGGAGTGGCCTTCCAGGTGGCCGACCTGCTGGAAGCCATGCAAAGCGACACGGGGAAGAAATTAAGGGAACTGCGCGTGGATGGAGGGCTCACACGCAGCGAATTATTGATGCAGTTTCAAGCGGATATCCTCGGCATACCCATTGTGCGCCCAGCGGTTACGGAAACCACGGCCCTGGGAGCGGCGTACCTGGCGGGACTGGCGACGGGTTTTTGGAAGAACCTCCAGGATGAGGCATCGCAGTGGAAGGCGGAAAAAGTGTTCGAGCCCAAAATGCGGCGAGCGCAAGCAGGCGAACTGCGCGCACGCTGGCAGGAAGCGTTGGCCCGGGCGAAGCAATGGGAACGTCCCGCGGAAGATGGGAAGAAGGGGAAAAAAAGGAAGATGCGGTCACACTTAGCCTGAAATGCGAAGCCGAGGAGGGATTTCTCCGCTCCGGGACGGCAAAAAGCGCCGTCCCTCCGGTCGAAATGACAGGTATTAAGCCGTGGATGATGTGGGGGCATGCGACTTCGGATTTCACGGTGGGAGTTTGCTACATCAAAGGTTGACCCGACGATAAGCGCGGAAAGGAGAATCCCTACGAAACGCGAGGAGATGCTGAGTCAGGTTCGTGCGCAAAGCGAACCGTTTGGCATGATTGTGATCGGAGGCGGCGCGACGGGTGTCGGCGTGGCCGTGGACGCGGCCGCGCGCGGCTACAGAACGCTGCTGCTGGAGCAGCACGATTTTGGCAAGGGCACGTCCAGCCGCAGCACCAAACTGGTGCATGGTGGCGTGCGCTATCTGGAACAAGGGCAAGTCTCGCTGGTCATGGAGGCGCTGAAAGAACGCGGCATTCTCCGCCAGAATGCCCCGCATTTGGTGAGCGAACTTCCCTTCGTCGTGCCCAACTATTCCTGGTGGGAAGGGCCGTTCTACGGCATCGGGCTCAAACTGTACCAGGCCATGGCGGGCAAGTATGGCTTCGGCCCATCCGAACTGCTATCCAAGGAAGAGACTGTTGAACGCATCCCAAACATCAACACGGACGGGCTGCGCGGCGGGGTGATCTATTACGACGGGCAGTTTGATGATGCGCGCCTGCTGATCGATCTGGTCACCACCGCCGCCGAACAAGGCGCGATCCTGGTCAACTACATACAAGTGACGGGTCTGACCAAGGACGCGGACGGCCTGTTGGACGGCGTCGTGGCGCGCGACTTCGAGAGCGGTGAGGAATTCGCATTAAAGGCCAAGGTCGTCATCAACGCCACCGGCCCATTCACCGACTCCGTGCGCCACATGGCCGAACCGAGAGTAGAAGACATGATCTCCCCAAGCCAGGGCGCGCACATCGTTCTGGATAAATCATTTCTCCCGGGAGATCACGCCATCATCGTGCCGCGCACCAGCGATGGCCGCGTCATGTTCGCTATTCCCTGGCACGGGCACACGCTGGTGGGCACTACCGACACTCCCATCGAGCAACCCACCCTCGAACCCGTGCCCATGGAGCAAGAGATCGAGTTCATGCTCAGCACCGCCAGCCTCTATCTGGCGAAGAAACCAACCAAAGATGACATCCTGAGCACCTTCGCAGGAATCCGGCCTTTGTTGCGTTCCGGGGACAAGAAAAATACAGCGGCTCTCTCTCGCGATCATGCCATTCAAATTGATCCCTCCGGTTTGGTCAATACTGCCGGCGGTAAATGGACCACCTATCGCAACATGGCGGAGCATTGCGTGGACCAGGCCGCCACTCTTGCCGGCCTGACCGACCGCCCCAGCGTGACCAAACACTTGAACATCCACGGCTTTCATCAACACGCGGAGCGCTTTGGCTCGCTCGCGTTTTACGGGTCCGACGCGCCATTCATCCAAGAATTTATCCGCGGCGATGCCAGTCTGGGCCAAGCCATGCACCCGGCCCTGCCGTACTCTGCCGCGGAAGTTGTTTGGGCCGCGCGCGAGGAGATGGCGCGCTCCGTGGAAGACGTGCTGGCGCGGCGCACCCGCGCACTCTTTCTCAATGCCAGGGCGGCGATTCAGATGGCTCCCCGGGTGGCGCAAATCCTGGCGAAAGAACTGGGCCGCGATCGGCAGTGGCAGGAAAACCAGATACAACTTTTTGGGGAATTGGCAAAGGGCTATCTTGTGAAAGGATGAGTGTCTGGGAAAACGTTGCGGCGCGTTCTCGAACTTCTCGGGACCCAGCAGCCATCGGCAATGAACCCGCTGGCGCCTGGGTGGAATGAACTCGCCGCGGGCGTTTTTCTCCGGTACACTCTGAAAAATCTTTATGACAAACGTATCGCGACGCAACATGCTGAAGAGTGCTCTTACTGGAGTGACTATGGCTTCTGTTCCATCCACGTTGTGGTCCGAGCAGGTAGTTCCTGTGCCTCGCAAAGGCCGCGTGAAGCAATCGGTTTGCCGCTGGTGCTACCAGCAGATTCCGCTTGAGGAGCTCTGCGCCAAAGCCGCGCTGATGGGTTTGAAGGCCGTGGACCTGCTCAATCCGGAAGAATACGAAGTACCCAGGCGCTATGGCCTGGTGTGCAGCATGGGTTACGCGGGAGGCGGTGAGATTGAAAGCGCGCTAAATCGCGTGGAAAACCACGCGAAAATTGAAGAAGCTTTTCGCAAGAACATCCTGCTGGCGGCCAAGGCCGGCGTGCCGAACGTAATCACTTTTTCCGGCACGCGCAAGGGCATGTCCGACGACGAAGGCGCCAAGAACACGATTGCCGGGCTCAACCGCGTGAAGAAAATTGCCGAAGATCACGGCGTCACGATCTGCATGGAGCTTCTGAACAGCAAGGTGGATCACAAAGACTATATGTGCGACCACACCGCGTGGGGAGTGCGCGTGGTGGAGGCGGTGAACTCGCCGCGCGTGAAGCTGCTCTATGACATCTATCACATGCAGATCATGGAGGGAGATCTGATTCGCACCATCCAGCAGAACATCCAGTGGCTGGGACACTTCCACACCGGCGGCGTTCCCGGGAGGCACGAATTGGACGATACCCAGGAAGTGCAGTGGGACGGCGTGATGCGCGGCATCCTCGCGACCGGCTTCCAGGGGTACGTGGCGCAAGAATTCTTGCCCACGCGCGACCCGCTAACTTCCCTGAGGCAAGCGGTCGATCTGTGCGATGTGTAATGCCGGCCCGGAGAGATTTGGCCGCTGAATGTGGCAGGCTGGTTCGGCAACGTGAGAAATCCGGCCTGAGGCCGTGAAGCGTTGCGGGCAGTGATGCCAGGGAATAGAATGCAGCTTGACCTGAAAATGGACTGCGACGGCGGCCGTGTGAGAGGGAATTGGGTCTCCAGAATGAATTGCTTCCCCATGGTGCGCTCCCCGTTTCAAAATCGAGTGAATCGACATACCTGGTTGGTCCTTTTGTGGGCGGCTTCATGGGCTGGTTTGGCCGCGGCCACGGCAGTGGCGCAAACGCCTTCCCCATCGCAAATGGATGCCATCACGGTGGAGGGCACGGTTCGGAACGCTGCGGGTGAGCCCGTGATGGGAGCATCCGTGGTCCTGGAGGAGAAAAGCGGGGCGCGCAAGCTGGAGACGAAAACGGATGCAGAAGGGAAGTTTAGTCTTACCGTTCGTCATGCTGGAATGTACACGCTGACGGTGGAAAAAGCGGGGTTCGGCAAGTGCGTCACGGACCCGATGCCGTTGTTGTCGGCGGGTCAGAAGAAACAAATCGACCTGCGCTTGCAGACTGCGACGGCGGCGCAACCTTCCTCTTCTAGTGCAACCGCATCTCCTGGCGCGATGGAATTCAAAGACGAGCCGAACTTCACGGTAGCCGGAATTACCGACTGGTCCGGCGCTGGAGGCCATGGCTCAGACACGAGTCTGCGGACCAGCGAAGCGCTCACCCGGGACACGGTCGCGCTCAAATCCAGCGGGTCAGAAGAGACTTCGCCTGGTGCTGCAGCAGGAAGCGCGGCGGGGTGGGAAACCGCGGAGTTGGAAAACAAGCTGCGCGCGGCTGTCGCGCAGACTCCAGACAGCTTCGAAGCGAATCATCAGCTCGGCGAATTCTATCTGCGCTCCGGCAAATGTCGCGAAGCCATCCCATCCCTCAAAGCCGCTTACCAAATCAAGGTCGAAAATGTTGCCAACGCCTACGATCTGGCGCTGGCTTACCGGGGCAACGGCGACCTGGTCGTCGCTCGCGATCTTGCGGTGAAAATGCTCGCGAAAGCAGATGGCGATGCCGCCGTGCACGGGTTGCTGGGCGACCTTGACGAGCGATTGGGCGATCCCCTCGGAGCAGTGCGCGAATACGAACGCGCGGCCGCGCTCGAGCCCAGCGAGCCAAATTATTTTGAATGGGGCAGCGAACTTCTGCTGCATCGCGCCGTCCGGCCCGCCGTGATCGTCTTCAAGAAGGGCGCAATTGCCCATCCCGATTCCGCCAGAATGCTGGTGGGACTCGGCGCCGCTCTGTACGCCGATGGCTCCTACGATGAAGCGGCCGCGCAGCTTTGCCATGCCTCGGACTTGAAGCCGGAAGATCCCACGCCCTATCTCTTCCTGGGCAGGATGGAAGTAACTTCACCGACCTCGTTCTCCTGCGGCCTAGAGAAGCTGGCTCGTTTTGTGCAGAATCAGCCCGGAAATGCGCTGGCGAACTATTACTTCGCGATGGCGGTCTTGAAACGGAGCAGGGAGTCGAAGAGTTCGACAGACTCGCAACAAGCGGAAGCGCTGCTCAAGAAATCGGTGGCTATCGATCCCAAGCTGGGCGAGGCGTACCTGCAACTTGGGATTTTGTACGCGGCGCAAGGCGCCAGCGATCAGGCCATCGCCGCATTCCAGAAGGCCATCGAAGTTACCCCCGGCCTGGGCGAAGCGCACTACCGGCTAAGCCAGCTCTACAAACGCGCCGGCGAAAAAGACAAGGCGGAACAGGAAATTCAGCTCTACAAACAGGTGGAGAAGAGCGAAGCCGATGAAGTCGAGCGGCAGCGGCGTGAAGTACAGCAATTCCTGATTATTTTGAAAGACCAGCCGACGGTTTCCGCGCCGCACTGACAGAGCCTTCCTGGACCGCTTTCGGCAAAGGGTTGACAAACCTGATAAGATTTTGCCGCACACTTTTTTTCAATTCCACGTACCACTTCGCTCCGCCTGGAAAGGAATACCATGGACCGACGCAATTTTCTAAAAACGACAGGAACGGTGATTGCCGGCGCCACGCTGGCGCGCGATGCGTTCGCAGGCAGTGCGCAACATTCCGGCGATTCCGCGGGCGGCGGGCGGCTGATTCTCCCGATCAACCGCAACTGGCGCTACAACCGCAAATTTGTCGAAGGGGCGCACGAAGCGAAGTTCGACGATTCGGGCTTTGAACGCGTCGCGGTTCCCCACACCAACGTCAAACTGCCCTGGCACAGCTTCGACGACAAGGACTACGAGTTTGTCTCCATCTACCGGAGGCGTTTCAAGCTGCCGCGGGAGGCGCGCGGGCGGCACGTGTTTGTGGACTTTGAAGGCGTCATGACCGCGTCCACGGTGTGGATCAACGGCGTGAAGCTCGGCGAATACAAAGGCGGTTACACGCCTTTTACGTTTGATTTGACGCCACACATCAATTTTGAGGGCGAAAATGTGCTCGCGGTGGACGTGGATTCGCGCGAGCGGGCGGATATTCCGCCCTTCGGCTATCAAATTGACTACATGACCTTTGGCGGAATCTACCGCGAGGTTGCGCTTCGCGTGGTGCCGGGGACGTTTATCGAAAATATTTTTGCGAAACCCAAGGATGTTTTGAGCGCATCTCCTCGCGTGGAAGTGGACTGCTTCCTGCAGCACTTGGAAGAGTTGCGTGAACCCCTGACGCTGGAGGTGGAACTGCGCGATGGGAAGCAGGTGCTGGCGAAGGCCACGGGCCAGGTTGCGGCGTCGACGGCCACGACAGAGAGCGTGGCGCACAGCGTGGTGCTCGAAAACCTGGGCACGGTCAAATTGTGGGACCTGACTAACCCGAATCTCTATTCCGTGCACGCGCGTTTAGTGCGCGGAACACGAGTCGTGGACCAGGATTCGCAGCGGATTGGATTTCGGCAAGCCGAGTTTACCGAGCATGGCTTCGAATTGAACGGCAAGGTCATCAAGCTGCGAGGTCTCGACCGGCATCAGACATTCCCGTTTGTCGGGCAAGCCATGCCGGCCAAGCCGCAGCGGCGCGACGCGGAAATTCTGCGCAAGAAGCTGAAGTGCAACATCGTCCGCACTTCGCACTATCCGCAATCCAGGCATTTCCTTGATGCTTGCGATGAAATGGGCCTGCTGGTCCTGGAAGAAATCCCCGGCTGGCAGCACATCGGGGATGAACCCTGGAAGCTGATTTCGATCGACAACGTGGGGCGCATGATCCAGCGCGATTGGAATCATCCCAGCATCGTCCTGTGGGGCGTGCGCATCAACGAATCGCTGGACGATCATGACTTTTACGTGCGCACCAATGCGGCCGCTCACAAGCTCGATCCCACGCGGCAAACCGGGGGCATACGTTATTTCCAGGAGTCCGAATTCCTGGAAGACGTTTTCACGATGAACGATTTCGGCTGGCCACTGAAACCGCCCAATCATCCGCGCTACCTGAATACCGAATTTGTCGGCCACACCTATCCGACAAAGACCATTGACGGCAAAGAGCGGCTGATGGAGCATACGGTCCGCCATGCGCGCGTCCACGATCAACTTGCTTCCAATCCGCAATATGCCGGCGGCATCGGCTGGTGCGCTTTCGATTACAACACGCATAGCGATTTCGGCAGCGGCGACCGCATTTGCTACCACGGCGTGACCGACATCTTTCGCGAGCCAAAGCCCGCGGCAGGCTTTTACAAGTCGCAGTGTGATCCCGCGGAAGAAATCGTTCTGGAGCCCGCGTTCCACTGGGCCCGTGGCGATGAATCGATCGGATTCACAAAGGCCATGGTGTGTTCCAACTGCGACCATCTGAAATTTTATGTGAATGACAAGCTGGTGGCGGAAGCCGATCCGGACAAGGAACAGTTCCAATACCTTCACTACGCGCCGTTCACCGCGGATTTTCGGCATTCCGTGCATGAGTGGGGAGACTTGCGGATCGAAGGATACATCGAGGGCAAGCAGGTGATCACCAAGACGCTATCGGGCAAGGGGCTCGATCAGAAGTTCTCTCTGCTGCCGGACGACACAAAATTATATGCAGACGCCGCCGACACGACGCGCGTGGTTCTTCGCGTGACGGATGAATTTGACGCCATCCGGCCGTTCGCCAACGACGCCATCAAGTTGAAACTGGAAGGTCCCGCGGAAATCATCGGCGACAATCCCTTTGCGCTGATCGGCGGCACCGGCGCTATTTGGATTCGCGCGAAGGAACAACCAGGAACCGTCCGGCTAACGGCGACGCACCCGGTCCTGGGAGCACAGCAAGTTCAGTTTGAGCTAGTGAGCGTCGCTCCGGAGACGGCCTAGCCTGAGACGGATTGGCGGCATCCGATCGAGATTTCGCGATAGCGGGAAGAAAGAAGGAACTGCACCATGAAGAACATATTGTGGAAGTCTGTTTTGATGGTAATTCCTCTGTTGGGGCTCGCGGTGCATGGCCGGGCACAAGGAAGCTACGACTTGCGCTCACCGGACAAAAGAATCGAAGTGAGAATCCGCACGGCGCAAGGCGTTCGTTACGATGTGGTCCTGAAGGGCGTAGCGCTCATGCAGGATAGCTCCCTCTCCATGGACGTCGACCATAAGGTGCTGGGTCACGAGGCCAAGGTCATGGGATCGAAGGAACGCCACAGCGACCAGATGCTTGAGCCGGTGGTGCGCCAGAAATTCGCGAAAATTCGCGACAACTACAATGAACTCCGCCTGGACATGAAAGGCGGGTATGCCGTGATCTTCCGCGCATATGACGAAGGTGTCGCTTACCGGTTCGAGACTGCGCTCCCCGCGGAGCAGGTGAAAATCTACGGCGAGGAAGCCAACTTCCGCTTCACCTCCAATTTCGTGGTGTTCTATCCGCAAGAAGACAGCTTCTTCTCCCATAACGAGCGCAAGTATTTGCCGCAACACTTGTCCGAGATCAATCCGGAGTTTCTGGCCACCCTGCCGGCGGTTGTGGATGCGGAAGGAGGCGCAAAAGTGGCCATTGCGGAATCGGATGTGGAAGAATACCCGGGGCTATGGCTAAAAGGCACGGGTGGCAACGGACTTTCCGCGATTTTTCCGCCCTATCCGCTGAAAGAAGAACTCTCCCGCGATCGTGATTTCAGAGTCGTCGAAAGCGCCGATTATATTGCCGTGACGACGGGGAAGCGCACCTTTCCCTGGCGCGTTCTGGGCATCACGGACCGGGATGCGGATCTCCTGACGAACCCATTGGTGTGGTTGTTGGAGAAACCTTCCCAGTTGCAGGACACGAGCTGGATCAAGCCGGGCAAGGTCGCCTGGGACTGGTGGAATGACAACAATGTGTACGGCATGGACTTCAAGGCCGGGGTCAACACGCAAACGTACAAGTACTACATCGATTTCGCGGCGAAGTACGGCATTCCGTACATCATCCTGGACGAAGGCTGGTACAAGCTCGGCAATGTGCTGGAAGTGGTACCGGAAATCAACATGGAAGAATTGACCGCCTACGCCAAGCAGAAAAACGTGGGAGTCATTTTGTGGGTAATTTGGAAAACGCTGGACGATCAGCTTATACCGGCGCTGGATCAATACCAGAAATGGGGCATCAAGGGAATCAAGGTCGATTTCATGCAGCGCAGCGATGAACTGCTCATCAACTACTATCACAAGGTCAGCCGGGAAACGGCAAAACGCCACATGCTGGTGGATTTTCACGGGGACCAGAAACCCGCAACGATGACCCGCACCTGGCCCAACCTGATCAGCACGGAAGGCGTGCGCGGCATGGAATGGAGCAAGTGGAGCGCGGAGACGGACCCGGATCATACCGTCACGCTGCCGTTCACGCGGATGTTCCTTGGGCCGATGGACTTCACGCCGGGAGCGATGCTGAACGCGCAGAAAGCCAGCTTTAGGCCCGTGTTCAGCCGCCCCATGAGCGAAGGCACGCGCTGTCATCAACTGGCCATGTACGTGGTGTTCGAGAGTCCCTTGCAGATGCTTTCGGACAGCCCGTCGAATTACTATCGCGAGCCGGAAGCGATGGAGTTCCTGGCCGCCGTGCCCACGGAGTGGGATGAATCGAAGGCCCTCGATGGACGCATCGGGCAATACGTTGTGGTGGCCCGGAGAAATGGTTCGGACTGGTACGTCGGGGCGATGACCAACTGGACGGGAAGGGAACTGGAGATTGACTTCTCCTTCCTGCCCGAAGGCAATTTCCAGATGGACGCCTATCAGGACGGCGTCAACGCGGACCGCATGGGAAGCGACTACAAACTTGTGCGCACCCAGGTGAGTCGCACAACCAAGCTGAAGATCAAGCTCGCTCCCGGCGGCGGCTGGGCCGCGCGCATTCACCGCTAGGCGATGGGTTGGGATACTCGGGTGCTCCTTGTCGGGTCGCCGCAAGGCGACACGCTCATTTTGGGCTTGAACAACGCAAGAATCTGAAAGCCGAAATCGGAGAGGGGATTTCATGGCACAAAAACCGTGCGATGAAGAACCGTACCTCACCGCCGGGACGGCAAAAAGGGCCGTTTCTCCGCTCAAAATGACAGATTTGGGGCCGTGGTTGACCTGGGGAAACGCAAACTCGGCGAAGCAGGATTCTCCCGCAACATTCATTTGCTACAAACTACGATTGGGTGCATCCGTTTAGGTCAGTTTCCGGTAGGCGACTTATAGGGAGCTAGCCGTTCGCTAGACTTCCAAGTGTCGCTGGGCACCAGAATGACTGCTCATATTCTGGACAACCTTATCGAAAGCATTGCCATCCATCTTAGCGGTTGCGTTGTCCTAACGGGATGGATCATTACCATCGGATTTCGCTTCTATTGCTCGAGTGCGCTGCTTTGCTGGGTGCATCAGAGAATTTCGCGCTCCCGCTCCCACAAAGCGCCAAGTCGCCCTGCACAGTCAATCTCAACCTCAAGAGCCCGAATTCCGAATTGCTCAACAAGGAAGGTCGGCTGGGTCAACAGCTCGCCAAGGAAGTGGAACATGCCTCCAAGATTGTAGATGACCCGGCAACAACTCAATACCTCAATCGCTTGGCTCAAAATCTCGTGCGCAACTCCGATGCGCCTTTTCCCATCACGGTTAAAACCATAGATTCAACCGCTAAAAATGAACTCATTCTGCCGGGCGGTCTCCTCTATATCGACGATGGGCTCATCCTGCAGGCAGAAACCGAGTCAGAGTTAGTCGGAGCCTTGGCGTATGGGGTCGCCTACACCGCACTGCGTTGCGGGACTGAACGGGCGACACCCGGCCAGCTCATGCAAGTTGGCTCAATGGCCGCTATAATTTTTGAACCAAACACTTGGGCTGGATACGGTATGTACGAGGGCATGAACCTAGCGATTCCACTCACTTATCTCACGGAGCAGAGGGAATTTGTTCTGGCGGCCGACAGGTTAGGACTCAAATACATTTATGTCCCGCGCCCTAGGATTTTTTTGGACACCGAATTGTGATGAAAATGAATCAGAGATCACGAGGAGGTGTGTATGAGCAAGGAGAGAGAACCAGCTTCGGGAGGCCCGGAGGGAGCCCGAAGG
>Ga0181518_10004558_pt1 | contig 12290 bp, 8 predicted proteins | sample PEATcosm2014_Bin_28_FD_119751 | JGI IMG/M metagenome (GOLD analysis project Ga0181518, IMG submission 119751) | Peatland microbial communities from MTU Mesocosm Facility, Houghton, MI, USA - PEATcosm2014_Bin01_60_metaG | ecosystem: Environmental > Terrestrial > Soil > Wetlands > Peat | place... | reverse complement strand
CTCGACCGCATCGCGGAGCACACGCGGCATCATCGCACCACCCTCGTGTTCGTCAACACCCGCAAGATGGCGGAGCGGGTGGCGCACCAGCTGGCTGAGCGGCTGGCCGACGACGAGCCGGGACGCGAAGGCGACGTGGACGCGTCGCTTCTCGTCGCCTCACATCACGGCAGCCTCTCCGCCGCCCGGCGGCGCATCGTCGAGACGCGCCTGCGGGCCGGCGACCTGCGCGCGCTCGTGGCCACGGCGTCGCTCGAACTCGGTATCGACGTTGGCCCTGTCGAGCTCGTCTGCCAGATCGGGTCGCCCCGCGCCATCGGTACCTTCCTCCAGCGCGTCGGCCGAGCCAACCACCACCGGGACGGGACGCCGGCGGGCCGCCTCTACCCGACGACGCGCGACGAGTTGGTCGAGTGCACCGCCCTGCTCGCCGCAGTGCGCGAGGGCCGTCTCGACCTGCTCGAACCCCCGGTCGCCCCTCTGGACGTGCTGACCCAACAGCTCGTGGCCGAGGTGGCCTCCACCGACGAACGCGACGTCGAGGCCATGTGGGCCATGACCAGGCGTGCCGCCCCCTACGCCGAGCTGTCCCGCAGGGACTTCGACGACGTGGTGGCGTTGGCGAGCTGGGGGATTGAGACCGGACGAGGGCGTCGGGGCGCGCACCTGCACCACGACGCGGTGAACGGGCGCCTGCGAGCGCGACGGGGCGCGCGACTGGCTGCGCTGACGGGTGGGGGCGCTATTCCCGAGACGGGCGACTACCGGGTCGTGCTCGACCCCGACGGGGTGACCGTCGGCTCCGTGCACGAGGATTTCGCAGTCGAGGCGACAGCGGGGGACATCTTCCTGCTCGGGACGCACTCGTGGCGCGTCGCCAAGGTCGAGGTCGGCACGGTGCGGGTCCACGATGCAGGAGACCTGCCTCCGACGATTCCGTTCTGGCTGGGCGAGGCCCCGGCACGCACGGCCGAGCTCTCCGAGGCGGTCAGCGACTTGCGGGCGGCGCTCGAGCCGCTCCTGCACGCCGGGGATGGTGACAGGGCCCGCGCCCTGGTGCGTCAGTGTGCTGGCGCCTCGGCCGAGGTGGCCCAGCAGGTGGTGGCCTACTGCGCCGCCGGTTTGGACGCACTGGGGCACCTGCCCACCCGCGAGCGCATCGTGGTGGAGCGCTGCTTCGACGAGAGCGAGGGATCGCAGCTGATCGTCCACGCACCCTTCGGCGGTCGCATCAACCGTGCCCTCGGCCTGGCGCTGCGCAAGCGGTTCTGCGTGTCGTTCGACTTCGAGCTGCAGGCGGCAGCGGACGACGACACCGTCGTGCTCTCCCTCGGGCCCCAGCACAGCTTCCCGCTCAGGCGCGTGCAATCCATGCTGTCGAGTGCCCGTGTGACCGAGGTACTGACCCAGGCCGTGCTGCCCCACCCGATGCTCGGGGCGCGCTGGCGCTGGAACCTCAGCCGTGCGCTCGTCCTGCCCCGCATGAGCGGTGGCAAGCGTCGCCCGATCCATCTGCAGCGCATGGAGGCGGACGACCTGCTGGCCGCGGTGTGGCCCGGCCTGGCGGCCTGCCAGGAGAACGCGCCGCCCGGGCCGGTGGCGGTGCCCGATCACGTGCTGGCGCGCCAGACGGTCGACGATTGCCTGCACGAGGGGCTCTCGGTGGAGGGCCTGGTCGAGTTGTGGTCGAAGGTCGAGTCGGGCGCGATCGCAGTGCACACGGTCGAGTCGTCGGAACCCTCGCCGTTCTCGCACGCCATCTTGAGTGGGCGCCCTTTCACCTACCTCGACGACGCGCCGCTCGAGGAACGGCGCACCCGGGCACTCTCGCTGCGTCGCGGCCTCGGCCAGCTCGGCCCCGACGGTCTGCCGGTGCCGGCCACGGAGCTGGCGGCTCTCGATCCCGAGGCGGTCGCGATGGTGCTCGACCAGGTCTGCCCGCGCCCCCGCGATCCGGACGAGCTGCACGACCTGCTGCTCTCCCTCGTGGTGGCCCGTCCCTGTCGGGACTGGGCGGGCTGGTACGACGCGTTGACCGCCGCGGGCAGGGCGAGCCTGCTCGACGGCTGCTGGGTGGCCACGGAGCGCCGTGACGCCGCCTCCTTGCTCGGCTCTGACGACGATGCCGCGGCCGCCTGCGTGGCCGGTCACCTCCAGCTGGCCGGGCCGGTCTCGGTCGAGCGGCTGATCGCCGACGCGCCGCTGCCTTCCGGGGCGCCGATGGGCGCGCCGCTGTCGTCAGCCCGGGCGCGGACCGCGTTGGCCCGGCTCGAGGCCAGGGGCTCGGCCATCGAGCTGCCCGACGGCCGCTGGTGCGCGCGCAATCTCCTAGTCCGACTGCACGGGGCCAGTCGCAGCCGGCGCCGTCGCATGGTCGAGGCGGTACCGATCGCGGACTACGTGCGCTTCCTGACGCACTGGCAGCATGCGACGCCGGACAGCCGGGTCGAGGGACGGGCGGGTTTGCTCCAGGTGCTCGAGCAACTGGCGGGTATCGAGGCGCCAGCGGCGGAGTGGGAGGCCCAGATCCTCCCGGCCCGGGTCACCGACTACGACCCCCGCTGGCTCGACGAGCTGTGCCTTTCCGGCGAGGTGGTGTGGGGACGCCTCACCCCCCGGGCCGAGCGGACCGGTCGCAGCGGCACGCCGTCGCCGGCCACCCCGCTCGCCTTTGTCGTGCGCGACGACCTCGAGACGATCCTGCGTGCTGTGCGGGCCGGAGCGGTCGCGTCCGAGCCGGAGGTCGGCGCAGCGGCTGACGTGCTGGCGGCCCTGCGGACGCGGGGCGCTTGTTTCCGTCCCGAGCTCTCTCCGCTCACCGGCCGTCTCCCAGCCGAGGTGGACGAGGGGCTGTGGGACCTGGTCGCCCGCGGCCTCGTCACGGCCGACGCCTTCTCGGCCGTGCGTTCGCTGCTCTCTGCCCGCGACCGCTGGCGGACCCGGTCTGTGCGGCGCCCGTCGGGGCGTCTCGCCCGCCGTCGCGCGCCCGTGGGAACCGGCATCGGGGAGGGTCGCTGGTCGCTCCTGCCGGGAGCGGAGATGCTCGGGACGCCGGCGGCCGGCGACGGGGTGCTCTCGCCGGGCAACGAGGAGCTGGCCGAGTCGGTGGCGCACCAGATGCTGGCGCGCTGGGGCGTGGTCGCCTGGGAGGTCTGGAGTCGCGAGTCGTTCAAGGTGCCCTGGCGCGAGGTGGTGTGGGCGTTGCGCCGCCTGGAGGCGCGGGGTGTGGCACTCGGAGGGCGGTTCATCGCCGGGCTCTCGGGGGAGCAGTACGCACTGCCCGAAGCCTTCGAGGAGCTGCAGGTCGCGCACCGCCGCGCCGCCGACGGAGAGCAGGTGGTCGTCGCCGGTGCCGATCCGCTCAACATGACCGGCTCCATCATCGCCGGCGCCCGCGTGCCGACGCGGCGCAACCAGCACGTGGTCTACCGCGATGGCATCGTGGTGGAACGACTCGAGGCGGGGTGAGCACGTGTTCCACAAGCGGACCATTGATCTGAACGCCGACGTGGGCGAGGCCGGCGACGCCGCTGGTGTCACGGTCGAGCGAGAGCTGCTCGGTCTGGTCACCACGGCGCACATCGCCTGCGGCGGCCATACCGGCGACGAGGCGTCCATGGCCGCCACCGTGGCGGCCGCGCTGGAGCACTCCGTGCGGGTGGGGGCCCACCCCTCCTATCCCGACGGCGAGGGGTACGGCCGGCGTCCGATGGAGATAGACCGGGTCGAGCTCCGCTCCTCGCTGAGCGAGCAGCTGGGGGCGCTCGAGCGGATCTGCCGCGCCGCGGGCACGGCGATCGAGTCGGTGAAGGCCCATGGCGCTCTCTACGAGGAGGTCGCCAAGGGGGGCGCGATCTACGAGACTTTGCGCGACGCGGTGAGAGACAGCTGCGGCGAGGGCGTCGCTCTCGTGCTCCCGTCGGGCTGCCGCGCCATGGCGATGACGTTGCGTGACGGGGTGCCGGGGTGTGAGGAGGGGTTCTGTGACCGCTGGTACCGGTCGGACGGGAGTTTGGTCGATCGCGCTGTCCCAGGCGCAGTGTTGAGTGACCCCAAGGAGGCAGCCGCGCAGGCACTCAGCCTGGCGCGTGGCGCCGTAGTGGCCAGCGACGGCAGTGTGCTGACACGCTGGGTGGACACGTTGTGCGTCCACGGTGACTCGCCCGGCGCGGTGTCCATCGCGACGGCGGTCCGCCAGGTAATGGCCGACTCGGGCATCGACGTGATTGCGCCGGCGCATGCATGATGCAGTCCATCCCGGCGGGGGAGCTGCGGCTTCTCGGTGATCGCGCCTTCCTGATCGGGGTCGCCGACCCGGCCGCGGGACGGGCCCTGGCACAGGTGCTGGTGCGGGAGCTGGCCGGCACGGGAGAGGTCGATGTGGTCTGCGGCTTCGCCACGGTCGCGGTCCTGTTGACCGATCGCGACGCGGATCTCAAACCCGTGCTGGCCGCCGCGGCATGGGTGGTTGCGCGATTCGTGGGGCATGACCTTGCCGACGGCGGGAAGCCGTCGGGCGGCCTCGCGACCGTGCCATGCGCCTTCGACGGGCCCGACCTGGCCGAGGTGGCGGCGCTCGTCGGGTGCGCCACGGATCAGGTGGTGGCGTACCTGACGGAGCGGCCGTTGACCGTCGCCGTCATGGGATTCTCCCCGGGCTTCGCGTATCTCGACGGGCTCCCCGAGCCGCTGCGCGCCGTGCCGCGCCGCGATCGCCCGCGCCCTGTGGTGCCGGCCGGCTCCGTCGCGCTCGCTAACGGCCACGCCGCCGTCTACCCGACGGCGTCGCCCGGAGGGTGGCACCTGGTCGGCCGTACCGCCGTCACGCTCTTCTCCCCCGAAACGCCCCCGTACGCACTGCTGGCGCCGGGGGACAGGGTGCGCCTCACCCTCGCTGGCGCGGGTGACCCGGTCGATCCCACACCGGTGCGGGCGCCGGCGTGGTCTCCTCCCGCGACGGCCCGGCTCGTCCTCGAGGTCGTCGCGCCGGGGCTGCGCGCCGTCGTGCAGGACGGTGGGCGGAGGGGCGTGGCAGCAGTCGGGGTACCCGGCGCCGGACCGGCCGATCCGGTCTCCTTCACCCTGGCCAACCGGCTGGTCGGCAACGCGGACGACGCCGGGACGATCGAGGTCACGGGCGGTGGGACGCAGCTGCGCGGCAGGGGGCCGTCCCATGTCGCCGTCGTCGGCGCCGACCCCGGGGTGCGCGTCGACGGTGTGGAGGTCCCCGCAGGTCAGGTGCTGCCGCTCGCCGAGCGCCACGTCCTCGAGGTGGGCCCCCTTCGCGGTGGATGCCGCACCTACGTGTCGGTCGCGGGTGGGCTCCTCGGACCTGGAGCCTTCGGGAGCAGCGCCAGCGACGAGCTGTGCCGTCTCGGTGCAGGGCCGCTCGCTGCGGGGCAGCCGCTGTACGCGGGCCCGTGGGCGCCGCCGCTGGGAGACCATGTCGCCTCGGGCGCGGCCAGCGACGTGGCGGCTGGCGGTGCTCCGCTCGAGCTTCGCGTCGTGCCGGGCCCGCACCCCGAGCGGTTCGAGCCCACCGCCCTGGAGCGGCTGGCCGCAGTGGTGTTCCGCGTCGCAGGGGACAGCAACCGGGTCGGCATCAGGCTGCGGGAGGAGAGCGGCGCGACGACACTGCGACGGCCCGAGGAGGGAAGTGAGCTCGACTCACAGGGCGTCGTCACCGGCGCGGTGCAGGTGCCGCCCGGGGGTGACCCGGTCATCCTCATGCCCGACCACGCCACGCTCGGGGGTTACCCCGTGGTGGCCGTGGTGGTCTCCGCCGACCACGGCTTGCTCGGCCAGTGCGCGCCGGGCACCCGTGTGCGCCTCGTCCCGATTGGCTATGACGAGGCGCGTGCGGCGCGGCAGGCCCGGTGGCGCGCCGTCGATGGCGCGATCATCGGCCATTACCCCCTGTCGGCCGGGTGAACGGGATCAGACCAGCAGCTTCACGGCCGTGCCGACGCCGATCACCACCACGACGACGCGGAGTGCCGGCGCGGGAAGGGCCAGGGCGACGCGGGCCCCGATGTAGCCCCCGACGAGGCTGCCCGCGGCGAGAAGCCCGACCGCCTCCCACGCCAGGCCCCCGTGGATGATGAAGACCACGGCGGCGATGCCGTTGACGATCATGGAGAGCACCGAGCGGAGACCGCTCGTGTGGGCGAGGGAGACGGGTAGTGCGAGGCCCAGAACCGCCAGGAACATGACGCCCATGGCGGCGCCGAAGTAGCCGCCGTAGACGGAGGCGGCGAACACCCCCACCACCAGGAGCGCCGGCCGGGTACGGGGGTGGGTCGAGCCACGGTCGAGGGCTCGCCGCAGCGCGGGCTGGACGGCGAACAGCGCGGCGGCCCCCAAGACGAGCCAGGGGACCACGTCGTCGAAGGTCGCCGGTGACGTCGTGAGCAGCAGCAGCGCGCCGGCGACCCCGCCAGCGAGGGCGACGGGGGTGAGCCGGGCGAGCCGGTGCGCCTGGTCACCGATCTCGCGGCGGTATCCGGCGGCCGAGGCCAGATAGCCGGGCCAGATCCCGACCGTGTTGGTGATGTTCGCCGTGAGGGCCGGGTACCCGAGCGCGAGCAGGATCGGGAACGAGATCAGGCTGCCGCCGCCGGCCACGCCATTGAAGATGCCGGCGCCCACCCCAGCCAGGACGATCAGCACGACGTGGGACGCGGGCATGGAGGGCAACAGTACGGGACGGGCGGAGTTTCCCTCCCGTACGGGGGATGGAGCCGTGCACGGCATGGGCCCCTGCACGGGTGTCGACGTGCGACTTATTTCCCAGCCGGGCGCAAGATTCGCTGAACTCCCCCGTCTCTAGGCGCGCCAAGCGCGTAGCGTGCGGGGGCGCCGACCGCTGGCGTCGGCTCCCGACACACCAGAGGAGGTCCCATGGTCAGGCTGACGTGCCTGCTGCGCCGCAAGGAGGGTCTCACCCCAGCCGAGTTCCACGCCCACTGGTGCGACGTCCACGGCCCACTGATCGCCGCCAGCCTCAGCGGGCGGCATGTCGTGCGCTACGAGCAGCACCCGCGTCCACTCGACGACTACGAGGGCGACGGCGACGGGGGGTTCGACGGGGTGACGGTGCAGTGGTTCGAGAGCATGGACACGTACCGGGCCCACATGGGAGAGCCGGACTTCCCCGACATCTGGGCCGACATCGAGCGCTTCCTCGACACCGATCGCCTGCACTTCATCGTCACCGAGCACCCTCGCGTGGTCATGGGTGACGACGCGGCCTCATTCCCCCTGGCCTGATCGGGGCGGGGGCGCCAGGGCCGTGAGCCCCGGGCCCATGGCCGGATGCATCCGCGTCTGCCCGGTCGTGGTGTCGGTCGGTGCCCCTTCGGCGACGGGTCCGGGCACGGCGCGCAATGTGTGGCGGACGGGAGGTCGGGCCGCCTCCGCCTCGGCACGGCGCTGTTCCATCAGGTCGAGGAGGTCCCGCCACTCGCGCCCACCGATCCGGGACACCTCCTTGGGCAGGCGCCGGCGCAGCCGGTCCACTTCTCTCCGGTGCAGCTCCGCGATGCCCCCCATCACGAAGACCGTGGCGGCGGGGAGGTGGGCCTCGCCGGTGGCCAGGTCGGCCAGCCGGATGGAGGCGACCTCGGCGTCCTGCATGAGCCCGAGTTGGTCCTGCAGCCCGGTCAGCTGGCGGACGAAACGTGAGGTGCGGCCCCCGTACACCTCGGAGCTGAACTCGAGCGCGTAGCGCAGCCGCTTGCAGCCGATGCGGAGGCGGTGAAAGTCCGAGACGACGCCTGATCTCTTGGCCCGCTTGGCGGCCTTGGCCACCTTGTCGTGGCGCGCCACGACAAGGTCGGGCATGCCGATCACGGCGGGAACCCTGGTCGCCAGCGACCGGCGCGCCGGCCCCTGTTGCACCATGGCGGCCAATCCCTTGGCCAAGCGCTCCCAGCGGACCGAGTCGAGGGCTCCCAGCATTTCAGCCCGCGCCGTGTCGCGTTCACGCTCGAGCAGCGCGGACAGCTCGGCCAGGGGGTCGTGATCGTCCGGGCGCGCACCGGCGCTCCAGCCGGCCGTTGCGGCGGCCATTTCCGCCAAGCCCTCCTGCTGCACGTCGAGGTCGCGCACGGCGCCGAGCACGCGGCCCAGCCAACCGAGCTCCTCGCGGAACACCTGGGCCCGGACGGGAAGAACGTCGGAGAACAGTGCCAGCGCGGCCCGCAGGCGACGGGTGGCGACCCGCATGTCGTGGAGCTCCTCGGCATCCTCACCGAGCCGCGTCCCCGGCTCCTTGTCGCGCAGCACGCCCAGCTGGCGGCGCAGGACCGCGTAGGCGAGCTCGCCCATGGTCGAGGACTCCGAGATGCCGGTGGGCCCGAGGTCGGGCGAGCCGGGGACCTCTTGACCCACGGCGAGAAGGCCGGCCTCGAACTTCGAAAGGCGCGCCGGTTGGAGCCCGCACGACGCCCGCAGCTGGTCCACGATCGGCTCCAGGGCCTCGAGCCACTCGGGCCGCACCTCGACCTCCACCCGCCGTAGCTGCATCGGTCGCTGGCCGCCACCGACGACGATCATGGTGTCGTCGAGCGCGACCTCAGCGGCGTCGACGCCGCCGACGCGCAGCGCGAAGGGCCGGCGCCGAGTGCGGACCTGGAGCACTTCGCGCAGCCGACGTGAGCCGACGATGGCGCGCAGCCGGCGGCCGACCGCGCCCTCAGGGCCGAGCGCGGCCACGCCGGACGCAGGCAGGACCTCGGTCACCTCGAGACGCTGGCGCAGGCCGCTTCCCTCGGCGGGGTGACTGTCCTTGAGGGTGATCTCGTCGTGTCGGCCACGGCGCCGGGTCCGGACGACGAAGCCGGCGCGGGCGATGCGCCAGTCGTCCGTGTCGATGTAGGAGTCGACCAGCCGGCGCGGGGTCCGCGCGAGCGCGGTGACGGTCCCGCCGTCACCCGTCTCGACCGCGATGGTGGGCAGTGCGGCGAGCCAACGCTCGACGGGCCGTAGGTCGAGGGCGTCGAACTGCCACTCGATCTCGACGGGGTCCTGCTCGTCCCCCGGAGGTTCACCCCTGGAATCGGACACAGGAGCAGGCTACTGCGGGCCTCCGGCGCCGACGCCAGGGGGCACCGCGATTGCCGCCATATGGCCTCAGCGCCGCAGTAGTCTGCAAGGTAGTGGCGCGACGAGCGATGACCGCGGAACCCCCCTCGCCGACGGAGATCGTGCAGGCGGCCGGTGGCCTCGTCGTCCGCCGCCACAATGAGTCGCTCCAGATCGTCGTGGTGCACCGGCCGGTGCAGCAGGACTGGTCGTTCCCCAAGGGCAAGCTCGAGGCGGGGGAGACCTTCGAGTTGGCTGCCCTGCGCGAGGTGCGCGAGGAGACGGGAATGGCCTGCCGCCTCCTGCGGTTCATCGGCCACACCGATTACCTGGACCGCAAGGGCCGGCCCAAGGCCGTGGCCTACTGGGTCATGGCGGCCGAATCGGGCTTCTTCACTCCCAACGAGGAGGTCGACGAGCTGCGCTGGCTCACCCTGGAGGGCGCGAGCGACGTGCTCTCCTACCTGCGTGACAAGGAGTTGGTGGCCGTACTGTTGGCAGCTGACCAGGTAGAACCCTTGATCTGACCCCTTTCAAGTCTTCCGGAAAGATTTGATGTTTAGTGGTCCCCGGATCGGGAATAATGGGGTGTAGCGATCTACCGCCTGATCGCACTGCCGGCGTTCGTGCCCCAGCCGAGAGCTCCAGGACCTATCGCCAAGGGCCCTGTGACAGCGCTTTGACGTGAATCGGCTGGGGCACCGTCGGCGCCTCTGTTCTGTGGGGTTCAGGCCTCGTCCGGCGGACTCTCGTGCACGATCACTCGACCCGTCGTCTCGCTGGGCGCAATGGCCATGAGGGCGTGGCGGTCGCCTCCAGCCCAGGCCTCGAGGTCGAGTGAGGACAGCCGCTGCACCTCCTCGGGGTCTTCGATGCGCCGGCAAGGGCCGGTGACCAGCACACTCCACCCTTCACTCAGTGATTCGTCGACCCGGTCGATCTCGAAGCCGACGGTTTCCCGGGAGCCGAGAGCGGATGCCTTGTCGTCGTCGGTGCTGAAGACGATCTGGTCCTCGGTGAACTCGAAGTTGACCGGCAATGCGACCGGCCCGCGTTTTGTCGAGTAGACGATGCGGCCGACCCCGCCGACCGAGAGATGTGTCCGGCACTGCTCGGGAATGAGTTCGTTGAGGGAGGCATGGGGCATTGCACGTGCATGTCCCTGGGGGCGGTCGGCCGATCCGCCCAGGAGCTCGAACGGGGTGGTGTCGAGGGCGAGCGCGATCAGCAGCAGGCTCCCGCCACTCAGGTTGGCGTCGGGACTCGACTCGAAGTAGGCGAGGTAGCCGGGATCGATCCCCGCCCGCGTTGCGAGCTCCTCCACGCCCATTCCGAGCTCCTCTCGTCGCATGGCGATCCGTCGCGCCAGATCGGAAGCGTGCGGGGCGGGGGCCGGCGGTGTCGTCATCCGGTCATTCTGCCCGCGGCGGGGGTTCCCGCACAGGGCCGATTGTCCCGGTTCACACGACGAGGACGGCGGCGCCGTTGACGCGGTCACCCGCGAGATCGCGCAGTGCGGCGTCGGCACGGTCCATGGGGTAGGGCGTGGCCGACACGCGCACCCCGATGCGGGCGGCCTCGGCGAGGAATGCCTCCCCGTCCTGGCGAGTGTTGGCGGTCACGCTCTGCAGGGTCCGTTCCTCGAAGAGGTGCTCCTGGTAGTTGAGGACCGGGACGTCGCTGAGGTGGATGCCGGCGATGGCGAGCGTCCCACCCCGGTCGAGCGCGGCGAGCGCGGGCGGCACCAGCGTGCCGACGGGGGCGAACAGGATGGCCGAGTCCAGGGGCTCGGGGGGCTGGGCTTCGGCGCCGCCGACGCTGGCGACCCCCAGCTCGTGCGCAAGCGCCTGCGCCTCGGTCGACCGGGTCATCACGTGGACGCGGGCACCGTGGGCCAGCGCGACCTGCGCTGTGATGTGCGCAGAGCCCCCGAAGCCATAGATCCCGAGGCGACCCCCCTCGGGGAGGTTGGCCCGCAGCAACGCCCGGTAGCCGATGATCCCGGCGCACAGCAGGGGAGCGACCTCCTCGTCGCTGAATCCCTCGGGCAGCGCGTACGCGTACGCCTGGTCGACCACGGCGTACTCGGCGTACCCCCCGTCGAGGTCCCAGCCGGTGAAGCGTGGGTCGATGCACAGGTTCTCGCGGCCGGACACGCAGAACCCGCACCGGCCGCATGTGTGGCCCAGCCAGGGCACCCCGATGCGGTCGCCCTCCTTCCACCTGGTGCTCCCGCTCCCGAGTGTGTCCACGACACCGACCACCTCGTGCCCGGGCGTGACGCGTGGGTGGCGCGGTGCGAGGTCCCCCTCGGCGAGGTGGAGGTCGGTGCGGCACACGCCGCACACGCGTACGCGTAGGCGGACCTGGTCTGGCCCAGGCTCGGGGATGGCCTTCTCGATCTGGATCACGGGGCCGCCGTCGACGGGGCCGGGCCGATCGACCACCCACGCCTTCATGAGGTCCGGCATCGCGTCAGCGTAGGACGGACCCGGGCACCTGCCAATGGACCTTTGGCCCTAGGTGGAGCCCGCGAGGGGTGCGAGGCTGGACTCGTAGCATGGACGTGAACGAGGAGAGAACCATGCCCGCCCAGTCGCCGATCGTGGACGCCGCCGCGCCCGTATCTCCGGCCGGGTACCCGCACGACCTCGAGCGCGACGTGGCCGGCGACGCTGGACTGCACTACCGCCTCCGGCCGATCCGGCCCGACGATGCCCCGCGCCTTGTCGAGTTCCACCGCCGGTTGTCGCCGCAGTCGGTGTACATGCGCTTCTTCACCTTCCACCCGACGCTCTCGGACGCGGAGGTGGCGCGCTTCACGAACGTCGACTACGTGGACCGCCTGGCTCTGGTGGTCACGGTCGGCGACGGCCTCGTGGCGGTGGGCCGCTTCGACCGGGCGCCCGGGGAGACCGAGGCCGAGGTCGCGTTCGTCGTCGCCGACGAGTTCCAGCACCACGGCATCGGGACACTCCTCCTCGACGAGCTCGCCCGGGCAGCCAGAGAGAGGGGCGTGGAGACCTTCAGGGCGGAGACGCTGGCCGAGAACAGCGCCATGCTCGATGTGTTTCGCCACGCTGGGTTCCCGGTCACGTCGAGCATCGAGTACGGGACGGTGACCCTGCGCTTCCCGATCGCGCTCACCGACGACTACCGGGCCGCGCTTGCCGAACGCGAAAAGACACGATGGATCCCGCCGGAGG
>Ga0181518_10004557_pt1 | contig 12290 bp, 10 predicted proteins | sample PEATcosm2014_Bin_28_FD_119751 | JGI IMG/M metagenome (GOLD analysis project Ga0181518, IMG submission 119751) | Peatland microbial communities from MTU Mesocosm Facility, Houghton, MI, USA - PEATcosm2014_Bin01_60_metaG | ecosystem: Environmental > Terrestrial > Soil > Wetlands > Peat | place... | reverse complement strand
TGGGTCGGGGAGGCGGGGAGGATTGCGTGTGTTTCGAGTCGTTCGCGGGGGTCGTGAGTGGCGTTGACCTGGGCGATCGCCTCGGCGACGATCGTTCGGGCGTGTTTGTCGTTGGCGATTTCGGGCGGCTCGAGCACGATCAGTGCGGCCAGATAAGGGTGGCCGTCGCCGACGACGCAGGCGTGGCCGATTGTTGGGCACGCGCTTTTGAGCTCTGATTCGATTTGTGCGGGCGCGATGTTGTGGCCGTGGTCGGGGATTAGGAGCTCTTTCTTGCGGTCGATCTCCCGCAGCCGCCGGTCGTTGTCGAGGGTGCCAAGGTCGCCGGTGCGGATCCACCCGTCTGCTGCAAATGTGGCAGCGGTCTCCTCTGGCTGGTTGCGATAGCCGACCGCTGCGCTGTCGGTGCGCACCAGGACCTCGCCGTCGTCGGCGAGGCGGATCTCGTAGCCCGGTATGGGCACGCCGACCGTTCCGATGTCGGCGATCCCGGGTCTTGTCATCGTGGCCGCGCCGGTCTCGGTCATCCCGTAGAACTCGTTGGGGGCCCGAGAAGTTGCGTTCCGAAAACTGGGTTAGGCTGCTGCGGCGTCTTCGTGGGTGCTCCGCAGCTTCCTCCAGTGCCACCAGGTCGGACACCTCTTGTCGGGAGCGCGTGTGTGGCCGTGATGCTTGGGATGAGGGTCAGCAGTCCGGTGGGACGGTGAGCGCTGCCTCGGCTTCCTGGGTCTGTACGCGTTTGGTGCACCGACGGTCGAGATCGCCGGGATGGTCGATCCGGAGGCCCCGCGGGCGCGATCGCTAGCGCGCTGCTCGACGCTGCATTACCGCTCTGCGTCGAGCGGGCGTATGACCGGGCGCTGCTCGTGACCCCGCACGCGTCGGCGGGCGGGCGGGCGTTCGCGCTCGGACGCGGGGCCGCGCTTGAGCATTCAGAGCACGCGCTGGTGCTCGACGGATCGCCGGGCGACGGGCCGGCCGATCCGGAACTGCATCTCCGCCCAGCGACAGTGGCCGACGCCGCTGAGCTCACACGGGTGCTCACCGCGGCGTTCGGCTGGCCGGCGACGGATATGGCCGCCCGGCTTGCCGAGGACACGGCGCGCACGATCGTCGTCGAGCGCCACGGCGCCGTCGTCGCCACCGTGAGCCTCGCGCGCGAGAACGATGTCGGCCGGATCTATGGGTTCGCCGTCGATCCCCCGGCTTGTCTTGTTGGACGCAGTCTTCTCCACTGACGCGGAATCGGCCGCGATGTCCTGCGCCGGGTCTGCCACAAGCTGCGCGAGGAGGGGATCCAGAGCGTCGGCCTCGAGGTCGCGGTCGACAACGACCACGCGCTCGGCCTGTACACATCGCTCGGATTCACCCGCGTCACCACCGAGGACTACTACGAGCTACCGCTCGGGTGACGTGGGCCTCGCCGAGCGTGGCATCTCGAGACGCTGTTACGGTCCTCAGGCTGCCTGCAATCGGGTAGAGGTTCAGATGGTAATCGCGCCGTTACTACTGGAATCTCAAGGCCCGGTACGGCCCAGCGCCAACGCTCAGCGGTCGGGCTAACTGCTCACGCAGCGCGCGATCAGACCTACCAGCCGCTCGGAGAGTCCCGGCGGCGCGAGCTCAGGGTCGAAGATCGTGACGTCAGCGCCGACGCAGCCTGGGTGCGTGGCGAGCGGCGCGATAAGTCGTGGGAGCTCTGTGAAGGTGAGACCGTCCGGTTGGGGCGAATCGACGGCGGGCATCTCGGACGAATCGAGCACGTCAAGGTCGAGATGAAGCCAGAAGCGCTCTACCTCGCGGCGATTGAAGTGAGCGAGGACCTCCTCGACCCCAAACGCGAGTCCCCTCGCCCGGAGCGTTTCGAGGTCGCGCACGGTGATCGCGGTCTGTTCGATGTCGGCCGCGTCGGGATGGCCGTCGCGTTCACCGAGCGCGATCACATCCTCGTCGCGGAAGTAGGGAGCTAGACCGTCGACGTCTGTGTAGGAGGGTAGGCCACGGCCCGTGACGGCCGCGAGGTCCTCCCCTGCAGCAGCGCTGAGTCGCTCACTGTTTCCCGGATGGCGGAAGTCAAGGTGACCATCAACGAATACGAGGCCTGTTCGACCTCGACGGCGCATCGCCAGGCCAGCAGCGATCAGCAGGCTGCAGTCACCACCGACGACAAGCGGCCAATGCGCGTCGGCGATGATGACGCCGAGCAGCTCCGCGAGCTCGCGGGTCTGTGTCGCCAAGGCGGCTTCATTGCGCTGGCCGGTGCGCGCGGAGCGGCGAGCGTCGTAATCGGCGACGGATGCAAGCTCGTGCTCCGGCGGGTTGCCGAGCGCGCTCGGCAACCCGGCGCGACGCAGCTTGGCGGGCGCCCGCCAAGTACCCCGGGGGTGAGATGGCGAGAGCGGGTTGGGTGATAGGCCCAGCGCGGTCGGCGCCCAGACGATCGATATTGGTAGCCGAACGGCGCGCCGCGAGCTCATCATCGTCGGCCAGGAGGCAGGTTTCACTACGCGCGTCTCCATAAGGAAAATAGTCGTGATCGCCCGCAATCAAAGATGCGCCACAAGTCGGTGTCCCGGCGTGACCCCCGCCGCCAGCCCGAACGATGACAGTGACGTTGGATTTTGCGCGGATGATGGCGCTTCTCCGATCTGGGCCGATCCGTCAGAACGCAGGACCTGGGCGCTAGGGTCGTGGCGGCTCTGTGGTCTAGGCGTCACTCAACGGCACGGCCGCGGCTCGCTCCCAGCCCGACTGTTGGTAGCGCATCATGGCGCTCAGGGCTGCGACGGCTGCCGCGCCGCCAGCAATGAGCGCCGCGGTCAGTGAGTGGTCGGACGTGACAGCGGCGAGCAGCCCCGTGCCCGAACCCGCGAGCACGGCCGTGATCACCGCGACCATGCCCGCCACCGTTCGGAAGTACTGCCGGCGGCCGGCCCACAATCCGAGTACGTTGAGCCGCTGCGGCTCGGGGACGCTCATCAGGTATGGAGTCAGTTCTGGTGCCTCGTGGAAGTAGTAGCCGCGCAGCAGTGCGATGCGACGCGCGTAGCCAAGATCCTCGATTCCGGACTGCAGGACCCGCTCGAACGTCACCAGGCCGACAAACGCAAGGGTCGGCAGCAGGACGAGACCGAACGTGTAGAAAGCGGTGCCAACCCGGCTCGCGGTCGCGATCAATCCGAGAGCGACGAGGCCGCCGGACACGGCGCCAAGGAAGATCGTCGCTCGGCCGGTCGACTCGGCGATCGTCGCCGCCCGAGCGCCCTGAAGCGTGAAGTGCTCGGTCGTCGCAAACGTCACCGCGGCAGGCCGCGGATCCTCGCGGGGCTGACCCTGCTCGATGCCGGACCGGACGTCCGCCTGCATCTTCTCGTTCCTATCGTCTTCTAGCACGGCGATGACCGGGATGTGATCCACCGCCAAGTACGAGACATGATCCTGTGCCATCGTCCTCTCCTTATCGTGCGGATTGGGAAATCACGACCCTCGCGTGAGCACGTCGGCGGTGATGCTGGCCGCCGTGAGCGCGTCCGGCTGTGGCCAGCCGAAGGCGCTCTCGCCGTTGCATCGGGTCCCGGTTCGCTCTCGAGCGCGACGTCGATTCTTTGAACTTTTAGGCTTAGCTGCCGGCGGCCACGGGTTGGGTCTCTTGTGCCGGCGACGAGGACGCGAACAGCCGATATGACCCGATTTCGCTGGCGGGCTGGACGGCGGGCGGGACTTCGCAGCGGTCTCGGATCCCGGCCTCGAAGCGCTGGAAGCTTTCGAGTCCAAAGATTCCGCCGGCAGCCGCTTCGGTCTCTTCGGCGATGTGGATGAACGTGACGCCGTCGGCGAGCCGCAGGACGGCGTGGCCCATGCCCTCCGGTTGCGTCCGTTCGAGCTCGTCGTAGACCGCGCGGAGCAGTTTGACGTTGTGGTCGGCGTGTTCGGGCTTGACCTTGTATTGGATGACTACGCGCTTCATGGACTTCTCCTTCGGTGGTTGATGTGTTGGGCAGCCCAGGGGGTGGGCGGATGGACCGGCCGTGTCAAGCTGCCGACGGCCGGCATGGTTCTCGTCGTGTGACTCAGGTTCGGTAGTTCGGGGTGTAGGTGAGGATCACCGAGCCGTTGACAAGCCTGTGGACATTGGTGAGCGTGAGATGCAGGGACGAGGTGTCGATGCCTTCGAACAGGCGCTGGCCGGTGCCGACCACGACGGGCATGACCCACACACGGATCTCGTCGACGAGACCTGCGCGCAGGAGCGTGTCGTCGACGCGGCTGGTGCCGTACTTGATCAGGTCCTTGCCCGGCTCGGCCTTCAGCCGCTCGATCGCGTCGACGATGTCCGGTCCGAGCAGGGTCGCGTTCCACGTGACCTCAGTGAGCGTCTGGGAGGCGACGTGTTTGGGCATCGCGTTGATCCGGTCGACGTAGGGGTCGCCGGTGCGGGGACCCCAGAACTCTCGGACCATCTCGTAGGTGACCCGGCCCAGGACGAACGCGTCGTACTTTTCCAGTTCGTCCATCGCCAGTTGCCTGGACTCCTCGTCGAACGGGGACCAGCGTTCCGGGGACCCCATCACTCCGTCGAGGGAGACGAGGGTCGATTCGATCAGCTTGCGCATGGGTTGTTCCTTCTCGGGGTGTCTGTGGTTTGGTGTGGTCAGTGCGCACCGGCGAGCGTGGGCTGCGGGTCGCGGATGGTGGTCTTGGCGACCGCGTCGGACAGCTCGTCGCGGCGGACAAGCGCGAAGATCGCCGGGACGGCGAGCAGTCCGATCGCGCCGAGCACCCAGAACGCGTGCTGGAAGCCGCCGGTGAGCGCCGCGGGTGCGGTGCTGCCGGCGTGCAGCAGCGCCTTGGTGTGGGAGACGGCGACGCTTGAGGCGATCGCGATCCCGATCGCTCCGCCGAGCTGCTGGCTGGTGTTCAACAGCCCCGAAGCGAGCCCGGCCTGCTCCTCCTCCACGCCGGCGAGAGCTGCGATCGAGATCGGGATGAACGCGAACGCGGTTCCCGCGCCGGTCACCGCGAACGGCCCGGCGAGGTTCGCCAGGAAGTGTCCGTGGACGGGCACCTGCGTCGCCCAGAGCACACCCGCGCCGATCAGCGTCATCCCGATCGCCATCACGACCTTCGCGCCGCCACGGGTGACCAACGTCTGCGAGATGCCTGCGAGCGCGATCGAGGTCAGCGACGCAGCCAGCCACGCGAGACCGGTCTGCAGCGCGCTGTAATGCAGCACCTCTTGCATGTAGAGAGTGCCGACGAAGATGAACGAGTAGAAACTGCCGCCCAGCAGCAGTCCCGCCGCGTTCGCGCCGGCGAGCGTCTGCAGGCGGAAGATCCGCAACGGCAGCAGCGGCGCCTCAACTCGACTCTCGATCACCAGGAACGCGCCAAGCAGGACAATGGCCGCGGCCAGCAGCGCGATCGTCCGCGTGGCACCCCAGCCGTACTGCGGTGCTTGCGAGATCGCATCCACGAGCACCACCAGGCCGCCGGTTCCGGTGATCGCACCGAACGCGTCAAACCGCCGGCGCGTGGTCGCGAGCCGGCTGTCGGGCACGATCCTGGGTGTGAGCGCCAGCGCGGCGACCCCGATCGGGACGTTCAGATAGAAGATGTACTGCCACCCGGCGTAGCGAGTGAGAAGCCCGCCGGCGATCATGCCAACGGTCGCGCCGCCGGCACCGAGCCCGCCCCAAATCCCGAGCGCCTTATTGCGCTCAGCGCCCTCGTGGAACATGTTCATCACGATCGACAAAGCGGCGGGCAGCATGATCGCCGCGCCAAGCCCCTGAACCGCCCTCGCTGCGATCAGAAATCCGCTCCCGGTCGAGAGCCCGGCTGCCAGCGACGCCCCGGTAAACACCGAGAGCCCGACCATCAGCATCCGCCGGCGACCGAGCAGATCCGCGGCGCGACCACCGAGCAGCAAGAAGCCGCCGAAGGTGAGTGCGTACCCGGTCACAACCCATTGCAGGTTGGTGTCAGAGAAATGCAGATCACGGCCGATCGTCGGCAGCGAGACGTTGACGATCGTCAGATCGATCACCGTCATGAAGAACGCCACCGCCAGCAGCGCGAACGCGCGCCAGCGATTGATAATCGGTGAAGCAGACACGGCTAGACCTCCGGTTGGTTTCGCCGCCCTTTTGGGCGGCGTCACAGAGGACGTCGCGGCACCTTGCCCGATTTGGACAGCCGCGGCGAGAAACCGTGAACGGGCTGTCAGTCGGCGTCGAGCGTCGCCAGGCGGCGTTGCAGCTCGGCCCGCTCGACAGCGTTGGCGCTGAGCGCGATCGCTCGCTCGTACGCGCGCGCTGCGGCCACTGGGTCGCCGGCTCGCCGGAGCAGGTCGGCGTGTGCTGCGTGCAGCGGCTGGTAGCGCTCAAGGGCGGGATCGGCCAGCAGCGGCTCGAGCAGGTCGAGCCCGGCCTGCGGTCCCACGGCGAACCCGACCGCCGCCGCGCGGTTCAGCTCGACGACCGGCGACGGCGCGATCTCCCCAAGCGCACGGTACAGCTCCACGATCTGCACCCAGTCCGTGGTGCCCGTGTCCGCCCCGCGGACGTGCACGGCGGTGATCGCGGCTTGAACCTGATACTGGCCCGGGTGCCGGAACCGCATCGCCCGGTCGAGCACCTCGAGCCCCTCACCCAGCCGCTCGCGATCCCACCGCGAGCGGTCCTGCTCCTCAAGGGCGAGGTAGCGCCCGTCAGGCGCGACGCGCGCGTCGCGACGAGCGTCGTGCAGGAGCATCAGCGCCAGCAGCCCCCAAACCTCCGCCTCGTCGGGCATCAGCTCACACAACAGCCGCGCGAGGCGGATCGCCTCGCCGCACAGCTCGGCCCGCACGAGCCGCTCGCCCTCGGTCGCCGAGTAGCCCTCGTTGAAGATCAGATACAGCACCCGGAGAACACCGCGGATCCGGTCAGGGAGCTCCTCGTCGTCGGGCACCCGGTACGGGATTCGTGCGTCGGCGATCTTGCGCTTGGCGCGGACGATCCGCTTGCCCATCGTCGGCTCCGCCACCAGGAACGCCCGCGCGATCTCACCCGTCGTGAGCCCGCCGAGAGCGCGCAGCGTCAACCCCACCCGTGCCGGCACGTCAAGCGCGGGATGGCAGCACGTGAAGATCAGCCGCAGACGGTCATCGACGATCGCGCTGTCCTCGTCCCCGTCGGGGTGCTCCTGGCGGTCGAGTCGCATCAGCTCCGCCAACCGACCCGCCCGATCAGCCACCGACCGGTTGCGACGCATCCGATCGATCGCCCGCCGCCGCGCAGCGACCGTGACCCACGCGCCCGGCCGGTCCGGGACGCCATCACGCCGCCACACGCTGACCGCGTCAGCGAACGCGTCCTGCACGGCGTCCTCCGCCAGTTGAAAATCGCCCACATGTCGAATCAACGTCGCCAGCACCGCCGCGCGCTCCGCACGAAACGCCGCCGCGATCGCCGCGGCGACAGGATCCGGGCCTCCGCGGCGTGGTGGCTCAGCAGAGCTCAAGACGCGTTGGCGCTCCGGTCGGGCCGAGGGATCTCGTCATCCGCTACGACGGGCCGTACCTCGACTGACCCGTACCGCGCCCACGGCAGCCTCGCAGCGTGCCGGATCGCCACATCCAAATCCGCGCAATCCAACACGTAATAGCCAGCCAGCACCTCCTTCGTCACCGCGAACGGACCATCGGTCAACTCCGTCTCATCACCCCGAACGCGCACCGTCGTCGCGCTCTCAACCGAATGAAGCGGCGCGTGCGCGACAAGCACACCCGCGTCGCGCAGACTCGCGTTCACCTGATCCCACAACGGCATCTCCGCCCACCGCTGTGCCCGCTCAGCCTCATCAGCAGACTCCGACCCATACAGCAACAACATGTACTCCGGCACGATCGCCTCCTATCGGTACGGCCGCACGATACGCGGCCACTACCCCCTACGTCGCCACACACCGGCCGATTTGGACAGCCGACTCATTGCTGTTCGAAGTTGCGCCCATGCCGTCGTGCGCGAAACCAAGGGCAGCACCGGCTCCGCAGAGATGGTCGCGCAGATCGCCGGAACCATGAAAGCGAACCGTCGCCCTGTAACTACTGAGACTTCGCGTGCCGGTCGAGAAGTAAAGAACAGGGGTGCTCCGCCTTGCGGCGTTGGCCCGCGGCTGAGCGGGTTGGCGTCCGGGGCGGTTCGTAAGGTGTCGCGGGGAATGGCCTATTCCCCGCGAGATCGCCGTAGTGTCCTCCAACTGCCGTCTGGGTTGACGTGGCCGACCGGTCGGGTGTCGATGACGCATTCCCTGCGATGAGCGCGCCGCGGGGATCTGGTCGCCGGTTACGCCCAGCGCGGGAGCAGCCTCCGACGCTCGTCGAGGCGGTCGACGCGTTCCTCGCCCAGCCCGATCTCGCGGACTCGAGCCGGCGGTCCTACGCCCAGACGCTCGGCCGCGTGCAGCGTGAGCTCGGGCATGACCGGCCGCTGCAGTGGGTCTCCGGCCGTGAGCTCGAGCAGGCCGTCGTCGGAGCCTGGGGTGGGTGCGCGCCGGCGACGTGGAATCGTCACCTCGCGACCCTGCGATCGTTCTCGGCGTTCTGCGCTCGCCACGGCTGGGTGAGCGAGCCGTTTTCCGATGTGCTGGCGCGTCGCCGTGAGCCGGCGGACCGCACGCGAGCGATCCCGCTGGTGCAGCTCGAGCGGCTGTGGCGGCGTGACGATGTTGCGGTGCGCGAGAAGGCGCTGTGGCGGCTGCTCTACGAGACCGCGGCACGCGCGAGCGAGGTGCTCTCGTTGAACGTCGAGGACTTGGAGCTTGAGAGCAAGCGTGCTCGGGTGCGGTCCAAGGGCGGCGATGTCGAGTGGCTGCACCTCCAGGCCGGGTCCGCCCGGCTGCTGCCGCGGCTGATCGCGGGCCGCTCACGCGGGCCGCTGTTCCTGGCGGATCGGCGGCCAGCGCCGGCGCGGATGCCGGCGGCCGCCGATCTGTGCCCGGCGACGGGGCGGGCGCGGCTGTCCTACCGCCGCGCGGAGGAGCTGTTCACGGCGGCGTCGGGTGGGTGGACGCTGCATCAGTTGCGGCACTCGGCGATCACGCATCTGGCTGAGGCCGACGTCGGGCTCGCGTTGCTGATGGCCAAGAGCCGGCACACGTCGCTGCGGTCGTTACAGCGTTACGCTCGCCCGGGCACGGAGGCCGTCGCGCGGCTGACCGCGGAGCACGATCCGGAGCGCCGCCGGCGATAGCCCGTGACACCCGACGCACGTGTGCTGCAGTTCCCGTCGAGTGGCGCCAGCCGTCCGCAGGACTACGGGCAGTTCACGCGCGAGCTCTCACCGGACGAGCTCGCGGGCTGCTTCTGTTTCAGCGACGATGACCAGCGGCAGATCGCATGCCGGCGCGGCGACACGAACCGCGTCGGGTTCGCCGTCCAACTCGGCACCGTGCGGTACCTCGGCCGGTTCCTCGAGAACCCGGCGGCCGTCCCCGAGCAGGTGGTCGCGTGGGTCGCACGGGAGATCGGTGTCGCCGGGAGCGCCGATCTGGCCGGCTACGGCGAGGGTGAATGGCGGTGGTCGCACCAGGCCGAGATCCGACGCCTGTACGGCTACCGGCCGTTCAGTAGCGAGGGCGTCGAGCCCGAGCTCGTCGAGTGGCTCAGGGCGCGGGCCTGGGTGACCGCCGAGAGCAGCCGGGCGCTGTTCGCTCGCGCCAGCGAGCTCCTGGTGGACCGGCGGGTGCTGCTCCCCGGGTGGAGCACGCTGTGGCGGCTCGTCGGCGCGGCACGCGAGAGGGCTGATGAGCGCGGTTGGACGATGCTCGCCGCGGCGTTGACCGACGATCAGCGCACGCGCCTGGAGCGGCTGCTGCGCGTCACGGCCGGCCACCGTGTCACTGATCTGGAGCGGCTTCGGATGGCGCCGGTCGATCCAACGATCAAAGGTATGATCGCCGCGCTCGTGCGGCTCAGGGAGTTGCGAGTGCTCGCCGACGGGCTCGGCGGCCTCGACGCGCTGCCGCCGGCGCGGCTGCGTGTGCTGATGGTCGCGGCCGAGCGCCAGCGCGGCGGGGAGCTGGCCGATCTGCGCGAGTCGCGCCGGCTCGCGACGCTGATGGCGTTCGCGATCACCGCCGCCGAACGAGGACAGGATGACGCGCTTGAGCATTTCGATCGCCTCCACGGCGATCTCCTGCTCCGCGCCGCGGCCGCCGGCAAACGCGAACGACTGCGCGACGGCCAGGCGATCGACGATGCCGGGCGGACTCTCGCGCGCGCGTGTAGCGTCCTGCTCGACGACACGATCACCGAGCCGGTCCGAGACGTCGTGTTCGCGGCCGTCGCACGCGACCGGCTCGCGGCCGCGGTCACCGCAATCGGGCAGCTCACCCGCTCGCCCGATGATCGCGCGCGAGAGCTGGTCACCCGAAGCTATCCGGGCGTGCGGCGCTACCTCCCGCTGTTGCTGGACACGATCGAGTTCCACGCCACCGACGGCGGCGAGCCGATCCTCGAAGCGCTCACTGCGCTCAAGCGCAACGAAGGCCAGCGCAAGCTGACGCCCGGAGCGCTGCCGACCCGGTTCGTGCCGCGGCCGTGGCAGCCACTCGTCGAGCCCGAGACGGGCCGGATCGATCGCGGCGCGTACACGATGTGCGCGCTCGAGGAGCTCCGCGACGGGCTACGTCGCCGCGACGTGTACGTGACCCCGAGCGAGCGGTTCGCCGACGCCCGATCGAGCCTGCTCTCCGACACGGCCTGGCGCGCCTCGCGCGAAGACACGTGCCGCGCGCTCTCGCTCCCGCTCGAGGCCGACGCGTTCATCGAGCAACTCGCCGAGGACCTCGACGACGCCTACCAACGCACCCGCGAAGGGCTGACCGACGAGCACGCAATCCACGCCCTCGCCACCCGGGGAGAGCTGCCCATCGACCGGCTCGACGCGCTCCCCGAGCCAGCGTCGCTCACCACACTCCGCGCGCGCGTCGACGCGCTGATGCCCGTCGCCGATCTTCCGGATCTGGTGCTCGAGGTCGCGGCCAAGACCGAGTTCTTGCGGGCGTTCACCAACGACCACGAACCCAACGCGCAGCTTCACGATCTCGAAACGAGCCTGTGCGCGGTGCTCGTCGCCCAGGCCTGCAACGTGGGTTACCGGCCGTTGGTCGACGACAGCAATCCGGCGCTGCGCGAATCACGGCTGCGGTACGTCGCGCAGCGCTATCTCCGGGCCGACACGCTCGCCGCGGCGAACGCTCGCATCGTCGACTACCACGCCAAACTGCCGCTCGCCGAACGCTGGGGAGGCGGAGAGGTCGCCTCGATCGACGGGCTGCGGTTCGTCGTGCCGCGCCGCACGATTCACGCCGGCTTCAATCGCCGCTACTTCGACCGCCGACGTGGCGTGACCGCGCTCGGGACGACCGCCGATCACCATGCCGGGCTGCGGACAATCGTGATTCCCGGCACCCAGCCCGACGCGCCGTACGCGCTCGACGCGCTGCTGGACCCGCAAACGAGCGTCCGTCCGCGGGAGATCATGACCGACACCGCTGGCTACACCGACATCATGTTCGCGCTCTACCGCCTGCTGAGCTATCGGTATTCACCGCGCCTCGCGGATGCAGGCGCCGCCAGCCTCTGGCGGCTGAACGCGACCGACTACGGGCCGCTGAACCCGCTCGCGCGCAACCAGATCGATCGACAGCTGATCCGCGAGAACTACGACGACGTGCTCAGGATCGCCGGCAGCCTGCTGCAGCGCCACACCACCTCAAGCCAGCTGATCCGGGCGCTGCGCAGCCAGACCCGACACCTCGCAACGCTCGCCCGGGCGCTGCAGCACATCGGCCGCGCCCCGAAATCGATCCACCTGCTCGACTACTGCAACGACGAGCACTTCCGCCGCCGCATCCTGGTCCAGCTCAACCGCGGCGAAGGCCGCCACGGCCTCGCCCGCGACGTCTGCCACGGCCGCCGCGGCGAACTGCGCGAGCCCTACCGCGACGGCCAGGAAGAACAGCTCAATGCGCTCGGCCTGATCGTCAACACGATCGTTCTCTACAACACGATCTACACCCAGCGCGCCATCGATCACATCGCCGCCGGCACCGGCAGCGAACCCCGCGAGGAGGACATCGAGCGCCTCAGCCCGCTCAGCAGCGAGCACATCACCCTCACCGGCCGCTACCGCATCCTCCTACCAGCACCGCTACAGGACCGCGGCGCCTACCGCGCCCTCAACATTCCCGCAGACGCCGCAGCGGCCTAACCCGGTTCTCCGAACCGAACTTCCCGGCACCCC
>Ga0181518_10004556_pt1 | contig 12290 bp, 8 predicted proteins | sample PEATcosm2014_Bin_28_FD_119751 | JGI IMG/M metagenome (GOLD analysis project Ga0181518, IMG submission 119751) | Peatland microbial communities from MTU Mesocosm Facility, Houghton, MI, USA - PEATcosm2014_Bin01_60_metaG | ecosystem: Environmental > Terrestrial > Soil > Wetlands > Peat | place... | reverse complement strand
CGCGCGGGTGCGGAGATCGCCGATCCCGCCGACATTCCCACCATTGGCAAGTTCGACGACAGCGAACTGACCGTCTTCTATTACGAACTCAAGGCCGACCTTGCGGCGTATCTCGCTCGCCGCGGCAGCTCTTCGGTGAAGAGTTTGAAGGATGTGATCGAGTTCAACGAGCTCAATCGTAGCCGGGAAATGCCATACTTCGGGCAGGACATTTTTCTTAAGTCGGAGCAGAAAGGCCCACTCAGCTCGAAGGAATATCTCGATGCGCTGGCCCTGAATCACCGTCTCAGCCGCGCCGAGGGCATCGATTTCGTTATGGACAAGTTCAAACTCGACGCGCTCGTCGCGCCCACGGCAGGTCCGGCATGGATCACCGACCTGATCAATGGCGATCACGCCGCCGGAAACAGTTCGAGCGCCGCCGCAGTCGCCGGCTATCCCAATATCAACGTGACAGCCGGATATCTCTGGGGACTGCCGGTCGGCATCTCTTTCTTCGGACGCGCCTGGAGCGAACCTACCCTGCTTAAGATCGCCTATTCGTTCGAGCAGTTGACGAAGGCCCGGCAGAAGCCGAGGTTTCTGCCGACGATTTCCTAAGGCGGCGAAATTCGCCTTGCGTGGAGCAACGGCGTGGAGCGCGGCTACTCTCGACCCGCCGAGTTTTGGATCCCAGCCAGGCGATGAACGCCCGAACGCTTCAGCGCAAATAAAATCGCCCAACCCACCAGTCCGACGACAAAGGCAAGCACAAACATCAGCGCGACTGGCTGCAAGAATGTTAGGTGCGCGGGCTGAATCGGGCCGATTGGCGGATTAGTGTAAGGCAACGAAGCTGAGATTGCCCGGGCCTTTTCGATGGCGAGCACCGTCGCCGCCAAAATCAGCGTCATCAATATCGCGGTGGCCTTTGGAAAGCGGAATTCGGAATGCATGGTGAACCTCCTTGTTGGTAACCACTGCCAGGAACGTGAACCCGTCAATAGCCGGACGTGCTCGTCGATTGCGCCGCGCACCAGTCCGCGAAACTCGCGAAGCCAGAACAAGCCGCGCGTCATCGCACCCCGGCGATCTATTTCGGCCCGCGCGGCGCAGAATACCTCCAGCATCTCCTGGCCATACTCGCGGCGGTGAGCCGAAGGATACAGTCTTAGAAGGCATTCATAGAGTGAGAACATCGATCACGCCTCCTTCCGCGCCACGCGCAGACTCGCCAAGCGCGTCAGTTGCTTCATGCGGCTCACCTCGGTTTGAAGATTTCGCCGCCCTTCAGCGGTGAGGCGATAGGCCTGACGACCTCGCGGGCTCTCGGGTTCTTCAAAGCGCTCGATCCAGCCTTCGTCGAGCAAGCGACGGAGCGCGCCGTAGAGAGTGCCGGTCGAGAGCATGACGCGCCCGGCGCTCATTTCTTCCACATCTTTGAGGATGGAATACCCGTGTCGCGGCTGCCCCGCCAGGCTCAGCAGAATCAGCAGCACCGGTTCGGTGAGCGGCAAGGACTGCATATGACCTCCGGCGACATGTCGCGTAACGTCATATTGATATATTCTACGTTTTGAGTCAAGAAAAAAATGCGGATCGAGAGCGCCGGAGCGATTAGCGTTGCGGAGTCTGGATCTGGCTCGGGGGTTTGTCCGGACCCGGCTTGTCTTGCGTTGTTTCTGGAATGACCGGCGCGTTAGGGACGGTTTGGAACGAAGGTGAGGCCGTCGGGGGCGCAAGTGGCGGCTCGTTCGAGCCGGGCAGCAGCAATGACGGAGCGGTAAACAGCGGATCTTCGAGCGAATCGGGAACCGACGGCGGTTGGGTTGGCCGGATTCCCTTGGCTTCCACGATCGACCATCGCCAATCTTCATCGGGGCCGGGCGTAATCCCGATATTCTCGCGCAACTCGGTGGTGCTGAAGGGCTTGGCGGCAGCCTTGAGGTGATAGAGGAGGGTCACGTCGGAACGGCGCTCGACGGTGATCGGCGCGAGGCCTTGGGCGGCGGGAATCACGCGCGCCCCCGCAGACAACGCGGCATTCTCTCCCGGCTTGCGCTCCAGCGTCAGGCCAATGGTGATTTCGCGAATGTCCCAGTCGGTCCCGTTAAATACTTCCAGTTCCAGATTTTCATCCTGAATGGAACCGGGGCCGTCGAGCTTAAGCAGTTCGGTGAGCGGCAGGTCTTCGATCAGCACCGGCTTGATCAGCAAGGAACTGGCCCGGGCGTTGAAAGACAGGCTGCAGGTCACATCGGGTGACGATACTTTCAGGGTGTTGCTCGCAGGGTCGATGGAAAACACGGTCTTATCTTGTCTGGCCGGTCGTAGGTTCTTGGCGTCCTCCATGACCTGGGCCAGGTTGTCGTTATCGATGACGGCACTAGCGGCGTCCGGTGGTTGCTGCTGCGGCTGTTCGGCTTTGTTCTTGCGCAGGGTGCGCGCCAGGTCGCCGAGGGACGGGGCATCGTCTTGGGCGCAAGCGGCCAGTGGATACATCGACACGAGGAGCGACACCAGGATCGGCGCACAGAACCGGGCCAACCCTGGAACAACCCGCAAGCTGGGCAATATAAGTCGCATGAGTTCAACCGCCGAGAGGCGCTCGCGTGCTCGGCCGGTCTCCGGTCTTTTGTCTCTAGTGTCTCTAGGAAAAGTTTAGGCGAGATACGACGGAAAAGAAGTTACGGGAGGAACACGTTGGTACTAGCACTTCCAGGAACGGGACAGGGGCGTTGGAGAAAGAGGCATGGACGCGTTCCGATCGAAGCGACGCGCAACGGGAGGCGCCCACGCACTCTCGCTAATCGCTGCTTACAGCAGGCCCGAAGTACGGTAACGGCTGATCGGATCGCTTACGGGCATCGGCTCACGTTTAAACACCCAACGCGCCACCGCAATCCCCAATGCCGCGTAACACAGATACCAGATTTTCATACCATCACTCCCCACGCCGGACCCTTGATAGGGGAGAGATTATGAAGGTTCCGCCGTGAAATTACTCTAACGCCATTTCAGATGCAGAACTAGTCCACGAAGGTGCCAGGAGGTTCCCAAAAAGTAAACGCGAGTAACCAAAGTAACCAACGCAACGCAGGGCAAGAAGATGTTTGGTCACGGGAACGTCAGTTGATGCGGTAATGACAGCCGCGGCTTTCGCGGGATTGTTCGGCGGCTTCGAGGATGAGCAGTGCGGTGAGGATGCCGTTGCGCAAACCAATAATGGAATCGCCAACCTCGCATTTTTCATAGAAACGGGCGATCTCAAGGTCGAGTTCGCGCAAGATGCGCATGGCGCGGTTCAGACGGCGCTCGCTGCGGATGAGGCCGACATAATTCCACATGGTGTGCCGGATGGTAAGCCAATCCTGGGCGATGAGGGCGGGGTCGGCGGGTTCGTGTTCGTAACGCCAGTCGGCAATCTTGGGAAAGTAGAAATCGCCGCCAGACACGATGCCTTGGGCGGCATCCGCACCGGTCCTGGTCCCCCAGACGAGGCATTCGAGCAGCGATGTGCTGGCCAGGCGGTTGGCGCCTTGCAATCCAGTGCAAGCGACTTCGCCGGCGGCGCGCAGGCGTTGGACGGTGGTGCGGCCGCAATCGTCGGTGGCAATTCCTCCGCAGCTATAGTGGGCGGCGGGGACGACCGGGATGGGTTCGCGCGTGAGGTCAATGCCACGCTCGATGCAAGTCGCGTAAATGCCGGGAAAACGCTCGCGCAGTTGATCGGCGGGCTTGTGGGTAATGTCGAGGTACACGCAAGGTTCGCCCGACTCGAGCATCGTTTGATAGATAGCACGCGCGGCAATGTCGCGGGGCGCGAGCGAGCCGTCGGGATGGAAGCGCTGCATGAATTCCTTGCCGTGACGATCGACCAGGCGGCCACCCTCGCCGCGCACGGTCTCGGAAATCAGGAAGCAGCCGTCGGGCGCGAGCAGCGCGGTGGGGTGGAATTGGATGTACTGCATATTCATGCAGCGGGCGCCGGCGCGGTAGGCCATGGCGATGCCATCGCCGCGGGCTCCAGGAGGGTTGGTGGTGTGCAAGAAGACGCTGCCCAGGCCACCGGTGGCCAGAATGGTCTCCTTGGCCAGTAGAGAAAAGATTTTCCCGCTCGATTGATCGAGCACGTAGGCGCCGACGCAGGTCAACGGGCGATAGACGTCGGTGGGCTCCAGGGAATGGTGCGAGACGGTCAGCAAGTCCACAGCGGTGGCATGAGACAGCAACGTCACGTTGGGGTGGGAGCGGACGCGATCGAGGAACGCGCGTTCGATGGCAAAGCCGGTTTGGTCTTTATAGTGAACGATGCGCGGGAGCGAATGTCCGGCCTCGCGGGTGAGGTCGAGCTGGTTGGAATGTTCCGGGGACGGATCGAAGCGGATGCCGAGCTCGTCGATCAGAATTTCCTTGACGAGACGCGGGCCTTCGCGGGCGAGGAGGCGCGCGGCATCGGGAGAACTCAGGCCACCGCCCACGGTAAGGATGTCGTCAACGAGTTGCTCCGGGGATTCTGTGGGAGCGCGATAAATGATTCCTCCCTGTGCCCAATCCGTATTGGAGTCCTCGGGTTTCTCGGCGCGCGTCAGCAGAGTGACACGGCAGCCGCGTTTAGCGGCGTCCCACGCGGCCGCCAGGCCAGCCAGGCCGCTGCCGATGACGAGAATGTCGGTTTGTAGAGTGTCCTGCAAAGTATTCTGCAAAGCCTCTTGCATCACTCGGGTTCAATCTCGAAGCTCAAATCCACGGCCGGGGCGGAGTGGGTCAACGCGCCGACTGAAATCCAGTCTACGCCTGTCTCCGCGAACTGCCTTACGTTGGCGAGCGTAATTCCGCCGGAGGCCTCGATAAGAATCTTTTTTATTTGATCGTGAGCTGAATCGTGTTGAGTATTTTTTGCGAGACGCACTTGTTCGACCGCCCGGCGCACCGCGGCAGGTTGCATGTTATCGAGAAGAATAACATCTGGTGTGTGGCTATAAATTAGCGCATCGCGCAACTCGTCGAAATTTGTGACTTCGATTTCCATCCATGCTACGCGGCCGTGGGCGGGTTGCGCCGCTTGGAGCGCCGCCGCCACTCCGCCCGCCATGCGTATATGGTTTTCTTTGATGAGGACGGCTTCGGCCAGGTCTTTGCGGTGACTGCGGCCTCCGCCGACGCGGACCGCATATTTTTCCAGCGCGCGCAGTCCGGGAGTGGTTTTTCTGGTATCGAGGATTTGCGCGCCCGTGCCCTCGACCTCGCGCACGAAGCGGCGCGTGAGCGTGGCGATGCCGCAAAGGCGCTGGAGAAGGTTCAAGGCCACGCGCTCTCCGGAAAGCAAGGCGCGCGCCGAAGCGCGTACCTCGACCGGACTTTCGCCGGGGCGGAGTTCTTCCCCGTCGTGGCGTTTGATCTCCGCAGTGGCCGAGGGGTCTAGAAGGCGGAAGACTTCTGTGAACAAATCGACCCCAGCGAGAACAAGCGGGGCCTTGGCGATCAGTTCGCCGCGGGCGCGCCGCTCGGCGGCCACGATGGTGTCGGTGGTAATGTCCCCGGCCGCCAAATCTTCTTCGAGAGAGCGACGCAAGAATCCGCGGTATGTGGAGGGATCGGGCGATTTGGGCATGGAGACCGGCTGGGGTATCTTCTTGCAGTTAGTCAGTTTGAGCATCGAATCCGCTTCGGCTTTCCCCTTTCCCCATTTGCGAATGGCGGTTTCCCCACTTGTTTTTTGAAGACAGAAATCATTTTCTTTTCGACATTCACTGGGTCAGGTGTGGCGGACCAGTAAACCCACAGGTCGAAGTCCAAGAGCTTGACGACTTGACCGCCAGCGTGAGGACCCTTCTTGCCAACCTCTTGATCATAGAACTGTTTAATTCGCTTGCGTAGTGATCGAGTGGTTTGCCCAATGTATAGAACGGGTTCGTTCCGGAACCATCTCCTCAGTTCGTATTTACGGTCATTGACAGGAGGGTGCGGGTCTGTGAACTTTAGGTCGCACGCTTTGCAGCCGACCGTGGGATCCTCGACGCGGGCGACTACGTAAACGCCTTTGCCACACTCGTCTATATTTGAGTTCCCCCAGCGCAAAGGGCCGTCGGGCGAAAGACTTACTTCCCTGAAAATCTCGGCTACCGTCAAAATTAGCCTCCATATCTGATTCAGATTTCAAGCTGGCCCACTACTGACCTTTTTAGCTCATCTCCAACATGCGGGCGATGGGGCGCAGGGCGCGCTGGCGCAAATCTTCGTCGAGAGTAATTTCCGGCGCGCGGTCTCTCATGCAGAGGTAGAGCTTCTCCATGGTGTTGAGCCGCATGTGCGGGCATTCGCTGCATGAACAGCCGCCCTCGCCGGGAGCTGAGATGAATGTCTTCTCCGGGCAAGACTTTTCCATCTGGTGGAGGATGCCTTTTTCCGTGGCGACAATGAACTCGGCTGCCGGACTTTGTTGGGCGTAGGTGAGAAGTCCAGTGGTCGAGCCGATGTAATCCGCATGGCGCAGCACGGCTTCGGGACACTCGGGATGGGCCAGAACTTTTGCCTGGGGATGACGCTCCTTCAACTGCACCAGACTGCGCTCGGAAAACATTTCGTGGACGATGCAGCTCCCCGGCCAAAGCCGCAGTTCCCTTCCCGTTTTCTTGATGAGATAACGGCCGAGATGCTGGTCGGGCGCGAACAGGATGGGCTGGCCGGGCGGAATCTGGCGGATGATTTTCTCCGCGTTGCTGGAAGTGCAGATGATATCGCTGAGCGCCTTCACCTCGGCGCTGCAATTGATATAGGTGATTGCTACATGATCGGGATAGCGCTCGCGAAACGCCTTGAACAAATCCGCCGGACAGCCATCGGCCAACGAACAGCCGGCCTTCAGGTCGGGGAGCAGGACCAGCTTGCCGGGGTTGAGAATTTTGGCGGTCTCGGCCATGAAGAGCACGCCGCAGAAAACGATGACATCCGCCGAGGTGGCGGCGGCCTTCTGCGATAGTTGCAGGCTGTCGCCGACAAAATCGGCGAGGTCCTGGATTTCCGAGTCCTGATAGTAGTGCGCCAGTATGACGGCATTCATCTGGCGTTTGAGTTGGGCGATCTTCGGTTCGAGATCGAGATGTGGCAGACGGTCGTCCTCCAGAGACTCGTGGTCCGCGATTTGCGCCGGCGTTATCATCAGTGTTGTCTAGTTAGATTATGGAGGGAAAGCGATTTGGCGGCAAGGTTGGCAAAACTAAATCCGCCGCTCCGGTTCCCATGCTAGACTCGCAATGAGTCAACCATCGTGCGGATGCGCATCCTCACCCGCTACATTCTGGGAGAAGTTGTCTCGCACGCCTTGATCGGCGCGGCGGTTTTCACCTTTGTTCTTTTCACCCGCGCTCTCGACCTCATTCTCGAACTGGTCGTGCGCAACAGCGCGCCGCTGCCGAGCGTCGCGCAAGTGTTTTTTTTCACCGTCCCAGGAGCGCTCACCTACACCATTCCCATGGGCGTGCTGGTCGGCATCCTGATCGGGCTCAGCCGCCTGGCCGCGGACAGCGAAATCACCGCCATGCGGGCCAGCGGCCTGGGCGTGTGGACCTTCCTGCGCGTGATCTCAATTTTTGTTGTGGTAGCGTGGCTGCTGGCTCTGGGCAACAGCGTTTATCTGGCGCCACGTTCGCTCGCCGCCCTCGGACAACTTCAGGACCGTCTTAAGTCTTCGCAGGCTTCTTTCGAAGTGCAACCGCGGGTGTTCTACGAGGAATTTCCGAAGAAGGTCCTGTATGTACAGGACGTGAAAGCCATGTCGGGCGGGGCGCTGTGGAAAGGCGTGTTCCTCGCCGATTTAACCGACCCGTCCGCGCCCACCATCAGCCTGGCGCGCGAAGGCCTGCTCGTCAGCCAGGGGCCGGATACGCTGGACCTGCATCTCACCAGCGGTTCCACGCACGAAACCGATCCCAAGAATCCCGACCAGTACCAAATCTCCACGTTTCAGACGACGGACATTCCGATTCAGATTCCGGCGGCACAAAACAGCCAGGAACACGAAGCTGCGTCGGTGCATGAAATGAAAGTTGCGGACCTCCTCCGCAACGCGCGATCCGGCAGCCCCATCGCGCGGCGCTTGTACCTGATCGAGTATCATGGCCGCCTCGCCCTGCCCACGGCGTGCATCGTGCTGGCCCTGGTTGGCATTCCTCTCGGCCTCTCGTCGAAGAAAGGCGGCAAATCCAGCGGACTTGTGCTGACGATTCTGCTGGTCTTTCTCTACTACTCGATCTCATTGATCGGAGTGTCTCTGGCGAAACAGGGACACCTCTCGCCTGCGGCGGGAGTTTGGCTCGCCGACCTGGTGTTCCTGGTGGGAGGAGTTTTTCTGTTGTGGCAATCGGAACGCCGGCCGATCGAGTTGGCTGGGTTCCGCGCCTGGTTTAAGGCACTCAGATTTGGAGGCGCCGGGGCCAAAGCCGCAGCGGGCTCAGGTTCGCTGCCCGGCTTCCCTGGTCTGCCACCGAACGGCGAGGCAACTCGGCCGGGGGTTGTTCGAGGCGTTGCACGCGCGCTGCCCAAACGGCGGCGCTTGTTCAATCTCAGATTTCCGACCATTCTCGACGAGTATGTGCTGCGCGATTTTGCCGTTTACTTCGCCATGATCGTCGCCGCCTTCGTGATGCTGCTCCTGGTGTTCACCCTGTTTGAATTGCTCGGCGACATCCTGCGCAACCAGGTCTCGCCGGTTACCGTGGGCGAATATCTGCTCAACGTCACGCCCTACTTCCTGTACTATCCGATTGCGCCGCTCAGCATGCTGCTGGCGGTGCTGGTCACGTTCGGCCTGCTGCAGCGATCCAACGAAATCACCGCCATCAAGGCCACCGGAATCAGTCTTTACCGGGTCGTGGTTCCGGTCCTGATCGCCTCGACTTTGGTCGCGGGCGCGCTCTTCGTTTCCGACCAGCTCTATCTTCCCTATACCAACAAGCGGCAGGACGCGCTGCGCAGCCAAATCAAGGGCAAGCCGGCGCAGACTTATCTGCGCCCCGAGCGGCAGTGGATGTTCGGACAGCACTCCGATATTTATTACTATCGATTCTTCGACGCCGACCGGGATGTGTTCGGCGGCGTGTCGGTGTTCCAGTTCGATCCGCATACATTCCAGATCACGCATCGCATCACGGCGGAGCGGGCGCACTGGTCGGAGTCGATGGGCCGATGGGTTTACGAGCAGGGATGGGAGCGCAGCCTCAACGGCTCCGCGATCGAGAAATACCGCCCGTTCGATGCCGCGACTTTCCCGGAACTGACGGAAGCGCCCGCGTATTTCAAGAAGGAAATCAAACAGTCGTCGGAAATGAGCTACGACGAACTGCGGCGCTACATTTACGATCTGGAGCAGAGCGGCTTCGACGTGGTGCGGTTGCGGGTGCAACTGCAGAAGAAGATTGCCTACCCGCTGATCACCTTTGTGATGGCTGTGCTCGCCATTCCCTTCGCGCTTTCGACCGGCAAGAGGTCGGCTCTGACCGGAGTTGCGACCGCTATTGGCATCGGACTTTTCTATTGGATGATTTCAGGCCTGTTCGAGGCGATGGGCAATTTCAGCCAGCTTCCGCCTACGGTCGCGGCCTGGTCTCCGGACCTGGTGTTCGGTTTCATCGGAGGCTATCTCATCCTCCGCATGCCCACGTGAGTGAATCGGGTGATCGGGCCATCGGGTCATTGAAAACCCAGATCCTCAGCGGGTTTTCAATGGCCCGATGACCCAAGCATCCAATGGCAGATTCGCTAATGCGCGGTTAATGCGCCAGGCGCGGCCGGGGCAACCTCGGTCACCGCATTGCTCATGGCTCCGGTCGTTGTACTCAGGGTCCAGCCGGTAATGTTGCCCGCTCCGCTGTTCGAGGTGTAGAGAAACTGGCCGGTATATTTTCCGTCAACGTATACGCTGGGGTGCATCGTCATCGACACCGGCAGCGATCCGGTGGGCTGGCTCGCCGGGGCTAGGGGAGTCAGCGTGCCCGCTCCGAGGTTGATCTTAAATCCATAAACCTGGCTCGAAATTCCGCTCACCACGTAGAGGAAATTATTCGTCGGATCCACCAGCATGGCAATCGGGTTGGACCCCACACCGGTTGGCAGTATGTCGCACGACGGTTGGGGACAGGTTGCCAACGGAGACATAAAGTTTTCAGACACCTGCGCGGCCGAGCAGAAATCACTTAGCACCGTGCACACCTGGAACGGATACAGGTGGCCGCCGTTCGCGTCCTGATTGCCCACATAGACAAACAGGCCGCCGGCATTCTCGCCGGTAAGGTTCGTGTACACTGCCTGCACCGAGATTGGATTGATGGCGGCAACGATATAGGGCGAATACAGTGTTTCAGTCAAAACGCCGGACGAACCTACGCTATACACGCTGACTGTGTTGTCACTGTGCGGGGGGAGAACGCAGTTGGCCGTACAAATGTCTTGATTGTTGGTTACGACGAGAAGTTCCTGGGGGGTGGATGAGCCGGGCGGAGTAAAGATAATGGACGAAAGCGCGCTGGGAATCTTGCTGAGGTAGAACGGACTTCCGCTGGTCAAGGTCAGTGTGGTTGAGCCTGGCTTCATGGCAAACACCGAGATCGACGGGCACACGTCGTCGGGGCCGGTGGGGACATGCGGACAGGACGGGTTTGTCGGCGAAGGAGTTGGATATCCCGGCGAAGGGTAGGATCCGTAATCGATCACGAACAGGAACTGGCCGCTGGCGTCGCGAGTCATGGCCACCGCGGTGTCGGAGTAGTTACAAGGACTCTCATTGGCGGTGGGACAACTCCAAGTCACCGCCGTGCCCGGGTTCGACAGGCTTCCATCCGAGTTCACGGTATAGGGGTAGATCGAGGGTGCGAGAGGATTATTGGAAGCCGGCGAACAGGTGGGACAAGGAGGCGCGCCCTGATTCAACACGAATGCGTTCGCGCCGGCGGGGTCGAGCAAAATGTTCAGTGGAAGTCCACACGGTTGGGGATCAGTGACACTCGCCGCGGTAGGGCAGGTGCTGGCATCGGAATTGACCAGCGAAAGCTCCCCGTTGTTGTAGTCCATGGTAAAGGAACTTATGTTGTTCCCGTACCCATTGCTTCCCTGGGTAAGCACATACAAAACTCCCGAGGGCCGGGAGGAGGAACTGCCACAATTGAGCAGCAACAAACTGAGGGCGCACATGCCCGCGAGCGCAACGACTCCAACTAATTTCTTCGACATCTGTTCTCCCCAAAGTTGTATCGGGTCATCGGGTGATCGGGCCATCGGGTGATCTCAGGCCAAAGGCACTGGACATTCGATCACCTGATGACCATTGATCTGTGTATCAGGAACGGGCGGGAAGATCAAATCCCTAAACAGGCGGAAGCGCAGGAATCCGGATTTCAATCTCTAACCCACCCTCTGGACGGTTGGATGCGCGAAGTTGGCCGCCGTGCAGCCTGATGGCGCGGTCCGCGATCGAAAGGCCCAGACCGGCGCCTCCGGTCTGGCGGTTGCGGGCATCGTCCAGCCGATAAAAGGGCTCAAAAATCTTTGCCAGCGCTTCGTTAGGAACACCCGGACCGGAATCCAGCACGCGAACCAGTATTTCTTCGCCATTGGCTTTTGGAGCCTGCTGCCGCTCCAGTCGCACCTCCACCGTCGTACCTTCCGCAGTATAGCGCGTAGCGTTCCTTACCGCATTCTCAATCGCACTGCGCAGCAAGTCGGGGTCGGCTTCGACCAGGAATTCGTCGGCAGGATCGCCGGAAGCGGTCACGCGGCAGGGGCGCTCCGGAGTTTCATACTCGGCGTCGCGCGCCACCTGCTCGACCAGTTCCCGCAGCGACAGCTGCGTCTTGTGCAGGCCGTCGGCGCCCGACTCCAGGCGCGAAATGGTGAGCAGGCGCTGAATGAGCTGATTCAAGCGGTCGGCTTCGAGTTCGATCCGGTCGAGGGCGCTGGCAAGTTCCGGCGCAAAACCGGGCGCGTCTTCCGGGCCAACCTTCGACGCCGCCCGCTGGCGCGCCAGTCCCAAGGCCATACTCAGCCTGGCGAGCGGAGATCGCAATTCGTGCGAAACATCCTTCAGCAGCCGGGATTGCGAGTCCACAAGCCCTTCGATGCGTTCGGCCATGCGATCAAAATCGCGCGTCAACTCCGCCAGTTCGTCGCGCCGACCACTCGCCGGCGGGCCCGCGCGTGCGCTCAAGTCGCCCGCCGCCAGGCTCTGCGCCGCCCTGCGCAAACGCGCAACTGGACTCGTCATCGACCAGGCCAGCAGGTAGCACATCAGTCCTGACGTGATAATGGCAATCGCGATT
>Ga0181518_10004551_pt1 | contig 12300 bp, 9 predicted proteins | sample PEATcosm2014_Bin_28_FD_119751 | JGI IMG/M metagenome (GOLD analysis project Ga0181518, IMG submission 119751) | Peatland microbial communities from MTU Mesocosm Facility, Houghton, MI, USA - PEATcosm2014_Bin01_60_metaG | ecosystem: Environmental > Terrestrial > Soil > Wetlands > Peat | place... | reverse complement strand
TCTCGAATTCTTCTCTCATAAAAGCCTTTTAATCTCGCGTCCCAAAAGTCGTATGGCATCATTAAAATTGGTGAGCGGACAAAAACCAAGAGAAATCGCGGTGCGCGTTTTGCAACAACGACGCGCCGGGGGCAAATTCATTGAAGATTTGCTCGAAACCGCGCTGCAGAGCGCGCAACTTTCGTCCGCCGACCGCGCGCTTTGCCAGGAAATCGTGTACGGCATCGTACGCTGGCAGGCGACACTCGACTGGCTTATCGCTCGAAAAACAGATGGGCGCGAACAAAAGCCCGCCTTGCAAAACTTGTTGCGGCTTGGCCTCTACCAAATTTTCCGGCTCGACCGGATTCCCGACCACGCTGCCGTCAACGAAACCGTCGAACTCGCCAAACAAAACGGTTTCGGCGCGCAGGCCGGTTTTGTGAACGCCGTTCTGCGCGGCTACCTGCGCGAGCATGACGAAACCAAAAAACTTCTGGCCGGATTAAAAATTTCACAGCCCGCACTGGGCTGGTCGCATCCCGAATGGCTCGTCACCCGCTGGCAAAAGCGCTGGGGCATCGAAAAAACCGCGTCGCTTTTGGAATGGAACAACACGCCGCCGAAAACCTTCGCGCGCGTCAACACCTTGAAAACCGACGCCGGCAAACTGCTGGAAAAGTGGCGTGACGAAAATGTGGAATACGATTTCGTCCGGCGCGAGCAACTCGAGGAAAACCTGGTCTTTGAATTGAAGTCGCAGCCGCCACTATCGTCGCTGGCGAGTTTTCGCGACGGCTGGTTTTACATTCAAGACCCCGGCACGCTGCTCGCCGCGTGCAAACTCGGACCGCAGCCCGGCGAAACGATTTTGGATTTCTGCGCCGCGCCCGGCGGCAAAACGACGTTCATCGCGCAGTTGATGAACAACCAGGGCCGCATTGTCGCGCAGGATGTTTCAGATGAACGGCTGAAATGGATTCAAGAAAATTGTGCGCGGCTCGGCGTTACCTGCGTTGAAATGGTTGTTAGTGATTGGGCTCGCCCTCACCCTGACCCTCTCCCCCAGGAGAGGGAACAGCAATGTGCGACCCGTGAAATTTCAAACCGTGTTCGTATTGCCGACCGACTGACGACGATTCCCCCTCTCCACGCGGGAGAGGGCCGGGGTGAGGGGAAATTGTTTGACCGTATCCTGGTGGACGCTCCGTGCTCGAACACCGGCGTGATGCGTCGCCGCGTGGATTTGCGCTGGCGGATCCAGCCGGCGGAAATCGAACGCCTCCGCGCCGCGCAACTGGATTTGCTCCAACAAGCCGCGACACAGGTGAAACCTGGCGGGGTTCTGGTTTACAGCACGTGCAGCCTGGAGCCGGAAGAAAACGGCGAAGTCGTGAAACAGTTTTTAAGCGAACGCGCTGATTTCAAATTGGATTACGAACGCGAACTGCTGCCGTTCGCGGACAACGTGGACGGGGCTTACGTGGCACGAATTCTTCGCAGTTGAACCAGACGCGTCAAATCCTTGGATTCAAGAATCCATTTTGAAGCCGGGTTGATCGTTTCCAGCGGAGCCGAGATATGGCCTTTGGTCCAGGGAGCAATGCCGCAGGCCTGAAGCAGGATGGACACGATATTCCCGAACAACTCACCATTTATACTTGGTCGCTGGCTTGGATTACCGTTGATTGTATAGGTGACCCCAACGGCATTTGGCAAATGCATGAGTTTGAAGAAGAATTCGCCACCGATTTGGAGTGTCTTCCCGGATTTGGCCATTTCTTCGTTCAATCTTTTCAGCTCTTCATGCGTTTTGGCGTGCAACTCCACGTCGAGTTCCAGCAGGATCTCTTCCGCACGGAGCATCAACGCGTCCTTGATGAGCATATGCGTCAGACGAATGACCGGTGCCACTTTCGAGTCTGGTGTCAGATTCAAGGGAGTCGCTATCATCATTTGTACGCAAGATCAGCTTAAAACATGCCGCAAGCAGCCGTTTCGAAATTATCCGGCCTACGCGAAGATTTGCGATTTACGTGCCCGGCGGGAATGGATGGAGGGATCGTAAATCGTAAATCTGAAATCGTAAATTTTTACATCCCCATGATCTGGTAGCCGCAATCCACGTAAATCACCTGTCCGGTGATGGCCGCGGCGCCGTCGCTGGCGAGGAACACTCCGGTCGCGCCGAGTTCGTCGGGCAGCACATTGCGCTTGAGCGGCGCGTGGACTTCGTAATGTTTGATCATTTCATTGAAACCGCTTATGCCGCGCGCCGCCAGCGTGTTGACCGGGCCGGCGCTGATGCAATTCACACGGATTTTTTTCGGGCCGAGATCGTAGGCGAGATAGCGGGTGCTGGCTTCGAGCGCGGCCTTGGCCACGCCCATGACGTTGTAATGCGGCACGACTTTTTCCGCGCCGTAATAACTCATGCCAATGATGCTGCCACCGTCAGGCATGAGCGGCGCGGCGGCGCGCGACAGCGCGACGAGTGAATAGGCGCTCACGTCGTGGGCGATGCGGAACGCCTCGCGGCTGGTATTCACGAATTCGCCTTCGAGCGCGGCCTTCGGCGCGAACGCCACCGAGTGCAGGAGCAAATGCAGCTTGCCGAATTTTTCGCCGACGGTTTTGAAGACGCCGGCGATTTCGTCGTCTTTCGTCACATCGCACGGCAGGATGAGCGTGTCCGCGCCAAACTCGCCGGCGAGTTCCACGACGCTTTCCTTGACGCGATCGCCCTGATACGTGAACACGAGTTTCGCGCCTTCGCGCGCCCACGCCTGCGCAATGGCCCAGGCAATGGAGCGTTGGTTGGCGACCCCGAAGACGATTCCGAGTTTTCCGTCGAGTAATGGCATAAATTAACCGTTAAAATGTTAAATTGGAAAAATCCGCGTTAACAAAGGAATAAGGTAAATTGACCGGCGCGTCCAGCCTCGACTCATATCAGCGCGGTGGTTAAGTTGAACGCACATGGATGCAAATTGGATTATTGAGGGCTTGATCAGTTACCTGGGACTGATCGTGCTGCTGACGTTTCACGAGTTCGGCCATGCGTGGACGGCGGAAAAATGCGGGGACGACACGGCGCGATTACAAGGTCGCTGCTCGCTCAATCCCATTGTCCACATTGACCCGATTGGCACGGTCCTGTTGCCGTTGATGATGATTTTTCTCCCCTTTGGCGTCAGCCGGTTCATGATTGGCTGGGCGAAACCGGTGCCGGTGAATCCCTATAATTTGAGGAATCCCCGACTGGATGACATTTTGGTTTCCATGGCCGGTCCGGCGATGAACCTGTTGCTGGCCGTCGGGCTGGTGGCACTGGCGCGTGCCGGGTTGTTGTTCCATCTGGGAGGTGCCGCGGAATTATTCCTGCAAATGGCTGCACTCAGCCTGCTGCTCTGCTTTTTCAATTTGATTCCGATTCCGCCGCTGGACGGCTCGCACGTCCTGCGGAACCTGACCGGCATGAGCTACGAAACCTATTACCAGTTCGCGCGGTTCGGGTTCATCGCCGTGATTATCGTGCTGCAAGTTCCCCAGGTGCGCGACACGTTGAACAATGTCACGTTCGGCACTTTGACCGGCCTGGCTTTCTGCTTTGGCTTCCCGACGCGATGACCCGTAAAAATTTTCCGCATGAAATTCGATTCACCCAAGGAGGCGGAAACGCCGGAAAAGCCAGTAGCTGATTTTGAATTGCCCATCTAGGGTTTCACCGGCACGCCGGAAGAAATCGAACGCCAGTGGTTCGAGAAGGTTTACAAGGGCCGCGGCGACTCGATGCGCCAGCTTACCTGGCGCGCAGTGCTCATGGGTTCAGTCCTTGGCGCCGTCCTTTCGCTTACCAATCTTTACATCGGCCTGAAATCCGGCTGGGGCATGGGCGTGGCCATCACGGCGTGTATTCTTTCCTACGCCATTTGGACGACCTTCGTCAAAATCGGCCTCGCCAAAATACCGATGACCATTCTCGAAAACAACTGCATGCAATCCACCGCCAGTTCGGCGGGTTATTCGACCGGCGGCACGCTCGTCTCCGCCTTTGCGGCGTTCATCATGTTGAACGGCCACGCGCTCCCGCTTCCACTCACGTTTGCGTGGGTTTTCTTTCTCGCCATCCTCGGCGTGACCATGGCCGTGCCGATGAAAAAACAGATGATCAACATCGAGCAACTGCGTTTCCCCAGCGGCGTGGCGGCGGCGGAAACCTTGCGCGCGCTCCACTCCCACGGCGCGAAAGGCATGCGCGCGGCCAAGGCGCTGGGCATTGCGGGAGTTCTAGCGGCCATTGACAATTTCTGGCACGACGGCTTCGCGGCTATCGCGCGTCTCGCGCCGTTTTCCAGCGACACCTTGGTCACCAAATTTAATGAGGTCGTCTTCGGCTCGGCCTGGATTGGCCGCACCGTGATGTTCAGTTGGGAACCAATCTTCATTGCGTCTGGAGCGATCATGGGGATGCGCGTTTGTGTCAGCATCCTCATCGGCAGCATCGTGTGCTGGATGGGTTTTGTTCCCGCGCTGCAACACGCCGGCCTCATCACCGGCTCCGGTTTCCGCGACTGTGTGCAATGGTCGGTCTGGCCGGGCGTTTCGTGCATGGTGACCGCCAGCCTGCTGAATTTGATTCTGCAATGGCGGGTTTCGCTCCGGGCGTTTCTTGATCTCGCCAAAATATTTTCGCGAAAATCAAAATCGCCCGGCGAAATGGAATCCATCGAAACGCCGATGTCCTGGTTCGCCGCCGGACAATTCATTTCGCTCATCGCACTGGCCCTGCTGGCGCATGCCTCCTTCGGAATGCCGTATTGGCAAAGCGCCTTCGCCGTCGTACTGTCCTTTGCCCTCGCTCTCGTTGCCTGTCGCGTTACCGGCGAAACCGACACCACGCCCATCAGCGCGATGGGCAAGGTGACACAGCTCACTTTCGGCGCGCTCAATCCCGGCAACATGAACGTGAACCTGATGAGCGCGAATATCACTGCCGGGGCGGCGGGTTCCGCCGCCGATCTGCTGACCGATTTGAAAAGCGGCTACCTGCTCGGCGCGCATCCGCGCAAACAATTTATCGCGCAGTTCGCCGGCATTTTCATCGGCACCGTTGTCAGCGTCCTCGCGTTTACGCTCATCGTTGACAAGCCCGAAGTCATCGGCTCGGATCAATTTCCCGCGCCCTCCGCGCAAACCTGGGCTGCCGTCGCCCAGGCCTTGAGCAAGGGTTTTGAAGCGCTCGCCCCGGTGAAAATCTGGAGCATCGTCATCGGCGGCGCGGTGGGCATCGTATTTGCCATCCTGCCGGTGATTTTTCCCAAGCAGGAAAAATATCTGCCGTCCGCGTCCGGTTTCGGCCTGGCGTGGATTTTTCAATGGTATTACGGCGTGCTGTTTTTCATGGGCACAGTCATTGCGTATGGGTTCCAGAAAAAATCGCCTGCCCAGGCGGAGGAATTCACTTTTCCCGTCGCATCCGGGGTGATGGCCGGCGGCGCGTTGATGGGCGTGGCGATCATTTTCTGGCAAAACGGCGGAGAGATGCTCCAAAAGTTTTTCGGCCACTGAAGCTATTTCCCACGCGCCGCTGCTTCGTCGCGATATTTGTAAAACGTCGCGACGAGGCTGAACAAAATCGCCACCCCAAAGGTCATGCCGGCATAAAGCAAAAAACGATTCGTGCTGACGGACGCGGCATGGTCGCTGGCATTGGCAAACAATTGGGTCACCGCCACGACGAGCAGGTCGCCAAAGGCAATGGTCAGCAGCCAGAAACTCATGACGATGCTCTTCATTTCCGGCGCGGCTTCGCGGAAGGCGAATTCCAGCCCGGTCGTCGAAACCAAAACCTCGGCGGCGGTCAAAATGAGATACGGCACGGTCTGCCACAGCACGCTCATTTGCGCGCCGTCTTCGATCTGCCTTTGCAGCGCGGCCACGACGAGATACGAACCCGACGCCAGAAACATCCCGTACGACATCCGCCGCAGCGGCGACGCGAACCGGCCGATGCGCGGATATATCCCCAGCGTGAACAGCGGCACGAGAATCATCACGATCAGCGGATTCATGGATTGCATCTGCTCTGCGCCGATGTCCAGGCCGAGGATTCTGGTCGGAACCATTTTCTCACCCTGCAATACCCACGTGGAATTGCTCTGGTCAAACAGCGACCAGAACGGCGGGATGAGCGCGAAGACGAGCAGGATGGGCAGGACGGATTTCGCCGCGTCAATTTCCTTTTCGCTGAACCGGTCCCGCGCAGCGTCCCAAAAATTTCCCGGTCGTCCGGTAGGGCCGACCTGCCGGTCGGCCTCGGCGCGCGGCAGCGCGCCGCCACCAGTTTTTTTCCGGTTCGCGAGCGCATACCAAAGAATTTTGAAAAATCCGGCAGCTTTCGTCTCCCGGCTCGGCGGCACGCGGACATAATGCTTCGTGCCCAGCCAGAAAATGAATGTCGCAATGGCCATGAAAATTCCCGGCACACCGAACGCGAGGCTGTAGCCATGACGATCTTTAATCCAGGGGATGACGAGGAACGAAAAGAACGAGCCGAGATTGATGGCCCAATAAAATGCGCCGTAGGCCTTTTGCAGCAGATGCGACTGTTCCGGCCTGAACTGGTCGCCCACGAACGCCGAGACACATGGTTTGATGCCGCCGGAGCCGAAGGCGATCAGCGCCATGCCGGTGTAAAGCAGCAGCAGTTTGCCATGGACGGTGCCGGCCAGGTCGCTGCACGCCAGCACACCGTGACCCGCGCAGTAAAACAGCGACACCCAGAGAATCGTGTGGTAGCGCCCGATGATTTTGTCCGACAGCCACGCACCGAACAGCGGCATGAAATAATTCGCGAAGACGAACAAGTGAATGATTTCCGTGGAGGTATCGGCGTCCTGCCCGAGACCGCCCTTGAGCACCGCGCCGGTGATGTACCCGGCGAGAATGCTTCGCATGCCGTAGTAGCTGAAGCGTTCGCACGCCTCGTTCCCGACAATGAATTTGATCTGGCGCGGCCAGCGTTCGACGGCGGATTTTGCCGGTGAACTCATTTGGCACCGGCGGCACTTTTCTCCACGCCAATCTTCTTCAGGAACGGCTCAAGGGAGCGGGGCCGGCCGAGGAATTTCTCGATGGAGACATTGATGTCGCGCGAATCACCGACTTGATAAATCTCGCGGCGCAATTTCATGCCGGCGGTCTTGTCGAAGAAGCCGTCCGCCGAATTTTCAAACACCGTCGCCATGTCCGCTGCGATGGCATCCGCCCAAGCATAGCCGTAATAACCCGCCCCGTAGCCGATGATGTGGCCGAAGTAAGCCACGAACGCCGTGTCCGGGGGCACCGGCAGGGACACCTCACTCAAAACCTTGTTCGACAACGGCAAAACCTCGTCGGCATTGGTCGCGTGAATTTGCGTGTGCAGGGTCAAATCCATCAGGCCAAAGGAAAGTTGCCGGCGGTAAAACGTCCCTTCTGTCGCCAGCCGCGAGGCTTTGAGTTGATTCAAAACGTCCTGCGGAATTTTTTTGTTCGGGTCGCGGTAATCCGCCGCAAAGCTGTCCAGGACCTTCTTGTCCCACGGCCAGTTTTCCAGCATTTGCGAGGGCGCCTCGACGAAGTCCTGCGGAACGCTCGTATTGCTGGGAACGATTTTTAGCATTGCTTGAAGCCGCTCACTTCCTGAAGTAAAGCTCCTCGATGTTCCAGGTGGCGCGGTAACCGCTCAACGGTGTGGCGCGCACGTTGCCAATGTCGGACCGGACGGCAGCGTAAAAAAACGGCGTGACAGTGTAAATCATCGGCACCTGTTCGCACAAAATTTCCTGCACCTCATCGTAATCCTTTTTGCGTTCGTTGAAATCGAGCGTCTTGTTCTGGGCGTTCATCAAGTAGTCCAGCCGGGCTTCCCAGTCGGTCGAGGGTGATTTCTGGCGCGGAAACCACTGGTGGGTGAAACCGTCAGAGCGGATGACATTCATGCCGAACGACGGATCGGTGCCGCCGCCGCCAATGCTCAACAAGAGGCCTTCGTAATCGTGGGTAACATCAATTTTCTGGACGAGCGTGTTGAACTCAATGGGCTGGAAAATGACCTTGATGCCCAGCTTTTCCAAATCGGACTTTATCAACACGGCGATCTTCTCTCGCGAGCTGTTCCCGACGTTTGTGTTCAGGGCAAATTCGATCTCGTTGCCGTCGGCGTCCTGCAAAGTTCCGTCGCCTTTCCAGTCTTCGATGCCGATTTCCTTCAACAACGCGCGGGCTTTGGCCAGATCATGCGGATACTGGCGGATGTTCGGGTTGAACCACTTTTTATTGCCGGGCGTCACAAAGCCGTAATTCGGGATCGCGCGGCCGGAATAAACCGATTTGATGATGGCGTCGCGGTCAATCGCATACGAGCAGGCTTGGCGGAATTTCACGTTGCGAAACCATTTCAACTTTTTTGGATCTACGTAAGCCTTTCCGGTCTTGGGGTTCACGTTGGTGTTTTGGTTGAACCAAAAAAACCCCGTCTCCAGTCCGATGCCCGGCTCGAGCAATTGAAAACGGCCCTTGGCGGATTCAGCTTTGAAATGGTCATATTCATATGGGTAAATGAAATCGTCCACGTCGCTCTCGCCACTCAAAAAACGCAATGACATCGCGTTAAAATCTGGCACGACGGTGTACATGACGTTGTCAAAATACGGCAGGCGCTGGCCCTTTTTGTCCACCTCGCAATAATACGGGTTGCGCTCTAGCAGGATGTATTGTGCCGGCTTGTATTCCTTGATGCGGAACGGTCCGGAGCCGACAATGTTCTTTGGGTCCCAATTCACACCATAGGCCGAGGTGAAGGTTTTGTCGGCGACGGCTTTGGCCAGCACGTGTTTCGGCATGATGGGCACGAGGGCGCCGACGGTTTCCAGAAACGGCGCATAAATCTCCGGCGTCACGATTTGAATGGTCAAGTCATCAATCTTCGTCACGGAAAACTTTTTGCCGTCAATTACAAGCCCGTCACGCATGACATTATCAATGTCCGGATTGTAAATGATATCGTTCCAGGTGAACAACACGTCGTCCGCAGTCAATGGCTCGCCATCGCTCCAGCGCAAATTCTTCCGCAGCTTGAAGATCCAAGCCTTGCCATCCGGCGAATTCGTCCACGATTCCGCCAGCCCTGGCGACACCTGCTCTGACGGGTAATCAAAGCCGAGTAGGGCGGCGAAAAGGTGCCGGTAAATCTCCTCGGAGGATTGTTCGTTGGCAGTGATGGGATTGAAGGTTTTCGGTTCGCCATACAAGGACACTACCAGCCGGCCGCCGGGAATGCCCGGCTCGCAATCCGCGACCAGCGGCGGTTCGGGCAATGGATAACTGGCGGCGGGTTTTGTCGGCGCGGTCTCCGTTTTCTTTCCGCAGCCGGTTAAAACAAAAATCGCCACGGCTACGACGGCAGCAATTCGGGCAAAAGAGTTTTTCATGTGTAAAATTTCAACTTTCCTGTCTGCCAAACATTCCGCTTTGTTCGACGAAAGTCGAGTTTTTCATCGCGTGGAACCGTTTTTTTTGCCATGTTTCGCACGGTATTGTCATGTGGTCATATCTTTTCAAGCGGCTGTTGCACATGATTCCGCTCCTGCTGGGCGTGTCGTTGCTGACGTTTCTGCTCATGGCGCTGGCCCCGGGCGATTACTTCACCGCGCTCTCGCAAAACCCGCAAATCTCGCCGGAGACCATCGCCCATCTCAAGGCCAGGTTTCATCTCGATCAGCCGTGGTATGTCCAATACTTCTACTGGCTCAAAAGCGTCCTGAGCGGCGACTTCGGCTATTCGATGGCCTACAAAATCCCCGCCACCTCGCTCATCGTTCAACGGTTGTGGAACACCTTTCTGCTTTCGTTTTTTGCCATGATCATTGCGTGGGGCATCGCCCTGCCGCTGGGCATCTGGGCGGCGGTTAAAAAAGATTCCTGGATTGACCGTGGTTGTTCGCTGGCGGCGTTTCTCGGGTTGTCCGTACCCGACGTGCTGCTGTCGCTGCTGGCGTTGTGGTTCGCCGCCGCCACCGGCTGGTTTCCGGTTGGCGGTGCGCAAAGTCCGGTTAATGACCTGATGTCGCCGGCGCAACAATTCTGGGACCGCGCGCACCATCTGATTCTGCCCGCGCTGGTGCTGGCAGCCGCAGATTGGGCGGGCATCATGCGCCAGATGCGCTCGAACCTGCTCGACACGCTGCGCGCCGAATACGTCACCGCCGCGCGCGCCCGCGGCCTTGGCGAAGGCTGGGTAATTTACAAACACGCCCTCCGCAATGCCATCAATCCGCTTCTGACCATTTTCGGCTATTCGCTCGCTGCCCTGTTGAGCGGCGCATTCATCGTGGAAAACATCATGGCCTGGCCCGGGCTCGGCCGGCTGACCATGGAGGCTTTTTTCGCCAAGGATTCCTACCTGGTCGTAGATTGTGTGGTCATGGCCACCGGGCTGCTGGTGGTGGGAAATTTCATCGCCGACCTGCTGCTCGCGTGGAGCGACCCGCGCATCCGCCTGAATAAATGAAGACGCCACGAAACAAATGTAGCGGCTTTCGGCAGAAAGCCGGAAAATCCAACATCCGGAAGAGTGCGGCGGTCTACCGACCGCCGCTACGGAGCGAATAAAAATGGAAACCGCCACAGCCCTTTTGACCGCTGAAGCGAAAGCGCCGCTCTCGCCGTGGCAGTTGTTCCGGCGGCGGTTGAAACGGCGGCGCATTGCGATGGCGGGCGGCGTGATTTTGATCGGGCTATACCTGATGGCGTTGTTCGCCGGGTTTATCGCGCCGTATCACTTCGAGCGCCAGGACCGTGATCGCTTTTTCCATCCGCCGCTTTGGCCGAAACTGTCAGGTTTTCACCTAGTCGTGCCGCGTTACGAAGCGGGTGATGGAAGCTTTGTTTATCACCTTGTTGCCGGCGACACGAAGCCGCTGCGTTTTTTTATTCGCGGCGACAAGTACAAATTGCTCTGCCTGATTCCAGCCACAATTCATTTGTTCGGCACCGGCGATGAAAATTATCCGGTTTATCTGCTCGGCACGGACCAGTTCGGACGGGACGTTCTTTCGCGCCTGCTTTATGGCTCGCAGATTTCGCTTTCCATCGGCATCGTTGGCATTCTGCTGTCGTTCACCTTCGGCATGATGATCGGCGGGATTTCCGGGTATTTCGGCGGCCGGACCGACACGGTCATCATGCGGTTGTGCGAGCTCATCATGTCCATTCCCGCGCTTTACCTCATCATTTCGCTGCGCGCGACGTTTCCGCCGGGCATGAGTTCCGCGCAGGTTTATGCGATGATCATCATCATTTTGAGTTTCATCGGTTGGGCCAGCATGGCGCGGGTGATTCGGGGCATGACGCTGTCGCTGCGCGAGCAGCAATTCGTTCTGGCCGCGCGAGCCTTGGGACAGACACATCTGAAAGTAATCGTGCGCCACATCCTGCCGAACACGTTTTCCTATGTCATCGTAGCGGCGACGTTAAGCGTGCCGTATTACATCTTGGGCGAAGTCGTCCTGAGTTTCCTGGGTGTGGGCATCCAGGAACCGAACGCAAGCTGGGGCAATATGCTGACCGCCGCGCAAAACACGGAGTATCTGCGGAATTATCCATGGCTGCTCGCGCCCGGAACGGCAATTTTTGTCACCGTTCTGGCTTTCAACTTTCTTGGCGATGGATTAAGAGACGCTGCGGACACGAAATCATGAACCTGCTTGAAATCAAGAATCTGAAAATGGATTTCGGCATCGGCGCCGATGCCCTGCGGGCCGTGGACGGCGTATCGCTGACCATCGGCGCCGGCGAGACTGTCTGCCTCGTCGGCGAAAGCGGCTGCGGCAAAACCGTCACCGCGCTGTCCATCGCGCGGCTCGTGCCGGTGCCACCGGCCAATTACGTCGGCGGAGAAATTTTATTGAATGGCCGTGACGTGCTGAAGATGTCGAACGGTGAATTGCGCCAAATTCGCGGCGGCGTGGTGAGCTACGTTTTTCAGGAACCGGGCGCGTCACTGAACCCAGTTTTCCGCGTCGGCAACCAGATCAAGGAATCACTTAAGCTGCATCGGCCAGATTTGACAGGTAGGGCGGGCAGTCCTCTGCCCGCCGTTCGACCGAACACAAACGGCGGCGCGCACGGAGTGACGCGCCCTACCAAAAACGCTCTCGACGGGGAGGTCATCCGCCTGCTGAAGCTCGTCGGCATTCCCGCGCCGGAATCGCGCATCAAAAATTATCCGTTCGAGATGTCCGGCGGCATGCAGCAGCGCGTGATGATTGCGATGGC
>Ga0181518_10004550_pt1 | contig 12309 bp, 8 predicted proteins | sample PEATcosm2014_Bin_28_FD_119751 | JGI IMG/M metagenome (GOLD analysis project Ga0181518, IMG submission 119751) | Peatland microbial communities from MTU Mesocosm Facility, Houghton, MI, USA - PEATcosm2014_Bin01_60_metaG | ecosystem: Environmental > Terrestrial > Soil > Wetlands > Peat | place... | reverse complement strand
GGAGCGCGTCCAGGGCGAAGCGCGACAGGCACAGCGCAGGCGCAGGCAGGGACTGCACCGGTGACCCAAATCGGCCCAGAAAGAATGCGGCGGTGCTGCCGAGCTCGGCTCCCGCCTCAAAGAACGAGTCGAGTAAGCCCAGCCGCGCCAGGACGTCATTCCCGCGACCGCTGATGAACTCGCCGCAGACGCGGTGGCGTGGATAATGGCCCGCCTCCCACACCGTGACCGGTATCCCCCGCTGACGGAGCCCGATGCCCAGCGTCAGTCCCGCCAGGCCGCCGCCAACGATGGTGATAGGCTTTAGCACCGGCATCACTTACTCTCTCCGCCGCGCCACGAACAGATGACTGCACCAACCCGCAGGCTGCTCCTGCAACGCCCAGTTTCCGTTAGCCGGCCACAGTCGTGACAACTCGTGTCCGTTGAATCCGGCCCGGACGCTCACCACCGCGTCATGCCGCGTCACGTGGCCGCAGCCGATGAGCCAAAGCCAGCGGCTGACGAACAAGGATCGCCCCGAGCGGCGGGGTTCGACGGCTATAAGTACCTTCGCCGATGCCGCTGCGGCCCGCAGCAGCTCCGCCAGTTGCGCTTCACGGAAGTGATGCAGGAATAGGTTTGCAGTCAGCACGTCGTAGGTTGTGATGGCCGACCGTGCCAGCCAATCTAGAACATCCGCTTCCCGCGTTTCTGTGCGCCAGTTCAAGGCTTCGAAGGCTTTGTAAGTCTTCGACGAAACCGCATTCCGACGGTCAAGCAGCACCGCGTGTGTGCCCTGCCAATCGGGGTGCAGTTGCCGCGCCACGAGCAGCAGCAATCTCCCATCCCCGGCGCCCAGGTCCACCAAGCGCCTAGCCGCACGTCCGTTGCAGGAGGAGCGCAGTTCCTGGACCATGATCTCGCCGTTGCCCATCCAGGCATTTACTCGCAGCAAATCCTTGCGCGACCGCGCGGCGCGGGGATCAGTCGCCGGCAGTTCATCCAGCAATTCCGTTTCTACGCAGCGTTCCATTGTTCTGAAACGTAAAACGTGAAACGTGAAACGTGAAGCGTAGCTGAGCGTCCCTGCGCGCATCACGCATCACCTTTCGCGCATCACGTTTCACGTTTCAGCCCTCACTCCACCTCCAGCAACGCCCCGTGACAACTAAACCCGGCGCCAAAAGCTGACATCCACCAATAGCCACCGGGCGCTGAATCTCCCAGCGCGGCTTGGAGGACGAAGTAAACCGACGCGCTGCTGAGATTGCCGAACTCGCGCAGCACAGCGGCGCTCCAGCGCAGGTCGTGCTCGCTCAAACCCAGCCGCTCGCTCAGCGCCAGCAACACATCCCGCCCGCCGGGATGCATCACCCAGCCCGTCATTTGCGACCGCTGCACGCCGGCCCGCGCCAGCGCCTGGTCGAGAACCGCTGCCGCATGCTGCGCGGCGACCGCGGGCACTTGTGGCGACAAGATGTTTCGGAGCATGCCATCCTTATGTTCGAAGCGCAGCAGGTCCCGGCTCTTCGGTTGCAGCAGTGAACCGCTGGCCGTCCATTTCACGGGCCGCCTCCCGTCCGGGGAGTTCGCGAGCACCGCCGCGCCCGCGCCATCGCCAAAGAGGCAGGCGCTGATGAGCACGCCCGGGTCGTCGTCAAAGTAGAGCGCGGCGCTGCACACTTCGACGCAGATAGACAGCACGTGCTGGCAGCGGCCCGCGGTCAGCAGGGCTTCGCTCGCGCAGAGATTCGGCAGGGCGGCGACACAGCCCTGGCCGACGAGATCGAGGGCCAGCACATCGGGCCGGCAGCCGAGCCGTTCGCTGACATAGCTCGTCAGGCCCGGGCACAAGTAACCCGTGCAGGTGCTGATGACGAGGGCATCCACTTCGTCCGCCTGGATGCCGACCTGGGCGAGGGCACGTTCCGCCGCCTGCGTGGCGAGCAGCGGGGCGTTCCTCGTAAAGCGCGCCTGCAATACGTCGGGCGTCAGCTCAAAGGCCTGGCCCAGATTCTCCAGAGCAAGGTGACGTGTGGCGATGCCGCTGCTGCCGTTGAGCACCTTCTTCAGTATCGCACGGGAGCGGGGCTGGAGCTGGTGAGCAAGGGTCGATTGTAGAAATGCCTCCCAGCCGGCCCCCTGCGCGTACCGTTGCGGCGGCACCGCCGTCCCCAATCCCGTGATGAACATATTGAAACCTAGCGCGGTTTCCCGCCGAGTGCCACCTCTTGGCTGCGTGATACAGCAGGAAGAGAGACTCCGCATCCCTATTTGGGCAGCGGCAAGGGCCCGATCACGCCTTCGGCAGCACCGAGACGGCTGGCGCCGGCTTCCAACAGCGCCAGGGCAGTTTGCGCGTCGCTGAGGCCGGAGGCTTTAACCCCGAACTTCTCGCCCACAGCCGCCCGCAGGCTCCTGACGTCTTCGACGGTCGCAGCGGCCCTCAGCCCGGTGCCGGTGCAGACGCAATGCACGCCCGAATCGAGCGCCAATTCGCACGCGCGGCACACTTCTTCCGGGGTCAGCAACCCGGTTTCCAGGATGACCTTGACGGGCCGCTCGTCGGCAGCCTCCGCAATGTCACGCAGTTCGCGCAGCACATAGCGGTGATCGCCGTCTTTCAGCCGGCCGATGTTAAGCACCATCTCAATTTCCTGCGCGCCGTGGTCGATGGCCACTTCAGTTTCGTACCGCTTGGCGTCTGTGTCCGCGGCCCCGAGCGGGAAAGCGATCATTCCTGTGACCTTAACCTCGCTGTCTTCGAGCAAAGCGAAAGCGAGTTCGACGTGCGAACCATTGACGCAGACACAGTGCGAGCCCTCCGCGCGTGCCTCGGCGCAAAGCTGCTCGATGTCCCGCCGCGTCGCGTCAGGGCGGATCAGCATACGCTCCATGCGATGGGACAGCTCAGCAGGTAAGAGGGTTTTCATGCCCCAGTTTGGACTGTTATGCAACGAGCGTCAAAGCTGCTTTGGGTTCGAGCGCCACATTGTGGTGGACTTCAAATGGCCGCAATTCAGAGTGTATTCATGGGCCCACTGCAGATCGAGAAAGCAACCGACGAGAACGGCAAACCGGGCGCTTGGGTCGCTCTGGATCCCGGCGCCGAGCCGGTCTTTGTCGAGCAACACCATTGGATCGGCGTTGACTTGGACGGCACTTTAGCTCGGGACGATGCGGAGGGACACTTCCTGCCGCGCTGCCCGCTGGGAGAGCCGATTCCCGAGATGATCGAGATGGTGAAGAGCCTCCTCGCGGCAGGCGTCACGGTGAAGATCTTCTCCGCCAGGGCGTGTGAGCCGGAGAGCATCCCGATTATCCAGGCCTGGGCCGTAAAGTATGGGCTGGAACGCCTGGAAGTCACCAACCAGAAAGATTATGACCTGATCCGATACTACGACGACCAGGCCATCCAGATGGTGCCCAACCGCGGAAAGTCCATCGGGTGTTTGGCGAATGGAAAGCCCGGCTGAGGAAACCTGCGGGGTTGCCGCAATGGATTGATGGGGCGGCAGGTTTCCAACAACCCAACTATCCACTAATCTATCAATCCGCCGCTCCGCCTCACTCCGCCGGCTGCGTTTTCGGACTCATCTTCACGAGGCAGTCGGGGCAAATGCCGTGCGTGAAGTCGGCTCCGGTGTGCGTGTGGACGTAAGCCTCGACCTGGCTCCAGTAGCCCTGGTCGTCGCGAATGCGCTTGCACCAAGCGCAAATGGGCAGGAGGCCTTGCAGCGTCTTGACCTTGTCCAGCGCCTCCGCCATGCGTGCCGAAACGTGCCGCAACTCCAGCAGCGCCATGACCTGCCGGGACAGGGCCTGCATGGCGCGCTTTTGCTCGGGGGAAAGCCGCCGCGGCTTGCGGTCGATGGCGCACAGCGTGCCCAGGGCAAAGCCTTCCGGGGTGGCCAGCGGAAACCCGGCATAAAACCGGATATGCGGGGAGCGGGTGACCAGGGCGCTATCGGAAAACCGCGTATCTTTGAGCGCATCCCGCACGATCAGGGGTTCCGACTGGAGAATCGCGTGGGCGCAAAACGCCACGTCCCGCGGCGTCTCTTGCTCATTCAAGCCCAGCCGTGATTTGAACCACTGCCTGGATTCGTCGACCAGCGAGATCATCGCGATGGGCACGTCACAAAGGTATGCCGCCAGCGCGGTTATATCATCGTAAGCCTGCTCCGCCGCGGTATCCAGGATGCGGTATTCCCTTAAGGCCGCCAGTCTCTCCACTTCGTTATCTGGTATCGGGGCTTTCATTTGATTCTTCGGGTGCTCGCCGGGCCGACTATCCAGGGGCGTTTGGCACACGGCGTCATCGCCCCTCAAAATGCTGGCGGAACATAGGCCAGCCCATGCGCCCCGGCAACGGCCTTGTTGGTGATTTTGCCATCCATAATGTTGAGTCCGCTCACCAGCGCCGGCATCTGCTGGCAGGCTTCGGCCAGCCCATGATCCGCCACCAACTCCAGGTAACGGTAGGTGACGTTCGTCAAGGCCTGAGTGGCCGTGCGCGCGTATGCGCCCGGCATGTTGGCGACGCAATAGTGGGTGATGCCTTCCTCCACGAACACTGGATGGTCGTGCGTCGTGGGGCGTGACGTTTCGGCGCAGCCGCCCTGGTCGATTGCAATATCCACCAGCACGCTGCCTGGCCGCATGCGCCGCAGCATGTCGCGGCGAATCAGCCGGGGCGCCTTGGCTCCCGGCACCAACACCGCGCCGACGAGCAAATCCACCGCTGGCAGCAGCTCCAACAAATGCGCCTCATTCGAGTAAAGCGTGTGGGCCGTGTGGAGCGTGATGTCGAGGAACCGCATCCGCTCCAGGTCCACCTCCAGGATCGTCACATCGGCTCCCATGCCCTGGGCCATGCGCGCGGCGTTGATGCCGGAAGAGCCGCCGCCCAGCACGACGACCTTGCCCGGCAATACGCCCGGCACGCCGCCCAGCAACACGCCGCTGCCGCCGTTGTGCTTGGCCAGAAAATAGCCACCCACCAGTATCGACATGCGCCCGGCGATTTCGCTCATCGGCTCCAGCAAGGGCAGCCGGCGATTGACCTCAATCGTCTCGTAAGCCAGGCCGATGATGCGCGATTTCAGCAGCGCATCCGTCAGCGGGCGGCTCGCGGCAAGGTGGAGGTAGGTGAATAGGATTTGCCCCGGCCGGAGCAGCGGGTATTCCGACGGCAGCGGCTCCTTGACCTTCATCACCAGGTCGGCCTTTTCGTACGCCGACGCGTGGTCGCTCACCATCGTCGCGCCAGCCTGCTCGTAATCCTCGTCAGGATAGCCCGCGCCGGCGCCGGCGTTCCGCTCGACCAGCACCTGATGGCCACGTTTGATGAGCTGATAGGCTGCCGAGGGCAACAAGGCCACCCGGTATTCCTGGTCTTTTATCTCTTTTGGTACGCCGATAATCATAGGAGGTAGCTTTAGAGAATCGATGGAGTGACACAGGTTAACCGTGGGCACGGTTACTCGCTTGATTGATCAAGCAACTTGGCCCATTGGCAAAAACCCACATTGTTTCTGCGCTTTTCACATGGCACCTTACGGGCTCTTAGGGCTGCTCGGCAAGGCCATTCCGGCCTCAAGAGGCAGAGCTTGCTGACCGTGTCCATGGCTTTCGGGTCTCCGAAGGCCGAGAGGTTGCAATTGAGAGGTCGAAGGCCCGCTGAGACAATCAGTCTTGGATTTGCTTCTGCCCTTGGGCGCGGTTGACCAAGGCGAGCATCGTCACAGAGGATGCTGCCTGCCGCTCCGCTTCCTCGATGCGGTGGAACTCGCCGTACACCTCGATGCGCGTCGGTTCGTCCCGCGTCTCCAGCTCCTGACCTTCGCTGGCGCGCAGGGCCAGCAGGATGTCATGGCAAGTGATGTTCTCCAGCGGACGCGCTGGCAGGTAGGTGGGTTCGGCCCCGGCGGCTTCGGTCACCAGCCGGGCGGCGCCCAGGGTCTCCATGATTTGCTGGACGAGCCGGGTGGGCACTGCCAGCGCTTCGCCGATTTCCACCGCGCTGGGCGGCAGCTCCCCCCGCACAAAACGCTGCCCAATGCAGGTCATCAAGCGCAGCCCAACGAACTCGCGCCCCCGCTGGTTGATGTTCTCGACCTGCTTTTCTTCAAAATAGGTCGCCCGGTTCTGATACGCATAGGCGACCTGCGCGCCGAACAGCAGGATCAGCCAAGAGCAATACAGGCCGATCATAAACACCGGCACCAGTCCGAGGCTGCCGTAAATCCTGCTGTTGGACACCACGCGCGACACGTAGAGCACGCTGGCAAGGTTATTCAGGTGAAACAAGATGCCGCCGGCCAGGCCGCCGGCCAGCGCCGCCCGCCAATGGACCTTCGTGTTCGGTATCAGCATATAGAAGGCCGCGAAGGTGAGGCACAGCACCACCGGCGGTAGAAATTGGAAGATGAAGTGGCTCACGAACGGCATCGTCGTCAGCAGCTTCGTCGTTGCCGCCAAATGGGGTCCCGTCGCCAGCCCTAACGCCACAATCAACAGCATCGGTGCCAGGCTGAGGACGCCCCAATACAGCACGATGCGCATGAACCAGCTCCGTCCGCGCGCCACGCCCCAAATGTCATTAAAGGTGTCCTCAATCCGACTCAGCATGGAGATCGCCGCAAAGATCAGCAGGATGCTGCCCGTCACCCCCAAGGTGCCGCTTCGGGTGTTGTGAATGAACTCATGAATCCAGTGCGCCATCGCTCGGCGCGCCTTGATCACCTGCTCCGCCTCGGCGGAGGCTGGCGCCCGGTTCTGGTCCGTTTCCCAGTCCTCTCCCGCCGCCGCCAGGGCATTGGTCGTTTCGCTTGGGGCGCTGGCTGCGGCGTCGGTCAGGCTGGCCGCGGCCGGCTGGACTGCTGCTCCGGCCAGGTTGGTTCCTGCGTTGGCGCTATTCGTGTTGATTGGCGCGGACGGGGTCACGCTCGCCACCAGCTTCACGATGAACTGGTCGATCTGGTCTTCCCCTTGCTTTTTCAAAAGGCCGCTGCTGATGCTCATCGCCACAGCCAGCATGGGGATGAGCGCCAGCATCGTCGCATAGGCCAGCGCCGACGCGCGCACCGGGCACCGGTTGCGCGTAAAACTCTTCCACACCAACACCCAGAAGTGCGCGAACTTCTGCCAGCCCGAAAAGCCGGCCAGCGTCCCCGGCCTTTGCTCGTCCAGCAGCGCCTTAGTGCTCTCGCGAATACGTTGAAATCTGGATGCCTTTTTCGCCATGCTGCTCCGTCCCACGCTAACAGAGGGGCTAGCCAAGTCAATTGCCGGAACTTTAAGGTTGACAGTTCACGGGCGAACCGGAGTATTCCTCACAATGCTGGCCGTCTGTTTGGGGTCAGGCAGTGTAACCGAATCCAAAACTAAACAATGAATAATCAAGCAACTCAACCGGTTAGCCAACTTCCAGGATACATCACCGGCGCTGTCCCTAATCCCAAGGACAAGCGTGGGCCCTGGTACAAAAACAGCGGCCCTACCTACGCGGGTGTCTTCCTGTGGTTCGCCTTTTGGGATCCCATTTCCAAGAACGGGCTCTCCCCCGGCACTTTAGGAGCAACGCTGATGGGCGTCGTCCTTGGTGCTCTCATCTGCCACTTCTTGTTCTTCCTGGTCCCGGGCCGTCTGGGCATGCAGACCGGTTTGCCACTCTACATCGTGGGCGCGTCCACCTTCGGTGCCATGGGCAGCCTCATTATGCCTGGCTTGCTCATGGGCGTCCTTCAGTTTGGCTGGTTGGGGGTCAACACGTTCTACTCGTCAACTGCCTTGGCGAAGGGTTTTAATGTGCCGGGGCTTTTTGTTCCAATCTGCATCATCTTTGCGCTGGGAGCGGCATTTGTCGGGATTAAGGGCATTCAATACGTGGCGAAGGTCTCGACTTACCTGCCGATCATCCCGCTGGTTGTGCTCATCATGGGCCTGGTGTTCTTCGCCGGGTCCGCCGGTGACTACAAGGCGGGGCCAGCCGTGCCCGGCGAGGCGTCCGGCGGCGGTTTCAACGCCATGCTGTTGATGATCAGTGCGATCGTCGGCTTTTTCGCCACCGCGGGAGCCGCAGGTGTGGATATTTGCATGAGCAACCGGAATAAGAGCGATGTCAGCATGGGCGGCCTCGTCGGCATCATCATTGCCATCGTCTTTACCGCCGGCGTCTCGTGCATCGTGATGGCCGGTGCCCATGCGACTGGAGTGGTTGATCCGTCTGCCTTCCAGATGACCGCCGCTCTCGAAAAGAAGCTTTCTCCGGGAATGTTCGCCATCGTGATGATCGGGTTGACCCTGGCAGCCTTCCCCGGCGCCTGCTTCTCCTCGTTTATTGCCGCGAACAGCTTCAAAACCACCATGCCTAAGGTTAACCCGTTCATCTCGGTCGGAATCGGCGCGGTGGTTAGCATCATTCTTGCCGTGACTGGTGTCGCGGGTAACTTGGCGGGTGTCTTTGGCCTGATCGGCGCTTCCTTTGGTCCGATCTGTGGCGCCATGATGGTGGACTATTTGCTCTCCGGTGGCCGGTGGACCGGTCCGCGCGCAGGTTTCAACCCCGCCGGCTGGATCGCGTGGGCAGCGGGCTTTGTGGTCGGGATCCTGCCAAACGAGCTGCTTCCGGCCTCGATGCGAGTGAACGTTCCTTGTGCACCGGTCGCAGCGTTCATTGTCGGCACTGTGGTGTATTTCCTCTGCTCCAAGATGGGGATGCGATCAGCCGTCGTGCCGCTCCCCGGCGCGCTGGCCGAAGCAACGAAGTAACCCGCCCGATTGGTTTTCTCCCAACCCGCCTTTGCCTTTCAAGGCCAAGGCGGGTTTTTGCCTGCACATTCCATTCGGCCTTCGGACTTTACACCCCCGCCCCGTTCCCCTCCGCCCGCCGTTCCCAACGGCGGGTCGCCCGCTCCGGCAGGCTCGTATCCACTTTCACGTAGTAAGTCTCCTCGCCGAACTGGTCGTCTGCGGCTTGCTGGAGCGCCCTTGATGGCGCCACAGCAAACTTCTCGTGCGCCTCCATGAAGATGACCTCGCCTGCCGGCCGCACGAAACAGAGGAACAAGGGGCATTTACCCGGATGCGCGGCCACCAGTTCCTGCACCGACGCGAGGTTCTCAGGCTTGAGGTGCGCCGTGTTCAGGCGCAGATGGACTTGTTTGGTAAAGCGTCCCGGAGCGTCCTCCAGCGGCATGATTTCCTGGGGAAAGAGCTTCGGCTTGTCATCCCCAACGTTGACTTCGCCGATGACCAGGATGGCTTTGCCCGGCACCAGCAGCTCGCGGTACTTGTCGTAGTTCTCGCTAAAGCAGAGCACCTGGACCGAGCCTTCCAAATCCTCCAGCGTCACCATCGAATACGGCTTGCCGCTCTTCTTGGAGACGCCGTTTTGCACCGCGGCGATCAGCCCGCCGATGCGTGTGAGGCTGCGAGGGGGCAGTTGTGCCAGTGTTACGGTGTTGGCCAGCGCATACTTCTCCAGGATCGATGCGTAAGGCGTCAGCGGATGGCCTGTGACGTAGAAACCGAGCAACTCCTTCTCGTGCGCGAGCAATTCGTGCTCCGGCCACTCCGGCAGGCTGGTCTCGGACTCCGGCATTTGAGACGAGCGGTCTTCAAAAGCGCCGAACAGAGAACTCTGACCCCGCTGCCGATCCGCGATGATGCTCGCTGCGCGCCCCAGCGTCCGGTCGATTTGCGCGAACAGCGTCGCCCGCGTTTGACCCAGGCAATCGCACGCGCCCGACTTGATCAGGCCCTCCAGGACCTTGCGGTTCACTGAGCGCCCGTCCACGCGCTCGCACAGGTTGGCAAGGGTAAGAAACTCGCCCCCTTCACGGCGGGCTTTGAGCACTGCTTCCACTGCCATCTCCCCGACACCCTTGATGGCCGCCAGGCCGAAGCGGATGCCTAACATAGGAGAAGCATCTTGCCTGTCCTCTGTCGTCGCTGAGCCAAGACGCTGGGCAGGCGGGACGCCTACCCTGCTTTGCGCTGGGGCAAAATGCACCTGACTCTCATTCACATCCGGCGGCAACACCTCGATGCCCATGCTGCGCGCCTCGGCAATGTACTGGCTGAGCTTGTCCGTGTCGGCCATGTCGTTGGTCATCATGGCGCAGAAGAACTCGACGGGGTAATTCGCTTTCAGGTAGGCCGTCTGATAGGCGACCACGGCATAAGCGGCGGCGTGCGACTTGTTAAACCCGTAGCCGGCAAACTTCTCCAGCAAATCGAATATCTGGTTGGCCTTGGCCGCCGGGATTTTGTTCACCTCCGCGCAGCCCTTGAGGAAGCCCGCGCGCTGCTTGGCCATTTCCTCGACCTTCTTCTTGCCCATGGCGCGGCGCAGCAAATCCGCCCGGCCGAGCGTGTAGCCCGCCAGCACCTGCGTCGCCTGCATCACCTGCTCCTGGTAGATCATGATGCCGTAGGTCTCCCGGCAGATCGGCTCCAACAGCGGATGCTCGTACTCGATCCGGATTTCCCCATGGCGACGCTTAATGAATTCGGGAATCAGCTCCATTGGCCCCGGCCGATACAGCGCAATCAGCGCCGTGATGTGCTCGATGGAATTAATCTGGAACTTGCGGCACAAGTCGCGCATGCCGCCAGATTCCAATTGGAATACGCCCAGCGTATTCGCCTTGTTCAGCAGGTCGTAGGCCTTGGCGTCGTCGAGCGGCAGATCGTCAATGGGCACCTCGATGCCGCGCGTCTGCTTCACCATCTCGCACGCGTTGCGAATGACCGTCAGGGTCTTGAGGCCCAGGAAGTCCATCTTCAGCAGGCCAAGGTCGCCCACCGGCCCCATCGCGTACTGGGTGACGATGGCCCCGTCTTCGTCTTGCTTGAGCGGCAGCAGGTTCACCAGCGGCTGGTCCCCGATCACCACCCCCGCCGCGTGCACCGAAGCGTTGCGCGTCAGGTCTTCCAGGACGAAGGCGGTGTCGATGAGTTCGCGCGTGACTTCTTCATTCTCGTAGGCCTGCTTCAGTTCCGGCGACTGCTTGAGCGCCTTTTCCAGCGTCATCTTCAAATCGAACGGGATCATTTTCGCCAGCCGGTCGCAATCGCCATAACTCAGCCCCATCACCCGGCCCACGTCGCGCACCACCGATTTGGCGCCCATCGTGCCAAAGGTGATGATTTGCGCCACGGCCTCGCGCCCATACTTCTGCCGGACGTACTCGATGACATCCGCACGCCGGTCGTCGGCGAAGTCGATATCAATGTCCGGCGGGTTGACCCGCTCGGGATTGAGGAAGCGCTCGAACAACAGCCCATAGCGGATCGGGCATACATTGGAGATGCCGAGCAGGTAGGTGACGATCGAACCCGCCGCCGAGCCGCGCGCGCTGCACGCGATGCCCTGCGCATGGCCGTAACGGATGAAATCCCCGACGATCAGGAAATAGCTCAGGAACCCCGTCTTCTCGATGACTTTGAGCTCAAGCTGGAGCCGGTCGATGATGGCCTTGACGGCGGCTGCAACCGAGGGATCGGAGAGGTCAGGTGAAACGTGATGCGTGAAACGTGATGCGTGATCGGTGGCGGGTGACGGGTGATTGGTGGCTGTTGACTGATCCTGCGGACATTGGGCTCTGGACTCTGGACTTTGGACTGGTTGATACGTCGGCAGCTTCCGCGGATCATCGACCCCCTCGACGGTGAACCGGTGCTCTTCGGCCCGCGCGTGGATGCCGTAGCGTGCGCGCAGCCCATCGGCCAGCAAATGCCGCAAGTAGCCTTCGCGGGTGAAGTGCTCGGGCGGATGAAATACCGGGTAATGCAGCTTCCCGAATTCGATCTCCAGGTTGCACTTGTCGGCCACCTCCAGCGTGTTCTGCACCGCCTCCGGGACTTCGGCAAAGCGCGCTCGCATCTCCTCCGCCGAACGCAGATAAAACTGCTGCTCGGCGTACTTCAGCCGCTTGTTATCGGTCAACTGGGTCTGCGTGCCGATACAGATCAGGCAGTCGTGCGCGTGGGAGTGGCTTTTCTCGACGTAGTGCACGTCATTCGTCGCCACTAGTTTCAGGCCGAACTCCTTCGCCCACTCAATCAGGTGCCGGTTGACCTTGGCCTGTTCCGGGAAGCCGTGGTTTTGCAGCTCCAGGTAAAAGTTCTCCGCCCCGAGCGTCTGTTTGAACCAGTCAATCACCTCGCGCGCCTTGGACAACTGGTCCTTCTGAATCCACTCCGGGATCTCACTGGCCAGGCAGCCGGAAAGGGCGATCAGCCCCTCCTTGTGCGCCGCCAGCAGTTCCTTATCGATGCGCGGCTTGTAGTAATAGCCCTCCAGGTGCGCCGCCGTGG
>Ga0181518_10004544_pt1 | contig 12324 bp, 12 predicted proteins | sample PEATcosm2014_Bin_28_FD_119751 | JGI IMG/M metagenome (GOLD analysis project Ga0181518, IMG submission 119751) | Peatland microbial communities from MTU Mesocosm Facility, Houghton, MI, USA - PEATcosm2014_Bin01_60_metaG | ecosystem: Environmental > Terrestrial > Soil > Wetlands > Peat | place... | reverse complement strand
ATGCCGTCGGTGCCGTGCCCCCACGAGACGACCGGATAGCCCCCCGCCGGCGGAGCCACATTGGGCACGAAGATGAGACCCGTCACCGGCACCGGCTTGTTGGACACCGACTCCGAGACGTACATGACCCGATAGGTGGTGCCGTCGATGGCGGTATCGGTGACCTTCTCGAACTTGATCACGGCCCCGGCGGTCTTCGGAATGTGCGCCGGAACCGAATAGAAGCTCGGCATGGTGTACGCCGACGCAGAGGTCTGGGTCAGCGTGCCCACCGCGAGCAGTGCCGCGCAGACGGCCGCAACGAGCGTCCCCCGGCCGGGACGCCAGAGCCTGAGTTTCATCGTGGTCTCCCCCCCCGATTCAGGCCCGACCCTATCGGGTTGCTCCCTGGTACAGGCGGGGAATCGGGACCACCATCGGTCTGAACTGGCAGTCACTACACTGAAGTGCCAATCCAATGCCCTCGAAACTCTCCTCCCCCCAGGCGGCCGAGCAGCGTCCACCCCGTGCGGAGCTCGAAGCGCGTCGGGCCGCCATCCTCGAGGCCGTGGTCACCGAGTACATCGGGACCGCCACCCCGGTCGGATCGGCGTTTGTGGCCAACGCGCCCGGGGTCAACGTGTCGTCGGCGACCGTCCGTTCCGAGATGGCGGCGCTAGAACGCGACGGCTATCTGGTCCAGCCGCACACGAGCGCCGGACGCATCCCGACCGACAAGGGTTACCGGTTCTTCGTCGACCACCTGGCACCCCCCGGGGTCCTCGGGTCGGGCCAGCGCCAGCGGGTGCGCCGGTTCTTCGACCGGGTGCACGGCGAGATGGAGGACATGTTGGAGCGGGCCTCGGCCCTGCTCTCCGAGCTGACCCCCTACGCCGCCGTCGTCATCAGTCCGTCGCACGAGTCGGTGACCGTGCGGTCGGTCCAGCTGGTCTCGCTGGCGCCGCGCCATGTGCTGCTGGTGGTGGTCCTCTCCGACGGCTCGGTCGAGAAGCGGACGCTCGAGCTCAGCGGCGACCTGACCGAGGACGACCTGGCCGACGCGACGGCGCCGTTGCAACGCGCCTTGGTGGGCAACGAGCTCTCCGGGGCGGCCGCCCGGGTCAACGCCGACGACGCCCCGGCTTCCGAGCTGCCCGGCGCGGTGTCGCGAGCGCTGAAGGACATGGCGAAGTCCGAGGAGGGCGACCACGTGTTCATGGGCGGGCCGTCGCGCCTCGTGGCGTCCTTCGACGCCGTCGAGACCGTGCGATCGGTACTGAGCATCGTCGAACAGCAGCTGGTCGTGGTCACGCTGCTGCGTGACGTGCTCGACCGGGGCCTGTCGGTCGCGATCGGCACCGAGCATGGGTTCGAGCCCTTGGCGTCGTGCGCGGTCGTGGTCGCGTCGGTGTCGATCGGGGACAACGAGACCGGGGCGGTCGGCCTGCTCGGACCGACCCGGATGAACTACCCCCAGGCGTTGGCGGCCGCACACCTCGTGAGCTCGGAGCTGAGCGACCGGATGAACGAAACGTGGGGTCACGGCGAGCGGAAGGGCGGCCGTGGCGACGACTGACGGGCTCGACCTCTACGGGCTGCTCGGCGTGGCCCAGAACGCGACCGACGAGGAGATCAAGCGCGCTTACCGGCGCAAGGCACGGGAGCTGCACCCCGACGCCAATGGCGGCGACGCGGCCGCCGAGGCGCGGTTCAAGGAGGTGAGCCTCGCCTACGAGGTCCTCCGTGACCCCGAGCGGCGGGCGCGCTATGACCGCTTCGGCCCCGAGGGTGTCTTCGGCCAGAGCGGTCCCGGTGGCATGACCTTTGACTTCGAGGCCGGGCTGAGCGACATCTTCGAGGCGTTCTTCGGGTCCATGGGCGCCCGGGGGGGCCGGCGCGGCCCGATGCCGGGCTCCGACGCCGAGACCGCGCTCCGGCTGAGCTTCACCGAGGCCGTGTTCGGCGCCGAGAAGGAGATCTCGGTCCGGCTGCCGGTCGCCTGCGACGTCTGCGGCGGCACCGGGGCCCGCCCGGGCACCCAGGCGATCACCTGCCCGGACTGCCAGGGGGCCGGCGAGACCCGACGGATCCGCCAGTCGCTGTTGGGCCAGGTCGTCACCTCGGTGGCGTGCGGCCGGTGCCAGGGTCTGGGCGAGCTCACCCCGACACCGTGCGAGAGCTGCCGGGGCGAGGGGCGGCGCATGGAGCAGCGGACCTTCACCGTCGAGGTGCCGGCCGGAGTCGAGGACGGGTCCACCCTCCGGCTGGCCGATCGCGGACCGGCCGGGCCACGGGGGGGACCCAACGGGTCGCTGTTCGTCCAGCTCGAGGTGGAGCCGGACGAGCGGTTCCAGCGGATGGGCGACGACGTCCACACCTCGATCCACGTCGGGATGGTCCAGGCGGCGCTCGGGGCCAAGGTGAGCGTGTCCACGCTCGAGGAACCGGCGCAGGTCTCGATCGAGGCCGGGACCCACAGCGGTCACGTGGTCCGGCTGAAGGGCGGTGGCGTGCCGCACCTGCGCGGTCGGGGCCGGGGCGACCTCTACGTGCACGTGGTGGTGGACACGCCGACGGAGCTCACGCCCAAGCAAGAGGAGCTGCTGGTCCAGCTGGCCGCCGAGCGTGGCGAGGTGCTCACGTCCCCGGAAGGCAACGACGGCGTCTTCTCTCGCATCCGCTCGGTCTTCGGCTGACCGTGGACGCGGCGTCCCCGCCGCGGGCGGCCGCACAGGTCTTCGTCGCCGATCCGACCGCTCCGGACGTCGCGCCCGAGGACCGGCACCATCTGGTCCGCGTGCTGCGGCTGACCCCGGGCGAGCTCGTGATCGCGTCGGACGGGGCCGGTTTGTTCACCCTGTGCCGGTTCACCGGATCGGGCGCGTTCCTCGAGCCGACCGGCCCCCCGATGGGCCAGACGCGTCTCGCCCCACCGATCACGATCGGGTTTGCCCCGGTGAAGGGGGACCGCCCCGAGTGGGTGGCCCAGAAGCTGACCGAGCTCGGCGTCGACCGGATCGTCCCGTTGGTGGCCGACCGCTCGGTCGTCCGTTGGTCGGGCCCGCGCGCCGATCGCGCCCTCGAGCGCTTGCGGCGGGCGGCTCGCGAGGCGGCGGCCCAGAGCCGGCGCAGCTGGCTCCCCGAGGTGGCCGAGCCCGTCACCCTGGCGGTGTTGGCCCGTGAGGTGGAGGCGGCCGGCGGTCACCTGGCCCTGGCCGAGCTCGGTGGCGACCCTCCCTCGCTCGAGCGGCCGGTGGTGGCCGTCGGACCCGAGGGCGGATGGAGCGACGCCGAACGTGAGCTGTGCGGGGCGAGGGTCGGCCTGGGCGACGCCGTCTTGCGGGCCGAGACCGCCGCGGTGGCGGCCGGCACGCTGCTGGCGGGGCTTCGCTCGGCGCTCGTCGGCGGGGTGGCCAGTCAAAACCCGTGATGGCCGGCCGGCCGGTTCTCGTAGGCTGGCGGTAAATGGAAGGCACATCCTGATGCCCCCGGGCGTCCGTTGGCTGGGCACGAAGGAGGCCGCGGCACGTCTCGGCGTGACGCTGCGCAGCCTGTACCGGTTCATCGACGAGGGAGAGCTGACCGCCTATCGGTTCGGTCGGGTGATCCGGCTGATGGAGAGCGATCTCGACGGGTTCATCGCGTCCCGGCGGATCGAGCCGGGAACCCTCGAGCACCTCTATCCGGCCCCCAAGGGGGGTGGCTCCGATGGATGACTGCTTGTTCTGCGGCATCGTGGCCGGGCGGATTCCCGCCGACATCGTGCACGAGACCGAACGCACCGTCGCGTTCAGAGACATCGCGCCGGCCGCACCGATCCACGTCTTGGTGGTGCCCCGCAGCCACGTCGACAACGCGTCGAGCGTCGGACCCGAGCACGCCGAGGACCTCGCGGCCATGGTGGTGGCCGCCCGCGAGATCGCCGAGGCCGAGGGGATCGCCGGAGAGGCGCGCGGGTACCGGTTGGTCTTCAACGTCGGTCGCGACACCGCCAACTCGGTGCCCCACCTGCACCTGCACGTGATCGGCGGTCGCCCGATGACCTGGCCGCCCGGGTGAGCGCGACCGACCGCACCTCGAGCGACGAGCTCGAGGCCATGATCGACGACGTTCCCGAGCCGCTGCGCGCCGAGCTGCTGATCGCGCACAACCACCTCATGTCGGGGCTGCTCGGTCAGCGCGACGAGCACCTCCGGGTCATCGAGACCGCGTTCAGCGGCACCCGCATCAGCGTGCAGGGGAACCGAATAGTGGCCGAAGGCCCCGACGCGGCCAGCGCGGTGCGGCTGTTCGACGAGTTGGTGCGGGTGCTCCAGTCCGGCCAAGGTCTCGACACCGAAAAGGTGGCCCGGACCGTCGACATGGTGCGCGAGGACCTGTCGCCCTCCGAGGTGCTGAACGCCGAGCTGCTTCGCTCGGCTAAGGGCCGGACGATCCGGCCCCGCTCGGCCGGCCAGAAGCGCTACACCGACGCCATCGCCACCAACGTGGTGACGGTCGGGATCGGCCCGGCCGGGACCGGCAAGTCGTACCTGGCCGTGGCGCTGGCCGTCCAGGCGCTCCAGTCCCGTCAGGTGAAGCGCATCATCCTCACCCGTCCGGCCGTCGAGGCGGGGGAGCGGTTGGGGTTCTTGCCCGGGGACCTGATGGCCAAGGTCGACCCATACCTGCGACCCCTCTATGACGCCCTCTACGACCTGCTCGACCCCGAGGGGGCCCAACGGCTCTTGGACCGGGGCACCGTCGAGGTGGCACCGCTCGCGTTCATGCGGGGGCGCACCCTCAACTCCTCCTTCATCATCTTGGACGAGGCCCAGAACACCACCCCCGAGCAGATGAAGATGTTCCTCACTCGGATCGGGTTCGGTTCGAAGTGCGTGGTGACCGGCGACGTGACCCAGATCGACGTGCCGGGGGGACGCTCGGGGCTGGTCGGCCTGGAAAAGGTGTTGGGCACCGTCGAGAACGTGGAGTTCGTGCACCTGACCCGGCGCGACGTGGTGCGCCACAAGATCGTGGCCGACATCATCGACGCGTACGAGCACGCCGAGAGCGTCCCCAAGGCGCCCGCCGATGGCGATTGACGTCTTCGCGGCCGACGAGCAATCCGTAGCCCCGGTCGAGCTCGAACGCTGGAGCACTCTTGCGCGCGCGGTCCTCGAATCGCGCGGGATCAAGGGCGAGGCCGAGGTCTCGCTGCTCTTCGTCGACGAGGACGCGATCGCGGCGCTCAACGAGCGGTTCCTCGAGCGCTCCGGACCGACCGACGTGCTCGCGTTCCCGGTCGAGGACGACCCGTTGCCGCCGGGGCGCTTCCCGGACATGGGCGGGACCGGGCCGGGCTCCGAGGTGGCCGACGAGCCACTCCTCCTCCTCGGTGACGTGGTGGTCTGCCCGTCGGTGGCCGCGCGCAACGCCAAGGAGCGCTCGATCGCCTACGAGGACGAGATCGCGCTCTTGGTCGTGCATGGGCTCCTGCACCTGCTCGGCATGGACCACCAGATCGAGGCCGAGGCCGAGGCCATGGAGGCGCTGGAGCAGAAGCTCCTGTCGGCCTTCTACAAGAGCGTGCCGTGATCCTGGCCTCGACGATTCTGGCCTCGACGGGCTGGCGTCCGGTCGACGGGGTGCTGTTGGCGGTGATCGTGGTGCTGCTGGTCGGCTCGGGCATCCTGGCGCTGGCCGAGACGAGCCTGGTTCGCACCAGCCGGGTGAAGGCGAGGTCGCTGGCCGACCAGCACCGTCGAGGCTCCCGGCCGCTGGTGCGCCTGGTCGAGCGGCCCGAACGATTCTTGAACCCGGTCCTCTTGCTCGTCTTGGTGTGCCAACTGGTCTCCGCGACCCTGGTCGGCGTCCTGGCCGAGCAGTGGTTCGGTCCGATCGGGGTCGTCGTCGGCACCATCTTCGAGGTCGTGGTGATCTTCGTGCTCTTCGAGGCGGTGCCCAAGAACTGGGCCGTGCACAACCCCGAGCGGGCCGCGTTGTTCAGCGCGCCGCTCGTGGCGGCGTTGGTGCGCTTCCCCCCGGTCCGGGCCGCCTCCAAGGTGCTGATCGGCATGGCCAACCTGATGATCGGTCGAGGCAAGGGCGACCAGGACTCCTCGGCGCAGAACGTGACCGAGTACGAGCTGTTGGCGATGGCCGACGTCGCGCACGCCGAGGACGTCATCGAGACCGAAGAGCGCGCCTTCATCCACTCGATCATCGATTTCGGCGACACGGTGGTCCGTGAGGTCATGGTCCCGCGTCCGGACATGGTCACCGCCGAGGCCGGTCTCACCGTGTCCGAGGCGCTGCGCAAGGCCCTGGCGGCCGGCTACAGCCGGGTGCCCGTCTACCGGGAGAACATCGATGACGTGGTGGGGATCGCGTACGCGAAGGACCTCATGCGCAACGAGCACGACGGCCGGGACGACGAGCCGGTGGGCGAGCACGTCCGGCCGGCCCAGTTCGTGCCCGAGACAAAGCGGGTCGCTTCGATGCTGCGCGAGATGCAGGACCGCAAATTCCACCTGGCCATCGTCGTCGACGAGTACGGCGGCACCGCCGGCCTGGTCACCTTGGAAGACCTGATCGAAGAGCTGGTCGGCGAGATCGTTGACGAGTTCGACGTGGAGGAGCCGGGGGTCGAGCGCCTGGACGGCGGCGGGATCGTGGTGACGGGGCGGATGTCGCTCGACGACGCGGCCGACCTTCTCGGGGCCGAGCTGCCCGAGGGCGGATGGGACACCGTGGGCGGCCTGCTCTTCGACCTGGCCGGGCGCGTGCCGTCCGAGGGCGAGTCGGTCACCGTCGACGGGTTCCGCCTGGTCGCCGAGCGAGTGCAGGGGCGTCGGATCGCCAGGGTGCGCATCGAGCCCACCTCGGAGGCCTCGGCCACCGAGACGCCGAGCCTGGCCGACTGAGCATGCGCAGCGGGTTCGTGGCGATCCTGGGGCGGCCCAACGTGGGCAAGTCGACCCTGCTCAACGCCATCGTCGGGACCAAGGTGTCCATCACCTCGTCGCGACCCAACACGACCCGGTTCGGCGTGCGGGGGGTGCTGCACCGCGTCGGTGCCCAAGCGGTGTTCGTGGACACGCCGGGGCTGCATCGGCCCAAGAGCGCGCTCGGGGGCCGGCTCAACGAGCGGGCGGTGGGGACGCTGCGCGATGTCGACGTGGTCATCGCCGTGCTCGACGCGACGGCCCCGGTCGGCCCCGGTGACCGGATGGTGCTCTCCTCGGCCGTCTCGGCCCTGGCCGAACCCGACGCCACCGGCGGGCTGCTGGTGGCGGTGAACAAGCTCGACCACGCCCGGCCGAACCAGCTGGTGGAGCGGCTGACCCAAGCGGTCGAGGCGGTCGAGGCGTTGGCCGAGGGGGCCGCGGCGGTCGTCGAGGGGGCCGAGTACTTCCCGGTCTCGGCGGTCACCGGCGAGGGCGTCGACGGGCTGGTCGAGGCGGTCCTGGCCCGGCTGCCCGAGGGGCCGGCCTACTTCCCGCCCGAGATGGTGAGCGACCTTCCCGAGGCCATCGCCGTGGCCGAGCTGGTCCGCGAACAGCTGCTGGTGCGGGCCCGCGAGGAGCTGCCGCACTCGATCGCGTGTGTGGTCACCGAGTGGGAGTGGCCGCGCATCCGCTGCGAGATCCTGGTGGAACGGGAGTCCCAGAAGGGGATCGTGATCGGGGTCGGTGGCGAGGTCCTCAAGGCGGTCGGGACCGCGGTGCGGGCCCAGCTGGACGAAGGGGCGTACCTGGAGCTGTTCGTCCGGGTCGAGCCGCACTGGCAGCAGCGCGCCGAGTCCCTGGACCGGCTGGGCTACTGAACCTGCTCGCCGCCGGCAATCCCCCTTGTGGGAACGTTCTCCCTGCGCGATCGTCGGGAGTGATCCACAATGTCTCGAAGTCCGATCGGTCCCTCGGTGGGATGGATCGCTCGAGCCCGGCGACCGGCTGGGCTGATCGGCCGGCAGCCACACCAGCAGCGAAACCAGCAAAGAAAGGAGCCACCCATGGCAACGGGCGGCGCTCTCGAAGAGCTACGTGACCAAGCGGCCACCTGGGTCGAGGCGAACTGGGACCTCGACCTCACGGTCGCCGAGTGGTGGGAGCGCTTGGCCAGCTCGGGGTGGGGCTTCCCGACGTGGCCGACCGAGTGGTTCGGCAAGGGGCTCGACAACGACGCACTGGCGGCGATCGACGCCGTGTTCCGCGACAAGCGGGCCCTCGGCGCACCCGGCGGGCTCGGACAGATGATGGGCGGTCCCGTCCTCATGCGTCACGGCAGTGAGGACCAGCAGCGCCGCTATCTCTGGCCGCTCGCGTCGGGTGCCGAGTCGTGGTGCCAGTTCTTCAGCGAGCCCGGCGCGGGGTCGGACCTGGCCAGCGCCCAGACCCGGGCGGTGCGCGACGGCGACGAGTGGGTTGTCAACGGGCAGAAGGTCTGGACGTCGGGGGCCATGACTGCGGACCGAGGGATGCTGGTCGCCCGCGTCGACATGGATGCGCCCAAGCACCGCGGACTCGGGTACTTCATCATCGAGGTCGGCCAGCGCGGCATCGAGGTCCGCCCGCTCAAGCAGATGACCGGGGAGTCTCACTTCAACGAGGTGTTCTTCACCGACGCCCGGGTCGCCGACGCCGATCTGATCGGCCGGCCCGGCGACGGGTGGGCGGCCGCGGTGACCACGCTCGCCTTCGAGCGCAGCGGGCGGGCGGGCGTGGTCGGGGTGGGCTTCACGCGTGACACGGAGTTCCGCACCCGCCGCAGCGAGCTTCGGACCGCCAAGTTGGGCGACGTCGTCGACCAGTCCGGCGCCGGGCGCTTGGAGACCGTCGACACCCGGAACCCTGGAGTCGCCGGGCGCTTGAGTCCGGTGGCGCTCGTGAACGATCCCGGGAACAACCGGACCGACCCGATCCGCCAGAACGTGACCCGGTACTACATCCAGGCCCGGGTCAACACCATGACCCAGCAGCGGGCCCGGGCTGCCGCGGAGGCCGGCAAGGGGGCCGGACCGGCCAGCTCGATCACCAAGCTGGCCCGGTCGGTGGCCACCCGGATCAACCGCGACGTCGGGCCGGCCATCCTCGGGGCGAGCGGGATGCTGGCCGGCCCCGAGGCCCCCTACGGCGGGGCGGTCGCGCATGCGACCGTCCAGGCGCCGTCGACGTCCATCGCCGGGGGGACCGACGAGATCCAGCACAACATCATTGGCGAGCGCGTGCTCGGGCTGCCGCGCGAGCCCCAGGTCGACCGCGACATGCCGTTCCGAGAGCTCCGGGTCGGGACGGTGCACAGCGAGGGAGCCAAGGGGGACCACACATGACCGACGCGATGACCAGCGAGATCAAAGAGGTCGACGGCTACCTGGTCGGGCCCGAGCGTGCCCCACAGAACCGGGCCAGATCGGGGACCCCGGGTGGCCGCCCGGCCCGGCCCAACAACATCCACGACGACGCGACGGCCCAGAACCTCGGGTTCCGGGGTGGCACGATCGCCGGGTCGGTGCACCTCGACCAGTTCCCGCCGGTCCTCATCGCGGCGTTCGGCAAGCGGTGGTTCACCGAGGGCTCGATCTCTCTTCTCTTCCGCAACGCGACCGTCGACGCCGAGCCGGTCACCGCGATGGTGCGCCTGCCCGACGGGCCCTCGCCCCAGGTCGAGGCGCGCATGGAGCGCCACGACAAGATGCTGGTCGCCGAGGGCACCGCCGGATGTGGGGATGGGACCGAGCCCACCTACCTGTACGGCATCGACCTGCGCCCGAGCCCGCCCGAGGAGCTGCGGATGCTGGCCGGGGTCGAGGCCGGGGCGCCGATCTCGGTGCGCTCGTTCTCGGTCGATTCCGCCGAGCAGCGGGCGCGCCACGAGGCGAACCCGATCACCGAGCCCCTCGACTGGTACGTGGGCGATTCCCCCTGGGGTCCGCCCATCGTGAACCCCTCGGCGATCGTCCAGCTGATCCGCAACGGCCCGAGCGACTTCGGCCCCGACATCGCCCACGCGGTGGGGTTGTTCGGCGCCATCGAGCTGCGGTACTGGTCGGGGCCACTGCTCTGCGACACCACCTATACGGTCGGCGGGGAGATCGCGGCGGTCGGGGCCAGCCCCAAGACCGAGTACGTCTGGTATGACAGCCGGGCCACCGACCAAAACGGCGAGGTGGTGGTGTCGATGCGGATGCAGCTGCGCTGGATGAAGGCGTCGTCACCCCTCTACGCGGAAGGGACCTGACATGGGGGGAGCGCTCGAGGGCATCAAGGTGCTCGAGTTTTCCGAGATGATCGCAGCGCCCTTCGCCGGGATGCATCTGGGCGACTTGGGGGCCGACGTCATCAAGGTGGAACCGCCCGAGGGCGACCCGTGGCGCCACGGCGTGGAGTTCGCGCCGAACGAGAGTCGCACCTTTCTCTCGCTCAACCGCAACAAGCGGGGCCTCACCCTCGACCTGAAGCGCCCCGAGGCCCAGGAGATCGTCCATCGCCTCGTCCCCGAGATGGACGTGGTGACGGTCAACTACCGCCCCGACGTGCCGAAGAGGCTCGGCATCGACTACGAGACGCTCTCCGCGCTCAACCCGCGGCTCATCTACGTGCAGAACACCGCGATGGGAACCCGGGGCGAGCACAGCCACCGCCCCGGGTACGACCTCATCGCCCAGGCCGTTACCGGCCTCATGCTCACCGGTGGTCGCATCGACTTCGACGGCGTTCCGATGCCGCTGACCCCGGCCATCGGCGACTACGGCACCGGGCTCATCATCGCGTTGGCCGTCTGCGCGGCCCTGTTCTCCCGCGAGCGCACCGGGGAGGGCCAACGGGTGGACACGACGTTGCTCGGGACCTCGCTGGCCCTGCAGACGGCCACCTTCATGCGCACCGAGATCGCCTCGCCGAGCGTCGCCGAGGGCTCCGCGTCCAACCCGAGCCCCGAGGCCCGGGCGCTCAACGCCTACTACCGCGTCTACCGGACCAAGGACTCCATGATCGCGGTGGCCTGCCTGACCCCGACGCTCCGGCGGAAGATGGCCGACGCGATCGGCGTCACCGACGTCCGCCACGACCGCAAGATCCCCCGGGACTCTGACGAGGGTCGCGAGGCGGCGCTCGGGTTCACCGCGGCTGCGATCGAACGGTTCTTGGAGAAGACGACCGACGAATGGTTAGCCGTGCTCGACGCGGCGGCCGTCCCGGCCGGCCCGGTGCGCTCCGTCGCTGATCTCTTGGACGATCCCCAGGTGGTGGCCAACGACCTGGTGGTCGAGTACCAGCATCCCGTCGCGGGAGCGGTGTCGATGGTGGGGCCGGTGATCCAGATGGAGAAGACCCCGACCGGCGTGCGTCGGGCGCCCCCGACCCTCGGCCAGCACAACGAGGAGGTCTTGGCGGAGTTCGGGTATTCGGCCGGCGAGATCGCCAAGCTTCGCGAGGTCGGCGCCGTCTCTCACTGATCCCGACTCATCCGCGCCGCGAGTGTGAGCGCGGGCTCGGTCGACCGAGCGCGTCGGCCAGGAACCGTTCCACCTCGGCGCGGTCGGTCGTCCGTTTCATCGGTGGCAGCGCGGCCAGGAGCGAGGAGCGGTAGCTGGCCGTGGCCAGACGGGAGTCGAGCACCGCCACGACTCCCCGGTCCTCGGCGCTCCTGATGAGGCGCCCCACCCCCTGGGCGAGCAGGGTGGCCGCCCGGGCCACGTCGACCAGCGCGAACGCGGCGTCGCCGGCCTGCTCGCGCCGGGCGTCGAACACCGGGTCGCCCGGTCGGGGGAAGGGCAGGCGGTCGAGGGTGACCAGCGACAGCGAGCGCCCCGGGACGTCCACCCCCTGCCAGAAGCCGAGCGTGGCGAAGAGGCACGAGGACTCGTCGGCCGCGAACACCTCCAGGAGGCGGGGCTTGGGCAGCTCGCCCTGGACGAGGACGCGGTAGGGGAGTGTGCCGGCCAAGGCCTTGGCCGCCGCCTCGGTGGCCCGGCGGCTCGTGAAGAGGGCCAGGGTCCTGCCCCCGGCCGCCCGGATGAGCGCCTCGAGCTCCTCGACCAGCGCCGCCTCGGCCTCGGGCCGGCGGCGGTCGGGTAGGTGCTTGGCCACGTACAGCAGCGAGTGGTTGGCGAAGTCGAACGGGCTCCCCACGTCGACCCGTGTCGAGCCGAACCCCTCCAGCCCGAGGTTGGCCTCGATGCCGGGCGGGATGGTGGCGCTGGTGAGCACGGCCGTGACCTCGCCCCACAGCCCTGCGGCCAGATCGGGGCCAACATTGATCGGCGAGAGCCGGAGCACCGGGACCCGGCGGTCTCCGTCGACCCAGGCCACCTCGGTGTGCTTGGGCGAGCTCAGCCGGGCCACGTCGTCGGCCAGGTGCCCGGCT
>Ga0181518_10004542_pt1 | contig 12329 bp, 6 predicted proteins | sample PEATcosm2014_Bin_28_FD_119751 | JGI IMG/M metagenome (GOLD analysis project Ga0181518, IMG submission 119751) | Peatland microbial communities from MTU Mesocosm Facility, Houghton, MI, USA - PEATcosm2014_Bin01_60_metaG | ecosystem: Environmental > Terrestrial > Soil > Wetlands > Peat | place... | reverse complement strand
TTCTTCCTGTGCCGCTCCGGGAAGGCAGCGGTGGCCGCCTCGCGAATTGGCCGATAGCCGGTGCAGCGGCAGAGATTGCCGCACAGTTGATCATCAAGCTGGTCGGGTTCCCGAATGTCCCCGCGGTAGTAGCCCTCGAAGAGCGACATGACAAAGCCCGGCGTGCAGTAGCCGCATTGGGAGCCGTGGCCTTCAACCATTTTCTCCTGGACGGGGTGGAGCTTGTCGGGGCCGGCGACGCCTTCCACGCTGACGATTTCGTATCCGGCCATCAGGCAGAGCGGAACCAGGCAACTGTTAATGGCGCGGTAGCAAGGCCGGCCCTGCGAATCGCGGTCAATGATGGCCACCGAGCACGCGCCGCAATCGCCCTCGGCACAGCCCTCCTTGGCGCCAGTCAGGCCCGTGCGGCGCAGGTATTCGAGGAGCGTAGTGTTCGGGGAGACGTCCTCGACGCGGACGCTGCGGCCATTGAGCCTGAATTCGATGGCGTTGAGCATAACTGGTAGGGTAACGGTACTCCGGGAAGGGGGGACTGTAAACGAAAACCGGAATACAATTGGGAACTCAGGAAAGCAGGCCCTGCCTCGCCGACGGTTGTGGACCTCATTCTGGTTTGGGCGGCGGGGGGGTGCGTTAAGGTGAGGGGCGTAGTGCCGAGACTGGCAAGGACATTCGTGTCGGCGGCGCAGTCTTGGGCGAGCAAGCGTCCGGGCCGGGCGAGCGGCCAGCGAAGCGAGATGACGAGGCAAGAAATTAGTTCTTCCCTTTTCCCGGCGCGACGCTAAGGTCGTGGCGGGCAAGGCGCCTGCGGTTGCGGGTCCTGAAAGACCCCAATTGGACAGCCCGGGCGCCTCGGCAACCAGGCGTGAACACGATTTACGACGACAACCCGGAAACTGCTCGAGTGACCGCCGCGCAGCAATTGCTTTTCCCGGCCAATCCGCGCGCCGTCTGCGAGCAGATGGGACTCAACTGGTGGGCCGCGCTCAAGCTCCATGAGGCCGGCTGGCTGAGTTTTTCCCCGGCCAACACTCCGCGTCTGGATGAAGCGCAGGAAGCCGAATTGCGCTTCATCGGAAGCCTGATCATTGCGGGCTGCGACCGGGGGATGCTGGCTATACTGCTGGACGGGTTGCCCAAGCCATACGCCTATGACGCCAGCCGGGTCTATTACGACTGGGCCGCACGCCGCTGGCGCCTGCTGCCTGACCCGCACGCCCATCCGGAAGCTATCTTCACCGAATGGCTGGAGACCCTGGTTGAGAACGGAGATGTCAACTCACTGACTGGAATCCTCGAGCTCGGCCAGGATGCCTTGTCCCAGGTTCGCGTGGAGGCCGCGCAAACCGAGTTTGATCGGCAGGCGTGATACGGAGAGAATACCCCGACCATTTGACGGGCTTTGCGCCCCTGAACCTGGTGAGGACGCGTTCCACCGCCTTCCCTGACTTCGCCCGGAGTGAATGGGACGCGGTGGAACGCGTCCTTACCATCCCGATTGAAGGGTTTGGCGTGTGGCGGCGTCCAAAGGCAAAGGAAAAATGATGCGCAGATTCATTGCTGTTCTTATGGCCGTTGCCGGCGGGTCGCTGCTGGGCGACCCCGCTCGCGCCCAGGAAACAAACGCCTGCCCGCTGCCGCCGGCGACGAAGCTGGAGGCCTTCGATACCAACACCGACACAGTTATCATCAAGGCCACTGCCCCCATCGGCACGGTGGCGGCGCATGGCGGAGCCGTGGCGGTGAGATGCCGGGAGATTACCGACGCCGGCACTGGCCGCCGGGAGAGTGGCATTCTGGTGGACATCACCTCGGGCGACCAGTTGCAGGACACGATGCTCATTGACTATGACGAACTGGATTCACTGCTGGACGGCCTGGATTACCTCGGCAAGCTCGATTGGTCGGTAACTCCGCTGCCTGGCTTCGACGCGCTCTATAGCACCAAAGGCGGGTTCCGGGCGGCCGCCTTCGGCAGCCGGCGGACGGGCAACATCGAGTTCGCGGTGCGCACAACTCGGGTCGTCAGGCCCCCACTGCTGCTTTCCCGGGACCAGTTGGGCCAGTTGCGAAGCCTCGTCGAGCAGGCCATGACGAAGCTCGATTCCTTGCGCAAAGCGAAGTAGCTCGCTTGCCGGGATATTTCATGCTCCGCACGAAATGCCGACAGACCGGAGCGCCGGTTTCCAAACCGGCTTAACATGGGCTTACGCTAGAAAAGGATACGGATGACGAGTGGGGGCGCCATAAGCCGGTTTGGAAACCGGCGCTCCGGCCCTACAGGTATGAAATTTCCCGGCTGGGGCCGTCTCCCCGTGCGGCATCCGGTCAACGTTTGCCGAAGAAAGTCTTCATTAATGGCCCGTGCTCGGTGCGAACCACCATGCCCGTGGTGACATGGTGGCGCCCGAACCAGCCTTGGCTGGTCTCCAGCACAAACTGCACCCGCTCCGATGAGGCCACCACGGAGTTCGTGTTGTGGGGCTGCAAGTCGTGAATCTCCAGGATCACGCCCTCCGGGTCGAGGTAAGCCGCCGAGAGGGGCAAGGGACAGTTTTTCATCCAGAACGAGGCGCGGTGCGGCACCGGGAAAACGAACAACATCCCTGAGTTCTCCGCCAGGTTGGTGCGAAACATCATGCCGGTCTGCTGTTGTTCCCCCGTTAACGCCAGTTCGGCCACCATCTCCTCAGCCCCGAGCCACAGTTTCATAGTTTGCAATTTCGGTTGCGCCGCGGTCGGCAAACTCGGTCCCGCCACTGGCCCGGTCGCCGGCGACGCCGGTTTGTTGCAGCCGCCAGCGCAACCACCGCACACAGCGATCGCCAACAGGAGGCTCATCATGCGCCATCGAATCATCGCTCAAGACTGAGCAAACCCCACGGCCTTTTCAACTCCGATCAGCAGAAAGACTTGTAATCCTCCGGCGCCTCCATCAACCTGCCGGCATGAAAGACCGCACAGCTTCTTCCGCTTCGCCAGCTCCTGCCACCCTCCATTTCACTCCGCCGCCCTGGTCGCGCCGCCAGTTCTTGCGGACGGCCGCCGTCGCCGGCCTCGCCGCGCCATTCATACCCTGCCGCAGCCTGCAAGCGGGGCCGCGATTGATTTCAGCCAACGACAAGCTGAATCACGCCTGCATCGGGGTTGACGGCATGGGCTGGGTGGACCTCCAGAACTTTCTGGACCACAAGCGAGTGCAGATCGTCGCGCTGTGCGACGTGGACGCCAATAAACTCGACAAGGCGGCCAAAAAAGTGCCCGGCGCGCGCCTGTATGCCGACTGGCGCGAGCTGCTCCAGCAAGAAGGCGACCGCATTGATTCGGTCAACGCGGCGGTCCCCGACCATACCCATTTCTCCATCGCCTACAGCGCCATTCAGCGCGGCAAACACGTCTATTGTCAAAAGCCCCTGTGCCACGATGTCGCCGAAGTGCGCGCCCTCACCCAGGCCGCCGTCAAGAAAGGCGTCACCACCCAGCTTGGCACGCAGGTCGCTGCGACCATCCACGACCGCACGGGCGTCCAATGGCTCAGGGAAGGCCGGATTGGCAAGGTCACCCATGCCTATCTCTGCTCGAATCGGCCGGGAGTGGTCGGTACCTACCGCCTGGTCGGCCCGCGCCCGGCGGTCGGCCAGGAGCCGCCCGCGTCTTTGAACTGGAACCTGTGGACTGGCACCGCTCCGGTGCGGCCCTATGCGCCGGACATTTACCACCCGGCCAAGTGGCGCACGTGGCAGGACTTCGGGACCGGCTGGTCCGGCGACATCGGCTGCCACATCTTCGACCCTGTCTGGAAAGGACTCGGGTTGCAGGCCCCGCGGACGGTGTTCGCTGAGGTGCAGGAATCCTGGAAGAACTCGCCCGCGCGCCGCGCGGATACGTGGCCGCAGGGCGACCACATGACCTGGACCTTCCCCGGCAATGAGAAGATCGCAGGGGGAGAACTCGTGCTGGAGTGGTTTGACGGCGAATACTATCCGCCCGAGCGCATCCGCAAGCTCTATTCCGAAGACCTGAAGGAATACCCGCCGGAGTCCTCAATGCTAATCGGGACGGAAGGCTCGTTGCTCATCCCGCATAACGAGCCGCCGCAGTTGCTGCCGGAGGAAAAGTTCAGCGGCGTCCAACGGCCCAAGTTCCCGCCACGCAACCACTACCATCATTTTGTGGATGCCTGTCTTGAGGGCGAGAAGACCGAGTCACACTTCGCGCAGACCGGGCCGATGACCGAGGCGATCCTGCTGGGGACGGTGGCGATTCGGGTGCCGGGGCAAAAGCTGGAGTGGGACAGCCGCCGGCTGAAGGTGACCAACAGTGCTGAAGCCAATCGTTACCTGCAACGCAAATACCGCGAGGGGTGGCACCTGGCGCATTTCTGATCAGCCTCATCGGTTTTCTGACCGGGCATTGGGCCAATGAGGCGATTAAGATTACGAGCAGGATTAAGGTTAAGAACGGCAGATTCATGGAAAGAACTTCAGGAACCAAACGGCTGGGGGCGATGGGCTTGGCCGGGAGATTTCATAGTGTGTAGCCGCCGACGGCAGTCGGCGCTGATACTCAGTCCCGAAAGATGGCGCCGACTGCCGTCGGCGGCTACACCCTGTAGGCAGTTTGTGCGAGGTATGAGAATTCCGGGTTAGGGGAGCTCATTTCCCCCGACCCGCTGAAGAGTCGGCGTCCAACAACTGAAGGCGGCGGCGGGCGGCAAAGGCCTGCGGGCTATGGGGGAACTCGCGGAGCAGGCGTTCGAGGGTCTTGCGGCCAGCGGCGGGGTCGTGCCGATAGCGGATGTGCCAGGCGGCGATGAGGCCCAGCCACTCGGCCCTGCGGGCGTCCGGTTGGTCGGGCAGGTCCAGCAGCAGGGTCACTTGCTCGATGCCGTGGTCCGGCTGATCGAGTTGCTCGGCGAAAAGCCTGGCCAGCCGTTCCCGGGCGGGCACGTTGTTGGGATCGTGCTTGAGTGTTTCGACACAGGCATTCGCCGCCTCGACGGCCTGCTGCCGCTCCTTGCCTGATTCGGGGGGCAGCGGCGCTTCATCAATCGTATCGCTGAGGGCGGGCAGGGGAATAGTGGCCGCGCTCTGTTGCTGGTGGAGTTCGGCCACGGAGGCGGGCAGTTGGTTGATGCGGAGCTGGGCCATGTGAGCGAGGTGCGTCCCCGGCAAGCGGTCGCAAATCATTTGCAGGGCGCGCCGGGCGGCGGCCGGGTCGCCCGCCCGATGCAAATGCCAGTCCGCCAGCCGGTGCAGTGCGACGGCGAGCTGCGACGGCGTGGTTCGGGGCTGGTCGCAGATTTCGAGGATGCTCTGCTCGGCCTCGGCGAGATCGTTGAACTGGTTGGCATAGAGGTCGGCCAGCATCATCCAGCCGTCGAAGTCGTCCTCGCACTTTTCGAGTTCGCGGATGATTTCCCACTCGGCCTCGGTGTATTTGCCGAACTTCATCCGGGCGATGGCCCGGGCGTAAATGGGGGGCATTTGCCTGGTGTGCAGGACGCTGGCGCCGTAGCCGGCCATGGGGGCGAGCAGGGCGATGCCGGCCAGGCCGAGCATCGACCAGCCGCCGAACCACACGATGACCAGCGCCGGCACCGCCATGGCGATGAAACAGGTGAGGCACAGGGCTTTGAAGTACGCGCGGGCTTCGCCTTCGGCGCGAACGCCGGCGTCGAGCAGCGCCCAGGCCAGCGTCACCGTGGTCCAAAAGGAACTGATGACAAACAGACCCACCGCCACGATGCGCAGATACTCCGGGACCCAAGGGTCCCCGTTGTTGCGAGCCGCCTGAATCTGGGGCATAAAGGGTTGCAGGTTCCAGGAAAGGCCGAGGTTCATGAGGGTCCAAATGATCAACGGAACCAGCAGCCCTTTGCCGGACCAGAGGAGGAGGGGGCGGAGGAGCCGGGGGCGCCGGCGCTCGGGGGTCAGGCCGTAGGTCAGCACCCAGGCGGCGGTGACCGAGGCGGTGCTCAGAAGGAACAGGGTCAGGAGAAACTCAACCGCTGGCCTCATGGCTCAAAGCTCCACTTTCAGCCAAAATAAAATGAGCGGCCCCTTGCGAGGCCGCCCGGTGTAGTGCCACATGACTCGCCTCCTTCTCGAGTCGAATCACAATTGCAGTGCAAACGTATCATGCCCGGCGCGTTGCGCTATGGGGTGAACACCCCATGTGATAGTTGATGGCCGAGAGCTGACAGTTAATAGCCACAAGGAGCGCGGCGGTGCGGGGTTTAGCGGCACGAAAGCCAGCGGCCATAGCGGCCTTCGCGCATATAAGGGCGCTCGGAACCGTCGGCCAGCACCTCGTAGAGCTTCGGGCCGCGCAGCCGATAACGGCGGCGGCAGGTCAGGCATTCGTATTCTATGAGGGGCGGCTCCGGCGGCGCGGGCTCCGGCGGCTTCACCATGAGCCAGCCATCGCCGGAGCGGCTGGGCCAATTGCCGGATTGAGACTGCCCGCAGCGGCAAGGGGGAAGGAGCCGGGTTGCGACTTCGCGGGTGGCCGGAAGGGGAGCATCAGAAGGTTTCATAGTTATGCGGCGTATTGCCTTTACGCGGTAACACTGCGCCGATGAGCGGGAATTTCAAGCCTGAATTTGCCAGTTCTCGATTTCACGGCGGGAGCCATCGAGCCTCCTGCATGGGAGGGGTCCAAAGACTCCCTGCTTTTTCAATTGACCTTTTGCCGGAAAGTTTCCAGAGTCGGAAGAGAGAAGTGACGGGTCAAGTAACGCCGCACAACTTTCTTATGAAATGGATCACTATGAAACGGAGCATTTTTGTATTCACAAATTCCACGCTGGGTTGCCGGTTGAGCGCATTGGTCAGCAGCGCCTCGGTTAGCGTCTGGCTGGCGGCGTTGCTGGCCTTGCTGTCGGCAAGACCCGCGCCCGCGGCGGGGAGGCAGGCACTGCCCCGGCACGTGCCGGCGGCAGCGGCGAACTTGCAGCCGATTGGCCCCCTTGCGGGGACCAACAGCCTGGACCTGGCGATCGTGTTGCCGTTGCGCAACCAGGCGGCGCTCACAAGCCTGCTCCGTGAACTCTACGACCCGGCCAGTCCCAATTCCCATCAGTATCTGACGGCGGAGCAGTTCGCGGAGCGGTTCGGTCCAACCGAACAGGATTACCGGGCGCTCATTGCGTTTGCTGAGGCGAACGGGTTGACGATAGTCGAAAGGCATCCTAATCGCACACTGCTGCACGTGAAGGGGGCGGTGGCGGACATCGAACGGACGTTCCAGGTGACGATGCATGTCTATCGGCACCCAACGGAAAGGCGCACATTTTATGCCCCGGACGCGGCTCCGACGATTGACATTGGCATTCCCATTTTAGACATCAGGGGTCTTGAGAACTACGAACTGCCGCACCCGGCGCTCAAAGTCACGCCGCTGGACAAGCTGGCCAAGGTCACCGCTATGGGGTCGGGGCTGGGCGGCACGTTTCTGGGGAAGGATTTTCGCAACGCCTACGCCCCGGGTGTGACGCTCAACGGCAGCGGCCAGGCGGTCGCGCTGTTCGAAATGGACGGCTACTTCACCAATGACATCACCGCCTACGAAAGCCAGGCGGGGCTGCCGAACGTGACGTTGACCAACGTGTTGCTCGGCGGCTTCGACGGGGTTCCGGTGGATCCAAATGCGGTAGTCGAGGTGTCGTTGGACATCGAGATGGCGATTGCGATGGCGCCGGGGCTTTCGCAAGTGATGGTGTATGAGGCGCCGGTTACTTCGGCCGGCGCTTACGACATCTTGAACCGGATGGCGACGGACAACCAGGCCAAGCAAATCTCCTCTTCGTGGGTTATCGACCGCCTCGTCACCAATCCCGTTCCCAGCCAGATTTATCAGCAATTCGCGGCGCAGGGGCAGTCGTTTTTCCAGGCTTCCGGCGACGAAGGGGCGTATTCGCCGGGCACTTACCAGACGGCGGACAATCCATTTATTACGACCGTGGGGGGCACCACGTTGACGACGGCCCCGGGGGGCGCGTGGGTTTCGGAGACGGCTTGGTTCGGCAGCGGTGGGGGCATCAGCAGCGTTTTCACCATTCCGAGCTATCAGCAAGGCATCAATATGACGGCGAACATGGGCTCGACCACGATGCGGAACGTTCCGGATGTGGCGCTGACGGCGGAAAACGTCGAGGTGATAACGGATGATGGCGAGATGGGCTCGGTGAGCGGGACGAGCTGCGCGGCGCCGTTATGGGCCGGGTTTACGGCGCTGATCAACCAGCAGGCGGCCGCCAATGGCCGGCTGCCGATTGGCTTTATCAACCCCGCCCTTTACGCGCTGGGCCAACAGGCCGGCTATACGCTGGGCATGCACGACATCACGACCGGGAGCAATCCAAGTGACTACGGCCCCAACGTGTTCTATGCCGTTCCCGGCTACGACCTGTGCACCGGCTGGGGCACGCCCAATGGCAGCAATCTGATCAATGCGCTGGTGGCGCCGGCCGACGCGCTGGAGATCAGCCCGGGTTTGGGCTTCGCGGCCAGCGGTCCGCCCGGCGGTCCATTCACGCCCGCGGCCCAAAGTTATTCGTTGAAGAATGCGGGCGCCACACCGTTGAACTGGACGCTGGTGAATACCTCGGCGTGGCTGACTGTGACGGCTACCAGCGGCCAACTCGCGGCGGGCGGATTGCCCGTGGTCGTGACGGCGAGCCTGAACGCCGCTGCCAGCAACCTGCTGGCGGGGACCTATGCGACCGCCATCCGGTTCACGAATCTGAATGATGGTGTCGTCCAAGGCCGCCAGTTCATTTTGCAGGTGGCAACCGCGCCGGCCATGCCAGCCGTCATCACCGCGCAACCCACCAACCAGTTTGTTCTGGCCGGCGGGACGGCCACGTTCAGCGTCGGCGCCACGGGAACGGGCTTGCACTACTATTGGCAAAAGAACGGCGCCAGCTTGACCGACGGCGGCCACCTCTCCGGGTCGGCCACCAGCATTTTGACGGTCAGCAACGCAGCCGTGGCCGACGCCGCAGTTTATTCAGTCATCGTGAGCAACGCCGCCGGGCCGGTGAGCAGTGTGGGCGCCGCCCTGGTGGTTTATTCGCCGGGCGGGGGGCAACTGGTTCAGAACGGCGGCTTCGAGGCCGGCAACTTCTCTGCTTGGACGTTGTCTGGGAACACCAACCTGATGGCGGTCACGACTAATGCTTTTGCCGTCCATTCCGGGGCCCATGGGGCGGAATTCGGGCCGGCGGGCTCGCTCGGGTTTCTTTCCCAGACGGTGCCGACGGTCCCCGGGTCGGCCTACCTGATTTCTGCCTGGCTGGACAGCCTGGATGGGAAGGCCCCTAATGAATTCATAGTTCAGTGGAACGGGAACACGCTCTTCGACCAGGCCAATCTCGGAGCGATTGGCTGGACGAACCTTCAGTTCATCGTCACCGCAACCGGCGCCAGCACCGTGCTCGCGTTCGGATTCCAGGATGACCCCAGCTACCTGGCCCTGGACGATGTCAGCGTCCTGGCGATGACCAACACGGCGAGTCCGCCCATCTTCACCAGCCAGCCCCTGATCCAGGAGGTGACCGCGGGCGGAACTGCAACCTTCAGCGCCCTGGCGACAGGAACCTCGCCCTTGACCTACCACTGGCGGTTGAACGGGGCCAGTTTAAGCAATGGCGGCAATTATTCCGGCGTGACCACCCCCCAGTTGACCGTCAGCAACACGGCCCCCGCGAACGCAGGAACCTACTCGGTGGTGGTGAGCAACACCTACGGCTTCGCAGCGAGCCTGGGGGCGGTGCTGGTGGTGCTGCCGTCGGGCGCGCAGGTGCTCACGTTTGACGATCTGCCGGAAACGGTGAACGGACTGGCCGTAGCCAACGGCTACGGAGCATTGAATTGGAATAATTTCGGTGAGATTGACGGCCTTGGATTGGCGAACTATGTGGGGCCGAGCGGCTATACTGCGGGAGTCGTTTCACCGAACAATGTGGTGTTCAACGGCGACGGGCTTCCCGCCAGCATCAGTAGCGCCGGCGCACCGTTCAACCTGGACTCAGCTTACCTGACCGCGGCCTGGAACGACAACTTGCAAGTCCAGGCGTTCGGGTTCGTGGGCAGCAACAATCTGGCCTTCTCGAACACCTGGACGTTGAGCGCGACGGCTCCGACGCTGGTGCAATTCAATTACACGAATGTGACCGAAGTGGACTTCGTCTCCTCGGGCGGCGCGCCGCATCCCGGCTATTCCGGCAGCGGCGAGCATTTCGTGATGGATAACCTGGCGGTGTCGTTCGTCGGCTCCGTGTTAATCATCCAGCAACCAGCAAGCCAGGCCGTGGGCAGAGGAGAGGCGGCCACGTTCAGTGTCACGGCCATAGGCAGCCTGCCCTTGAGTTACCAGTGGCAGAAGAATGGCGTTAATCTAAGCGATGGCGGCAGCCTTTCGGGCGCCGCGACCAGCACCCTGACGGTCTCCAATGCCGCCTCGGCCAACGCCGGAGTTTATTCGGTGATCGTCAGTAACTCCTACGGGGCGCTGACCAGCGCCGGCGCCGCGCTCGCGGTTTATTCCCTCGGGCCGACGAGCCTGGTCCAGAACGGCGGCTTCGAGACGGGGGACTTTACCGGTTGGCAGTTGGTGGCATACGACGACCTCACCATTGTCACCAACAACCCGGTCGTCGTCCACTCGGGCGCTTACGGCGCGCAACTCTCATACGGCTACCTTTATCAGTACCTGCCGACCGTCGCGGGCGCATCCTATCGGCTGTCGCTTTGGCTCAACAGTCTGCCGCCGGCGGGGGAAAACTATTTCGAGGTGTATTGGGGTGGTGCAGGATACGTTTTTGATGAATCCGACCTCGCGGCGAACGGCTGGAACAACTTGCAGTTCGTGCTGCCCGCGACCAGCTCTTCCACCGAGCTTTATCTCCTCTTTTACAATGAGGGGGCTTACTTCGCGCTGGATGATGTCAGCGTAAACGTCCTCACCAATGTCGCAGGCCCTCCGGTCATCACCGATCAACCCATCGCCCGGACGATGCCGTTGGGCGGCACGGCTGCGTTCAGCGTCGTGGCCGGCGGCACGACGCCCTTAAGTTACCAGTGGCGGTGGAATGGAACGAACTTGACCGATGGCGGGGGCATTTCCGGTTCCATCACGCCCAGCCTGGCGATTGGGAACGTTGCGGCGGCCAATCTCGGGACCTATTCAGTGTTCGTCACCAATGCCTTCGGCGCGGCGGCCAGTGTTGGCGCTCCGTTGAGTCTCCTGCCGGCCGGCACGACGGTGATCACATTTGACGATTTGCCAGAGGCCCTTTATGGCTTGGCCATAACCAATGGCTACCAGCGGCTGAATTGGACCAACTTCTCTGAGATCGACGGGGTGAACACCCCTTTTTACCAGCCGGCTGCAACGGCGGCAGTGGTTTCGAGCAACAATGTCGCGTTTGGCGAGAACGATAACGGGTCCGTGCCGGCCATTAGCAGCAGCAGCGGCTCCTTTAACCTGTACTCGGCTTACCTCACCGCGGCTGATCAAAGTCCCTATCCTCTGGCAGTGCTGGGATATGCCGGCAGCGCGTTGCTCTACAGCAACTATTACACCCTGAACGATACTGCGCCTGCCCTGATTGACTTCAACTACACGAACGTCACCGAAGTCGCTTTCGTGCCTGCCAGTTACAATTCGGTCTTCTTCATGGATAATGTCGCCCTCTCGTTCAACGGCCCGGTGACTATCGTCAGTCAACCTGCCAATCAGGGGGTGTTCACGGGACAGACCGCCACGTTCGGCGTCACCGCCATAGGCAGCCTCCCCTTGAGTTACCAGTGGCAGAAGAATGGCGTTAGTTTAAGCGATGGCGGCAGCCTCTCGGGCGCCGCGACCAGCACCCTGACGGTCTCCAATGCCGCTCCGGCCAACGCCGGAGTTTATTCAGTGATCGTCAGCAACTCCTACGGGCCGGTGACCAGCGCCGGCGCCGCGCTCGCCGTGTCTTCGCTCGGGCCGGCGAACCTGGTCCAGAACGGCGGCTTCGAGACGGGGGACTTTACGGGCTGGACCCAATCCGGAGACACCAAATCCACCTACGTCAGCGTCAATGCGTTTTACGTCCACTCTGGCAACTACGGCGCCCAACTCGGCCCGTACGGGTCTTATGGCGAGCTGTACCAAACGGTTCCAACTATCGCTGGCTCGACCTACCAGCTTTCGCTTTACCTGGATAGCCAGCCGCAGCAGGGCTACAATTATTTTGAGGTAATTTGGAACGACTCTTCCACGTTCTATCAATCCGACCTGGGGCTTTTCGGCTGGACGAATCTGCAGTTCCTGGTCACAGC
>Ga0181518_10004538_pt1 | contig 12349 bp, 10 predicted proteins | sample PEATcosm2014_Bin_28_FD_119751 | JGI IMG/M metagenome (GOLD analysis project Ga0181518, IMG submission 119751) | Peatland microbial communities from MTU Mesocosm Facility, Houghton, MI, USA - PEATcosm2014_Bin01_60_metaG | ecosystem: Environmental > Terrestrial > Soil > Wetlands > Peat | place... | reverse complement strand
CGCGCGATGTCTGGGGCGAACCCAACCGCATCACGCCGCTGGATAATGTGATCGATGTCCACATTGCCCACCTGCGGCGCAAGGTCGATGAAGGGCACGCGTCCAAGCTGATCCACACGGTGCGGGGCGTGGGCTTTGTACTTCGGGAGGAGGCCCGCGCGTGAGGCAGTGGTGGCAGCGGCGCTCGTTGCGCGTGCGGTTGGCCGCCTGGTATGCGGTGGTGGGCATTGGCATCTGTGCCGCTTACTTTACCTTCGTGCTGGCGGCGGGCGTCTGGAGGCCCACGAGCCGCTTGCACTTGTGGCTGGCCTTGGCGCTGGGTGGACCCGTTACCATGCTGCTGTTTACTCTGGCGGGCTATGTGATCGCCGGACGCGCTTTGGCTCCGGTCAAGGAGATGGTGGAACGGACGCGCAGGCTTTCGGCCAAATCTCTGAATGATCGGTTGCCGGTCGTCAATCCCCACGACGAACTAGGCCAACTGGCGGCGGTATTCAACGAGACCCTCCAGCAGCTTGAGAACTCATTTGCCGAGCTCAAGCGTTTCACCGCCGACGTGTCCCATGAACTGCGCACGCCCTTGACCGCCATCCGCGCCGTCGGAGAGGTTGCCTACCGCGAGCGCAATCCAGCGCTACTTTACGACGCCCTGGGCAGCATCCTGGAGGAGGAGCAGCGGATGAACCAACTCATCGACCGATTGCTGTTGTTGGCCCGGGCCGATGACGACAACCTGCCGGTGCACTTGGAGGCAGGGCCGGTGCGCGACGCGTTGGTCGAGGTCAGCGATGCACTGGCGCTGGTGGCTGAGGAGAAGCAGCAGCGCCTGGAATTAGACTGCCCGGACCATCTCCTCGCGGTGTTCGACCCAGCGCTACTGCGGCTGGCCTTGCTGAACCTTGTCCAGAATGCCATGCGCTACAGTCCGCCAGCCAAGCCGATTTCGCTGAGGGCTCTTCAGGCGGAAGGCGCGGTGGTGATCGAAGTCGCCGACCAGGGTCCCGGCATTTCTCCCGAGCACCACCAGAAGATATTCGAGCGGTTTTATCGCGTGGACAAGGCCCGCTCGCGCGCCGAGGGTGGTGCCGGTCTGGGGCTGGCCATTGTAAAGTGGTCAGTCGAGCGAATGGGCGGGATGGTCGAGCTTAAGAGTGAAGCCGGACGCGGCAGCACCTTCCGCGTGCGGCTGCGCGAGGTGGCCGCCACCTGACCGCGAGCACCGACTTCCCAGTATGCAGATTCCCCAAACCTCCGCCGCACTGACAGGTGGCGGGCACTCTCCGAGTGAATTCTTAAGAATTCTTCAGTAACGCTCCAGCGGGTCTAATGCCTACTATCCACCTGTAAGGTTTCGGTGGTCGCTCGGGTTGTGGCTCAACCAAAGCCGAAGTAGTTACTGAGCTGGCCCTCCTTAGCGGTGTGGACACTCGGTTGGCAGTATCGTTGGCAAACAGTATGTATTGGATCAGCAAGAGCATTCATCAGGTGCGTCGGCTCAATCGTCGAACCGCTCTGTTCCTGGCCGCCTTGGGACCTGGCATCATAACGATGATTGCCGACAATGACGCGGGCGGCATCTCCACCTATGCCCAGACTGGGGCCAAGACCGGCTTCAACCTGCTCTGGGCCATGATCATCCTGATTCCGATGGCCTATTACGTGCAGGAAATGACGGTGCGGCTGGGGGCAGTCACCAAGCGGGGCCACGCCGAGGCGATCTTCGACGGGTTCGGCAAGTTCTGGGGCTGGTTCTCCATCTTCGATCTGGCCGTCATCAACTGGCTCACACTGGTGACCGAGTACATCGGCATGACCCAGGCGATGAGCCTCTTCAACATCCCGCCCTGGATCACTTTCTTCGGGGTCACGTTCCTCATGCTCGGCATCGTGATCAGCGGCCGCTATTGGACGTTCGAGAAAATTACGCTCTTCTTTTGCCTCTTCAACCTGGTCTATATCCCCGCGGCCATCTGGGCCATGCAGACCGGCAATGTCAAAGAGGGCTGGGGTGCGGTCGGGCGAGGCTTTTACGACCCTAATTTCGCCTTCGGCATGTCGGGAGTAGCCCTGCTCACGCTGATCATGGCCAACATCGGCACGACCATCACCCCTTGGCAGATCTTCTTCCAGCAGTCGGCCGTCGTGGACAAGGGCATGGACATTAAGGACATCAAGTATGGGAAGTTCGACACTTTATTCGGCTCGTTCATGACCTGTCTGGTCGCGGCCTTCATCATCATTGCCACCGCCGGCGTGTTCCATTTCAACCCGGACCAAAGCCAGGGCTACCGGGATATAGATTCGGCGGCCAAGACGGCAGCGGCCATGCCCCAGGTGTTGCACGGCCAATGGGGACAGTGGGCCAAGGTGCTCTTTGCCGTGGGCTTGTTCGACGCGGGATTACTGGGTGCGCTCTGCATCTCGCTGGCCACAAGCTGGGCTATGGGAGAAGTGTTCGGCTGGGCGCACTCCCTCAACAAGACCGTGCGTGAGGCACCGTGGTTTTATGTCGCTTATGTGCTGATGCTGATGTCCGCCGGCGTCGTGTCGCTAATCGCCTCCGTTGATCTGCAGAACGTTATCACGATCTTCGTCCAGGTGGTGGCCGTCACGCTTCTGCCGGCGGCCCTGATGTTCCTGATCCTGCTCCTCAACGACAAACCGCTCATGGGCGAGCACGTCAACACCCGCTGGCAGAACATCGCCAACTGGGGCATCACAGCCTTTGTCATTGTCATTTCCACCGCTTACGGAGTCTCCGTGCTGTTTCCCGAGTGGTTCGGCTCGGGCAAGTAGAAGGAACGTTCAATGGATAACGCAAAAGATAACCACGCTCCCGCCAGCAAGCCGGCGACGCCCTCGTCGGCTTTTGAGGGGTACAAGCTGCTATACTTCTCCAAGCTGCTCGATCGTCGGATTCGCCTCGACCAGACCGGCAAGAAGAATGGGTGCCTCACCGACCTGGTCTTCCGGCTGACCGAGCCTTATCCCGAAGCGGTCGGCATCTACATCGAGCATGGGAAAGGATACCCGTCGGAACTGATCCCCTGGGAGAAGGTCGCGAGGATTGAGGAGGAAGCCATCTTTATTCTGCCCGCGGAAGGTGGGGCGCCATATCCGCGGTTCGTTGATCAGAAAGGCTGGATTCTGCTCAACGAACACCTGATGGGCCAGACGATTCTGGACATTGACGGCCGGCGCACGGAGGTCGTCAACGACATCCACCTGCTCTATTCCAAAGGGCGGATAATCCTGGTCCATGTGGATATTTCCTTCAACGGCTTTCTCCGCAAATGGCACCTGGAACGATTTGCGTCCGGCAAAGACCAGTTAATCTCCTGGCGCTACGTCCAGCCGCTCTCGGTGGAAGATCACACCAAGGACATTGTGACGCTCTCGGTCGCTCGCGAGCAGGCGCTGGAACTGCCCAGCCAAGACCTGGCCGATGCTCTGGAAGTCTTGTCCGGAGACGAACAGCAGGCCATGTTCGGCGCGCTCGACCCGGACAAGGCGGCGGGGGTTCTGGTGGAAGCCGAACCCAGGGCCAAGCGCCAGCTCACCGCCTTTCTGCGCGAGGAAAAGGCCCGCCTGGTGCTGGCCCGCTTGACCGTGCCTCAGGTCGCCGACCTGTTCTCCGACCTGCCCCACGAGAAGGTGACCGAATTGATGAAATGCCTGACGACCCCCCGCGCCGCCCGCGTCCAGGCCGTGCTTTCCAATGCGGACGTGCTCGCCTCCACATTGATGGGCGACCGGTTCTTGGCCTTTCCCAAAGAGGCCAGGGCGGGCGATGTCCTGCGAACCCTTCGGACTACTCCGCGCGAGCACAAGAACATCTCCTACCTTTACGTCGCCGCGGGCGAGGAGAAGTTGCTGCTGGGGGTCGTGGACCTGCGCGACTTGGTCATCGCGCCCGAGGACACCACCCTCGGGGAACTGATGGCGTCGCCCGTCGTTACCGCCGAGCAGGATTGCCTGCGGGGAGACCTCGTGGCGCTGCTGGCCAAATACCAGTTCCGCATGTTGCCGGTGGTGGACGCGGACGATCACCTCCTCGGCGTCGTGCGCTACAAGGACATGATGAAGAACGCCAGGATCGAACTCCCCGCCTGAATTTGAGTTATGCCCCGCATTCACACAACACCCACGGTCCGCATTGCCCTGTGGGCACTGCGCATCTATCTGCTGATTCTCCTATCGTTGATCGGCTTGAAGTTTGCCCGCGTCTTCTCCGGCTCGCAACAGCAGGACGGCTCGGCCACCGGCACCCAGGCAGTCCCGGCCAACCCACCGCCCGCCGAAACCAAGTTGTAAAACAGTATCCGCGATTTCCTAGTCAAAACTCCCAATGGAGTCTTGCCCCGAAGATTGATACCGGGCCTCGGTCGCGGTTGAACGCAGGGTTAGTGACGAACTGGTAATCCAACGTGGCATGAACCGACTTCCAGATTTGAACATTGTAATACGTTTCTAGAACTTTCTCCGGGCCATAGCTCAATGCGCCGTCGCCGTCGAGGATGTCCAAGCCGCCTGCCTCCAGGAATTCTCGGTTATTGCGCGAAGCGCCGCTCACGATGCCGGCCAGGCCGACGGTGTCGTCGGGCCGACACCATGCCTCGCCTTTGACGCTCACGCCCAGTGACGCCGACCAATCAGCATCGGTGAACGTCCACGTCTCTTCGTGGCCGTCATTCCAGCCCAGTCGCGAAAACAGGCCGACGCTCTTCACAACTTCCTGTTCCCAGTTCAGTCCGAAGCCGTATTTGTAGCGGTAGGCGCGCGCCGCTGAGATGTCCGCTCCCACGCCATTAGCCTGCAAAATGGGAATCGACGCCTGGTAGCTGGCGAAATTAGCTTCGTCGAGCCAGGCCAGGAACCGAATCGCCCCTGGATGAGCGTTGATGCTGTAGCGGCGCTCAAATTCTGCCATCATTGCCCAGGAGCGCAAAAACGGCCCATAGGCTCCGTCGTGAGGCCACTTCACAAACTGGTCGTCACCGGTGAAACCATTCTTGTCACGCGGCATTTGGAAGAATCCGTAGCGCAAAGCCCATTTCGGCTGGTTTAATTCCACTGCAAATCCGGTGGTGTAGCCGACGGTATCCTGCCCGTAATCCCAGGTGAGGTTGCCCATCATCGCCCAATTCATAAACTGCGTGTGCGGGTCGTGCGCGTAGGTGTTGTTGTCGCAAATGTCCAGGGGGCTGAACCGGCCGATGGTGAAGGTCAGCCGCGAAATGTCCTGTTTGCCCACAAGCGTGAGCGGGTCGTCGGGCACGTCCTCCTGTTCGCCGCCCAGGCATAAGGTTTGACGAATAAACAATCGCGCAAACATGAAGTTGGGAGTCTCGGTGCCGGCTTTGTAGCCGTCGCCGTTGGGAAAGGCCTCCACGCCGAAGGTCTTGCTCAAGCCGAAGCCCTGCCACATCAAGAAGTCCATGTGCGCCTCGGCACCGCGCCATAACCGCACGCCGGCATACAAGTCCAGCGTAACTGTTTCCTGGACCTCGCCCTGACTGTTCAGGCTGTTTTGGCCGGAGTACCTGGCTGGAAAACCGGGGTCGCCCTGCACAATATCGGTGTTTTGAACGTGCCAGTTCCATTTCTGTTCCTCGACGTTGGCCACGACGTTGGTCGCCGTTGCGCCGGGCGCGTCTTGCGCTCTGGCCAGGAGGCCGCCCGACGCCAGTATCATTACGGCCAAGCCAAAGCGGTAACTGGCTGCAAGACCTGATATAGCAGCACCAATATTATGTTGTGCAAGCGTCAGAATGTAGCATACGCTACAATAATGTGCTCGACTGTCAACTGTCAAAGTGGTTGAATGGTCATAAATAGCACCTATGTCCACTCGACGCCCATCAAGACCTGTAAAAAGCAGCAGCATCGCCCTCCCAGAAGTCCGGCAGGCAGAGAACCTCCAGCAAACGCGGCGTGAGCACGCCACTGAGACTGCGGAGGACTACGCTGAGGCCATCGCTCATCTATCGGCCTCAATGGGAGAGGCGCGAGTGGTGGATTTGGCGCGGCGGCTCGGAGTGACCCATGTGACCGTCAACCGAACTGTCGCGCGGTTGGTGCGGGACGGTTATGTCAGCACGCAGCCCTATCGCGCCATCTTTCTCACCGAGCGCGGACGGAAGTTGGCCGAAGAATGCAGCAGGCGGCATCAGACAGTGGTGGCTTTTCTGCGCCGAATTGGTGTCCCGGAACGAGTGGCAGAACTTGACGCGGAAGGAATTGAACATCACGTCAGCCGTGAAACCCTGAGTGCTTTCCAGAGGGTTTTATCCCAACCTCCGTGATGAGCCCGGGCACAAGCCGATGCCTTCGGCACTTGAGCGGCGGCACCAAGTGCGCGGGCCGGGAAGTACCGCCCGCAGGCCGACGCGAGTAGCCGCAAGCTCAGCGCGGCGGTCTCTTAACAAATCTTCAGGTAGCCTTAAGTAACGTCAGGTGCGGAGGTGTGCTAAGAATCTGCGTCGCCGTTCGCCCCAACGGTGCCAACGGCAAAACTGCGACTCGAAGATGACAGCGCCAAATGAAACCGATTAGCAAGCTTGCGTCCGCCGCTGCGATTGTCGCGCTCGCCTGCAGCGCGGCCACTGTGGTCGCGGCAACGAATGCGACCGAATATGCGGCAGGTCCGCCCGCCGACCAGCCCCTTCCCGAAGCTCTGGCTAAGGCCCCAGAGGAAGCCCGGGAGCAAGCCTGGAACTGGCATGCGCAGAATACGGACATCGTCCAGTATCACCCGGGATTCCCGGCCAGCTATTCAGGGCCGAACAGCTTGAGCAGCGCCCCTGAGGTCGCGGATACCGTGTCGCTGGACTTGTATGCCGGCGTGCGGTTATGGCGCGGGGCCGAGGCGCACGTGGACGGGCTCATGTGGCAGGGATTCGGCCTGAGCAAGACCTTCGGGGTGGAGGGGTTTCCGAACGGCGAGGCCTTCCGCCTGGGCACCGAGGTGCCCAATGTGAACCTCGCGCGCCTGTTCATTCGCCAGACCATCGGCCTCGGTGGCGAGCAGGAGATCGTCGAGAACGACCAGCTTCACCTGGGCGGCAAGCAGGATGTTTCGCGGATTACGCTTACCCTGGGGAAAATCAGCGTCAAAGACATCTTCGATAATAACACCTACGCCAACGACCCGCGCACCCAGTTCATGAACTGGGCGCTGGTAGCCAATGAGGCGTGGGATTACCCGGCCGATAGTATCGGTTATGACACCGGCTTCGCGGCCGAACTGAATCAACGTCATTGGACGGCCCGCTACGGTTTCTTCCAAATGCCGCGCTCGTCCAACGGCATGGCCCAGGATCAGCATTACTTGGAAGCTTGGGGAATGGTGACAGAGTTCGAGCGCCGTTACACCGTGAAGGGCCACCCGGGGGCCGTTCGGTTGCTCGCCTACCTGAACTCAGCGCACATGGGCAGCTACCAGGATGCGATCAACAGCGCCAACCCCACCGCCGACATCGAGGCGACGCGGGCCTATCGCTACAAGTATGGGTTTGGGTTGAACGTCGAGCAGGAGGTCATCAGGAACGTCGGGGCCTTCGCGCGCTTGGGCTGGAGCGACGGCCAAACCGAGGCTTGGACCTTCGCCGACGTGGACCGCGCCGCGACGCTGGGTGTCAGTGTCAAAGGCGAGTTCTGGGACCGGCCCAACGACACGTTCGGCCTGGCTGGGGTGCTCAACGGCATCACGCGCGTTCATCAGGAGTTCTTTGAGGAAGGCGGCACCGGCATCCTCGCCGGCGACGGCGCGCTGAATTACGGTTGGGAGAAGGTCTTGGAAACCTATTATGACTTCCAGATCTGGAAGACAATCCACGGCGCTCTGGACTACCAGTTCGTCATCAATCCCGCCTACAACCAAGATCGCGGCCCGGTCTCAGTTTTCGGCGCTAGGCTGCACTGGGAGTTTTGAATGAGGCGATCTGACCAAGAGTGAAAACTCATGAAATCACCAGCACCATCCGCCAACTCGCCTGCGTCGGCTTCGAAGCAGCTTGCGGCCTTCATCGCCAAGCTCGACCCCAAGGTCGCAAAACTCATTCGCGCGTGCCGGGCTGAGATGCGCAAGCTTCTGCCCACCGCGATCGAGCTCGTTTACGACAACTACAACTTCTTCGTCATCGGCTATGCCTCGACCGAGCGTGCTTCGGACGCCATCCTCTCCATCGCTGCCGCAGCCAATGGGGTTGGCTTGGCGTTCCTCCACGGAGCGACGCTGCCCGATCCCAAGAAGCTCCTTCTGGGCGCCGGCAAACAGAACCGTTTCATTCGGCTTCCGACAATCGAGCCGCTTAAATCGCCCGACGTGTTGACGCTAATACGCGCGGCGGTGGCGCAAGCAAAGACACCACTTGCCGACACGGGCGGCGGCTATACGGTGATAAAGTCCATCTCCGCCAAGCAGCGCCCGCGCCGCAGGCAAAGTGCCGCCGCCTAACGGGCAAGTTCACACCTGACTCCGGTGGACGCTGGGATCGCAGACGTCCGACGTACTTTTCAATTGAGGGATTCTGTGGCTCAATGCCCCGCATGAATCGTCGCCGGTTCCTCAAAACCTCTGTCGCCAGCGGCGGCTCGCTGCTGTTGGTCCAAAGTGCCGCAGTCAACGCTCCGAGCCCAGCGCGGAAGATCAACGAACCAGCGCCCGCCCCAGCGCCGAGCGGCCCAAGCCTCCCGGACCTCTCGCCCGCCCGCTGGATTTGGTACCCCTCGGGTCGAACGCTGCCGAACACGTTTATTCTGTTCCGGCGCGAGCTATCCCTTTCCGCCCGGCCCCGCCGCGCCACGGGCTGGATTTGCGCCGACAGCCGCTACCGGCTCGAGGTGAATGGCCGGCGCGTGCAATGGGGTCCGGCGCCCTGCGACCCGCGCTGGGCGGAGGCCGACCCGCTTGATCTCACGGAGCATCTGCAACCAGGGACCAACGTGCTGGGCGCCACCGTGCTGTTTTACGGTCTCGGCGACGGGACGTGGCCCATTGGCAAGCCGGGCTTCCTCTTCTACCTGGAGATTGAAGAGGCCGATGGACACATAGAAAAGCTGGTCTCGGATTCGAGCTGGAAGACGATGCTCTGCCGCGCCTGGCCGCCGGGCCGGCCCAAACGCTGGTACCTGCGCGCCTTGCAAGAGGAGTTTGACGCCCGCATCTACCCTCACGAATGGACCGGCCCAGCCTTTCAGCCTGGGTCGGAATGGCTGCCGGCCCTGGCGCTCAACGGCTCGCCGAACAAGCCTGCCCTCTGCACCGATTATTACGAATACCAGATGGACGTTGGCGGCGGCCCGGCGAACTGCCAACTGCGCCCTCGTAGCATTCCGATGCTAAAAGAGTCCATCGTGCCTGTCGCCAGGCTCGTCGAGTCATTCCGCCTGGACTGGCGCGTCACCCCGCAAGACTACTTCGATTTCCGCGTCCCCGGCGCCTTCGGCGTCCAGCGCGAGGACTGTGCCGTCGAGACCGCTCCCGGCCAGTGGCGCGTCGAACTGGACGGTCGCCGGGCTGCGGCGCTGACTTTCAATCTGGCTGAGCAGGTCGTTGGCTGGCCCGGCTTCACCATCGACGCGCCGGCAGGCACGACCATCGAACTGCTCGTACACGAGGCCCATGCGCCGGGCGGCCCCCCGTTGCTCAACACGCACTTCGACTCATGGAGCCGTTTCATCTGCCGCGAGGGCAGCAACCGCTTCGAGACCTTTGACTTCGAGAGCCTGCGTTGGCTGCAACTGCACATTCACAACGCCAAAGGTCCTGTGGTCATCAGCGACGTGGCCGTGCGCCGGCGCGTCTTTCCGTGGCCAAACGAGCCAATCGTCCGCACCAGCGAACCCGCCCTGCAGCGCCTCTTCGACGCTTCCATTAACACCCTGAACAACTGCGCCCAGGAAACGCTGGTGGATGGCATGGCCCGCGAGCGCCAGCAATACAGCGGTGACGGCGGACATCAACATCACGCCGTGCACCTTGCCTTCGGCGAACGGCGTCTGCCGGCCCGCTATCTGGCCACCTGGAGCCAGGGTCTGACCAAAGACGGCTACTTCCTGGACTGCTGGCCCGCTTACGACCGGCTGGCCCGATTGATCGAGCGCCAGTTGGATCTCTCCGGCTGGGGACCGATTCTGGACCACGGGGTCGGGTTCATCTTCGATTGCCGCAGCCACTACATGTACACGGGAGAGCTCGACGCGGTGCGGGAACCGTATCCGCGCCTGCTCCGCTTTGCTCGCTACCTTCAAGGCGTGGCCGGCTCGGACGGCTTGCTGCCCGTGGAAAACCTCGGCATCCCCTCGGTTTGGATTGACCACGTCGCCTACCAGCGCCAGCGCCACAAGCAATGCGCCTTTAACCTCTATACCGCCGCGGCTATGCAGCATGCTTTGGCGCCACTCTGCCACAGCTTCGGAGACCATAACCAGGCGGAAGCCGTTGAGGAGTTCGGCCGGCAATTGCTCGCGGCTGCCGTCCGCCGGTTTTGGAGCGAGGAGCGCGGATTGTTCATCAACAACCTCCCGTGGCTGGCGGAAGAGCCGTCGCCGCGCACTTGCGACCGGTCGCTCGCCACCTCCATTCTCTTCGACCAGTGCCCGGGCGGCCAAAGCGCCGCCGCCGTGCGTTCGTTGGCGGAGTGTCCGCCCGAGATGGGCTTTTCTTATCCCGCCAATGCCGGCTGGCGGCTGTGGGCGCTGGCGAAAGGCGGGCGCGCTGACATCATCGTTATGGACCTGCGCCGCCGCTGGGCGACGATGGCCTCGGTGAAGGAGAACAACACCTTGCAAGAGGATTGGCAGGCTGCACCGGATTCTGGAGCGCAATGGAGCCACTGCGCCGTAGTCCCGCTTTACCTCACTTATCACGGCCTCCTGGGCTTCAAACCCTTGGAGCCCGGCTTCAAACGCTTCGAGCTGCGGCCCCAACTCGCGGATTTGCCAGACCTGGATGTGACTGCCTTCACCGTCATCGGCCCCATAGCGCTTCACGCGCGCGGGATGAAAGGCCAGCGTGATCTGGTCTTGCAGTTGCCGCCCAGCGGCCAGGGTGAGCTGCTATTGCCGCAGGGCGAGGCGGTCGATCTTCCGGCCGCCTCCGCGCCTGCCCCCACCGGGCATCAGCGTTTAAAGCTGCCTTCAGGTGGGCAGGTCACGCTTCACCTTCGGACGGTTTAGCCTTCCCGGAGCAGTTCAACCAGCGCCTCTAATGAGCTCTTGGGCGCTTTCGGTGGAACGGGGCTAGCCATGTCGCCTGCCGCATGATCCCACCCCTGAAGCCCTTGTTGCCTCCCAGGCTCAATGGCCGCTAAATCGGGAATACTCGTAGCCCAGCCATAGTCTCGGGGTAGCCTCCGGGTAGCCTCAGGGTAGTCTCTCGGGGAGCCTGAAGGGACCGCCTTCTTCATACTGCATTCTGCATTCCCTGGGTGAGGTGGGGCTCGAATCATGCCGCAGGCCGCTTGCCGATGAGCCCGCCTCAGGCCGGTTCATCGCGGCCCACGCTTGCCCGTTACTGGGTGATCGTTTTCGCGGTTTGCCTCGCAATGATTCAATACGTTGACAAAGTCTGCATCTCCCAGGCGGCGCCGTTCATTCAGAAGGATTTTCACTTGCAGCAGGACCAGATGGGGTGGGTGTTTGGGACCTTCACGCTAGTAGCCTTCTGCGACGACATCCAATTGCCCGGCGCGTGGACGGCGTGCATGGACGTCGGCGGGAAGGCAGTCGCGACCCCCTCCGGCACAATGAACATGATGGGCAACGTGGGCGGATTCGTCTCACCTATCGTCTGCGGCTACATCGTGCGGCAGACGGGCAACTGGAACCTGGCGTTCTATGTGACTGCCACGGCCTATGTGCTGGGTGCCCTCTGCTGGCTCGGGATGGACCCAGTCACCCCGCTCGAACAGCAAGGCAAGCAGGTTCGCTGGATAATGAAGTGGGTAAAGAAACCGCGAAACACACCAAACACACGAACAGTCAGCCGAACCAGTCTGCACCCGCATGCTGCTGCTTTGCCTTGATTCCAAATCCGGGGGGCGCACAATGTTCAGCCCCGTCACCGCGTTCAGTTCGTTGCTTTGCCTTGATTCCAAATCCGGGGGGCGCACAATCATCAAGACCGCCGGAGGATGATGGCGCTGCTTTGCCTTGATTCCAAATCCGGGGGGCGCACAATAGGTGGTGGTAACCCGCTCACAAAGCGCGGGTTACCATAATTGTATCTGCTCCGGCAAGTCCTCCGCTTCCTGTTCGGAAGCGGGGGAGCCTTGGATTACGTACGAGCGTTCCCATTGCGCACGCGTCACGTAAATGGCGCGGACGCTCCCTTCCGGGGGCAGGT
>Ga0181518_10004534_pt1 | contig 12356 bp, 11 predicted proteins | sample PEATcosm2014_Bin_28_FD_119751 | JGI IMG/M metagenome (GOLD analysis project Ga0181518, IMG submission 119751) | Peatland microbial communities from MTU Mesocosm Facility, Houghton, MI, USA - PEATcosm2014_Bin01_60_metaG | ecosystem: Environmental > Terrestrial > Soil > Wetlands > Peat | place... | reverse complement strand
TCTTTATGCGTCGAACGAACTGCTGGCCCAGGTTTTGAATACGATCCACAATCTGAGCTATTACCTGGCGACGATGCGGGAGGTGCGGGCGTGGATACGGGCAGGCGGCGCGCCTACGAAGGGCGTTTCCCGAATGTAAATTTGTGATTCCGTCCTTGACACGTTGGCGAGGCATCCGGCATTCTAGTTAACTTGGGAAGAAGGTCCGTTTCTTTCTGTGTCGCTCCGAGAGAAGCCGGGGCGCGGCGTCGCCGGTTCCAGCCTGCTTGCTGGAGGGCCTCCGGCCATAGAAGAAAAGAATTCCCGTTACGTGGAGCTGCAAGCCACGAGTTGCGAGCCGCGAGCGATCGTTCGAGAAATTGCTCGCAGGTGGAAGCCTTGTGGCGATTACATAGAGGATCGACTTTACCGTGGAAATCATATTGTCTGGCGTGTCATTGAGCGTGAGGGGCATTTTGGCGGTTTGGCTGCAAATGCCCGGGGGCGGAGGCCTGATTACCCTGGCGCCGCTGTTGTTCATCTTCGCCATTTTTTATTTTCTGCTGATTTTGCCGCAACAGCGGAAGCAGAAGAAGTGGCAGGCCATGCTGGGCGAATTGAAGAATGGCGACAAGATCGTGACCAGCGGCGGGCTGCGCGGGACGATCGTCAGCCTCAAGGACGATGCGCTGGTGTTGCGCGTGCCGCCCGACAATCTCAAGCTCGAAATCAGCCGCGCATCGGTGGTCTCGGTGACGACGGCGGAAGAAGGAAAGTAGGGCAGCTGTCAGCTCTCAGTTATCAGCTCTCAGTTGGACCTTTCGGTAGCCTTTGACGGTTTTTCATGAATAAGAACCTTAGTTGGAAGTTGACGGTAGTCTTCGGAATTCTGCTGCTCTGTCTGTTCGGCATTTTCGGCATTCCCAAGGACTGGACGGGCAAGGGCCTGGTGGCGGCGATTACCGACCGCATTCATTTGGGCCTCGACCTCAAGGGCGGGACGCACTTGATCTTGCAGGTGCAGGTGGACGACGCGGTCAACGTCGAATCCGACAACGCGATCGAACGCCTCAAGGCAGACTTGCGGAAACACAACATCAATTACGCCGGCATCACCAAGCCCGATGCGGTGAACCATCCGGAGACTATCGTTGTCACAGGAGTTCCTCCGGACAAGACCAGCGATTTCAAGAATATAGTTCCGCCGGACTACGACGCGGTGTCGGGCGCGGAGAATTCCTGGACGGTTTCGATGAAGGGCCAAAGCCTTCAGGAATTGAAGGACCGCGCAGTGACCCAGGCCATCGAGACGATCCGCAACCGAATCGATCAGTTGGGTGTAAGCGAGCCTGAGATTGAGAAGCACGGACTCGGCAAGTATCAGATTCTGGTACAACTTCCGGGCGTGGACGATCCCGCGCGCGTGAAAGACATCATGCAGTCCACCGCGATGCTGCAGATCAAGCAGTCACTCGGCGGGCCGTACTCCACCCAGCAGCAGGCGCTGCAGGAGCACGGCGGGGTGCTTCCGCCTGATGCGGTCCTTTTGCCGGGAAAGAATCCCCATCCGAGCTCGGGTGGGGAGCCGGAGGTCTGGTATTTAATTTCGCGAGCATCGGCGGTTACGGGACGCGATCTCCGCACCGCGGATCCCGGACAAAGCGCTGAAACGAATCAGCCGCGGGTGAATTTCATTCTCACGGGCGAAGGCGGCCGGAAGTTCTACAGCTTCACGTCGGCCCATGTCGGAGACAGCCTGGCCATTGTCCTGGACAATAAGGTGATGGAAGTTGCCAATATCAAAGAGCCTATTCACGATCAGGGCGAGATTTCGGGCGGGTTCACGGAAGAGTCGGCGAAAGATTTGGCTCTGACGCTGCGGTCGGGTGCGCTGCCGGCCAGCATGAGGTATCTGGAAGAGCGCACGGTGGGGCCGTCGCTGGGCGCCGATTCGATTCATTCGGGCGTTCGGGCAGCCATCGTGGGCATGACCGTCGTCCTCGTCTTCATGCTGGTTTACTACCGCTGGTCGGGGGTAAATGCCGATATCGCGCTGATCCTCAACTTGATCATCCTGCTCGGGTTTATGGGCGGAGTAGGGGCGGTGCTGACGCTGCCGGGCATTGCCGGTGTGATCCTGACGGTGGGCATGGGCGTGGATTCGAACGTGCTGATTTTTGAGCGCATACGGGAAGAACTGAGGAACGGCAAGACGCCGCCCTCGGCGGTGGAGCAGGGATTCAGCCATGCCTGGATCACCATTGTGGATACGCACGTGACGACCATTGTTTCGGCCGCGATTCTGTTCTTGTTTGGAACCGGGCCGATCAAGGGTTTCGCCACCACGCTGGTATTCGGGTTGTTGGCCAACCTGTTTACGGCGGTGTTTGTATCGCGCATGATTTTCGATTGGGTGCTGAGCAGGAAGCAGCGCGGAGAAGCATTGAGTATCTAGAAGGCGCTGTTCGTCGTTCGCTATTCGCTGTTCGCGAGAATCATTCCATGGCGAAAAGCGAATAGCGAACGACGAACAGCGAACAACAGATTTTTGAAGGGACCGTAAGCAGCGTGGAATTCTTTCGCAATACGAACATCGATTTTCTCGGGAAGAAGTGGTATTTCCTTACCTTTTCGCTGATTTTCAGCGTGGCCGGAGTGCTTTCCATGGCGTTCTGGCACGGTATTCCGCTGGGCGTGGATTTCCGCGGCGGCACGCTGGTTTACGTGAAGTATGCGCACACGCCCGATACGGCGGGCATCCACGCGGAGATCGACCGCGCGGGATTGAAGAACGCCCGCGTGCAAGCCTACGACAAAGCCCACAACAGCAACGAAGTGCTGATCCAGCTCGATATTCAGGAGACCAGCGAACAGGCGCTCGACAAGGGCAAGATCCAGATCATTCAGGCGCTCGAGAGCCACGCCCCGGCGGGCAAGCAGGACCTTAACAACTCGAGCTCGTTGGCCATCGCGAATTATTTTTTGGAGAAGGACCCGCTCTTCCTTGGAGCCGGGACCGACGCCAATCCGCGCTACACGGCGATCGCTAAAGCGATTGTCGATTACAGAGATCAGGTGAAGAGTGGGGTGCTCGGTTCGATCGATGAGTTGAAGAGCGTGGCCGATCCCGCGGTCGTCGCCTCGCTTCCGGACAACTTCTATGTTTCGGACTTTGGCATCCGCAACGTTGAGATTGTCGGTCCGCAGGTGGGAGCGCAGCTCCGCAGCAAGGCGATGTGGGCCACGCTGTATTCGCTGGGCGGGATGCTGATCTACCTGGGCTTGCGCTTTGAATGGATTTACGGGGTGGCGGCGGTGTTGACGGTGTTCCACGACACTTTGATTACGGTGGGCGCATTCTCGCTGCTGAACTGGGAAATATCGCTGACCGTGATCGCGGCCATTCTGACCTTGATTGGATACTCGAATAACGATACGATTGTTGTCTTTGACCGCATCCGGGAGAACGTCAAGTTGCTGCGGCGGGAGAGACTGGCCGACATTGTCAACAAGAGCATCAACCAGACGCTGAGCAGAACGATCTTGACAGCGGGCCTGACTTTCCTTACTGTGCTTGCTTTGTTCCTTTTCGGAGGTGAAGTTTTGCACGGATTCAGCTTCGCCCTGGTGATCGGAATCCTGATCGGGACGTATTCCTCGATTGCGATTGCCGCGCCGATTCTGGTGGCCTATCAGGAATGGCGGGGCGAGCAGGGAAAAAGGGCGATTGCAATGCCGCTGCGGCCCGGAACCGGCCCGCAGCCGAAGTAAAAAGTTAAGTTTGAAAGCAGTCCAAATGGCGTAGAATCTTCACTTGCCCCAAGAGGCAGGAGTTGGCAGATAAAAAAGTTGGAAACACCGGGAGCAAAGAGGATGCAGCCGGTGTCTAAGTTTTCGTAGGGTTTGGTGTAGGAGGAGATTATGTTTGAAGACAGCCTTATTGAGCGACCAAAAGGTCCGATGACCGTGGTTCAGATGATCGTCTTTTGGATCTTTGTTGTGGTTGGTGTCGCTAATGCCCTGGCGGGGTTCGTCTTGATTTTCACCGGAGGTCTAGACACGTTGTATCTAAGCGTCCCGACCTTGTTGGCAAATGCGCTTTGTGCGCTCCTCGCCTATCAGGGGTACCACAAGCAGATTTTGGCCTACTATGGGCAGTTCCTGCTGGTCGGGGTCCTGATCCTGATCCCGCTGATTTATACCGATGCGCTGCCCAAGACGCAGCTCATGACGTTTCTGGTAGCGCCGCCTCCGCCGCCTCCACCACCTCCGCCGCCGGCAGCGGCGCCAGTCAGGGTGGTGCGGATCCAGAGCGAAATCACCGACGGCGTGTTGCGCGCTCCCACCAAGATTCCAAAAACCATTCAGATGATCAAGGAAGATGAGGCGCCGCCGGATTTGGGTGGCGTTCCGGGCGGCGTTCCGGGCGGCATTCCGGGAGGGCAGGCGGGAGGCGTGATCGGCGGCATTATCGCGCAGACCCACATTGATGTTCCGAAAATCGCGGTTCCGGTGCGCCAGCGCGTGTCCACGGGTGTGATGCAAGGACTTTTGATCAGGAGGATCACGCCCACCTACCCTCCCCTGGCAAAACAGGCGCGCATTCAGGGGACGGTCGTGCTGCAGGCGCAAATCAGCAAGGATGGCACGATTGAGAACCTGCAACTGATCAGCGGACACCCGATGCTGGCGCCAGCCGCGATTGAAGCGGTGAAGCAGTGGCGTTATAAGCCCTACCTGCTCAATGGCGAGCCGGTGGCGGTGGATACGCAGGTGATTGTGAACTTCAACCTGTCCGGAGGCTAGACTTCCGGGACCGGGTAATCGGGCCGTCGGAGGATTGAAGAAGTAAGGTTTCAGAGGATTTTCGAGGGCCCGAATTTGTAAGCGGCACGCAGTAGGTAAAGAGTTCAGGAAGTGGTTCAATAACACGTACGAAATAGTTCCGAGGAGGAAAAGCAACTCATGGTAGTCAACCTGGCAGCAATCTCACTCTGTAATTTCCATCTTTTCGCCGCCTGGCTCGCAGACGAGGGCTCGGTCGGTTGGGACCCGATTTCGCTGTGGCATCAAATGGGCATTCTGGCGAAAGCCGTGGTCATCATTCTGTTCATCATGTCGGGGTGGTCGATCGGCGTGATGATTGACCGTTGGATGGCTTTCAACGCCGCCCGCAATCAGTCTCGCGCGTTCGCCCCGGCGGTTGCCGGAGCGCTGCGCGAAGGCAAGATTGACGAAGCGATCAAAGTTGCCGAGCGCAACAAGAAAAGCCACCTGGCGAAAGTGGTCACGGCGGGCCTGATGGAATTCAGGGCTCACCAGGACAGCCCGGGAGAAATCCCCGGCGAGACCATTGAAGCCTCGAAGCGCGCGCTGGAACGCACCGAAGCCATCGTGCACGCCGAGCTAAAGCGCGGCCTGGGCGGACTGGCAACCATCGGATCGACCGCTCCCTTCGTGGGACTGTTCGGGACGGTGGTCGGCATTCTGAACGCCTTCAACGGCATCGCCAAGGAAAAGGCAACCGGTCTGGCAGCGGTCGCGGGCGGCATTTCGGAAGCGCTCGTGACCACCGCAGTCGGCTTGTTCGTGGCGATTCCGGCGGTCATGATGTTCAACTATCTGACCGGCCGCGTGGAAGCGTTCGACGTGGAGATGGACAACTCGTCGAGCGAACTGATTGATTACTTCCTGAAGCGCCGGAGCATGCGCCGGTAACCAGGCCGCAATTAGCGCCCATGAGTTGCTGCAACGGCGGAGGGCCGGGCGGGGACGCTCGGCGCTCCACCGGGCAAGTCAAGGGCGGCAGTTAGGGTTGCGACGCCAAGGGCAAGCGCAGGCAGGAGACAGAATTCTATGGCATTAGCAAAGCGAAACGAAGGGGCCAACGTCAGTTCCGACATCAACGTAACACCGATGGTGGATGTGATGCTGGTGCTGCTCATCATCTTCATGGTGGTCACGCCCATGTTGCAACATGGCGTGCCCGTGGATATGGCGAAAGTCAATAATCCCGAGGCTATGCAAGACGCTGACAAGGAAGACGCATTGCTCGTCGCCATTACTCGCGACGACAGGGTCTTTTTCGGGACCGATCAGGTCAAACCGGAAGATCTGACCGACAAGGTCAAGGACAAGCTGGCGAACCGGACCGACAGACGGGTCTTTCTGAAGGCCGATATGCGGGCGAAGTTCGGCTGGGTGGTCGAAGTCGTGGACGATGTTCGGGCCGCCGGCGTGGACCAACTCGGGCTTTTGACGGACCAAAAGAAATCCGGATCCCTCGCCGCCCCGCCGCCCAGCGGCGCTACGTCGAAGGGCGGGCAATAGCACGCAATAGGATTGCAGGAGAGCGATTATGAGTATGGCAGTCGGCCCCAAAGGGGGCCAGAACGCAAACATGAACGTCACGCCGCTGATTGACGTGCTGCTAGTGTTGCTCATCATTTTCATGGTGATCACGCCGCTGACGCCCAAGGGATTGGAAGCGTTGGTGCCGCAGCCGCCGCCGAAGGATGCGAAGACACCGCCGCCCTCGACCGATCGCACGATTGTGGTGCAGTTGATCGACCACGGCGCCGCCAATCCTCCCGGCCTCAAGATCAATCAGGATGAGGCGACTTGGGAAACTCTACAGGGCCGATTGGAAGATATCTTCAAGACCCGGGCCGAGAAGGTGATGTTCGTGAAGGGCGACGACAATGTGCCCTTTGGCGACGTCGCCAACGTGATCGATATCGCGCATGCGGCGGGCGTGGATAAAGTCGGCTTGATCACAGCCAAGATTGAATCTGGCAACTAGCCGATGGAGGGACGGGCGTCTTGCCCGTCTGGCCGGGCGGGGACGCCCGGCGCTCCATCGCACATCTTTTACACTCCGCTACAAGGGAGATTCATAAGGCAATGAAAATGAAAACGACGCAAAGGATCATAGTGGTATTGGCGGCCGTAGTGGTAATGCTCTCCACGACCGGCTGCAGCAAACTCCAGGCGCGTGACCACCTCAACAAGGGTGTACAGGCTTTCAAGAACCAGAAGTTCGAGCAGGCGATCGACCATTTCCAGCAAGCCGTCGCCCTCGACCCGACCCTGCTTAATGCCCGCCTTTATCTGGCGACGGCTTATACGCAGCAGTACATTCCGGGCGTCGATACTCCCGACAACAACCATTTTGCCGATCTGGCGATCGAAACCTACAAGCAAGTGCTGCAAGCCGATCCCAAGAACATCAACAGCATTAAGGGCATCGCCTACCTGGAATGGCAGATGAAGAAATTCGACCTGGCCAAGGAGTACGACAAGAAGGCCTCGGAGGCCGACCCGAACGATCCCGAGCCTTATTATTCTGTGGCCGTGATCGACTGGACCGAGACCTATGTGCCGCGTCAGGAAGAGCGCAACAAGCTCGGTCTGAAGCCCGACAGCTCGGCTGAGCCCTTGCCGGTCAAGGACAAAAAAGTCTGTGCCATGTTGCGGGAGAAGAACAGCGCGAACATTCAGGAAGGGATCGATAACCTGAACAAGGCGCTCCAGCTTCGTCCTGACTACGACGACGCCATGGCCTACATGAACCTGATGTACCGGGAGCGCGCCGACGTGCAGTGCGATGACGCGGCAGCCCGCTCCGCCGATCTGAAGACCGCCGACGAGTGGGTGGACAAAACCATGGCCATTAAGAAAGAGAAGGCGGAAAAGCAGCCCGGCGCCACCGGCATTGTCATGGATCAGGGTAAGTAAGTTTTTTGGGCGTGTGGGACGGGCGGCCTAGCCCGTCCCGACGTGCCTAGGGACAGCCCTCCCCGGCTGTCCAGCCGAGCGTAGATCGACCCTCCCCACTTCTCGCCCGCCGGGCGAGCTAGCGAGCGCTAACTCCCAAGCACCGACTCGCGTTATCGTGTAAGCATGGCGTTTGGGCGTCCCAGAAAACTTTTCACCGAAGCCGAGCTTTACGACTACGCCGTAGGCGCACTGGCGCGGCGTATGCGTTCGGTCGCGGAACTGAAGCGCCTGCTGCGCAACCGCGTGGAAGCCGACACCGAATTTGGCCAGACGCTGGTGGAACTGATTGTCGTCCGCCTGAAAGACCAGGGCTATCTCAACGACGCCAAGTACGCGGCGGCCTTTTCGTCGTATCGCCGAGACAACGAGAAATTCGGGCGCAAGCGCGTCGTCAACGACCTCAAGGCCAAGGGAGTGCACGGCGACGTCATCGCGAAGGCGGTTGCTTCCGTCTATGACGACGTGAAAGAAGAGACCTTGGCGCGCGATTATCTTCGGCGTAAACGCCTGCAGAAGCCCAAAGATAGAGACCAGAAACAGGCGGCCCGCATTTTCCGCAATCTGATGCGCGCCGGATTCGGGCCGAAAACCATCTTCGCCATCCTGAAAAAATGGGACGTGGACGAGGAAACGCTCACCGAACTGGAGAACGAAACTCTTGGGTAGGTGAGGTTTCAAAGTTTCAAGGCTTCAGAATTTCAAAAGATCCGTCATGGGTTCGAGCGCCCAGCTTTTGCCGGTTTCCTTGAAACCTTGAAACTTTGAAACCTTGAAACTTGGTTCCTCTTGGCTTGATCAAGCACGTCGCACATACTTCTGATAGAGCTTTGCATCTAAAGAACCGTGCAGTTCCGATGGAGGAACCATGAGGATGAAGTTCGCATTGAATTCCTCGCTGATGATCGCCGCCGCGCTACTGGCGCTGAGTGCATTATCCTACGGCCAGTCCGGGACCGACTCGACAACCGCAGCCGGCAAGACGGGCGATGCCAGCAAACCCGCTGCCACGGATACGGGCAAGACCTCGGAAGGCGTTCTCGACAAGACTGGCAAAACCGCGGAAAAAGCCGCCGACAAAACGGCCGGCGCCACCAAGACCGCTGCCAAGGATACCGGGAAGGGCGTAAAAAAGGGCGTTAAGGCGATCGGCCACAAGGTGAAGAAGGGTGGCGAGAAAGTCGATGACGCGGTGAAGAAGTAGTTCACCGGGTCAATGGAGGGACGGGCTTCCCATCGGCAGACTCAGGGGCGGCATTCGCCCGTTCTGTGGAGTTGCTTGCTGAAAGACGGGTGTGTCTCCCGGTCCGCTCTCATCCAGCCAAGAGTCGAATATCCCCGAGCGGTGTCCGAACTCTGCTTATCGTTTAGAATTTAGTCTTTAGCGACCTAACCTCATGCTCACAGGCTCTGAAATTCGCCGCAAGTTCCTCGACTTCTTCATTCAGAAGGGACACCGCGAGGTGCACTCCTCGTCGCTCGTCCCGGCCAACGATCCGACGCTGCTTTTTACCAACGCCGGAATGAACCAGTTCAAGGACGTTTTTTTGGGCCTGGAGAAGCGCGACTACGCGCGGGCCACGACCTCGCAGAAGTGCGTCCGCGCCGGCGGCAAGCACAACGATCTGGAAAACGTCGGCTTCACCAATCGTCACCACACGTTTTTCGAGATGCTGGGGAATTTTTCGTTTGGAGACTACTTCAAGAAAGACGCCATCGCCTACGCGTGGGAGTTGATCACTTCGCCGGAGTGGTTTGGGATTGACAAGGCGAAGCTGTATGTCACGATCTTTAAGGGTGAAAGCGGCGTCCCGCGCGACTCCGAAGCCTACGATCTGTGGCGAGGGCAAGGCGTTCCAAAAGATCGCATCCACGAGTTCGGCACAAAAGATAATTTTTGGCAGATGGGCGACACCGGCCCCTGCGGCCCTTGCAGCGAGATTCACTACGACATGGGTGCCGCGGCGAGCGATCAGGGTCACACGGATTGCAAGTTCGGCTGCGAGTGCGGACGATATGTCGAACTCTGGAATTTGGTATTCATGCAGTTCGACCGCGATGCTTCGGGCAAGTTGACGCCGCTGCCGAAGCCCTCGATCGACACTGGTGCGGGGCTTGAGCGGATGGCGGCCGTGCTTCAGGGGAAGGTGTCGAACTACGATACCGATCTCTTTACACCTCTGATCCTGCACGCTGCTCATATTCTCCGCGGCAACTGGAACCTTCCACCGAGCCTGGCGGAAGATGATAAGCATGTACTCCCCTCGCTCCGCATCATTGCAGACCATTCCAGAGCGGCGACGTTCCTTATCTCCGATGGTGTACTCCCGGCAAACGAGGGTCGCGGCTACGTCCTTCGGAAGATCATTCGACGCGCGATCACCCACGGGCGCTTGCTTGGGCAGACGAAGCCGTTCTTGCATGAGATGGTGTTTGCAGTCCGCGACCTGATGCAGGATGCGTATCCGGAATTAAAGGAAACGACAGATCGGGTGTCGAAAGCCGTGCTGGCGGAGGAGACCCGATTCGCGCACACGCTCGATATAGGGTTGGGTACGCTCGAAACGGAAATACATCGGGCAAAACAAGCAGAAGTTAAACTCCTGAAAATAGGAAAGGTAGTTGAAGGCGCAATGAGGGACGCAGGTGCTGACAATTTGGCACCAGTAAGCCCAAATGAGCCTGTTCTAACTGGTACTGCGGCTTTCAGACTTTACGACACATTTGGATTGCCTAAAGATTTCATCGAAGACGCATGCCGTGACCAGGGAGTCGTCCTCGATAACGCCGGTTTTGACGCGGCCATGGCCGAGCAGCGCGAACGTGCCCGGGCTTCTTGGAAAGGCGCGGCTAAGCAGACGGCTAATCCTGCTTACCAGCAGCTTCCGAAGTCTGACTTCGAAGGCTATCGCCAGACGCGCTCTGACAATTGCGAAGTGCTGGCCATCATCAAGGGAAATCAGGGCGCGCAGGAACTCAGGCCCGGCGAATCCGGCGAGATCATTCTCAATCACACTCCCTTCTACGCCGAGTCCGGCGGGCAGGTGGGCGATCGCGGATGGCTTTGCTCCGACGATCACAACACCGTCGTCGCCGAAGTGACTGGATGCTACTACCCGGTACAGGGCGTGCGCGCGCATCAGGTGGTCATGAAGTCAAAATCCCCACCCTCCGCAAAAAACGCGGAAGGGTGGGGCACCCTCCGCGTGGGTGACAAAGTCGATGCCGTGGTTGACACGGAGACGCGCTTTGCTACCATGCGCAATCACACGGCCACGCATCTGCTCCACGCGGGGCTGCGCGAGGTGCTGGGGAAACACGTGAAGCAGGCGGGGTCGCTGGTGGCTCCGAATCATCTGCGCTTCGATTTTTCACACTTCACCGGCGTTGAAGACGAAGAATTGCAGGATATTGAAGACATCATCAACAAAGAAGTTCTGCGCAACCAGAAAGTTGAGTCCATCGCCGATGTACCGATTGACACGGCCATCAACGAATATGGGGCAATGGCGTTGTTTGGCGAGAAATACGGCGACAAGGTGCGCGTCATCAAGATCGGAGATTTTTCGACGGAGCTGTGCGGCGGCACGCACACCGGCGCTACGGGCGAGATCGGGCTGATCAAGATTTTGAAAGAGGGAAGCGTTTCCTCGGGCGTGCGGCGCATCGAGGCCGTGACTGGCGAAGGCTCGCTGCGCCATTTCCGCAAAGATCATGAACTCGAAACCGTGGTCGCAAGCCTCGTCGGGCCCACCCTTTCGCAACAAACGCGAAAGGATGGGGCACCCGCGCGAAAGGATGGGGCAGCCGCTTCCGGGGAGATGCCGGCTTCTCCGGCCGAAGCGTTGAAACTCGAACTGGAAAAGAAAGACGCCGAAATCAAGCGTCTGGCGCGCGAACTCGATCAGGCGCGGATGAAGTCCGCATCGTCGACTACGGCCAACATCGGCGAAAAAGTCAAGGAAGTTCGCGGCGTCAAGGTGCTGGCCCACCGCGTGGACAATCTGGAGCGGGCGCAGATGCGTACGCTGGTCGATCAGCTTCGCGATAAACTGGGCTCGGCCGTGGTGGTGCTGGGCTCGGCTTCCGAGGGAAATGTTTCGCTCATCGTCGGCGTCACCAAAGACCTGACCAGCCGCATTCAGGCGGGAAAAGTCATCGGCCCGGTGGCCGAGAAAGTTGGCGGCAAAGGCGGCGGGCGTCCGGATCTGGCCGAGGCTGGCGGCAAAGATGCGGGGGCCCTCGACGCTGCCCTGGATGAGGCTTACAGTGTCGTCGCGTCGCTGTTAGGATAGGGGCTCTCTGTGCTACTCTGTGTCCCTTGGGGTTAGGGGCGTTTTCACTGCGGGGACACACCGGTTCACAAGGAAAACCATTCGGGGTCGCAATGCGCAATGGATGACCGGATTTATTTCGTCAAGCACCGCGGCCAGCAGATTCTGCTGCTGGACTATTCTCATGCCAACGCGCACGAGATGCAGCTTCTGTTGGAGCAAGTGCGGATCACGGTGGCGCAGCACGCGCGCGAGTCGCTGCTCACGCTCGCCGACTTCACCGGCGCCACGGTGGACCGCGCGGTGGCCACCAGGATCAAAGAAGTG